>ERZ1370068.10202-contig-8919_pt1 | contig 30209 bp, 68 predicted proteins | sample MGYA00561227_ERZ1370068 | MGnify/ENA primary metagenome ERZ1370068 (study PRJEB38410, sample SAMEA6850437) | metagenome | study: Metagenomic assessment of the ecological functions of the soil: analysis of the soil microbiota associated with the...
CTGCAAAAGAAGGCACAACAATAACAAGGTAAGGCAAGAAGGGTAAGTAAGGGTGGGCAAGGGGCAGTGTTACAACGTGTTGTTTAACCAACGCCATTGAGACGGCCCGGCTGCCCGGCATGGTCGTACGCGGGCTCCGTCGCTGCTGGCGCCCAGCCACCCCCCGAAAAGGGTTGCAGTCACGCCGCGAGCAGAGTAGTGTAGTAGAGATTTTAGCAATGGAACTGGCGCGGTCGGTTTTTCCCTTGTGAGCCTCACGGTACGCCGTGCAGGCGCTGGAACTGGTGCGGAGAGCGTCATGGCACAGGAAACCGATTGTCTTTACCGCCAGGTGGGGAGCTGCCGCCGGATATTCTGGACCTGGCGCAGCAGATGAAACCGGCAGGTTTTACCTTGCAGACGCGCTGCCTGGCAGTGCCAGTGCTGCAGAGATTGCTGCGGCGATGCGCGATGCCGAGTACCTGACGGGTTTCGTGCGCTTCTTGCCGGACGAAGCGTATACGCAGGCCACACGTCTCGAAGCTGGTCCAGGTGCTCAGCGCTGGCTATGACCGCGTCAATATCGCAGGAGCACGCAAGGCGCGTGTCCCCATCTGCTCGAATGGCGGCGCGAACTCCGTGGCGGTGGCCGAGCATACGCTCATGCTTATGCTCGCGGTGTATAAGAAGTTGACCACCTTCCATCAGAACGTCGCTGCGGGCCGCTGGCATCAGGGCATTCCGCGCACGGTCGATGTCTATGAACTGGAGGGCAAAACGGTCGGCCTCGTGGGGCTGGGCAATATTGGCCAGCAGGTGGCCCGACGGCGTCCAGGCGTTCGATGCCAAAGTGATCTATTATGACGCCTTCCGGCGCAGCCCTCGAAGAGGAAGCCCGCCTGGGGTGCAGTATGTGCCGCTCAACACCTTGCTACGAGACGGCTGATGTGGTGAGTTTGCATGTGCCGCTGAATGACCAGACGCGTGATATGGTCGATGCGGAAGCCCTGGGGCGGATGAAGCCGAAGGCCATCCTGATCAATACCTGTCGTGGGAAGTGGTCGACGAACAGGCGCTCATCGAAGCCCTGCAGAAGGGCGCATTCTGGCGGCTGGCCTCGATACGCAGGCCGAGGAGCCAGCCGGATCCGACCAATCCGCTCCTGACCCTGCCGAATGTGACCTGACACCGCACAGTGCCGGACCCACGGTCGATAGTTTTACCGAAACGTTTTCGTAATGGATACGCCAATATCAGCGTGTGGCCAATGGCCAGCCCCCTTGTGGGTGATTCCCGAAATGCGGGATTTGTTCCCTGAGGGTAAATGAGAGCTCCATGGAGAGAGGATGGAGGGAGGAAAAGCTCATGGCAGATGTGACTCAAGTGCCAGTTATAGTGTGACTCTGCGTCTGGAAATCCAGAACAAACCGGGCATGCTGGGGAAGGTGACCTCGGAAATCGGCATGCTGGGTGGCGACCTGGGGGCGATCGATATCGTCTCGGTGGGCAAGGGGTGCTCGTGCCGCGACGTCACCAGTGAACTGCCGTGATATCAAGCATGCGCAGAGCCTGATTGATGGATCAATCAGATTGAAGGCGTCAAACTGCTGCACCAGTCTGACCGCACCTTCTTGATGCATCTGGGCGGGAAAATCGAAGTCAACAGCCGCGCTCCCATCCGCAACCGCGATGATCTGTCGATGGCCTATACCCCCAGGGGTGGCACGCGTCTGTATGGCCATCTACGATGAGCCGCAGGACGTGTTTAATTTGACGATCAAGAAGAACACCGTGGCCGTGGTCACGGACGGTACTGCCGTGCTGGGACTCGGCGACATTGGCCCGGCAGCGGCCATGCCAGTCATGGAAGGGAAATGCGCCCTGTTCAAAGAATTTGCCGGCGTTGACGCCTTTCCCGATCTGTATTAGCGATAAAGACCCGCGCGTCATCGTGGACACGGTCAAGCGCATTTCCACGGTCTTCGGCGGGATTAACCTGGAGGATATTGCGGCACCGCGCTGGCTTCCAGATCGAGGAGTGGTTGCAGAACGAGATCGATATCCCGGTGTTTCACGACGATCAGCACGGCACTTCGATTGTGACGCTCGCGGCGCTGCTGCAATGCCCTGAAGATCGTCAAGAAAGACCCTGGAGAGCTGAAGATCGTCTTTAACGGTGTCGGGGCTTCTGGCGTGGCCACGAGCAAGATCTTCATGGAGGCCGGTGTGCGCAACATCATTGGCTGTGATACCGCCGGGGCGATCTACAAGGGCGTACCGAGAACATGAACTTTATGAAAGAGTGGTACGCCGAGCATACCAATCCAGAAGGCGAAAGAGGTCCCTCGGGCAGGTCATTGAGGGAGCGGATGTGTTCTGTCGGGCTGTCGGGGCCAAACACCCTTACGGTCGACATGGTACGCAAAATGAACAAGGACGCCATTGTGTTTGCCATGGCCAACCCGGTGCCGGAGATCATGCCTGAACTCGCCGCACCGTATGTGCGCATTATGGCTACGGGCCGTTCCGACTATCCGAAACCAGATCAATAATGTGCTGGGCTTCCCAGGCATCTTCCGTGGTGCCCTGGATTGTCGAGCCCGGATCATCAACGATGAGATGAAGCGCGCGGCGGCGCACGCCATCGCCAACGTCATTCCGGAAGAGGACTTGAACGAGGAGTACATCATCCCCAGCGTCTTTAACAAGGCAGTTGTGCAGGCGGTTGCCCAGGCGGTCTCAGAGGCTGCCTATCGTACCGGCGTGGCGCGGCGCGAGAGCAAAGTGCTCGATGATGTGCAGAAGCTACAGCGCTAGGGCAAATAGTGCGTAGTGGCAGTGATCAGTGGCCAGTACCACCAGTTTGCCAAGCCGCGGTCACTTACATTGCAAGAGAAGGAGTAACAGAGGTTGGCTGCCAAAATTACTATCGTAGGAGCAGGAAACGTTGGCGCGACGACAGCCCACTGGGCCGCGGCGAAGGAACTGGGCGACGTGGTCCTGATCGACATTGTTGAGGGTATGCCGCAGGGCAAAGCCCTTGATCTGGCTGAGAGTGCCCCACTCGAGGACTTTGACTGCCGCCTGGTGGGGACGAATGACTATGCCGATACGGCAGATTCTGATGTCGTGGTGGTCACGGCAGGCGATGCCCCGCAAGCCGGGGATGAGCCGCGATGACCTGCTCCATACCAACGCCAAAATCGTCAGTACCGGTGGTCTCGAACCTGGTGCAGTACTCGCCCAATGCCTACATGATCGTCGTCTCTAACCCTCTCGATGCCATGGTCTATGTAGCCAAGCAGGTGAGTGGCTGGCCGAAGCATCGCGTCATGGGGATGGCCGGCGTCCTGGATTCGGCCCGGTTTCGGTACTTCATTGCGCAGGAACTTGGGGTATCTGTGGAAGACGTGCACGGGTTCGTCCTGGGTGGCCACGGGGATACCATGGTACCAGTGCCACGCTACGCGACGGTGACGGGCATTCCCATCACCCAGTTGCTGACAGAGGCGCAAATCGCTCGGCTCGTGCAGCGCACCCGTGACGGTGGGGCGGAAATCGTCAACTTCCTGAAGCAGGGCAGCGCTTTTTATGCTCCTGGTGCCTCCATTGTGCAGATGGTTGAGGCCATTGTGAAAAACAAGAGACGTCTGCTCCCGGCGGCGGCGTATCTGGAAGGGGAATACGGCCTGCGTGATGTCTACGTCGGGGTACCGGTCCTCTTAGGCGCTGGCGGGGTCGAGAAGATCATTGAGGTGGAACTGACCCCCGATGAGCATGCGGCCCTCAAGCGGTCCGCCGCGGCTGTGGAAGAATTGGTCCAGGCGTTGCCGCCCCTGGAAGCCGTGCGCGCCTGAGAGCGGAGAGTGCAGGGCTGGTTCTGGAGGTGGAGAGGCAGCCAGGGTTTGTGCTTGCGCTGACTGGTCGCCTCTGGTATTGTTGCCGAGATTTCAAGACGATATGGGGATGTCGAGGCGGAGGATGCGATGACGAGTGAGGAGGAGATGCGATGAGTGAAGTTGCTACCGCCATGCCGAGCAACACTGAAGCTGTTTCTACCACACCGAGCCGCATGGCGTTTGGGAGCACCAGTCGACCTGACCGCTGGTGGCTGGAGCCAGTTGGCTGCGGCGCTTCGGGCTCCTGGCGTTTGTCGTGTACTCCACCTGGGCCGCCTTCCAGGGGGAATACTATGAGTGGGGACCCTATCTTTCTCCCTTCTATTCGCCTCTGATTCTCACCCGATTGGTGGCCACTCTCGCCCGCTCTGCTGATCCTCGTGGGTGCCTGGTGGCTTTCGCTCTGACGTGCTATTACTACCGCAAAGCCTATTACCGGTCACTGTTCGCCACGCCGGCGGCGTGCTCGGTGCGTTGCCGGCCGCAGCACTACCGTGGCAGAGCAGGGGCTGCTGTGGTTCCAAAATTTGCACCGCTATTTTCTCTACCCAGCCCTGGTGCTGGTCGTCATTCTGTGGATCGATGCGATCAGGTCGTACATCTTCCCCACGGGTTTTGGCATTGGCGTGGGGTCGATAGTGCTCACCCTGAACGCGTACTTGCTGATGGGTTTTACCTTTGGGTGCAATTCCTTGCGACACCTGGTCGGTGGCAATGTGAATTGCTTCTCGCGTGCGCCCTTTGGGAAACAGCGCTACAAAGTCTGGCAGTGGGTGACCAGGTTCAATGAGCACCACATGGCATGGGCCTGGGTAAGCCTGTTCTGGGTCGGATTCAGTGATCTCTACGTGCGGCTGGTGGCCATGGGCATCATCACGGATGTGAGGTTTATCTGATGGACCGATACGAAACGCATGAACACGATGTCATTGTCATCGGCGCTGGCGGCGCCGGGTTGCGTGCCGCCAATCGAGGCGGCGGCACATGGGGTGTCGGTCGGGCTGATCTGTAAGTCCCTGCTGGGGAAGGCCCATACGGTCATGGCGGAAGGCGGGATCGCGGCGGCCCTGGCCAATGTTGACCCGCGGGACAACTGGCAGGTGCATTTCCGCGATACGATGCGTGGCGGCAAGATGCTCAACAACTGGCGCATGGCGCAGTTGCATGCCCAGGAGGCACCGGAGCGGGTCAACGAAGCTCGAGGAATGGGGGCGCTGTTTGACCGCACGGAGGACGGCCGCATCCTGCAGCGCAATTTCGGTGGCCATCGCTACCCGCGCCTGGCGCACGTGGGCGACCGCACCGGGCTGGAGATGATTCGCACGCTGCAGAACCATGCCATCCACCAGGGCATCGACGTCTACATGGAGTGCACCGATCAGCCATCTGTTGAAGGATGGTGATCGCATCAGCGGCGCCTTTGGCTACTGGCGGGAAACCGGCGTGTGCGTGGTGTTTCACGCCAAGGCGGTGATCCCTGGCCACGGGTGGTATCGGGAAAGTGTACGGGGTCACCAGCAATTCCTGGGAATACACCGGTGATGGGCAGACCATGGCCTATATGGCTGGGGCGGAACTGATGGATATGGAGTTTGTGCAGTTCCACCCGACCGGCATGATCTGGCCCCTCAGCGTCCGGGGTATCCTGGTCACCGAAGGCGTGCGGGGTGACGGTGGGGTGTTGCTGAACAACAAGGGCGAGCGCTTCATGTTCAACTATATCCCGGAGATGTTCGCCGCCGAGACGGCTGATACCCCAGAGGAAGCCAAACGCTGGCTGGAGGGGCGACCGGAATGCGCGACGGCCGCCAGACCTGCTGACGCGTGACGTCGTGGCGCGCGCTATCCGGGCTGAGGCGCTCGCCGGTCGGGGCAGTCCGCACGGCGGCGTGTTTCTGGATATCGCTCAACCAGCGCGATGCGGAAACCATCAAGCGCAAGCTCCCGAGCATGTACCATCAGTTCAAGCAGCTTGGAGACCTCGATATCACCACGCAGCCCATGGAAGTTGGCCCAACCTGCCACTATATCATGGGTGGGGTGCGGGTGGATGCCGACACCGCGGCGACCTGCGTCCCGGGCCTGTATGCTGCCGGTGAGGTGGCGGCGGGTTTGCATGGCTCGAATCGCCTGGGCGGCAACTCCCTCAGCGACTTGCTGGTGTTTGGCCAGCGGGCTGGGGCGGCTGCCGCCGAGTACGCGCGGCGCCTCTTGAAGATCCCCGATATCGACCCGCAGGAGGTTGAAGTCGCGGCCCAATATCTGGTGGCGCCTTTTGAGCAGGGTGGCACGGAAAACCCGTATGCGGTGATGCAGGATATCCAGCAGTGCATGGAAGACCACGCCGGGATTGTGCGCACCAAAGAGGAACTGGAGCGTGGGCTGGTGGTGCTGGAAGGGCTCAAACAGCGCGCCGGGCAACGTCAGGGTGTCAGGCTCGCGTCACTACAATCCTGGCTGGCACTACGCCATCGACCTGCGCGCCATGCTCGTGGTCTGCGAGGCGATTATCCGCTCGGCTCTCAACCGCGAGGAGAGCCGTGGTGGACACACCCGGCTGGATTTTCCCGAGACGGAAGATGCCTTGGAAAACGTCAACACCGTGGTGCGTCAGCAGCATGATCGTATGATATGTGAGTATGTGAGGCGCCCAGAGGTCCCCGAAGACCTGAAAAAACTGCTGTGATTTCCCGAAGGAGCGTATGCGCATGGCCGAAGCAATCCTGCAAGTCTTCCGCGGCACGCAGGAAGGAGAAGGGACATACCAGGACTACCCTGTGCCGCTGTACGAAGGCATGGTGGTGCTGGACGCGGTCCACTATATCCAGGCGAACTATGCGAATGACCTGGCAGTACGGTGGAATTGTAAGGCCGGCAAGTGCGGCTCGTGCAGTGCCGAGGTCAACGGCAAGCCGCGCTTGATGTGCATGACCAGGATGGACCAGTACCCTGAGGGAAGCCGATCCGCGTGGAGCCCATGCGGCGCTTTCCCCTGATCCGGGATTTAGTGACCGATGTGTCACGCAACTACGAAGATCAACAAACGCATCCAGCCCTTCACCCCGAAGCCGCGTGAGGCCGATGGTACATACCGCATGCAGCAGTATGACATCGATCGCCTGCAAGAATTCCACAAGTGCATTGAATGCTTCCTGTGCCAGGATCGTCTGCCATGTGCTGCGAGACCATGGGCGCAACGACTTTGCCGGACCGCGCTTCATGGTGCGCATTGCTGCCCTGGCGATGCATCCGCTGGATACGGCCAACCGCCTGGGTGAGCTCAAGGATGCCTTTGGCATCGGCCTGTGCAACATCACCAAGTGCTGTACCGAGGTCTGTCCTGAAGACATCCACATCACCGACAACGCCATCATTCCTCTGAAGGAGCGCGTGGCTGGTGCCTTTTACGACCCCATTGCCTGGGTCTGGCGGTTCGTGCGGGGCAAGAAAGCTGGCGAGCGCCAGGCTGACTGACGTGTGATCCTCCTGACGGTTGCTGAAAGCCTGGTCGTCGGAGGGGCGACAGGGTTTTTCGCCGGTTTGCTGGGAGTGGGAGGAGGATTCATTATGATTCCTCTCCTCACCGTGATGGGTGTGCCCATTCACACCGCTGTCGGCACGTGCCTGGCGTTTGTGGCCTGTTCTGGTCTGGCTGGTATTCTCCAGCATGTGCGTCAGGGAAGTATCGATCCCATTGTCGCTCTGACCATGACGCTCCCTGCCACGCTTATGGCCATGGTCTGCAGCGCATTTTTCGAGTCTGGTCTCCGTCCAGTCTTACACGTGCTGTTCAGTCTGCTCGCTCGTGAGCGTTATGGTGATGTATCGCTTGGCGCCTGCCGTCGCGGCCTCTGCATACGCCGCCAGCAACCTCTCCCACGGCATCGCGGTGGTATGTTTTACATCGCCAGCGCATCATAGGGGATATGCCGTACCAGTACGATTTCGATACTGCATGAAAGCCATACTCAGTGGCATGGTTACTGGCATACTCAGCGGGTTTTTGGGATCGGTGGCGGCGTATTGCTCGTTCCTCTGACCGTCGTTGTGCTCCACGTCCCGCTGCGAGTGACGGTTGGCACCTCTCTGGCGGTGTTCATTCTGCCTGCCATGTTTGGCGCCTTCACCCATTGGCGCCTCGGGCAATGTGGATGTGAATCTGTGGCTCCCGTTAGTAGTAGCAGGCATTGTGGGCAGCCAGGTGGGGGCACGCTGTGTGGTGCATATGCCTCCTGAAATGTTGAAGCGCTTGTTCTTGTTGCTCGTCTCTGGCAGGGGCGGTCTTTATGATGGTGAAAGGGCTCACCGAGTAAGTGGGGAAATTGTCCGTGCCAGGTTTCTCCTCGCCCACCATCGAGATTACACCGGTTGCAGCAATGACGAGCGGCGCATCCCGCCAAGCCAGGATACCTGTGAGCGGTGGTGGGGCGTGATCAGGGTGAGCGCCTCTCCCGCCGACGCACACCCACCAGTCTGGTAGCCCCATGCCAGTTATACGGGTTGGGGCGTGCACTCCTGGATCTGCTATCCCACTGTCACGTATTCTCGCCTTGTTTCAGGCTCTGCAACGCGGCACGCAAATGCAAGATGGCCTTGGTATGGAGCTGCGAGATCCGCGACAGCGTCAGCTCCAGCACCTGGCCAATCTCTTGCATCGTGAGATCCTCATAGTAGTACAGAGAAATGACGACCTTTTCCCGCCAGAGCGAGCTGTTCGATGGCCCCTGCGATGTGCATTTTGAGGTTCTGGGTCTCCGCGAGCTGCAAGTGGACCGGGGGCATCATCCACGAGCAGAGTATTGAGGCAGTTGCTGGTGTTCCCATTGGGGTCAGGCTCCATAGGCATATCCAATCTCACTAATGAGACGCCGCGTACTTGGGTGAGCCAGTCGTCAGAAGTGCGTCGAGATCGAGCCCCAGCAAGGCGGCCACTTCCTCGTCTTCCAGCAGGGCGCTTCTGCCGACGTTCGATCTCGGCATAGGCCTGCGTAAGAGCATGCTCTTTCTGACGCACGGTCCGTGGCGCAATCCAACCCCGCAGGTCATCGAGCATCGCACCACGAATGCGCAACTCGGCATAGGTCTTGAATGTCGTGGCGCACGTGGGATCGTACTTCGCGATCGCGCATCCATCAGCCCAATGACGCCAGCGCTGATGAGATCATCCAGGCAGACAAGAAGCGGGAAGCCGGCAGGCGAGCCGCTGAGCGATGTATTTGACCAGAGGTGCATATTCCTGGATGAGGGGACTCGACATGATCAGTGTGGCACCGCTGCACTCCGTGGACATCAGGCTCTGGGATCACACACATGGCCACTCTCCTCCCATGGCTAAAAACACTGGCTGCGGTGCTGATTCGCCCGGCAACCCTGCCGACCTATCCCGCACCTACGCGGGACGTAGGCCAGTAGCTTTGCGTCCCACCCCTTTCGAGTGGTAGTGCCCTTTGCAGGCGGTTGCCCTGTGACGTACAGCAAGATATGTGCCAATCGTACTAGTAGTAAAAGACGGCGACATTCGGCGATTGCAGATGGACGGGCATAGCGGGACTGTACATAGATATGCACACAACTCAGAGCTGCATCTGTCCTCTGCAGAAGGACAGATGCGAGAAGCTTGCCGTCGACAATGCTGGCTGGCGCTGGACCCCGCCCATGCTGAGGTGCCAGGAAGAATCTGGCAAGACTAAGAACTTAAAGAATCTTATATGTGTCGTCGAGCACTAAGTGCGTGGGACTTAGGGGCGGGCATCACGCCGCGGTGCAGACCGGTCATCGCTCGACGAGCGCGCTTTGGCCAGAGTCGCTGGCCGGGAGCAGTGACTGGTATGTCGTATAATACACCGACCGTAGCCTGTGGCAGCACACGTGCGCCCCAGCATTGCCTCTCGTTGCCACGCATGAAGAGATACAATCATTCTGGTGCCCTACCAAACTGCTGACAGGCACGACAGAATCTTGACGCCATGACGGTGTCTCGCCTAGTAGCAACGGTCTCTGGAGGTCCCTACCATCCCCTGGCCTGTCCCCCCGCGACAGCGCCTGAAACAGCTCCATGACACCTTTAGGCTTCGCGCCAGAGCCAGGATTCCACCCACTTGGCATAGACTTTGCTCATGGGGATGCTATGGGAGCTGAGTTACCGCGCCAGGCGCGGCATCGTGGTAACCAAGCCCTCGCAGCGGGATATCAATACACTCGCCACGGAGGAAAGCGACTCATGGCCGGGAACAGCAGTGATCCCCTTCTCTATGCCACCCTGTCTGACGCCATCCATCATCATCTGAAATATTCGTTGGGGAAAACACGCGAGAACTGCTCGCAAGGCGAGTTATTTCTGGCCGTTGGGCTGGCCCCTGCGCGACCACCTCGTGGACCGCATGTGCGGAAACTGAGGCGCGGTATCGTAAGACCGATGCGAAGCGGTTGTATTATCTGTCTATGGAATTCCTGATGGGCCGCTCTCTGGATACCAACCTGGCCAATATGGGCCTCATTGATGTGTACCGCGAGCTGCTCGACGAGATGAGGGGTTGAGCTGGAAGACGTCCTGGAGAGCGAGAGTGATGCGGCGCTGGGGAATGGCGGGCTTGGGCGTCTGGCGGCATGCTTTCTGGATTCTCTCGCCACGCTGGGCATGCCTGGATACGGCTACGGCATCAACTACGAGTACGGTCTGTTTAAGCAGCAGATTGAATCCGGATATCAAAAGGAACAGCCCGATTGCTGGGGGTCTTTTGGCTCGCCCTTGCTCCTCCACCATCCGTATGATGCCTGCCTGATCCCGCTCTATGGTCGGGTCGAAGCGCCAGTATACGCGGGACGGGACACCCAAATGGCTGCTGGGTCGACTGGAAAGCGGTGCATGGCGTGCCGTATGACCTGCCCATTACCGGCTATGGGGGTCGGACGGTGAACCGCCTGCGTCTGTATTCCGCCAAAGCAGCGAGCGAGTTTGACCTGCAGGTGTTCCACCGCGGGGATTACCTCAAGGCCATGGAACGGCAGATTGCCTCAGAGATGATTTCCAAGGTGCTCTACCCCTCTGACTCCATAGAAGCCGGGCGAGAATTACGCCTGGTCCAAGAGTATTTTCTGGTGTCCTGTGCCCTCGACGATATTATCAAGACGTATCTCAAAAGCCATGACAGCTTTGATGACTTTCCTGATAAGGTCGCCATTCAGCTCAACGATACGCATCCGTCTCTGGCCGTTGCCGAACTCATGCGGCGCTTACTCGATGAGCATGAGTTGCCCTGGGGACACCGCCTGGGAAGATTACGCAGGCGACCCTGGCGTATACCAACCACACGCTGTTACCCGAAGCCCTGGAGAAATGGTCTGTGTCCTTATTCGAATACGTACTTGCCGCGGCACCTGCAGATCATTTATGACATCAACTGAGCGCTTCTTACGTCAGGTGGCCACGGTCTGGCCGCATGACCTGGAGCGCTTACGACGCATGTCGATTATTGAAGAAGGCAACGCTAAACGGGTGTGCATGGCGCATCTCGCCATTGTGGGGAGCCATTCCGTCAATGGGGTCTCGGAACTCCATTCCAGACTGTTACAGACTCTCGCTGGTGCCAGACTTCTATCAATTGTGGCCGGAGCGCTTTAACAACAAAACCAATGGGATCACGCCGCGTCGTTGGCTCCTGCAGGCCAACCCGCAGCTGGCCACCTCATCACGACAACCATTGGGGATGGCTGGATCACGAACCTGGACGAGATCAGGGCGCTCGAACCCTATGCCGACGATGCGAGCTTCCAGCAGGCCTTTATGGCGATCAAGCGTGCCAACAAGTACCGCCTGGCGCAGGTCATTATGGATACCACTGGGGTGAGCGTCTTGCCAGACTCAGCTCTTTGACATTCACATCAAACGCATCCATGAATACAAACGGCAAACCCTCAATGTGTTGCACATCATTTATCTGTATCTGCGCGCGGTCGTAGACCAGCAGCCGCTTACCGTCCCACGGACGTGTATTTTTGCGGGCAAGGCTGCCCCAGAATACTGGGCAGCAAAACAGACGATCAAGCTCATCCACAACGTGGCAGAAGTCATCAATAACGATCCCCGTGTGGCGGATCAGCTCAAAGTGGTGTTCATTCCCGATTACCGCGTATCGCTGGCCGAAAAGATCATTCCTGCGGCCGATCTGAGCGAACAGATCTCCACCGCGGGCATGGAAGCCTCGGGCACGGGCAATATGAAGTTTGCGCTCAACGGCGCCCTCACTATCGGCACCCTGGACGGTGCCAATATTGAGATCCGGGAGGAAGTCTGGCCCTGAGAACATCTCATATCTTGCTGGGCTGCGGGCCGACGAGATCCAGGCGATGCGGCGGCAGGGCACCTATGCTCCGCGGGAGTATACGCAACGCAATCCTGCCGTGCAGCGAGTCATGGATGCCTTGTACAGTGGTGTCTTCAGTCCCCAGGAGCCTGGGCTGTTACACTGGTTCTACAGCGCCCTGCTGGATCAAGGCGACTACTATTTCCACTTGGCAGATTTGGAATCCTACCTGCTGACCCAGGAACGGGCCGCCTCAAGAATTTACTCAACCGGTCGTGTGGGCTCGCAAAGCTATCCCTGAACGTCGCCCGCATGGGTCGACTTTTCCAGCGATCGCACGATCCAAGCATACGCCCGCGACATCTGGAAGATTCATAGCGTCTAAGTACATGCGCAGTAAATACACTGCGAGTTCCACACGCGGCACATGAGCCTGATAAGCCAGGAGCACCCGCCAAACTGGCGGGAGTATTGTGGGCGCCATGCAGTACTAAGTGTGTGCTTTCGGCGACGCCTCGTGGAGAGACAGTGTAACTCTCGGTTTGGCCGCTTTCCAGGTGCTGTCCCTCGATAGCGATGAATACGAACGATAAGCCAGAACGCTCGCTGTCACACTCCTGGTACATGGCGAGGCTCCGGATCACCAAAGAAGTGGCAACCAGCCACATCGAGGGAACAACGCACCTCATGTCGCGAAAAACCTTCAAGATTTCCCCGTTGGGGCCGATAAGACATCCGAGCGTCCAAAGGGTGACGCTGGAGAGAGGGTTAACTCTGAGCAACAGGGGGTTCTGTGAGCAACACTGGGGATTTCGTGGCTCCATAGCTGGCTGGCGAAGTGCGGTGACCTCGAGGAATTGCGTGCGTCGCACCGCATGATGGACGCCGTCATCGACGAGATCGATGGAAGGCGCATCGGAGTTGGTGATCACTGGCTCTCGGATTTCGCTTCTTGCAACTACCTCGGGTTTGATCTCGAGCCGGAGATCATGGATTCGATCCCTCGCTATGTCCGCCGCTGGGGAACGCATCCAGCTGGTCGCGCCCTCCTGGGGGCCGGTGCTCTACGAGCAGATCGAGGAGCGGCTCACGTGCGCTCGGGGCGGAGGACACGCTTGTCCTTCGACGATCACGCATATCCATAACTCGGTCATCCCGGTGCTGGCGGGTGACGGGACGGTCTTTCTCGACGGTCGAGCTACAAGACCGTCTATGACGGGGGCAATGATCGCGGCCAGTCACGGCGCGAGCGGTAAGGCGATTTCGGCACGATGATGCCGAGCATCTCATCAGCTTCTCCGTGAGTCCCGTGCGACCCCTCGACTTATCTGTCATGGATGGGGTGAACAGCATGACGGGCAACGCACCGAACATTCCTGCCTTTGCCCGTCGATGGCTCGTGAGTATGACGCTTTGTTGTATGTGGACGACGCCGCATGGTTTTGGGATTATCGGTGAGCGCTCACCGCTTGAGCCGTGTGATTGGGGTAGCCGAGGCAACAGTATCGTCACAGCACTACGGCGAGTCGTACGACAACATCATTCTGGTCGGAGGATTTTCGAAGGCGTATTCGTCGCTGCTGGCATTCCTGGCCTTGCCCACGTCCATCAAGAACTTACTCAAGATCGCGGCGCCTCCTTACTTGTATTCGGGTCCGTCGCCGGTAGCATCGCTTGCAACCGTGCTGTCTGGTTTCGACGTCAATGAGAAACGGCGACGAAATCCGCCAGAATCTGCACCGCAAGACCGCAGCAGTGCTGGACTGCCTTCAGCACCTGCACGTGCATCACAGCCAACGAGTCCGGTTTCCCGATCATCGAGATCCCACTCGCCGAGCCAGACCGGATCAAAGAGATGGGCGATTACCTGTTCGATCGCGGCATCTACGTGACGATGGCCGCCTATCCGCTTGTGCCACGCAACGGGCTGGCTTCCGAGTCAGGTGACGGCTGCGAAGCAGCGATGCAGAGATCGAACAGCTCATCCAGGTCCTGCACGGGGTATCCGATCGGTTTCCCGCTGCAACGAGCCAGTAGCTCCCGTGTTGAACGCACGCTCGCAGAATAGAGTGCTGGTGGTCGTCTAGCGATGGCACCGGCGCTTTCCGAGGTGGATGGGGCCGGGGCCCGAGGCCAGGCTGGTGAGGCGGGCGTTCTCGCGCCGTTTCGGCATCGCAATTTCGCGCTGCTCTGGGGGCCATGGCCACGTCTCTCCTCGGCGACGGCCTGTTCCTGGTCGCCTTGGTGTGGCGGAGTCTATGCGCTCTCCAGCGGACCAGGCGCCATGGGGTCAGTCGGCGTAGCCATGACGGTTCCGCATGTCCTGTTCCTGCTGCTCGGTGGCGTGTTGAGCGACCGGCGGAGCGACGCAAGCTGATGGTGCTTGCCGATGTCGTGCGGGGGTAGCAGTCGGCGCCATGGGCATCCTGTCCATAACGGATGTGCTGCAACTGTGGCACGTGGCGGTGCTGATGGCGGTCTACGGCGCTGGCAACGCTCTGTTCACGATCCGGCTTTCGATGCCCTGGTTCCCGATGTGGTGCCCCCGGACATCCTTACGCAGGCCAACGCCGTGGACCAGTTCGTGCGCCCAGCAGCGCTGCGACTTATCGGACCGGCCCTGGCGGCGGCTGGCTTATCGAGTAGCTGCTCGGCATAGGCCGGCGGTCTGATCAACGCCGACACCTTCGTCATCTCGATCGTGTTGGTGCTGTGCCTCAATCGGCGCCAACTCGTCTCTACCACCATGAAGCCCGACGCAGCTTCAGTGAGGTGTGCTCGCTGACCTGAAGGAGGGTTTCCGGTTCGTTCGTCATCACGTGTGGCTGTGGGGCGCGTTTCTCGCCGCCACGTTCGCCTACCTGTTGTTCATGGGCCCCACCGAGGTGTTGCTGCCCGTTCGTCGTGCGCAACATCATGCACGCGGGTCAGCATTGTTGGACGCTGGGATTCGTTTTTGCCAGCGGCGTTGTCGGTGCAATATTCGCTGCAATGGTGGTGGGTCGCCCACCGAGGTTACCACGCGCCGGTACATGACGTTTATCTATATCGTGGACCGCCTCGACCGTAGTGTGTGGCGGGCTATGGGCTCGCCAGGTTCCGCATGGCAGAGCAATGATCGCCGGCTTTTGCGTTCAATCTCTTCGAGACGGCGGCAGGCACGGTTGTGTGGCTGACCACCAAGCAGCGCTACACGTGCCATCGCGCGCCCTGCTAGGCCGCGTCTCCGAGCGTCGATTGGTTCATATCGATCGGCGAGTTTCCATGTCTCGTTTGCGCTCACGGGACCGGTCGCCGGGTCTTTTGGTTTGTGCGATGCGACCCTCGCTGGGTTGCAGGGGTGCTCGATGTAGCGCCGCTGACGTCGGCGTTCCTCTTTGCCGGGGATGCGGCGCGCCGAAACTGCAGCCTCTGGCCTCCGGCACTCGCTGCATCTGCGCCCCAATGAGGCCGTCAGTACGACGATGGAGGGCACCGATCGGATGATCCCGACGCTGGTGCTAGCTCGGCTATCTGGTTACGGGCGTGCTAGCTACCATCATCTACTTTTGGGGCGAGAAGAGCGCGGAGGGAACAGGAACTGGACATGGAGCAAAACACCGACAGCGAAAGAGCGGCTTGGGTCCCCCGACTGCATCGATGTGCTGATGAGCACCTGGGATCTCGTTGCTGCTCAATATTGCTGCGATAGTTTTCGCTGCGCTGGCTCTCGACGGCGGCACAAATCGGACCTTCCAGTTTAACCCTACCAGCCGGGGCCTGAGGCCTCATCGCTTATTCCTTCGTCGGCGCTGGCACTCAGTACTGGAGTTGGGTTCACGCCTTCCGGGCGAAGGCGGTCTCTATGTGTGGTCGCAAGCCGCTTTTGGCGACCTGCGCAGATTCATCGCGGGCTGGATTTGCACTGGATTTCCAGACACCTTGTCTGCTTTCCTTCGATGCTTCTGTTCGGTGCCGGGGTCTTCCTGTACATCGGCGGTGACCGCGCTCGGCTTATGCTGCCGAGAGCCCCCCGCTACGACGGTGCGTACTGTACGTTCGTGCCGCTCTTCTCACTATCTTTGCAGCGCTGCCGACTCTGCGGCACCGAGCGGCGGGCAGCAATGCCGGCATTACGTTGATTCCGGGCGGTGCGGTCGTTGTGCTGGCTGGCAGAGCAGGAATCGGTTTTTCGACGACCCTTCTGGCCATCGGCATATGCCCATAGTACCCGCCGACGACGGCAACAACCCTGGCCTCTTCCTGCTCAAAACCGTCGGCGGCTGTATTGTGCTGATTTACCTCTGGGCTTGTGTTCTACTTCCGCGGGCACGGCACGCATGCTCAGTCGCATCTGAAACTCCGATTCCAAACCAAACATGGTATGTCACAGGGCAATAAGGGGTTGAGGGCTCTAAAACATGAAAAATGAACACACAAATTGCCAATAGTCTTTCACCAAAACAGTCTCAGCAAGGTTTATTGCCCCTGGTAGCAGAGTTGTTGGATTAGGGCCAACCAGACGAGAGTAGGTAGGTGGACGCCTAGGAAATATAGGTATGCAAAGGTCATGATGGCATGGCTGCATGAAGTTGAGGAATCAGAGGAAGAGAGGGTATGATGGACGACAATGAGAAAAAGAACCCCGATCTCTTGCTGATCGTCGATGACGATATGATGATGCGCCTGCTCATGCGCGAAACGTTGGAACAAGACGGCTTTGAAGTGGTCGAAGCGGTTAATGGCGCCGAGGCGCTGGCTGTCTTTGATGATGTGCGACCAGCAGCCATCTTGATGGATGTCGAGATACCGGTCATGGACGGGTTCACAGCTTGTGCTGCCTTGCGAAAGCACTTTGACGCTCAACACACACCGATTATGATGGTGACCGGATATGACGACATTGATTCGATCAACCGTGCGTATGAAGTAGGCGCCACAGATTTCATTGCCAAGCCGATTAACTGGCCAATCTTGAATTATCGGGTGCGCTACATGCTGCGGGGCAGCCGCACAGTGGTAGAACTGGCCCATACGGTTCACAAACTGCACCAGAGTCAGGCGAGTCTCACCAAAGCCCAGCGTATCGCGCGCCTTGGCAATTGGGATTTCAATGTCGTCAGTGGCACCATCTCGTGGTCAGAAGAGGTCTACAACATTCTTGATCCTACGCAGAAAGCAGCTATCTCCCATCGTTGGAAGCCTTTCTCGCCTGGGTGCATAAGGAAGACCGTGAGTTCGTCGCCAAGTGGTTTTGCGAAGCCCTCACTACAGGCCAGAGTATCAAACCTCACGCATCGTATTGTCCGTCGTGATGGCTCGCTGCAACACATTCAACAACAGGCTGAAGCGACTGTTGACGAGTCTGGTCGAGTGATCAGCCTCTCTGGGACGATTGCAGGACATTACCGAACATCGGCAAACCGAGGAAAAGGATCCGTCAGTTAGCGTATTGTTGACAGCCTGACTGGCCTGGCAAATCGGGAGTGCTTCAAAGAACATCTCCTGCAAGCCATCGCACTCACGCACGGCACTACGATCGACAACTTGCCATTCTATTCTTGGATCTCGACAATTTCAAACGGATTAACGACACGTTAGGCCACAATGTGGGTGACTTGCTGCTGAAAGCAAGTTGCCACACGTCTGCGTTCCTGTGTGCGCGCGAGCGACGCCGTAATGCGGTTTGATGCCGTTGATAGCAACGAACAGGTGGCGCGGCTCGGTGGGGATGAATTTACGGTCCTCCTGTCGAAGGTTGGTAGCAAAGAGGATGTTGCCAGGGTGGCTAAACGTATTCTCGATACCCTCTCGAAGCCGCTGACGGTAGGTGGGCATGAAATGTTCATCACGCCGAGCATGGGGATTACGCTGTTTCCACAAGACGGGGAAGATGTTGAAAGCCTGTTAAAGCATGCGGATATGGCGATGTATGAGGCGAAACATTGCGGCAAGAATCTCTACAAGTTCTATACGGAGTCCATGCAAAACGCTGCTATCTGGCGCCTGACAGTCGAGAACCACTTGCGCAAGGCCATAGAACGCGGCGAATTTGCGCTGTATTACCAACCCCAAATAGATTTGATGAACGGTCAGATCTGTGGGGTGGAAGCCTTGCTCCGGTGGCACAATGCAGAGCTAGGGTCGGTTTCTCCTGCCGAATTTATTCCATTGGCCGAAGAAACCGGCTTGATCATTCTTATTGGCACATGGGTATTGCGCACGGCATGTGCCCAAGCCAAGGCCTGGCAGAGACGCCGGACTAGCGCTACCACGCATAGCGGTGAATATTTCTGTCCTACAGTTTGTGCAGACCGATTTCACCGACCTGGTCTTTCAGATTCTCAACGAGACGGGTCTTAGTCCCTATACGCTCGAACTCGAAATCACGGAAAGCCTGCTCATGAAAGACGCCGAGGGCGCCATCCGTACGCTTGGAATCCTGAAGGACCAGGGGATACAGTTCGCCATTGACGATTTTGGCACAGGGCTACTCAAGCCTCAGTTATCTCAAGCGATTCCCCATAGACAGATTGAAGATTGATAAAACGTTCGTGCAAGAGATCAATTCAGATCCTGACGATGCCGCCATTGCCGCAGCGGTCATTGCCATGGCCGACGACAGCATGAACCTTGGTGCTCATTGCCGAGGGCGTAGAAACTGGAGCACAACTGAATTTTCTGAAGAAAAAGCACTGTGGTGAAGTGCAAGGGTATTACGTGAGCAAGCCCCTTTCCCCCTGTGACATGGAAGCTTTCTTACAGCAACCACCCCGCCCGGAATGGGGAGAGGATGAAACGCAAGGGTGGCTGCGAACCGTGTTGCTCGTCGACGATGACGCATCGATGCTCACTTTTCACCGAAAGCTACTTGTCTCAGAAGGCTATCGTATCCCGACGGCGACCAGTGCCGGGACGGTTTCGACCTGTTAGCTCGCTATCAAGTCGATGTCGTGGTGGCAGACTATGAGATTGCCAGAGATGAATGGCATCGAATTCCTCAAGAGAGTCAGACAGCTCTATCCAGGGGACAATACGTTTGATGCTGAGTGGCGCCAGTGACATGCACTCACTCATTGCGACCATCAATGAGGGCGCCATCTACAAGTTCCTCGAAAAGCCGGTCTCGGCTCGTCCTTTTAGACAGGCGCTACGCGATGCGTTCATGACCCAAAACCCAATACTGACATATGGAATTGTCACCTACAATGTATGTTTAGTGGTTCATATATTGCGCTTTATTTACTTAAATAATTTATAATTTCGGAGGTAAAAAAATGTGTTAATGTAATAAAAAGGGGTCGAATTTAGAGCCATGTTGGCGGCGCTCACAGGCGTCGGTGACTTTTGACCATTCCAGATGATGTCGGAGTCCTCGCATGCCTCTCGCGTCAGTTGCTGAGGGGCTTTGCCTCGCATCGAGGCAGGTCGAATGCACACTACAACGACCGTTTAAAGACGACCTCCTAGCGGATAGCCATGCATGTCATGTCAGGAGCGTGTGATGGACAAGGCAAGGAAGCATTTCCTACAGTTTTCCATCATCGCGGGGGTTGCCATTTTCCCGCTGTTGGCGTTCGCCCAAGCTCATCTACCGGCAGACTCCAGAGCGCCAGAAAGAAGAGAAGCTCTTACTCAGGAGATCCCCTCTGTCTTTGGGGCCTCGAAATACGAACAGAAGGTCACAGAAGCTCCCTCATCGGTAGGTATTGTGACAGCTGAGGAGATCAAAGATTTCGGCTACCGCACGCTGGGTGATATCTTGCGCAGCGTGCGAGGTTTCTACGTCGCGTATGACCGGAACTATAGCTATGCTTGGGGTACCGAGGCTTCGCCCGCCCCGGCGATTATAATACCCGGATCCTCCTCTTGGTAGACGGGCATCGCCTCAACGAGAGTATCTACAGCAGTGTCTATGTTGGCACCCGAAGCCGCGCTCGATGTGGACCTCATGGAGCGCGTGGAAATCATCCGTGGTCCCAGTTCGTCGTTATACGGCGGCAATGCATTTTCGCCGTAATCAACATCATCACGAAAAGTGGCCGCGACTTCCAGGGGCGTTGAGGGTCCGCTGAGGCAGGGAGTTTTGATACGTACAAGGGCCGATTGAGCTATGGCCGGCGCTGGCAGAATGGTGTCGAGGGTCTGTTATCCGGTTCCTACTATACCAGCGCAGGGCAACGCTTATTCTTCAAAGAATTCGACGACCCTGCTACGAACAACGGCGTGGCCACGACACAGCGATGACGACCAGTTCTACAGTGTGTTTGGCAAAATGTCGTGGCGGGATTTCACGCTCGAGGGAGCCTATGTGTCAGGGAAAAAGGCATTCCCACGGGCTCTTTTGGCACGGTGTTCAATGACCCGCGCAATCGTACCGTCGATAGCCTGGCCTACATCGACCTGCAATATGCACACACATTCACTGCACAATGGCAGATTCTGACCCGGCTCGCTTATGACCGCTACTACTATCACAGGGGATTACCTCTACGATTATCCTCCCCTCACGCTGAATAAGGACCTGGCTGCAGGAGACCGGTTGGATGGCGAGTTCCAGCTCATCACGAGGGTGCTCCCGCGCCAGACGCTGACGCTTGGGGCCAACTATCGCGATAACTTCCGACAGCAACTGCGCAATTTTGATCAAGAGCCCTTATTTGTCTATCTGGATAAATCTGGTCACAGCACGAACTGGGCCCTGTATGCGCAGGATGAAGTCGCGATCTATCATATCTGACGTTCTATGCTGGGGTACGCTACGATCATTACGCCTCCTTTGGAGGCACCACCAATCCGCGCCTGGCCTTGATCTACAATCCCTGGCAGGGAGACCACCCTCAAGTTCCTCTATGGCACAGCCTCCAGGGCTCCCAGTTTCAACGAACGCTTCTTTCAGGGCATCAGGTTTCAAAACCAATCCTGACCTACAGCCAGAGACCATCACGACCTACGAGTTGATTCTAGAGCAATACTTTGGTGCCCACCTACGCGGGACTGCTTCGGCTCTTCTACTATAACCATCAAGAACCTCATTACCCAGCGGACGAGACCCTGCTGACGGACTGATTGTCTATCAAAACGCCGCGGATGTGACGGCGTATGGTCTCGAAGGGAACTGGAAGGTAAATGGGCTAATGGCTGGCTGGGACGTATAAGTTATACGTACCAGGAGACGCAAGATCAGCACACTGGTGCTAGATTGACCAACTCGCCGCGGCACATAGCCAAGGTCAATCTGCTCGCTCCCCTCTTCCCGGATAAGCTCTTTGCGGGCCACGGAACCTGCAAGTACATGAGTGACCGCAAAACCCTGGCTGGTCGAGCATACACCGGGTTTTTTGCTCACCAATGTGACCCTGTTCAGTCAGCACCTGGTGAGCGGGTTAGAAATCTCGGCCAGCCTGTACAATCTCTTCGATACGCATTATGGAGACCCGGGCGCCGAAGAGCATAGACAAGATGTCATTCCTCAAGACGGTCGCAGTTTTTCGCTTCAAGATAACGTATGGATTTTAACGAGGGCAACATGGGTGCTCAGGTATCTCTATACATGTAGCCCTATTGTTGTCCTGGTTCTGGTCGTGCTCTGTACTGTTGGCGGAAGTGTTGCTGCTGTGGGCACTGACGAGCAGCGTATTGTTATCTTGACCAGTTCGCGTGCAGCCGCCTATGAAGAGGCGTTGGCAGGGTTTCAGCAAAGTGCTTCGCCAGCATGGCGTGCGCGCCATCTTTGACGTCTACTCCTCGAAGGCGAAACGTCCCAAAGTCGCCCGGGTCCTGCTGCGAGACGTCAAGCCAAGGAGGCAGCGCCTTAGTCTTGACGCTGGGGACTGCGGCCACGCAGAGGGGCGCGTCAAGAGCATCACCTGCAGTCCCTATCATCGCCGGCCTGGTGTTGAGTGCGGATGAATTCAAGGGCATACCCAATATAAGTGGAGTCACTCTGGAATTTCCGTGGCTCTGCAGTTGGAATGGCTACGTCGTTTTCTGCCCACTGCCAAGACCATTGGGGTGATCTACAATCCCAGAGAAAATCAACAGAGAATCGAGGCCGCGAGTCGCATTGCGCAGCAACTCAGGCTGAAGCTGGAAAGCCAGCCAGTGAGCGACATTCGGGAACTGCCGACGGCACTTGAGACGCTGGCGAAAAATCGATGTGTTATGGGGCGTGGTTGATGAAGCTGGTGTTGACCCCCAGACCGCCAAGCATATCTTGCTGTTTTCCTTTCAGAACCGCATTCCCTTCGTGGGGCTCTCTACTGCCTGGGTGAAAGCCGGGGCATTTTATGCCCTGGACTGGGACTATACGGATTTGGGGATGCAGTGCGGTGAGATGGCGCTCAAGGTGCTGCAGGAGGAGCCTCGATAAACGCCCTCCCTCCAGTGGGGCCACGCAAAGTCGTCTATACCGTGAACCAGAAGACGGCGCGTCACATGAAGATCGAGGTGTTGCGGAGACGCTCGTAGCACTGGCGCCCGTGAGATATTTTTAAGAGAGGATCCCCTGTTGTATGGTAACAGCAATCCGCCGTAGTCTGGCTACAAAGAGTTTAATTTTGTTAGCGATTGCCGCAGTCCTGTAGTGACTGCACTGGGCATCGCCCTGTTTGTTGTACGACAGGGGCATACCAACACGTCTTCCATGCCCTGGTCAACCATGGCCGGTCCGTTGTGGCCACGGTTGCCCAAGAAATAGCGAGTACGGGATCTACACGGGAGAATGAGGCCTTTTTATCGCAAATGATCGATAGTCTCGCCGTGGACGCTGCAGAGATCGCTTATGTCACTATCCTGGTCTCGGGACAGACACGTCCTGGTTTGTTACCACCGGAACTATGCAGGCGGGAGGTTGCAAGATCCCCAGCACAAACCCTCACTCCACAACAGGAATAGCCAATGCTTCCCCGCAGTGTCCGCGAGAAACAGAGAATTCCGCAATGAGGCCGATGGTGAGCTCTACTTTGACATCCTTATGCCTGTAGTGAGTCAAGGCAAAACGCGAGGCTACAGAATGCCTTATTGCGACTTGCACGCGAATCACGCGCCGTCTCAGATCATCGGATGCGTCCAGCTGGGATTGACACAAGCAGTGACTCCGCGGCCATGTCCGACACTTTCTCTATGTCCACCGTTCGCTGTTTGCGTCCGCCCTCGTCCTCGTGGCGAAAAATTGCTCCCTGAGCCTGTTACTCACCGCGCCGTATTACGTCGCCTCTGCACACCCTGGCGCAAGTGGCGCTTGCCATCTCAGAGGGCGAGTTCAGATCACGCAAATCGATCCATCGAAGCATGACGACGAAGAGGTCGCCGACCTGGCGCATGCGTTCAATCGTATGCTGACGGGTCGGCGTGACTATCAGACACGTGGGCACCCACCGCATCGCACCTGGAAGACAAAGTGGCGCAGCGTACACTGGATCTGCGGCAGGCCATGGAGAGCGCCCGCGACATGGCGCAGAAAGCTGACGAAGCCAACCATGCTAAATCCCAACTTCTCGCCAATATGAGTCACGAAATACGTACCCCTATGAACGGCGTCCTCGGTATGATCGAGTTCGCTTGCTGCTTTGAACGCCCGAGCAGACGAGACCAGCAACGTTTCTTTTGCTGATGCCGCACGACGTTCGGGCGACAACCTTCTGGCTATTTATGGCAATGACATTCTGGACATTTCGAAGATCGAGAGGCCGACGAGCTGGGAACTAGCGTTAGCTACCTTGCATGCTGCCCCAGATTGTCGAGGAGGTCGTCGAACTGTTTGGCCAGAGCAAGCGCACCGTGGGTGGGCATCGAGTTAGCCTACCTACTTGACCCGGCGCTTCCCCCTGTTTTCCCTGGGTGATCCCGTGCGATTGCGCCAGATTCTCACCAATGCAGGCGCCTTGGCAATGCCGTCGGGATTCACTGGCAGATGGCGAAGTTGTCTTCTGGAGGTCGCCGAGCACACGGCTCACAGTACAGGTCTGACACCGATACAGCCTAGGCAGACGCTCCATCACGGCCCATTTTGCACACTTTACGGTGCGCGACGCACTGGCATTGGCATTGCTCCCGAGATGCAGACGGAGATTTTCAGAGCCCTTCGCGCAAGTCGATGGATCAACTACCCGCAAATACGGTGGTACCGGCTTAGGATTGACTATTACAAAACAACTAGCGCACATCTGATGGGTGGCAGTATGGGGAGTCGACAGTATCCCCGGGCCAAGGTTCTGCGATACTTTTTGGTTTACCGTGTGTCTGCTAAAAGCCGCCGCCATGGTGTCCGAGCCGCGCCCGAGCAGCATCAGGGTTTGGAGGGGCGACGCGTGCTCATTGTTGACGAGAATGCGACCAATCGCACCAGCGCTTGTGTCAGTGGGTCAAGGCGGGGGCATGCACCACGAGAGTGCCGCAGATTCGGTCCGCAGGCGCTGGAGAGGTTCGCGCAGCTGCGGCTCAACGGGAGCCATATGACTTTGCGGTGCTGGATATGATGATGCCTGGCATGGATGGGATAACGATGGCGGCCATGCCATCCAAAAGCAGAACTCGACCATCGCCGCAGTCCATCCCCGGTGATGCTTACACCTCTATGGAGATCAATGCCGAGGTCCAAGAGGCGCGACAAGCAGGTATGATGGATTTCCTGAGTAAACCTGTACGCCAATCCCGGGGCTTTGCGACTGTCGCCGCTAGTGCCGCCTTAGAGCCTCTGCGCCGGGCTCGCCCCTACACACACAGCCGGAGCCCGCGCCAGCCATGGGCCTGAGGCCGTTGCATGGGGCGAATTCTCCCGGCCGAAGATAGCCCTATCATCCAGGAAGTCGCCGTGGCTATGGCCGAGGGCCTGCAGTTGTCGGGCCGAGCGTAGTGGCGACGGGTCGCCGCAAGCGGTCCAGGCCCTGGAACGGTGCTCCTATGATGTCGTACTCATGGATTGTCAGATGCGCGGCGAGATGGGAGGCCCGGAAGCCACCCGGATCGTTCGCGCCCGCGCAGGCTCTGCTGCCCTCCTATCTCCGGTCCAGCCATGCACACGCCCATCATTGCCCTGACGGCTCACGCGCACTGCCTGAAGTGATCGCGCCCAATGCCCAGCTGCTGCAGGAGTGGGACGATTATCTCAGCTCAAGCCGTTCACCGTGGAAGCCTTGCACACGGCCCTGGCGCGCTGGCTGTCGCACCAGCCAGCCGCAGCCAGCGCGTCCGCACAAGACGAGAGGCCAGGAGGCTACGCGCGCTCGGAATGCTCTCGACCGCAAGGTGCCGCTGATACCCTGCGATCCCTCGGCAGGAGGAGGACGCCAGACCTGCTGCACAAAGTGCTGCACCTGTACGCTTGGTTTATGCTCCAGAACCGCTAAACGCCATGCGTGACGCAGTAGCTCACGCAGTGATGCGCTGGCGCTGCAGCGGGCGGCCCTTGGCCCGAGAAGTCCAGCAGTGCCAATGTGGGGCGCTGCAGCTCCGCAGCGCATTCAGTAAAGAGATGGAAGCCCTTGGGGGAAGGCACAGAGTATGCCCCAGGCTGTCCCTCTCCTGGCCGCTCATGGAAGCCGAGTATGCCGTGGTAGAGGAGGCCTTGCAGCGAGAACTCCCCGTCGTCCAGGAGGACGTGACCGCAGCGCTGAGTAGAATGGATGGGAAAAACACACCCATGAGAGGAAAAAAGGCTCCTGTCAAGAGGCCATCATTCCCAGGAGCAGAAAACGCATTAGAAAAGCAGCGGTTGGTATTGCAAGGCGTCAAGCGGCCGCAAATTTTAGCGTTTTAAAGGTGCCGCTGCACCCCTGAACGTCCACTGGTGCTCCAATGGTGTCTTCCGAGTGCGTGTGCGGCATACTACCGCTATCGGTGGGTGTAAATGATAGGCAAAAGGGAGAGGACTTTGTGCTGTGTGCCCTGTGCCACTTACAATATCCCCACATTCTGCTGGCGCACGGCGGCGGTGGCAGGCTCATGCAGGAGCTTATTGAGGTATGTTCCTACCAACGTTTCACAACCCGACCCTAAACGCGCATTTTGACACACGATCAGTCAACTCAATGGCACGACGCTAGCGTTCACCCCCTGATTCATTCGTTGTTGCCCCTCTTTTTCCAGGAGGAGACATTGGTTCGTTAGCCATACGGTACGGTCAACGATCTGGCGATGTGTGGTGCCCGCCCACTCTACCTGAGCGCGGCATTCATCCTGGAAGAGGGGCTGCCAATGGAGAACGCTCTGGCGCGTGGTGTCCTCCGAGCAGGGCAAAGCGGCGCGGCACGCGAACGATGGTGTCACCGACGTACGAAGGTTGTGGATCGAAGGCAAGGGCGACGGTATTTTTATCAACACGGCCGGTGTCGGTATCATCGAACACGCCCAGCGCCTTGCTCCCGATCAGGTGCACCAAAGTAGATAATGTCGATGCTCTTCCTCAATGGCGACCTTGGACGTCACGGCGTGCCGTCATAGCGGTGCGCGAGGGCTGGTTTAGAGAAACGTCATGCATCACCACGGCGATTCCGCCTCTCCACCAGCCTCGTCTTAGCACTCCTCAGCGCTGGCGATGGGTTGCACTGTTTACGGGATCTTACCCGTGGCGGCCTGGCAGCGTTGAACAGGCGTCGCCATGGCTGCCAAGGGTCAGCATCGCCATTGACGAAAATCGCATCCCGGTGCAACAGGAAGTGCAAGGCGCCTGCGAAATGCTCCGGGCTGGATCCGCTCACGTCGCCAATGAAGGCCGCTTGTCGCTTTTTGTCGCTCTTTGCGGATGCCGAACGCTGACCTTGATGCGTGCGGACCCTTTGGGCGCCGGGGCGTGCATGGTGGGTCAAGTGATTCCCAGCGCGGCAGCTCCGGTGCTCACGAAAAGCCGCATGGGCGCCAACCGCCTCGTTGATATGTTGAGTGGCGAGCAGCTGCCACGGATCTGCTGGAAACCGCATAATGTAGCACAGGAGGAAGAGACAGTGGCTCAAGCGCACCCTTGTGTATACCCCAGCCCTATCAGGATTCTGCTGAGGCAGGACGTCTGATCCTGCGCGATGGCAGTACAGCATTGATCCGCATCGCCCAGTCTACGGCACGAGGAGAACATGCACGCGTTTTTGATCGTCTGTCGCCTGAGTCGAGACAGAAACGCTTTTTTCGCTGGCGCCGCCGCGTGGGAGTTACTCAGCACCTTCTGCGATGCGTCCGATCCTCATAAGCAGCTCACTTGTATTGTCATACGCACGGCAGGAGGGAGTCCCCGTATCATCGCCACGGGTTCTTACTTGATTGATAAGGATAAAGATGACACGGCCGAGGTCGCCCTGGCGGTCGAGGACCCTTTGCATGGCCAGGGGCTGGGCTCGTTGCTCTTGGAGCGTCTGGCGGTGTTGGCGGTCCGTCATGGCATCAGGCAATTCTGGGCCGTCACGCATGTGGATAACCGTCCCATGCTCGAAGTCTTCCACCGTTCCGGGTTCCAGCTGCATGAGCAGCGCGACCATGGCTACGTGCAGCTGGCCTTTACAGTGACGCCCACGGAGGCGAGTGTGGCGCGTTCGGAACTGCTGGATCGCCTGTTCACCACGACCTCCATGCGCCCGCTCTTCCGACCGACGTCTGTGGCGATTGTCGGCGCCTCGCGTAACCCGACCAGCATTGGCTCGAGAATCCTCGAGGGGCTCATCATGAATCGGTTTCAGGGCCCCGTCTATCCGGTCAATCCGCGCGCTACTGTGGTGGGTTCCATCCGGGCGTATCCGTCGGTGCGCGACCTCCCGGAGCCCGTCGATCTCGCTATCATCGCCGTCCCTCGGGACGCGGTATTAGCGGTCGTGGATGAGTGCGCCGAGCGGGGTGTCAAAGCGCTCGTGGTCATCACGGCTGGTTTTGCCGAGAGTGGTGCCGAAGGAAAGGCTTTACAACAAGCGCTGGTGGAGAAAGTGCGCGGCTATGGCATGCGCATGGTAGGGCCAAACTGCCTGGGATTGTTGAATACGGACCCACACGTGCAACTCAACGCCTCGTTCTCTCCTATCTTTCCGCCACCAGGACGTGTGGCGATGTCGTCCCAGAGCGGCGCGCTGGGCATTGCCATCCTGGGGTTTTGCCCGTCAGCTTCATCTCGGACTATCGATGTTTGTGAGCGTTGGCAACAAAGCGGATGTCTCTGGCAATGATCTCCTGCAATTCTGGGAAGAAGATGCGCAGACCGACGTCATCTTGCTGTACCTCGAGTCCTTCGGCAATCCGCGACGCTTTGCGCGTCTGGCGCGGCGCGTGAGCCGTCGCAAGCCGGTCGTGGTGATGAAGAGTGGTCGTACCAAAGCCGGTAGCCGCGCTGCCGGCTCCCACACGGCAGCGCTGGCGGCGAGTGATGTGGCGGTGGATGCACTGTTCCGTCAGACCGGTGTCATCCGCGCCGACACCCTGGCTGAAATGTTCGATCTTGCCGCGGCCTTGGGCAGCCAGCCCTTGCCGCAGGGGCGGCGCGTCGCCATTGTGACCAACGCTGGCGGCCCTGGCATTCTCTGCGCCGATACCTGTGAAGCTGGGGTCTCCTGGTGCCTGACTTAGCGGACGCAACCAAGGCACGCCTGGCGGCATTCCTGCCCCCTGAGGCCAGTCTGGGCAATCCGGTGGATATGATTGCCTCGGCCAGCCCGGAGCAGTATCGACAAACCATCGAAGTGTTGCTGAGCGCTGCGGAAGTTGATGCCCTGCTGGTGATCTATATTCCCGTAGATGTCTCCAGCAAAAATCACACATTCTCGAGGCCATCAGTGCCGGGGTAGTGGCTGGCCGCGCTGCCGGAGGGAGGCGAAACCGGTGTTGCTCTCGTTGATGGTCGCGGACGGTTCCAACCAACCGCTGCCAGCGGCACGCGAGTATATTCCCTCCTACGTCTTTCCGAGGCCACAGCCCACGTCCTGAGCAAGGTCGCTGACTATGCGGAGTGGCGTAACCAACCATTGGGGATGCTGCTCGAATACGACGACACCAATCCGCCAGCAGCTCGGACCATTTTGCCAGCAGGCCCTGGCAGCGCGTGGCCTCGGCTGGCTCGCAACTGATGAAACACGCCAACTGCTCCTGGCCATGGGGTTGCCGGTGGCGCCAGGTGGCGTCGCCCATAGTGCCGAGGAGGCCATCCAACTGGCCAAGGATGCCGGCTTTCCAGTGGCGCTCAAAGCTTTGCCTCCCATGTAATTGTGCACAAAACGGAGATGGGTGGGATTTTCTTAAACTTGCGGGATGAGACCCAGGTGCGACAGGCGTTCCAGAGTCCTTGCGCGATCGTCTGGCCCGCGACGGGCAATTGGCAGCACGTTCGAAGGGGCACTTGTGCAACCAATGGTCTCGGGTGGTGTCGAGGTCATGGTAGGGGTCACCACCGATCCGTTGTTTGGCCCGCTCATCGCCTTTGGACTGGGCGGCATCCATGTCGAAATCCTCGGCGACGTGTGCTTCCGTATCACCCCGCTCACCGACCGCGATGCCAGTGAGATGGTGCGCTCTATCCGTGGCTATCGCTTGCTCGAAGGCTACCGGAATCATCCACCAGCAGATGTGCCCGGCGCTTGAGGAGGTAGCTCTTTGCACGTATTTCGTTCCTGGTCGATCAGATCCCGGAGATTACTGAACTTGACCTCAACCCGATTTTTGCCCTACCTCCAGGACAGGGGTGTCAAATTGTCGATGCCCGTATACGCGTCGAGAGCGCCAGCAGCCGTCGTCTTGTCTAGCCCAGCCGTAACGCCAGTGACGACCTAATGGGACAGAAGTGCTCCACTATCATATTGCCGCTGCGACTCTTTGTCTGTCAGTGTGGTGACTTTCTGTCAGGTGCATGCTCCAGATGCAAAGCACCAGAAAGCCCTCAACATCGTCACTACAGTCAGTTCCAGCAATTCTGCAAAAGCTGGCACGGAATTTGATGTATGTTCTATCTCACTAACAATAGGTGGCCATTGAATTTGATCCTTTTATAGAAGGAGGAATGTCATGTCTGTTCCCCAAGATTGCCATAAACGGTTTCGGGCGTATTGGCACGCATCGTGACCCGGATTACTTAGCAATACGTAAC
>ERZ1370068.380-contig-10343_pt1 | contig 30207 bp, 42 predicted proteins | sample MGYA00561227_ERZ1370068 | MGnify/ENA primary metagenome ERZ1370068 (study PRJEB38410, sample SAMEA6850437) | metagenome | study: Metagenomic assessment of the ecological functions of the soil: analysis of the soil microbiota associated with the...
GGTATTACTTCGTTCAGTTACGTATTGCTTATCGCGGAAACAATTTTCCGGCGTCATGTAAAAGTCGCTTGTTCTTCGCCGACTACATCTCCGGGTGGATGCGGAGCGCCGCGGTTACAGACGGCGTGGTTTCGGACGTTCAACTCTTCATGCCTGATGCTGGGACGGTCGTAGACGTCGTAGAGGCCCCGAACGGCTGCTTGGGATGGGTTCAAGCCGCGTTTCCGAGCAGCATCCATGAAACCTGCTTCAACTACGATCGCGACGGTGACGGCGTCACCGGAAGCGCAGGTGACTGTAACGACGTCGACCCCACGGTGTACCCGGGTGCGCCTCAACTGGTGCGACGGACGCGACAACGACTGCAACGATCCGACCTGGCCGGCCGTCCCTCCGAACGAGGCTGACGCCGATGGAGACGGATTCGAATCTGCCAAGGAGATTGTGATGACTCGCGAGCCTCCGTGCACCCTCGACGCAGCGCAGCTGTGCAACGGAATCAATGACAACTGTAGCGATCCTGCGTGGCCGGCCGTGCCGCCCAACGAGGCCAACGCCGACGGAGATGGGTTCCGCATCTGCGCGGGGGACTGTGATGATACTCGCGCGTCCGTTTACCCCAACGCGCCCCAGTTGTGCGACGGCATCAACAACAACTGCAGCGACTCCGCGTGGCCGGCCGTGCCCCTAGCGACGCGGACTCCGACGGAGACGGATTCCGCGTCTGCCAAGGGGATTGCGATGACACACGATCTTGGGTGCATCCCGGTGCGCCCCCAGCTGTGCGACGGGATCAACGACAACTGCGCTGACCCACGTGGCCAGCCGTGCCCCAACGAGGCGGACGCCGACCGCGACGGTTTTCGCAGGCTGCCAGGGGATTGTGACGATACGCGGGCTTGGGTGCATCCCGGCGCGCCGGAAGCCTGCGACAGCCTCGATGACGACTGCAATGGCGAGATAGACGAGAACCCGCAAGGAGTCGATTCCGATGCCGACAGGATTCCCAACGCCTGCGATAACTGTCCGCTGGTCGCCAACGCCAATCAGGCCGACACCGACAACGATCTCGTGAGAACGCCTGCGACGACTGGGGTCCGCTCGATTTCAACCCATCACAGACCGATTTCGACCACGACGGCCGAGGCGATGCCTGCGACCTCGACGACGGACTGATCTACGTCTTCTTGACGAGCCCCGTCTACCGCGAGTGGCAGGCGGAAGTCCGGCTACACCTCATGGAACGCCTACCGTGGCTCCCTCTCGCTGCTGCGCAACGGGCGAGTACAGCACACGGCCGCCCGGCTCGAGCAACCTGGTACGCTCGCGACTGCGGCCTGACCGACCCTTATGTCTTCGACGACACGCTCCCGATTTCGGGCCAGGGCTGGTTCACCCTCATCACGGGCGTCACCAACGCCGTCGAGAGCAGTCTGGGGACCAACGGCCTCGGGGTGCCCAGGGCGAACACGAATCCGTGCCCTCAGAGGTCGAGCCATCCGGGGCGGAACCGCGGACCGTTAGAGGACCGGAACGAAGTTGGCGTTCCGATCCCCTTGCCTTGCCATACCGCGATCCCACGCCGCTCAGAGTCCGCGCTTCGACACCTATCTCGCCGCTGGCCGGGGCGGATTGTGGTTGTCCCGTAGGGTTTGGCTCCCAGACGTAACGCGCCCGAAAAATGATGCGAACTGGTTAACAGCCTGAGAACAGCCAGAGAGCCGACAGAGGCCGACTGAGCGAGAAGGCGGCTAAGCGGGTCAACCCTGACCGGTCAAGAGCGGATTTCACGCGTCGCGGGCCGAAGCCCAAATGCCCCCAGCGCCACTCCGCACGCGCTCGATCGAGGACGACCCGGAACGGCAGCGGCGCGACTGGGACTACCGCTGCCGGGACCGAGGACTTGTAGCTGTTGGATCATCGGGACCCTCACGGCGCACGTGGCTCGCTTCAGTGGGGTTGTAATTCCCCTTGTACCCCCGCATGGTGGCGTGTGCCGACCCCATGCACTCCTCGCATAGGCCACTTGAATTACGCCCGACGCTTTCTTCTTGGGGCCAGCCGGTGCGGTTCGATATGCGATGACCACGTGCGTTGCGTCTGTCCACCGAACCCACACTGGTGCCTCGCTCTCGACTACGAACACCTCGTCTCTTCCCGTCCAGGGGATCCGCAGTCCAGTGCGTTGAATGGCGACGTTTGTCGTGAAGCTGGTTGTGGCGCCACAATTCACTCGCTCGGTGATGGCCTCGTACGACCCATCGGGCTGGCCACGCGCTCCTCGTGGTCACGCTGACAACCGCACGCTGACAAGAAGATAAGCGCAGTGATCGTCGCAGTTCGCATCGCTACCTCCCCGATGCGCGGGACAGCTTGCAGTAGTGCCATCTTGCGAACTCGTATCCAGCACTGATCTGACTCGGGCAATGTCCCGCGTTCCGTTGAAAGTCGACTGCGGTTCCGGCCCGACATTTACGCGACCTTCTCCTTGGTGTCCAGCGAGTTCTTGTTGACGACGGCTTCGAGCGCGGCGATCAGCTGAGGCATTTCACGATGGCCTCTCAGGCGACGAAAACGCTTTTCGGCTTCGACGAGAGCCGTCGCGCACCAGCGAAGGGCCATGGTCCCACCGCGCCACCGCTTCACGTTGCGCACGATGCGCTTGATCGCCCCCTGAAGATTCTCGATCGGATTCGTCGAGCACAGGGTCTGGTGCAACGCGCCGCCGATTCCCAACCGCAGCAGCGTCAGGGTTTCCTCGAGGCCCTCACGGACCGATGCGGCGGCGTCGGGATGTTCCGCATCGAGTTGCTCGGCGAGATGCGTGAGTCTCTGGCGTGCCTTCGCCACGGTCCCCAAGCGCCACGCCTTGCGCATCGTCGCCTTCACCCACGCTTGTCTGTGCCTCGGCAGGTGTTCCGCGACGTTGCGCAGTTTGTGGACCTGACACCGCTGGATGAGCGCCCACTCGCCGAACGTGATCCGAATCGCCTTCTTGAGTCCCTTGCCGCCGTCGATCACGAAGAGTCGAGCTCGTTCAACGACGAGACCCCGGTCGATCAGATTCCGGAACAGCGAGCGGATGGCCTGTTCGCTTTCCGTGGTACCCACGGCGACGCCCAGGATGTGCTTGTTTCCGGTCGTATCGATCCCCAATGCAACGATCAAGACGTGATCTCCCAAGCCGGTCCCGTCGATGAGGATCACCGGGAGATCCAGATCTCCGAGTGGCCGCGACAAGAACGCTTCCACCTGCGCCGTCGTCCGCGCCACGAAGCGTCGGCACACGCTCGATCGCTTCGTGGTGTGCGAACGGATCTCGTCGGGCAGCGGCTCGAGGCTTCGCTCGTAACCGCGGCTGCTGACGCCGAGAATCGTTTGCTCGACGATGCGATCTCGAAGCGGGTCTTCCGCGCTCATCCGCTCCCACGTCGGGAGCTCGACCTCTCCGCCGTCGACTCTGCGGACACGCGGTTTCCGCAGCCGGACTTTTCGGCCGCCGAAGACAAGGCTCCCTTCGTCATGGCCGTGGCGATACGCGTCGCGATCCGGCGACGGACGATGCCGCGGACCGCACAGGGCGGTGCGATCTTCCTCGAGCATCCGAGTGAAGACCGCCAGTCCGCTACTCATCACCAGTTCTCTCAGGGCCTTGCGGGTGTCGATCAGAATCCCGGGAAGCCCGATCCGCTCAGGAGCGGCTTCCCTCAGCAGTCCCTTCGTGCGATTCTTCTTCATGGCGGTGGTCTCCTTTTTCAACGCAACCCGATGATGTCATCGGGCCGGAGACCGCCGTCAACTTTCAACGCTCAGAGGGACATCACCCTGACTCGCATCCCGCCACTGATCGCCCGTAAGGGTATTCGCCACCGATAACCCCGTGGACCAGCCACCAACCCTTCCGTCCCAGTGGATCCCTTTCCCTGCTTGAATCCTGCTTGCCGCTGAAGAAAATCTAAAGAGAAACCTGCAGCGAATCCCGTGGCCTTGAAATTGAAGTTGCCAAAATCCTCAAAGAAGTCACCCGCACCGCGAGAGCTTGTAGTCCCAATCCCCGCCGCCATGAACTTTGCGATAGGGACCAGATCAGATCAAGCGCGTGTTCGTTTGCTTCCTGCATGTTTCCCAAGAGATCTGCATTCAACGGATTCGGTGGCGGTGCGTGAGGGTCGCGTCGCACCGATGTGTAGGCCCGGATCGACCGCTGTCCGCCGAGTCGTCGCAGGTAGAGCTTTGGGCTAGGCCGGACCGATCGGTCAGCCGGACGGGGTTCGCGGATACGTATCCGAACAGATTCGTCCCGCCGGCTATCCCAATCGGATCCGCCTCCATGTACCGCCCCGTCTTCGGCGAATAGTCCCGGAACCAGTTCTGCTGCAGCTCAGTCTCGTCGTCGAAGTACTGGCCGGGGAATCGAAGGTTGTTCGAAATCGTCGAAATCAAAGGAGCGTTGGTAAGCAACCCCCGAAGGGCAGGTACTCGGCCTTCCAGACAGGAGCAGCGCTTCCGTCCGTCATCATGATCGGAGTGCCCAGTTCGTCAGCGTGGTAGTAGAACAACTCCTTCTCGCTCGTCACCACGATCCCTGGATTCGGGGGATCTCCGGATGTTGCGTCGCCGACCAGTCGACGCGTGCGATCAGGCGCCGTCCAGATACATGTAGTCCTTCCCGTCGGCACGGTGGTAGGCCGCCTTGGAGCAACATCTCCGTGAGAAGGCGTCCCGCAGGATCGTAGAAGTAGAGAGTTGTTCCCTTCACTGCCATATTTCACTACGCGTCGGTTGAGTCCATCGTAAACGTAGCGGTCTTCTTCGTCCTCGTCGAGTCTGACCATACGGCTTTGCGTCGTTGTAATGAAAAGCACGCCCGTCGTCGTCCGTGGTATTTCCACTGGCGTCGTACTCATACGAAGCAATCTCCGCACCAGTTGAGGACTCGAGCCTGTTTGTTCCAGATGTGTAGCTGTAGGTTGTAGCCGTAGCTTGCCTCGCCCTTGCAGGTCCGGTTGCCGTTCTTGTCGTGAAGTGTAAGTCGTGCTGCCACTGCACGCGTCCCCCGCTCCCCACGGACCAGCGGCGACGGTAAGCCGATGAATCTCGTCATACGCCGAAAGAGCGACTAAACGCCGAATCGAGACTATCCGTACGCCCGAGAAGATTCGAGTCGTAATCGAAGGTTTTGTGTGTAGTTCAGAAGTCCACCGAGTGTCCACTCTCCAACTCGATACCACCTCGAATCGTAGGTTCGGGAATCCACGAGTGAGTTCCCGAAGGTCAATCCGGTGCGCGGCCCAAATGGCGCGTAATGGACGTCCGAGGCCACCGTGGCGGTATCTCCATCAATATCCGTCTCGATCTTGGCAACTCGATTTGCGGAATCGTATTCGTACGTCACGACTCCTGCGTGGCGAGCCACCTCGCTCGTCGGGTAGGGAGATAAGCGTCAGATTCCCCGGACCTGTCGTAATCGTAAACTGTGCCGTAGAGCCGATCCTCGATGACTTTCTGCTCCTCGATCAGCAGACCGCGATGGTCGTAACCATAGAAGGGTATGTCCTGAGGGATCGTTCATTTCGGACCTTCGCCCGATCCCAAAGCCGAGACCCGAGTCATAGCCGTATGTCACATCCAGACTTGAATCCGGATACGTGATCCCGATGAGTCAGTTCAACTCGTCGTACGATCGGCCGACGGCAATCTCGTTGGCATCCGTACTTTCAGTGAGGTTACCAGCCTTGTCGTACTCGTAAACGGTGGTCCCTGTGTCGGGCGACGTGGTCGAGAGAGTCCATCCCAGGTCGCCGTAGGTATGGGTCGTCACAAGGCCGTTCGGGTCGGTAACGCTGATCAGGTTGTCATGCTCGTCGTACTCGTAGGTCGTTGTTAGCGTTTCTGAACCGACTGTCACGGTCGAGGTTCTTGGTCGTTTCAGATCGTCATACGCGAACGTGGTCACGTGTCCGCCTGGGTCCAGCGCATAGTCCTGCGTGCCGTCGTCCAGGTACCCGATCTGATGAAAGATCGGAGGTTCCGTCGGAAGATTGGGTGGCGGCGGGGGATCATCAAAGTGGATCTCGGCCAATCGGTTGTAGTCGTCAAAGTTGAAGTTTGTGAATTTGGCCACCCTGCTGTTGCTGTATTCCTCTCGGGTCCGATTTCCCTCTACGTCGTACTCCTTACCCAAGTTTGTTTCCCAGTGAATCACGAACCTCCGTCAGCCGGTTTACGCTGTCGTACGCGTATTGAAGCTGTATTCACACTCCTCGTCGGCGAGCCGCAATTCGGAAGGCGCACCTGGTCAAGGTTTCCTGAAAAGTCGTAGTGATATTCCGTAACGACGTCGAACTCCTCAATTCCACTCACGAATCGCTCTTCGATGACGTGATCTTGGAAGTCGTAAGGTGAACGCCGTCTCAACTCCATTAGGGTCGAAGTTACGCTCAGGACATTCCCGAATATGTCGTAGGAGTTGTAAGACGGTCTGATGGTCCAGCGCGTTCGTAACGATGTGCTCCTAGGAGATCACTGTGATCCGCGGTTTCACGCGAAGCGAATCAGTGTGCCACTCTTGATCGGCCACTGCCGGGATGCCGGGAGGGCGCCCGAAGAAGTTGCTTTGCGATCTCGGTTCTTGAACTACTTGCCATCACAGATTCTCACGAGTGGTCTGCATCGACTGCGACGAGTCAACGATCGCCGGCTGCTGTCCAGGTCTTCCGCGGTCCGAACTTAGACGGTTCCAGTTACGCGAACGTCTTCTATACAGATGTTCGTTCGGCTCTGGTTCATGAGTACCGATTCGGTTCAGAGTGGACCCGATGACGATGTCTGAAGACGCAGCGCCCGACGAAATCAGCTACGGCAACTGGATGGGGGCAGCGGATCGTCATGTTCACTTTCCTATCGAATGGGTCTGCGGCGTCGCTGAATCGGTTGCTCGCACCGTAGACGCTGCTGTAGCTGTGGCGAAAATCGTCGTGCCTCCCGTTTGGTGGCTTGAGGAGCCCTGAGGTGAGCGGCGGGAGACGCGGAACCGCAGTCTTGCAGCCGAGCGCCTCGAGGGCACCCCGCTCTCCCACCCGGCCCGAAGAGCACGAGGCGCTCCGCGACAGTTCCCGTCACAGACTCGCGTCGCGGATCGACAACGTTTTTCGGAGAGCCGGTCTCCGCGCGAGCTATTGAAAACGTTCTCTACGGGCGCGCGTTTCCGGTAAAATAGGTTGCAGCGTCGCGAACCGCTGTTAACCGGTTCGCCCAAGTTCGAAAACAAGAGGTTTGGCTCCCGAGGACGGATTTGAACCTCCCGACCCCGAGGTTAACAAACCGCCGCCAGTCTCACCTACTCCGCCCTCAACACCTCGATCGGCCGGCGCCGCAGCGCGCCGGTGCTCGCGCCGATGCCGGCGAGCACCGAGAGCGCGACCGTCGGCGAGGGGCGCTCCGGCGAGCACCAGGGACGCCACGCCCAGTCGATCTCCATGCCGCGGGTCAGGACGAAGTAGGCCAGAACCGTTCCTGCGATCGTCCCGATGATGCCGGCCGTGAGACCGATCAACGCGAACTCGACGGCGAAGATCCCCATGACGCCGCGCCTCGTCGCGCCAAGCGTCTTGAGCAGGCGCGACCTCGCGCCCTCGACGCGACGCGGTGGCGCCGACGGCTCCGGCCAGGATCGCGATGCCGGCGGTGATCGCGAACCCGCCGAGAATGCGGATCCCGACCCGACGCGCTCGAGAAGGGTCGCGACCTTCTCGACGATCTCGCGCACCTTGAGCATCGTGACGTTGGGAACCTCGCGCGGCGAGGCGATCCTGGAGCGCCTGCTCGCGGCCTGCGGGCGATGCGCGCCGCGGCGACCCGCATCTGCGGCGAGACGGTCGAGGACGCCGGGCTCCACGATCAGGAAGAAATTGATGCCGAACGCTCTTCCAGTCGACCGTGCGGAAGCTGGTCACGGTCAGCTCGAAGCGGAACGCCCTGGACGTCGTAGACGAGCTTCGAGCCGATGTGGACGCCCATGTCGCTGGCGAAATCGCGCTCGATCGAGATCTCGGGGTGCTGCGGGTCGCTCCAGAGCTGCGCCTGCGACGACGACGTTGTCCTTCGGTAGCGCGTCGAGGTAGGTGAGGTTCTGCTCGCGCGTGAGGATCCACTTGCTGCGCGTCCTTCGTCCGCGCGCTTCTTTGGCAAGCTCCGCCGCCGCGACGCCGTCGATCGACACGAGGCGGGCGTTGACGATCGGGACGCCGCGGATCTCTGTCGCGCCCGCGTCCTCCACGATCGACCGCACCCGCGGCCACTGGATCTGCTGCATGTCGACCGAGAAAGACGTTGGGGGCGTCTTTGGGAAGGTCGGCGCGCAGGCGCGACGTCAACCCGCCGTCGCACGAGCGCGATGGCGACGACGACCAGCACGCCCAAGCCGAGCGCCGTGACCGCGGGCAGCGTGCCCGCTCCCGGCCGCGCGAGGGCGGCAAGGCCGTGGCGAAAGACGACCCTGCACCCGGTCCCTGCGCAAGCCTTGCGACGACGGCGCGTGACGAGCTGAGCGGCGCCCGCCGAGCAACGGCCGGCGGCCGCCGATCATCCCGGCGACGAATCCCAGCGGCGATGCTCGCCGAGCCGGACTGCGCGTAGGCCGCGCCGAAGACGCCGCCAGTGAGCGGACAAGGACGACCGCCGCGCGCGCGAACCAGCTCGGACGCGCAGAGGCTCCGCGTCGCGGCGGAAGCACGCGCAGCGGCGGGACGAGACGAAGCGCCGAGAGCGGCGGCGACGCTGAAAGAGCAACGCGACGCCGGTGCCCAGCGCAGCACCCGCGCGAGCGCCGCCGCCGGGCTGCCAGGCGTCGATCGACACCGCCGGGAGGAGCCCGCCGAGAGGAAGCGCGGCACGATCGCGAGCATCGCGGTCGCGATCGCGACGCCGGCGAGGCTTCCGGCGAGCCCCAAGAGCGGCCGTCTCGGCGGCGTAGAGACGCGACGATCTCTCGCGGCCGCACGCCGAGGCACTTCAGGATCGCGATCGCATCGAAGCGCGACGCGAGCCACGCGCGGACTGTCTGCGCGACGCCGATACCGCCCAGGATCAGCAGAGCACCAGCGCCACGAGGCCCAGGAATCGAGCGGCGCGCTTGAGGCCGTCCCGAAGCGCCGGCTGGGCATCGGCGTAGGTCTGCACGCGCACGCCGGAAGCTTCGGGAGCACCGCGCGGAGGCGTCTTCCCGGCAGCCTCCGCGATCGGCGGCCAGTGCGCCGGATCCGAGCGTCAGGAGGACGACGTGATCGATGCGGCTCCCGAACGCTTCGAGGCCCGTTCGCTCGAACGCCGCGAGCGAGCATCATCACCCGGGGACCCGAGCGTCAGCGCGACGTTGACCTTGTCGGGCTCCGACAGGATGCGGCCCCGAACGATGAACGGATGCCCTCCGATCCTGAGCGGGCTGCCTGACGTCGAGGTGAAGCTTGTCGGCGAGCTCCGGCGCGACGAGGACGCCTTCAGGATCGAGAAGGCTCGGCAGCGGCCGCTCTGGGTTCGTCGCGACCTCTCCGTAGAACGGATAGCCGTCCCCGACCGCCTTCAGCTGGACCAGCGCCGAGGGCCCAGGCGCCGCCTCCGGTCCGGGGACCGAGACGACCGTCGCCAGCTCGCGCACCGGAGTCTGATGCGCTCCGGGCCGGCTCGCGACCAGCGCACCGATCGCGTCCGTCACGCGGCAGGGATCGCCTTGTCCGCGCGCACCGGAGAGGTCGGCCGCCAGAAGCTGCCGCGCTTCCTGGCGCAGTCCGCGATCGATGCCGTTCGACAGCCCGGCCACGGCGACGACGGCGGCGACGCCGACCGCGAGACAGGCCATGGAAGAAGCACGATCTTCCCCGATGCTCGCGCAGGCTCCCGCGCCATCAGGCGCGCTGCGAGCGCGAGCCTCACGACACGGCCCGGATCGCGCGCCGCTCCTCGCGCTCGATCCGCCCGTCGCGTAAGTGAATGCGGCGGTCGGCGAGCCCGGCGACCTCGGGATCGTGGGTCACCAAGACGAGCGTCGTGCCCGTCTCCGCGGCGCAGCTCCGAAGCGTGTCGAGCACGACCGAGCCCGTGGCGCGGTCGAGGTTGCCGGTGGGCTCATCGGCCAGTAGGATCGGCGGCTTGGGGCCGAAGGCGCGTGCGAGAGCGACGCGCTGCTGCTCTCCGCCGGAAAGCTGCGACGGGTAGTGGTGGCCGCGCTCTCCCAACCCGACGGCCGGCAAGGAGCGCATCGGCTCGTGCGCGCGCGTCGCGGGACACCGGCCAGCTCGAGCGGGAGCAGGACGTTTTCGCGCGCGGTCAGATTGCTCAAAGCAGCTGAAACGATTGGAAGACGAAGCCGATCGTGCGGCGGCGGAGCAGCGCGAGATCGTCTTCGGAGAGATTCTGAATGGGATGCCCGTCCAGCATGACCTCGCCCCCGAAGGGCGGTCGAGTCCGGCCATCAAGGCGAGCAGCGTGGACTTGCCGCTGCCGGAAGGTCCCAAGATGGCGACGAACTCGCCCGGCGGCGATGGAGAGATCGATGCGATCGACGATCGTGAGCTCGCGCCTCCCGAGGAAGCCGGCGCGTCAGGCGCGAAGCTGGATGCGCGCGGTCATGGTCGCCTTGGTGTATCTCACGGTGGGAGCTTGTGCCAATGCCGCAAGCCACGATCCCCTCGTCGATCTTCCTCGGCGACAGCCTCACCGCGGGACTCGGGCTTCCGGCCGATGAGGCGTTCCCGCGCTCGTCGCAAAAGTCCTTGGCGAGCACCGGCCGTCACGTCCGCGTCGTCAACGCGGGCGTGAGCGGCGATACGACGAGCGGCGGCCTCGAGCGCGTCCGTGTGCTCATGGAGCAGAAACCGGGCGTGCTCGTCGTCGGGCTGGGCGCGAATGATGGTCTGAGGGCAGCCGATCGATCGCATCGAGACGAACCTGCGCGCCATCGTCAAACGAGGCGAAGGCGGGAGGGGGCGCACGTCCTGCTCCTCGGCATGCGCATCCCGACGAGCTACGGACCCGACTACACCGAGGCGTTTGCGGCGCTCTACCCGCGCGTCGCCAAGTCCGAGGGCGTGGACCTCGATGCCGTTCCTCCTCGAAGGGGTCGCCGGCAATCCCGACCTGAACATGGACGACGGCATCCACCCGAATCGGGAGGGCAACGCATCGTCGCGGACCACGTGCGCGCCGTACGTCGAGCGCGCGATGAAAGCGAAGCGATGACGGCGGCGCTGGCGCTCGTCCCCGGCCTTGGTCACCCCCGCCGCCGACGCCCCCGGTGACGACCCCGAGGCGATCGAAGCGATCGAGGCGATGGAGCCGGCGGCCAGGCGACCCGCGACTACACGATGCGTCTCGTCAAACAGGAGCTCATCGACCGGAAGCTCACGCCCGAAGAGACGCTCGAGACCAAGTGGCAGCGGCCGCAGAGATCTATCTGCGCTCGCTCGACGGGAAACGCGAAGGGCAGGAGGTCCTCTACGTCCGGGCTGGAACAAGAATCGCCTACGGGTGCACAAGTGGTTCGTCTGGAACCTCGACCCGCACGCGATGCTGGCGATGGACGAGACCCACCATCCGATCACCGAGGTCAGCCTCGTGCAATTGGTGGATCGGGTGCTCGATAACGTGCGCCGCGCCCGTGCGAAGGGCGTGGGATCGCTGACGTTCGGCGGGAAGGAAACGCTGTTCGGACGCGGCGGTCGTACGTGTCGAGGCGACCGCCCCGGCGACGGGCACGACGCCGACCCTCGAGAAGGGCCAAACCCTCTGGGACCTGGCCAAGGCGACGGGCCAATCGATGTACGTGATCCTTCACGCGAATCGGACGCGCGCGCTGGACTCAAGCCGACCATCCCGCAACCGGGCGACGCGGTCTTCGTGCCGGAGTTCTACGCCGGACGCGTCGTGCTCTGGATCGACGAAGCGCTGCACCTCCCCATCCAGATCGACCTCTACGACCACGAGGGTGCGCTCTACGAGCACTACGAGCACCACGACCTGAAAGTGAACGTCGGTCTCAAGCCCATCGAATTCGACCCGAAGAACCCCGCCTACAAGTTCTGAGAAAGGGACACTCCCTTTTTCACCCAATCTTCCGAGTCCAGGGGACATTTTTCTTTTTCTTGCAAAGCTCCCCGGATACCGCTTTGCTGCGAAAAGAAAAATGTCCCCGACCAGACGCGAAGACGGGCGAACGAAGGGACACTCCGCGTTCTCTGCCCTGTTCCGTGTCTGTTCGGGGAACATCCTCTTTTCCCGATCAAAGCGGTATCCGGGGAGCTTTGTCGGAAAAAGAAGATGTTCTCCGCACGGCCGTGGAGTTTGTGAAGAGAAAGGAGTGTCCCTTTCCGCTACAATCCTCGGCTATGGGTGATGGAGTCGAATCCACGTCTCAAGCGATCACGCACGGAGTGCGCGTGTCGGTACGCGCGCGGTTCATTCCGGAGCGATCGAATCCTGGCGAGAACGAGTGGTTCTTCGCCTACACCATCGAGATCGCCAACGAGAGCGATCAAACCGTCCAGCTTCTGAGCCGCCACTGGATCATCACCGATGCCGACGGAAAGGTCGAAGAAGTGCGCGGGCCCCGGCGTCGTCGGCCAGCAGCCGATCCTGGGCCCCGGCCAAACGTTCGAGTACACCTCGGCCTGCCCCTGATCACGTCGTTCGGCGTGATGCAGGGGACGTATCAGATGGTCACGACCGGACGGCGATCACTTGGACATCACGATCGCCCCGTTCTCCCTCCACGAACCCGTACGCCGTCAATCTGAGCAAGGAGGACTCCATGAAGCGGATGTTCGGTGACCTGCATCCTGACCAGCCTCGTCGCGACGGGCACCGCCCCTGGCCGCCGACCCGGAGCTGAAGACCGACGACGACAAGACCCTTTACGCGCTGGGCCTCGTCATCTCCGAACCAGTTGTCCGTGTTTAAGCTGAGCCCCGCCGGAGCTCGAGGTGGTGAAGGCGGGCTTGAACGACGGCACGCTGAAGCACACCCCGAAGGTGGACCTCGAAGCGTTCGGTCCCAAGATCAAGCCGTTGCGCCGACGCCCGTCTCGCCTCCGGCCTGACGGAAGAAAAGAAGAAGGCAAAGCCTACCTCGAGCCGATCGCCGCCAAGCCGAACATCAAGAAGACCGGGACGGGCCTTCTCATGGAGACGATCAAGGAAGGAACCGGGGCGAGCCCCGTGCCGGCGGACACGGTCAAAGTCAGCTACAAGGGCACGTTGATCGACGGCACGGTCTTCGATTCCTCGGAGAAGCACGGCGGCCCGCAAACGTTCAGCCTCGGCCAGGTTTACAAGTGTTGGGCGGAGGGGCTGACGTTCATGAAGACCGGGGGAAGGCCAAGCTCTACTGCCCCGCGGACATCGCCAATGGCGATCAGCCGCGAGGCCTGATCCCGGCGGGTGCGACCCTGATTTTCGAAGTGGAGCTGCTCGAAATCATCAGTCCCTGATCGCAGGAACACTCTCTTTTTCTGACAAAGCTCCCCGGATACCGCTTTGATCAGAAAAAGAGAGTGTTCCTGCTCGATCTCGACGGACCAGAGACACGGCTCACTTTCCTACCCGTCCCCGGTTCGAGCTGGGGACATTTCTCTTTTTCGCAGCAATGCGGTATCCGGGGAGCATTGCAAGAAAAAGAGAAATGTCCCCGCCACGCCCGGAGTTTTGTAAGGAAAAGGGGAGTGTCCCCTAGCCTTCTTGCCTGAGCAGCATCGTCGTCGGGTCGATCGCCAGGGCCAGCTGCGACACGTCCGGATTGTCGTGGTCCTTCAGGACCTGCAGGTTCACGGCCTTGCCGTCGTGAGCCATGTGCACGATGACCGCAAGCTCGCTCGTCAGGTGCGCCACCGGCTCGGGAATGCCGTGCGCGTCCCGCGGGTCGGTGCGATGCGTGTGCGCGGCCATCCAGACTTCGCACTTCAGGTCTTCCGGCGATCTGGCGAAGCTCGTGCATCGATTCGGGAGTGGCGGTCTCGAAGTCGTATCCGTCGATCACGATGGCGACCGGCACGAAGCCCATCGCTTCGCGGAGCATCGCGATATGGGCCTTCAGGTGCTCGATCGAGAACGTGTCTTTGAGATAGGCCTTGATGTGGCGATGGCTCTCGATCTCGCGGCGGATCTCCGCGGCACTCTCGAGCGCCGTGGCCGTGGCGAGGTCATGGAAGATTTCGACGTAGTACTCCCGGACGTGCTCGATCGTCCGGCCGATCGTCGACGTGCAGCACCTTCCGTCCGCGGAGCAGGTCGTCGAGCGCGATGTCCACGAGGAACGCGGTCTTCCCCATGCCGTGGCGCGCGACGACGACCCCGAGGTTCCCGGCGCCCAGGCCGCCGTGGATCGAGTTCTCGAACACCCGCATCGGAGAACGCTCGGTCAGTTCCTTCAAGAGCATGGGTGGCCTCCTACTCCTCGTCGGTCTTTGCGCCCGTTCCGTACTTCTTGATCAGCTCCTGCGAGACCTCGCCCGGGGACCGGAGCGTATCGCGCGAACTCCATGGTGTACTCGGCCTTCCCTGCGACGACGACCGGAGATCCGTGGAGTAGCCGAACATCTCGGCCAGCGGCACGTCGGCATCGACCCGCACGAACCCTTCGAGCTCGGTCGTACCCACGATGAGGCCGCGTCGCTGCATGATGGTACGGACGAACGCGCCCTGGAACTCCGTCGGCCCTCGACCGCGACCTTCATGATCGGCTCCAAGATCGCCGGCTTCGCGCGGTCGTAGACGTCGCGGAACGCGCCGCGGGCGGCCGCCTGGAAGGCGTTGTCCGACGAGTCCACCGCGTGGGCGGCGCCGTCGTTGATCACGACCCGGAAGTTCGTCAGCGGGAAGCCGATCAGACGCCCCTTCTTGAGCATCGAGCGGAAGCCCTTCTCGACCGACGGGATGAACTCCGACGGAATCGACCCGCCGAAGATGTCGTTGACGAACTCGAACTCGCCCTCGGGATACGGCTCGACGTAGCCGCCGACCTTGCCGTACTGGCCCGAGCCGCCGGTCTGCTTCTTGTGCAGGTAGTTGAACTCGGCGCGCCGCGTGATCGCCTCGCGGTAGGCGACCTGCGGGCGCCCCGGTCTCGCACCTCGGCGTTGTACTCGCGCTTCATGCGCTCGACGTAGACGTCGAGGTGCAGCTCGCCCATCCCCGAGATGACCGTCTCGCCCGACTCTTCGTCGACGCGCGCGTGGAACGTCGGGTCTTCCTTGGTGAAGCGCTGGAGGGCCTTGCCCATGTTGGCCTGCGCCTTCTTGTCCTTCGGCTTGACCGTCAGGTGGATGACCGGCGGCGGGACGTACATCGAGCGTCATCGCGAAGCGGATCTTGTCGGACGTGAACGTGTCGCCCGACGCGCAGTCGATGCCGAACAGCGCCACGATGTCGCCGGTCTCCGCCTCGACGATGTCCGCCATCTCATCGGCGTGCATCCGCACGAGGCGCCCGACCGCGCACGTCGCGGCCGGTGCGGCTGTTGACGATCGAGTCGCCCTTCCTGAGCGTTCCCTGGTAGATCCGCAAGTAGGTGAGCTGCCCGAAGCGGCCCTCTTCGAGCTTGAACGCCAGGGCGACCATCGGCTCGTCGGGGTCGGCCTTGAGAACGACCTTCGCCTCGTCCTGTTCGCGAGGTCGAGGGCCACGTTTTCGACCTCGGTGGGATCGGGAGGTAGTGCGTCACCGCATCGAGCAGCGGCTGGACGCCCTTGTTCTTGTAGGCGCTGCCGATGAAGACGGGGGTGAGCTCGCAGCTGCAGCGTGCCCCTGCGGACGGCGGCGCGGATCATCGCCGGCGTCGGGCGGTCCTCGAGGACGGCCTCCATCAGCTCGTCGGAGAACATCGACACCGCGTCCAGCATCTCGGCGCGCTTCCGCATGCGCCTCGGCGCGCAGGTGCTCGGGGATCTCTTCCGTGCGGCGGATCTCGCCGTTCACGCCGTCGAAGTAGTACGCCTTCATCTCGACGAGATCGACGACGCCTTCGAACTCCCCTTCCAGCCCGATCGGGATCTGCATCAGGACGGCGTTGTGCTTCAGCTTGTCGCGGAGCTGCTCGGCGACGCGGTACGGGTTCGCGCCCTGGCGGTCGGACTTGTTGATGAACGCGACGCGCGGGACGTTGTACCGGCGCATCTGGCGGTCGACCGTCATCGACTGCGACTGCACGCCGGCGACGGCGCACAGCACGAGGATGGCGCCGTCGAGGACGCGCAGCGAGCGCTCGACCTCGATCGTGAAATCGACGTGTCCCGGCGTGTCGATGATGTTGATGTGGTGCCCGTCCCACTCGCAGTGCGTCGCGGCGGACTGGATCGTGATGCCGCGCTCGCGCTCCAAGTCCATCGAGTCCATCTTGGCGCCGACGCCGTCCTTGCCCTTGACGTCGTGGATGACCCGGATCCGCTGCGTGTAGAAGAGGATGCGCTCGGTGAGCGTCGTCTTCCCGGAGTCGATGTGCGCGCTGATGCCGATGTTGCGGACGCAGTGATAAATCGCTGGTAGCCATAGACCCTCTCTTGCGACCTAAATCCCTAGCGAACACAACATGCTACCAAAGCGTCACAAGGGGACACTCCCTTTACTTACAAATTCAGCTGGGACATTTCTTTCTGGCAAGGCTCCTCGGATACCGCCTTGCTGCGAAAAAGAGAAATGTCCCCGATCAATTGCGACGTTGAGGCAAATGGTGACTCGTCCCCGCTGTTCTTCCGATCCTCAGTCTGTCGGGAACATCTTCTTTTTCCGAGCAAAGCGGTATCCGGGGAGCTTTGTCGGAAAAAGAAGATGTTCCCTCGGCCGTTTGGGGTTTGGAGTGAAAAAGGGGAGTGTCCCTTTACTGGCCCCAGGGGGATCGGTCAGGGCGGCTGCGGGCGGCTGTGCCGCCGTTCAAAATCGGCTCGCCGTGGCTCGGGAGGAGGATCTCGGGGCGCATCGCGGCGACGCTACTGAGCGCGGGGCGGAACGCGCGATCGTAGAGGTCCCGGCCCTCCGGCGTCTTGACACCCCACGAAGGCGGCGCAACTCTGACGCGCCCGTCGCCGGACCCGATCACCGCGTCGGCGAACACCGCCGCGCGCCACGGGTCGAGGAAGAATGCTCGCTCGCCGGGCGACATCCCGGGGACCGGCGCGGCATGAAGCCCGGCGGGCAGCGCCACCTCCTCGAAGGTGGCGTTCAGCGTGCAGGACACGTTGTCTCGAATGTGCGCGTCGCCGACGACGCGAACGGGGCGCCCGAGTGCCAGGTAGCGCGCCGCGACGGCATCGGCGCTTCGTCCATGATCGACGCTGCCGACGAGCACGAGGAGCGGCCGCGCGAGCCGCGCCACGTCCTCGTCCAGTTTCCGCCAGAACCGCTCCGCGTCGCCGGCCGCCAAAGGACACAGCGGGTCGATCAGGACGAGCGCTTCGTCGTACTCGGCATAGATGGAAGCGACCAGGCGCCCCCAGCCGTCGGGGCGGTCGAACTCGGGCTTCCAATCCGGGTGGGAACCACCCAGCGCCACAGCCCTTTCGCGAGCTTCGAGACGTCCATCAGACGGGCGCCGTCTGGAGCGCGGCGAGCATCTCCTGATCGCGCGCTCGGTGTCGACCGCGTGCCCGGAGGACTCGAGCGCTCCGCCGATCGCCTCGATCGTGCGCATCAACATGTCGGCACGCGTCAAGCGTAGCCCATGTGGCCGACACGGAAGTACTGCCCGCGAATCGCGGGTGAAGCCCCCGGCGACGTAGACGCCGCGCTCGGCGATGCGCGTCACCAGCGAAGCGTCGACGCCCGAAGGGAAATACAGCGCCGAGAGCGTGTGAGCCGCGTTCTGCTTACGGGTGGGAACCGGGCGAAGGGCCAGCGCCGACCATGCGGCCGCAATCGCCGCCGCCCCGCGCTCGTGCAGAGCGAATCGGGCCTCGATACCGAAGGCGAGGATCTCCGCAAGACCTGCCCTCAGGGCCATGACGAGGCTCGTCGGCGGCGTCGCGAAGTACGCGGGCTTCCCGCGCCTCGTAGGCCTGCATGATCGGGATCCACGAGTGCCAATCCTACAGCCAGCGGGGGCGGTGCTTTCCGCGCATCGCGCGCGGCCAAGGCACGCTCGCTCGCGACGAGGAGCGCAAGGCCCGGCGGCAGCCCGATCGCCTTCTGCGATGCTGTCAGATAGACGTCGGCGCCCCACGCGTCCATCTCGAATCGCTCGCCCGCGGTCGCGCAGACGCCGTCGAAGACCGAGAGCGACGTCGTAAGCGCGCGCCAACTGCCGCCAGCGGCTTCGGGTCGCAGAGCGCGCCGGTCGGACGTATCCACGTGCGTCGCGAACAGGGCCTTCACGCGCTTTCCGGCGCGCTTCAGATCGAGGACCGCACCCTCGGCGCGGCTGGCGTTGGGTACCTCGCCGGGCACCGCGGTCAGATCTGACGATATCGGCGCCGGCCCGCCGCAGCATCTCGACCATGCGATCGGAGAAGTAGCCCGTGTTGACGACGACGACCGCATCGCCGGGCTCGATCAGATTGGCGACCGCCATCTCCATCGCGTTCGTACCGGAGCCCGCGAACAGGAACGGCTGCGAGCCGGCCGACGCCAGCCAGACACGACGCATCATTTCCAGCGACGCATCCGAAGGCTTCGATCACGTCGGGGGCCAGATGCCCGCCCGGCGGGTCCGGCCAACGCGGCGGAGACGGAGGGAGAGACCTCGACGGGTCCGGGAATCATCAGGAGCGGCCGCTGTGCGGTCATCGCGCCGGTCTCCGGAGACGCGCAGCATCCGAAGCAGAAAGCGCACGCCGAGAAAGATCGCCCACGCGATCACCGCGAAGGCGAGAAACGGCACCGCGATGGCGAGCAGGGTGAGGATCACCGCGCCCAGGAGCTCGAACGTCGAGACGACCGGATTCGCCAGACCTCCGGTCGTCACGAGCGAGAGCTTGCGTGCGCCGACCGTCAGCGCCTGGATCGTGCCGGCGATTCCTCCGCCCGCGATCAATGCGAGCGTCCACTTCATCATCGGGTCGAGGCCGGTCACAACGGACGCCGTCATGACCATCCCGGCGATCACCGCGGCCGGGGTCGCGATCACGTCCATCACGTGATCGAGCCAAGGGATGTAATAGGCCGCGATCTCGAGGAGCGTGGCTGCGCTGAGGGCGATCAGCGCCGGCGTCCCCGACATCCAGTCGAACGAAGGGCCGAGCGTGAGATGGCCGGTCCGCGCGGCGATCCCCACGACGAGGAACGGAACGAAGATCCGGAACCCGCACGCGGCGGAGAGACCAATCCCCAGTATGACGGAGAGGAGCGTGCTCACGGGCCCAACTCTACATTAGGCTTCCTGCGTGAGCGTCGAACGAGAGCCTCGCCGCGCTGCTGCCATCCTCGCGCGTCCTCACGCGGCCGCTGGATCTGGCTGCCTATGCCTGCGACGCCAGCTTTTACACCCTCACGCCGCAGGCGGTCGTGCGGCCGGAGAACGTCTCCGAGATCAGGCCCTGCTCGCATGGAGCCGAAGCTCCGGCGTGCCGCTGACGTTCCGTGCGGCGGGCACGTCGCTCTCGGGCCAGGCGGTCGGATCCGGCGTCATCGTCGACATCTCCGAGCACTGGCGCACGCTCGAGGTCTTGAGGGCGGCGCACGCGTTCGCGTGGGGCCCGGGGTCGTCGGCGGGATCGTCAACGCCCACCTCGCCCGCCACGGCGCTAGCTGGGGCCCGACCCGGCGTCGATCGGCGCGTGCATGATCGGCGGCATCATCGCGAACAACTCGTCGGGCATGTGCTGCGGCACCGAGCACAACGCCTACCGCACCCTGGAGTCGCTGCGCTTCGTCCTCCCTCCGGCACCGAGGTCGATACCGCGGCGAGCGGGGCGGAAAGCGCGCTCGCGGCGGCCGAACCGGCGATCGCAGCCGGGCTCATGGAGCTGAAGGCAAGGGTCGAGGGCGATCCGTCTCTCGTCGCTCGCATCCGCAGGAAGTACCGGATCAAGAACACCATGGGCTACGCGCTGAACGCGTTTCTCGATTTCGATACCCCGCTGTCGATCCTCTGGCATCTGCTCGTCGGCTCGGAGGGGACGCTCGGGTTCATCGCGGAGGCGGTCTTCCGCACGGTCCCCGACCTTCCGCTGAAGTCCGCGGGGCTGCTTCTGTTCCCGAGCGTTCCCGCGGCGTGCGAAGCGATCGAGCCCTCACGGCGTCGGGCGCCAAGGCGCTCGAGCTGATGGACCGTGCGCGCCTCCGCTCCGTCGAGGGCCGCCCGGAGATTCCCGCCTTCGTGAGCGAGCTTCCCCGCGAGGCCGCCGCGATCCTCGCGGAGTACCAGGCCCGAACCGGCGACGAGCTCGTCCGGTCCGAGAGCGCGTTTCGCGACGCGGCGCCACGGCTCCCCTCACGACCCCCGCCGCAGTTCACGCGCGATGCCACCGCCCAGGGGCATCTCTGGGCCGCGCGCAAGGGACTGACGGCGACGATCGGAGCGATGCGCCCGCCGGGCACGTCGATGATCTTCGAGGACGTCGCGTTCCCTCTCCCGCACCTCGCGGCCGGCGTGACCGACCTGCAAGCGCTCCTCGTCACCCACGGCTATCCCGACGGAATCGTCTTCGGCCACGCCAAGGACGGGAACATCCACTTCCTCATCAGCCAATCGTTCAACGATGCGGCCTCGATCGCCCAATACGAGCGGTTTACCGAGGACCTCGTCACGATGGTGGTGGACCGCTACGACGGCGCGCTCGCGGCCGAGCACAGCACGGGGCGCAACATGGCCCCCTTCGTCGAGCGAGAGTGGGGCCGCGAGGCGTACGCGATCATGCGCGAGCTGAAGCGCCTCATCGATCCGCGCGGCATCCTGAACCCCGGCGTCCTTCTGAACGACGATCCCCGCGCACACCTCACGAACCTGAAATCGCTGCCGCGGGTCGAGGAGACGGTCGACCGCGTGCATCAGATCATGGTTTCTGCGAATCGAAGTGCCCCAGCCGCGATCTCACGCTCACGCCGCGCCAGCGTGATCGTCATCCGGAGGAGCAGGCCCGGCGGAGGGCCGACGGCGACATGGCGGGGCTGGCCGCGCTCGACGACGGGCTTCGATTACGCGATGAGCGACACCTGCGCGACGGACGGGATGTGCGCAACCGCGTGTCCCGTCGGCATCGACACGGGCGCTCTCATCAAGACGCTGCGCGCCGAGCGTCACGGCGCCCTGGCGAACGCCGCGGCGCGGCTGGCCGCCTCGGCGTTCGGCGGGGTCGAGAGGATCGCGCGGGCGGCGCTGCTCTTCCGGCGCGCCCCCGCTTCCCGGCACCGTGAAGCCTCCGGCGCCGCCGACGCCGTCTACTTCCCCAGCTGCGTCACGCGCGCCCTGGCCGACGCGCCGCTGGCGGCGGACGATCGTCGCCGTCGCCGCACGCGCGCCGGTCTTACGCTTCGCGATCCCGGACGACGCCCATGGAACGTGCTGCGGACTGCCGTTTCTCGTCCGAGGGGTTCGACGAAGCCCACGCGATCGCAGCCAACCGGGCGATCGCTGCCCGCGTGGCGCTGGAGCGACGCAGGGCGTCTTCCCATCCTCGTCGACACCAGTCCCTGCGCGTTCGCCTTCGCGACGTGCGGCGGCGCCTCACCCGCGAGAATCGCGAGCGCTGGGAAAAAGATGCGCATCCAGGACTCCATCCAGTGGGCCCACGATGTGCTGCTCCCCTGCTTCCGATCCGTCGCCGCATCCCGAGGGCGGCGGTGCACCCGCGTGTGCTCGGTCGTGAAGTCGGGGCTCATGCCGCAGCTTCTGGCGACGCGTCCGCGCGTGCGCGGACGAGGTCGTGCTGCCGATCGAATTCGGCTGCTGCGGGTTTGCGGGCGATCGCGGGTTCACCACGCCGGAGCTGACGGACGCCGCGACGAAGCGAGGCATCGGAGCTCGCCGCTCAGCGGACCGTGCAACTCTTACGTGTCGTCAGAGCCGCACGTGCGAGATCGGCATGACGCGCGCGACCGGGAATGAAATTCGAGTCCTTCTGGTCCGTGCTCGACGCCGCGTCGAGGTAGCGCCGATCTCACCCCGCTTGAGTGATCAACTCTTCTCTCATTCCGTTGTATTGAATCAAGAGGTCCACGGGGGACCTCGTACCACAACGACTTTGGGGGTCGCTGGCGTCGTACTCGCCGGCGCGCCAGAACAGAAACGACGCACGCGCTCCCGAAGGAGGGCACATGCTGCGAAGGTTCGTCCGGTCAACGATCGTCGGCATCTTTCCGTTCATCGCGGTGGCGGCTTTGGCCGCGGAGGGCCGCACACCGGTGTTCGCGCCGGGCACGTTCCTGGGGCGCGGACGGGAGTACATCGTCACGCGAAACCTCGCCGGCGGGGCGGGCGCGGTCATCACGATCGGCGCGCCGAACGTGGATCTCGATCTCAACGGCTTCCTCCTCACCGGGCCGGAGGTCGGTGATCTCCGTCGTAGGCGGGCGTCGATCACGTCACCATCCGCAACGGCATCTGGCGGGCGGAACCGTCGGCATCGAAGCGATGGGGACCGACTACGGAAGATCGACATCGAAGACGTCAAGATCCACAACCCGACCGATGCAGGGGATTCACCTGGGCGACGTCGGAGGGAGCGGCGCTGCGCCGCAACGAGATCACGGACACGCCCTCCGAGGGCATCCTCTGGGACGGTCCCGGATTCGTGAAGCACGGGACGCATCGAGAGCAATCTGCTGCGACGCACGCAGCCGCGGCGATCGTGCGTGCTGAACAATTGCTCGCAGCGTCGCGGTCCTCAACAACCGGATCGAGGAGCCCGTGAACGCCGGGGGCGCGTTCCCGGGGAACAGGATCGCCGTCGCCAGCTGCGGAGCCGTGCTTGATCTCCGGAAAACACGATCGAGACGCGCCGCGGCCGACGGCATCCGCGTCGTGGCAGCAAGGGGAACAAGCTGTTCGACAACGTGATCCGCACCTGCGCGGGCAACAGGATCAACATCGACCCGGGCAGCTCCGACACGCTGATCCTGAACAACGTCGCTTCGGGGAACGGGACGGGCGGGTTGGCGATCGGCGGCAGACGGACTGATGGTCGCGGGCACGCAGAACCTGATCGAGCGGAACCTCCTGAACGGGAACGGCGGGTTCGGGCTTCAGTTCTGCATCCCGGGGGATTCCTGCAACAACACGTTCGGACGGAACATGGCGCGCGGGAACGGCGGCGCCGTCATCGGACCGTGCGGAGCGTGCGCCGGAGCGCCGGCGCTCTTTCCTCCCAACTCCTGCAACGTCGCGGTGTCCGGCGGCCCTACCGAACAGCACCTTCGGCGACAACTTGATCCCCGGACCTCCATCTTTTGAGCGAGCGGCGACGCCCGCATAGGTGAGAAGCCATGAAACGACTCCTCTTAGCTTGCGTCGTTCTCGGTCTCGCCGGGTCCCTCGCTCAGGCGGCCACGCCCTCCTGATCTCGTCGGATGGGCCGACGACGGAGACCCGCCGACGTTGACCACGCTCCGTCCAGTTCGAGATCTTACAGGTACACGCGTGCCGGTGGCCTACACGCTGACTCTGACGATACCCGGGAATCCGAAGCTCGACGCGATCCACAAACTCGACCGGTTCGGGAGCTGGCTGTTCTCCGTGGAAGCAGCCAACAACCTCGCCGGAAATCTGGCCGGAGCGGACGCCGATCCGCGAGACGTCATCCGCTTCGACGCCACGGCCGGCGTCTACACTCCTTCTTCTTGCGGCAGCGGGCCGTCGGCATCCCGCCGGGGGTCAACCTCGACGCCGTCTACCTGGACGGCGGCGACGGCGAGCCCCTGATCGCCAGCTTCGACGTGCCCGTCACGTTGGGCCCGTTCACGTTCGACCCGGCGGATCTGGTGGTGCGATTCACCCGCGTCGGAGCCGGGTGCGGAGGCTAGCGCTTGCGGCCGCGCAATCCGGACTTCGACGCCTCCGCGGCCGGCACGGGCATTCCCACGTCGGTCAACATGCTCGACGCGGCCCGTGCCGGAGCGTTGCGCATCTTCTCGTTGGACGTCCCGGCGACGTTGGGCCCGCCGGGCCGGTCACCTACCTGCCGGGCCAGATCGTCGCGTGGAACGGCGCGGCGTTCTCGCTGTTCGAGCCGCTTTCAGGGTGGCCGCTGAGCGACACGGTGGACGGCCTCTCGACGCAGGGGAATCCGGGGTCATGCCGGCGACCCCGCTCGTCAACAAGACCGTCTTCCCACAGCTCGACACGTCGGACGTCATCATCTCGTGGAACGCAAGCTGCTCCGAGGGCGCTTCCGACTACGGCATCTACGAGGGAACGATCGGCCTGTGGTTCAGCCACACGATGGTGGACTGCGCGGACGGCGGCGTGACGCTGACCGAGCAGATCACACCGGCCGCAGGCTCGCGCTATTACCTCGTCGTGCCGCACAACACGATGACGGAGGGTTCCTACGGCCAGCAACAGGACGGCGCCTGAGTGTTCGTCGAGCGACCTGTCGGGACGCGCTGCAGTGCCTCGCGGTCCAGACGGTGACGCCCTGCCCGTGAAGGTGAACCGCGGATTGGGGTGACAGGAGCCGTGAGGGCCTGTCCCCAATCATCACTGTTCGTCGTCATGGGCGATCGACCCCCGCACGTCATTGCGACCCGCACGCTTGAAACCGGGCGTCACGCTCGACACGCTCCCCGTCCCAAAGCCTTCCGATCTCGCCGGTACGGCGAGCGACGACGACTCGATGCGCGGCCGGGCGCTGATCTTCTGGGACCCGAAGCGGCCCGGCAAGAAGCTCGACGCGATCGACACGGACCGAGATCACTGCCGGCCGCGGACTGCGTGTCGGAGAGCCTCGACACGTTGGACGAGCGCTGGAAGGCGGGGTCGTTCCGCTACCTCGATGCCCGACTTCCGCGCGCCGCGTGCACGCGGGCGAGACACTTCGTGATCGCGGGCGAGCGCTTCGCGATCGGCTCCTCGCGCGAGATGAGCCCCGGCGGGCCTGAAGGGCGTCGCCGAGGAGGCCGGCCTCGAGATGGTGATCGTGTGCGCGAACAACATGGGCGACATCTTCCGCCGCAACGCGTTCAACCTCGGGCTGCAGGTCGTGCAGTGCCCGAGGCGGTCGCCGACGCGCAAGGACGGCGACGAGCTTCGCGTTCGACCCCGTCTCGCGCCAGCTGACGCAACGAGACGCAGGGCAAGACCTACGCGCCGGTCGCCGCTCACCCCAAGGAGGACGAGATCCGCCGCTCGGGCGGGATCTTCGCGATCGGGCGGCGCGAGTTCCGCGACGTCAGCGCGCACCGCCCGGCGATCGTGTGGCCCGATCGCCGCGACCGCGCGCGCGCTGACGACCACCGAGCAGATCCTCTGGGCGCATCGCGTGGACAAGGACGCGGTCGTGCAGCCCGGCGCGACGCTGCGCGTCTACGCCGACCTGCTCCCGGCCTCCGACGGCACCGCGCCGTTTGCGATCCACACCTTCAACCAGATCACCGGCGGCGACGCGATCTTGCCGCGCCAGCGGCGATCGCGCAACGACCACTTCGTCTTCACCGGCAAGCGACGCCGACGACCGGCAGACCGGCGATCGGCCGCGCGTTCGCGCGCGCATGCAGCAGCATGGAGAAGCCGTACTACGCCACGCCCGGGCGACGGCATCTTCCACTTCTACTTTCCCGAGCAGGGCCTCGTCTATCCCGGGCAGTTCATTCCGGGCGCCGACTCGCACAGCCGGGCCTACGGCGCGTACGGCGCGATCGGGATCGGCGTCGGCTCGACGACGCTCGGGTTCGGCTGGTCGACCGGCTACGTCTACACGACCGTGCCGCGAGGCGCGCCGCGTCGTCGTTCCGCGGCGCGCTGCAGCCGTGGGTGTCCGGCAAGGACATCGTGCTCGAAGCTGCTGCGAGCGCTGGGGCGCGAAGCAGTCGCAGGGGATGTCGGTCGAGTTCGTCGACGCCGGCGACGCAGCTTGCCGATCGCCTACCGCAACACGATCGCCAACATGATGGCCGAGGCCGAGTCCTGCAACGGCATCTTCGCGCCCGGACGAGCATGCACCTACGCCTGGTATCGCGCGAAGGGGATGACCGACCTCCTCCTACCCGGCGATCGCGCCGGGCGCGAACGCCGGCTACGCGCTCGACGAGGTGCTCGGACCTCACCGGTGTCGTCCCGATGATCGCGAAGCCGTTCTCCCCGGGCAACGCGTTCCCGCCGAAGAAGTCGCGAAGGAGCGGATCGGCTTCGACAAGGCGCTACATCGGCTCGTGCACGAACGGCAGCTACGACGACCTGCTCCAGGCCGCGTCTGGTGCTCCGCGCGGCGAAGCGCGATCGGGCTGACGAAGGCGGCGAAGGACTTCGTCGTCTTCCCGGGAGCGGCGGCGTCGCGCCGGCATGATCGAGGCGCAAGAGCCGCGCCTGGGCGGCGCGTTCGATCGCCGACGTGCTCGCGCGGCGCGGGCGGGCAAGATCCGCAGGCTCGTGGTGCGGCCCGTGCTTCGGCCAGGGCCCGACGCGCTGGCGCCCGGCCAGCGCGCGATCACCTCGTTCAATCGCAACTGGCAGAACCGCATGGGCGTCGGCGGCGAAGGGTTCCTCGCAGCCCCGCCGTCGTCGCCGGCCTCCGCGCTCGCCGGCTACATGGCCCCGCCCTCCGAGCTCGGCCTCCACTGGTCCGCCGCAGGAGGCTGGGGTCACAAACCGGGACACTCCCCTGATTCACTCACGGCCGTCCCCGAGCGCGGTGGGACAATTCTCTTTTTCTCGCAAAGCTCCCCGGATACCGCTTTGCTGCGAAAATAGAATTGCCGCTATGTCCCCGGCCACGCGGGCGCTGAGGGAATCGACGGACATCCTCAATCGTGTCTTTCCTGGTCCCCTGGTCTTTCCGGGAGCATCTTCTTTCTGAGCAAAGCGATGTCACCAGGGCTTTGCCCAGAAAAAGAAGATGTTCCCCATGCAACCTGGGCCCGGTAGGAGAAGGTGGGCGTTATTTCCCGACAGTCGCGGGCCAGGGCAAGAGGTCGCGCCGTCGATCTGTCCGTCGCGAGTCCAGATCGGCTCTTATGTCGTAGCTGCGACCCCACTCGTTGCCCTGGAACGCACGACCCAGGATCGCGAAGGTCAGAATCCATCGACTTTACGGCCGGAGACGTCGATGCCGCCGTAACGAGCGGGCCGACGTCTGGGCAGCTGCCGCCGGTGCCGCCGCCGTCGCTGTCCACTTGCAGTCAGGTCTGGACCTGGTCGGACAGTTATCGATCGGATCGGCGAGCGCGTCGCCGTCGGTGCGCAGGTCCCGGAGACGAAGATGCGCGACGCGTTCGCGCTCGGCCAGGGGCGTGGCAAACCTCATGCATTCCTGCGCCGACATCGCGGGTGTTGAGGCCGTTGTCGCCGCCGTACATGAGCGCACGGACGTCGGTGGAGTGGTGACAGCCGCGACCAGACCGTACTCGATGCACCCACAGGACCGCTTCGAAGGGGAGGCTCGAGAGGCGCGACGACCATGCCGTCTCCGGGCGTCGCCGGAGCATCCGATGATGCGCCGATCCCCGAGCCGGAACGTGGACTGATGACGTTGACCACCTTCACGTCGCCATGCGGACTGGTCGATGACCACGTTGGGCCCGACTCGGTCGTCGATCGCATCCGTGGCCGTCGCCCGAGCTTCCGAACGTCGTGCCCTCTCCCAGGCGCTGGACGACCGAGCGGCGCGCGACGTCCTCCGCGAAGTCCCGCGGTGGCGACGCGCGTCGCGTGCATCTTCGCGGGGACGTCGTCGAGGCGCGCGACGCGAGGTCATCGGGTTCTGCCACGTCCACGTGGTTGGCGTAGGTCAGCCCGTGCGTGTGGGCTTGTCGCGGGTCGGCCGCAAATGTCAGCGGCGTACGCTTCTGCTCCGCAACGCGCCGATTCCAGGCGAGGCAACGGATTCGAGCGCGGCACGCGCGCGATCCGCGAGCCTGCGCTTTCGGCACGATCGCCCGCCGGCGATCGCTGTTGCGCGGGCCCGCGCCTGACTTTCCGGCGAGCGCCAGCGCAGTGACGGCCTCCGCCCGACGTCGGCGCGAGAGCGGTTATGCAGCGCCGCATCCGGGGCCGTCAGCGCGAGCAGCGCGTCGAGCGCTTCGCTCCCCCACGCCCTGCAGATCTGCCCAGCGCGGCGCCAGAAGGAGCGCGCGCCCGTCTGACCGTCGCGTCGTCGCACGGGCCGGTCGAGCATGTGACAAGGCCTTTGCTCGATTCCTCGCCGCCCAGGCTGCGGTGAAACGACCACGTTGTCACGCCGCGGGAATGCCGGATCGTCGAGCGCTGAGAAGCTCCCCGATCTTCCGCGGCCGACCTCTCGGTCGGCGATCTCGGCGGTCATTCCGTGAACGTAGACGGAGCGCGGCCTTCTCAGCCGCCGGGAGCCGCGAGCGCCGTAGCGCACCAGACCGCGATCGCCAAATACGGCAACGGAACGTTCGTCATCGATTCTCGACCTAAGGGAGTGGCAGAGCCGACGGCCCGCCGCCGGCAAGCGACCACCGACCCTTGTCGCCCTTCGGCCCGGTTGTCATAATTCCGCATCTCTACTATGAAGGGCGCTCCATGCGGGTTCTGCTTGCCAGCGTGAGGCCATCCGGGTTATCGACGCCAGGTCCGAGGGCCGCAAACGCACCGCGGCCGACCATCACCCCGGAGTTCGGCAGCCTGGTCTTCAACGACGAGGTGCAGAGCGCCCGCCTGCCCGAGACCGGCTACCGCGCGCTGCGCCGCGACGATCACGCTGAAGGGAGAGCCTGACCCTGCCGGTCGCGCCGACGTCGGTCGCCTCGGCGATGAAGGACTGGGCGGTCGAGCACGGCGCGACGCACTACACGCACTGGTTCCAGCCGATGACCGGGCATCACCGCGGAGAAGCACGACTCGTTCATCGCGCCGACGGCCGAGGGCAGCGCGGTCGCCGAGTTCAGCGGCAAGGAACTGATCAGAGGCGAGCCCGACGCGTCGAGCTTCCCGTCGGGCGGCATGCGCTCCACGTTCGAGGCGCGCGGCTACACCGCGTGGGATCCGACGAGCCCGCCGTGGCTGCTCGTCTCGCAGAACGGCACGACGCTCGTCATCCCGACGGCGTTCGTCAGCTGGACGGGCGACGCGCTCGACAAGAAGACGCCGCTGCTGCGCTCGATTGAGGCGCTGTCCAAGCAGGCCGTGCGCATCCTGAAGCTGTTCGGCTCGAAGCGCCGAGCGCGTCGTCACGACGTGCGGGCCCGAGCAGGAGTACTTCCTGATCGATCGCGAACTTCTACTTCGCGCGGCCCGACCTGATCAACGCCGGGCCGCACGCTCTTCGGCGCGAAGCCGCCGCAAGGGCCAGGAGCTCGAGGATCAGTACTTCGGCGCGATCCCCGAGCGCGTGCTCGCGTTCATGCACGACGTCGAGACGGAGCTCTACAAGTCGGCGTGCCGGTGAAGACGCGGCACAACGAAGTCGCGCCGAGCCAGTACGAGCTGGCGCCGATCTTCGAGAACGCCAACGTCGCCACCGATCACCAGATGATGACGATGGAGGCGATGAAGCGGCGTGGCGCCGAAGTACGGCCTGGCGTGCCTGCTCCACGAGAAGCCGTTCGCCGGCGTGCAACGGCTAGCGGCAAGCACCTCAACTGGTCGATGGCGGACGACCTCGGCAACAACCTGCTCGAACCCCGGCGACACGCCGCACGACAACATCCAGTTCCTCGTCTTCTGCGCGGCGGTGCTGCGCGCGGTGAACAAGTGGCAGGGCCTGCTGCGCATGTCGATCGCGAGCGCCGGCAACGATCACCGCCTCGGCGCGAACGAAGCGCCGCCGGCGATCATCTCGATCTTCCTCGGCGACATGCTCACCGACATCTTCGAGCAGATCGAGAAGGGCGGCGCGACAGCGCACCAAGTCGGGCGGCATCCTCGACACGGGCGTGTCGAGCGCTGCCGAAGCTTCCGCGCGACGCCGGCGACCGCAACCGCACGAGCCCGTTCGCGTTCACCGGCAACAAGTTCGAGTTCCGCGCCGGTGTCGGTCGAATCAGACGCATCGCGTTCCCGAACATCTGCCTGAACCTCGCGGTCGCGGAGTCGCTGGACACACGTCGCGGGCGAGCCGGTGACGGCGGTCAAGGGGGGCGAGAAGCTCGAAGAGCAATACGTAACTGAACGGCTACC
>ERZ1370068.9261-contig-8050_pt1 | contig 30197 bp, 47 predicted proteins | sample MGYA00561227_ERZ1370068 | MGnify/ENA primary metagenome ERZ1370068 (study PRJEB38410, sample SAMEA6850437) | metagenome | study: Metagenomic assessment of the ecological functions of the soil: analysis of the soil microbiota associated with the...
AGTACCGCGCTACGTTCCGGTTACGTATTGCTACGCGGATCGCGAACAGGCCCTCCAGGGCGGCGGCACTCGCCTCGTCGCCGACGGTGTCGAACGCCTTCTGCGCGCGCGTCCACGGCGTTGCTGATGATCGTCGGCAGCCCTTCGTTCAGATCCTTCGGCGCGCTGCGCCGGCGAACTTCGCGAGGCTCATCACGGCTGGTGTCGACGCCGTCGAAGAGCGACGTCTCGTCCTTCTGCGTCTGCGCCGGTCAGCGTCGTCTCGACGAGCTGGTAGCTGACACCGGAATCGACGCCGATCGGCAGCGACAGCAACTGGCCCATGCCCTGGCACTTGTGCATGCTGCGCGCCTCGGTGCCGATTTCCGCGTAGGTCTTGCCGAGCAGCGGGTCGTAGCCGCCGGAGTTGATGCGCAGGACCCTGCCGGTCGGTTCGGCGGTTCGCCCGGGCATCCCGAAGCCGGCGCATCTGGTACAGCTTCTTCGGCTGCCACGGCCGCAGGCCGTCCTTGAGCTGCTCGGGATACTTCGTCGGATCGCGCGGCCAGCTTGTAGGCGTCGCGCGTGATGACGCGCCGAGGCCATGTGATGCTGGCCGCCGGCGTTGCCGGTCGGCGGCAGCGTGACGATGACGTCGGGGCGAATCGTGCGGATCAGCCGCACGTAGTCGGCGGTGATCTCGCTCGCGGCCCCACTTCTCGAACGTCTCCTCGATGCTGAACGAGTAGCCGAAGTCGACCGCGCGCGTGAAGTACTGCTCGGCGCCGTCGAAGCGATGCAGCGCCGCCAGCTCCTCGGTGCGCAGGACGCCGAGCGCCTCGAAGATCTCCGGGCCGATCTCGTTCTGTCCGCCGTTGCCGCGCGTCGCCGTCGCCAGCGCCGTGCGAAAACCCTGACCGCGATTGAGCATCACCAGCAGCCCGTTGTTCTCGTCGTCGGGATGCGCCGTGGTGTGCATGAAGATGCCGACGTTCGCCAGGTGGCGCAGCGCCAGCCCGAGCGCGACGTGACCCTGCTCGTCGTCGAGCGGCACGACGCGCATCTGGGCAAGGGGAATCGTGGACAGCGCGGCGACGAGGATGAGCGACGAGAGAAGAAGACGCCTCATGGGTGAATCTTACAGGCTGGACGGGCAGCGATGGGCCCAGCCCTTCCCGCCCCTCCAGCCCTCTCCCACCCGCCTAGAATCTGAATCGGAAACCGAGCTGCAGCTTCCGCTGCTCCGCATCCCGACGGGTTCACGAACAGGATACGGATCCGTCGGAATTGCCGCCACCGCGTTGCCGAGCGCGTCGACGGCGATGGTGGTCGTTGATGCTCGGCAACAGCTGCAGCGTGTTGAACACAGTTCTTCAACTCCGCGATGAACTCGCCGCGCGACGAGCCGCGGATGGGAATCCAGCGCGTGTAGCGCAGGTCGACGTTCTTGCGCACGGGCAGATACAGCGGAGTTGCGCGCGACGACGAGCGGACGATCCGGCGCGACGCCGTCGCCGTTCAGCGTCGCGGTTGGCCAGTATCGTTCAGCGGCAGACCGCTGTTGAACTGCAGCAGCACGCCGAGCTGATTGCCGCTGAGCAGCTGGCGCACGACCGCGTTCGACGAGTGGTTCTCCGAGACGTAGACGATGTTGCCGGTGAAGTTGTGGCGCATGTCGAGCGGATTCGGCCCGCGATCGCGATCCAGGTTGCTCGGATCCGATCGGCCCGCTTCGGCCTGCACCGTCAACTGCGTCAGCAGCGGCGTGTTGTCGAGCCCCTTGCCGAGCGAGTACTGCACGTTGAAGGTCAGCCCGCGCTTGAACCGCTTCGACGATCTGCAGCGTCATCGACTTGAACGTCGAGTCGCCGATCGACTGCACTTCCTGAATCTGGTTGAAGCGCGGATCGAGCCGCGTCGTCGCGTTGGCGGTCGTGTTGTAGATCGGCCGGCCGTCGCCGAGCTGTCCGATCGGATTGATCGGGTTGATGTTGGTCACGACCGGCAGATGCGAGCCCTTCGCGTAGATGACGCCGATCGACGCCGGTGAAGTCGCTGCACGAACGCGCGCTCCAGCTGCGCGTTGGCCTGCCACGTGCGCGCGACCTCGAAATCCGGATCGATCGCCCACGGCGACTGCTGGCTGACAGTGCCCGTGTCGACGCCGTTCGGGAACGCCGGGGCGCCGGCCGACGTGCCGTTGAAGGTGTAGACCGGGGCGCGCGGCGATCCGGACAGCTGCAGCGCCTGCTCGTACGCCGCCGAGAATCGGCTGGTCGTACATCGATGCCGGTGCTGGCGCGCAGGACCGTGCTCGTCGATCGACCGACCACGCCACGCCGACGCGCGGGCCGAAGTTGTTCCTGTCGGTGTTGAACTCGTGCGTCTGCGCCAGCGGCGCGTCGGCGATGCCCGCAGGGTACTTGTAGAGATCGTAGCGGACGCCGTAGAGGATCTTCACCGTCGGCGCAATCTGCCAGTCGTCCTGCACGAACGTGCTGAACACGTCGGTGCTCATGTTGAACGACAGGTCGCCGGTGATCTGCGACATCGTCGTGTAGCCGAGCGGTGCGACGCCCGCTCTTTGCCGCCATGATACGCGGCGACGGTCGGGAAGCGTGTAGACGAACTGCGGCGCGCTGATGCGCTCGTCGTAGATGTGCTGCCAGTCGAACCCGACCTTGTAGCTGTGCGCCGCCGCGCAGGTAGGTGAAGTTGTCGATGGCCTGCGTGATGTTCTGCTTGAAATCGAAGCCGGCGTTGCCCTGACCGGTGCCGACCACCGGTCCGCCGAAGCCGATCGCCGGCGTCGGTGATCGTGAATCGCCGGCCCGGTGCCCGAGTCGGCGTTCGCGATCGAGCTCTGATGACGATGCGCGTACTGGAAGCCGGAGCTCGTTCAGCTTGTTGGCGCCGAACGACGACACGAGCTGACCGGCGGTCGAGTCCATCGCGTCGAGAAAGTTGGTCTGCGCGCTCGAGCGTCATCGATGCCGCCGCCGCTGTTGTACGGCGCGTCGTTGTGGAAGCTGAATCCAGCGCGCCGTCAGCGCGGTTGCTCGCGTCGATCTGGTAGTCGGCCTTGCCGATCGCGAACTTCGCCGTCTGGACGTTCGGCGCCGCGTCCGGCTGCGGTTTGACGTCCGAGCTGCGCGACGATCGCCGGAGTCGACGGTGATGAGGCTCGTTCGACGACAGGTCGCGGCGCGTCTGCTCCCAGCCGCCGTAGAAGAACAGCTTGTTCTTCACGATCGGCCCGCCGACGTCGGCTGTCCCGGTATCGACGCGTCGTCTCGGGCCGCACGGCGTTCGACGGCGATCGCCGGGACAGTTCGTCGGCCGGCGTCGTGCTGCCGCAGCCGAAGAAGAACGGAAACGCGCTGAACGGCGTTGCGGCGGAAGAGATAGCGTCGCTTCGCCCTTGAAACGTGTTCGTGCCCGACGGCGTCACCGCGTTGTAGACCATCCCCATCGTCTGCCCGAACTCCGGCGCGAAGCCGGTGGTGACGACCTTCACTTCCTGAATCATCACTTCCGACATCGGCAGCAGCCGCAGGCCGGCGCGGTCCTTCTCGGTGTTCGTGTTGCCGTCGATCTGATAGTTGATGCGCATCGCGGCGCCGTTGGCGGCGAGGCGCGGCACGCCGAACTCGACGTTCTCGATGCCGGTGACGCCCGGCTGCACCAGCGCGAAGTTGTACGGGATTGCGCGCCACCAGCGGCAGGTTGTGCACCTCCAGGTCGGTCATCGTGTGGCCGATGTCGATGCGCGCCGACGTCGAGCGCGGGCTGAGTCGGCGGTGACGACGGTGATCGTTTCGCTGACGGCGCCGACCGCGCAGCGATGGCGTTGACGACCGCTGTCTGGCCCACCGACAGCGTGGATGCCGGTCTGCTCGAATTGTCTTGAAACCCTGGAGCTCGGCGACGACGCTGGTAGGTGCCGAGCGGCAGCAGCGGCGCGCGATACAATCCTTGCTCGTTGGTCGACGATCGATGCGTTCGGCGCCGGTGTCCGATGTTGGTAATCGTGACGGTGACGCCGGGCAGCACGCCGCCCGACGTGTCGGTGACCGTGCCTTCAATCGACGCCGTTGGCGGCCTGCGACTGCGCGAATGCGGGGGCCGCGGCCAGCGCACAAGTCAGTGAAGGAAAACAGAATTTTCTTGAGCATGAGGTCGAGTATACAAAGAATTGTCGACCTGGATCAGGCGGGAGCCGGGGCGCTATCGCGGATCGTCAGCGCGATCCATTTCTCCGAACGGCCATGATTTTTCGTAATACGCCTCGTACATCGGCACGATTTTGGTGTCGCAGAAACGGTCGTGCGCGGAGTGCGTCGGCGGCGGACGCCATGCGCGCGTGCAAGGCCTCGTCGGTCAGCAAGCACGACGACCGATCGCGCCATGCCGTCGACATCGTCGGCCGCGTGAAGACAACCGGAGACACCGTCGTCGACGACCTCGGCAGTCCGCCGACGCGTGAGGCGACGACCGGCACGCCGCAGGCCATGGCTTCGAGCGCGGCCAGGCCGAAGCTCTCCTGCGCCGACGGCAGCAGGAACACGTCGGCCACCGACAGCAGCGGAATCACCGGGTCCTGTTCCCCGAGCAACTGACGACATCGTCGGCCGACGCCGAGCGCGCGTCGCCAGCCGCTGGACCTGTCCGAGGTCCGGGCCGTCGCCGACCAGCAGCAGACGCGCCGGCACCTGCGCGCGCATGCGCGCGAAGACCTCCATCGCCGCGTCGACGCGCTTCACCGGACGGAAGTTCGACACGTGGATCAACAGCTTCTCTGCCGCGGGCGCGAGGCTGGCGCGAAGGTCCGGCACCGGCATCCGGCGGTGCTTGTCACAGTCGATGAAGTTCGGGATCACCTCGGATGTCGCACGTGCACGCCAAGCTCGCGATAGGTGTCGGCCTTCAGGCTCTCCGACACCGCGGTGACGCCGTCCGACTGCTCGATGCCGAATCGCGACGATCTCGGAATACGACGGATCGACGCCGAGCAGCGTGATGTCGGTGCCGTGCAGCGTCGTGATGACGCGCGGCACGCGTGCGCCCGGCGTCGACGCCAGCACCTGCCGCGCCAGATAGGCCGCCGTCGCGTGCGGAATCGCGTAGTGCGCGTGGACGATGTCGAGGCGCTCCGCCTGCGCGACCTGCACGATCTGCATTGGCGAGCGACAGCAGATACTGCGGCTCGCGGAACAGCGGATAGCTCGGCGTGTCCGACGCGGTGAAACGACAGGCCCGGCTGATAGTCGCCGAACCGGACCGGCGTGTCGCTGCTGAGGATGTGGACGCGATGGCCGCGCGCGGCGAGCGCCTTGCCGAGCTCGGTCGCCATGATCCCGCTGCCGCCGACCGAGGCGTAGCAGATGATGCCGATGTTCATCGAGCTGTTTTCAGGAGGCTGTCGCGCACGATCGGCTCGCGCACGACGATGCCCTCGGCCCAGCGCGACGCCGGCGAGCGCGCCGAACTGCGCGTCGCGGCTCTCGATCAGCTGCCGGAACAGCGGCGTGTTCAGCCGCGTGCCGACCGCCGCCGGCCGGCCGCGCGCGAACTGGCTGGCGTGGCAATCGAGCGCGCGCGCGCTTGCGTCTCGTAGTGGTCGGACACGTCGATCGACGAACGACGGCGCCGCCGCATCGTTGATGAAGTAGTAGCAGATCCACTCCGGCTTCCAGGCCTCGCCTTCGGCCGGATAGCGTCGCAGCGCCGGCGTGCGAACACCGCTTCGGTCAGCACGTCGCTCGCCGCGACGTGATCCGGGATGGCGATCGGACCAGTACGGCACGGCGACGACGCGCGGCCGATGACGGCGGATGAAGCGCCACGGCGTGCTCGAGATGTGCGGGATCCTTGCCGATGCGCGCGGTCGGGCCAGCGCAGGTTCTCGCGCCACGCCGCGCCGAGCACGCTGACGCGCCGCTTCGGCTTCGGCGCAGCCGCTCCTCGAGGCGTGCCGTTGCTGCCCATCTCGCCCGCGCGTGAGATCGCACAGGCCGACCTGCAAGCCCAGCGCCGCGTGACGCGCGACCGTCCCGCCGAGGCCGATTTCGATGTCGTCGGGATGCGGTCCAAACAGGCAGATCCAGACCATTTCGGATCAGATTTCAGCTCCGATTGCCTCAGCTGTTGAAGCTGAACGCCTCGTCCGGCGGAATCGGTGCTCGTCCGAGGTGCTGCCGCAGCAGCAGGCGACTCGCCAGATACGCGCCGGTGACGCTGTGGCTCGCGTCGCCGAAGCGCGAAGAGGTGATGCGGGATAGTTCCGATGCGCGCCGATGTAGGGCAGGCCCTCGGCCGTGCAGCGCGTAGTCCGCGGCCCAGCCGAAGGCCGGCTGGATGCCGGAGATATCGGGATAGAGCGTGGACAGCTCGTACATCAGTTGCCCCGTTCGCTGCACGACGATTTTGTCGCGCTGGCGCGGCGGCGCGGCGCTCGCTGTCGGCCCCGAGCACGAGCAGGCGATCGTCGCCGACCCATCGGATCAGGTGCGGCGGTTCGGCGAGGTCGCGGACGATCGCGTGGTCGGCGCCGAGCTAGTGACGGATCTTCGCCGGGATCGGATCCGTGAGCTACGACGATACGGCGGTCTTGAACCAGAAATGCCGAATCAAGCCCTTGAAGAGCGCCGTGGGCATGCTCGTCGCCACCACGACACGGTTGGTTCGAATCGACGCACCATCCGGGAGAACGTCCGCGGTCTTTCTCGTGAAGGTGACGCGCTTCACCGCCGACCGCTCGAAGATCTGCGCGCCACGGCTCGCGGCCGCGGCGGCGAGTCCGACGCAGGCGCGATGCGGATCGATGGTGGCGCCGTTCTTTTCGCGAAGACCGGCCACGCCATCGAGGGCCAGGCCGGCGCTGAATCGCGCGCGCGTTGAGCAGCGGCGCGTCGAGGCCCGCCGCGTCGCGCGCCTTCTGCTCCTTCTTCAGCCGGGCGGCTTCCTCCGGCGAGCGAGCGACGACGATCGCGTCATGCGGTTCGAGGCCGCATTTGATGTCGAGCCGCCGGAGCAGCGCCGCGAAGTCGAGCGCCGCGCGGCGCCACGTCTGGAATGCCCGCTCGCGCGCCGCGCTGCCCGACGGACTTCTCCACCTGTCCGAACGGCACGCCGGGCTCGGTCGGCGATCCACCCCGCCGATGCCCGGTCGCGCCTCGCCCGATCCGATCGGCTTCGAGCAGCACGACCTTCACGCCCGCCGCCGCGAACGCGTACGCCGCCGCGCAGCCGGTGAGGCCGCCGCCGATGATCACGACGTCCGGATTGCCTCTTGCCGCGATACCGCGGATAGCGAGGGATGCGGGCTTTCGGGAGACTGGTCGAGCCAGGGCGAGACGCCGTATTTCGTCACGAGGCGACATTGTGTAGGCAGGAGGGCTGACAGGCTGGAAGGGCAGGCAGGCGGCAAGCGCCTGCCGGGGAAAGCTCTCCCTTCCTGCCTATCCCGCCGCTTACCTCGCCTTTCCTGCCCCTCGCGCGCCAGGGAGCGCTCGCTTCCGCTGCGCGCCCCAGCGATATCCCCCTCGCCACCGCCGACGCCGGCACGACTCGGTGACACGGGATCGCGAGCGCGACGGGGTTGGTCGCGCAGGCCCGCGCGACGGCGCGAACGGCCGTCGGCTGGCCGATGGCGACGGCGATGTCGCCGTAGGTCCGCGTTTCGCCGTGCGGGATCGCCGCCAGCGCCTGCCACACCTGCCATTGAAACGCCGTGGCCTGGACGTCGAGCGGCAGCTCCATGGAGCGCGAGGCTTCGGCCGAGCGATCGCTCGAGGTGCGTCAGGATTGCCCGCGTCCACTTCGCCAGCGACGCCGTCATCTTCCAGAATCGTCGCGGCGTTGAACTCGCGTGCCAGTTCGCTCCTCAGCGTCGCGTCGCTGTCGCCCAGCGTCACCGCGCAGACCCCGCGCGCCGTGGCCGCCACGAGCAGCCGCCCGAGCGGCGAGCCGACGATGCGTGAAGCCGATGGTCGCGCCGGCGCCGCCGTTTCGATACGCCGACGGCGACATGCCGAGCTTCGGGACCGCGCGTTCGTAGAACCGGCTGCTCGATCCGTAGCCGGCGTCCACCATCGCCGTGGTGACGTCGCCGCCGTCGCTGGAGGCCGCGTCTGACTTTGTTCAGCCGGCATCGCCTCCGCGTATCTCGCGAGGCGACACGCCGACCAGGCGCTTGAAGTTGCGCTGGAGGTGATACGGACTGCCGCCGAGCCGCGCTCGGCCAGCGTCGCGAGCGACGGATGGCCGTCGACGCTCGGCGAGATACACGCACGCGCGGCGGATCTTGTCGATCCACGGATCGCCGCGGCGTCCTCATCGGGCCGGCAACGGCGGCACGCGCGGAAGCCGGCCGCGCGCGCGCGTCGCCGCGGTCGAAGAACACGACGCGATCGCGTCGCGGCCGCCGGCTCGGGCACGACGGCCGGCAGTACACGCCCGTCGATCGAACCGCGTAGACGAACGACCCGTCCAGCTCGCGATCGCGAGCAAGCACGGCATCCCATCGGGCTGTGAATGTCATGTCGCGATTATGGGTTTTCGCGCGCATCCACGATATCCGCGGCTTGCGATCAAATTGTATCGCGCGTAGCGCCGCCCGGGCCGATACAGATGGCCGCCCACATGCGTATCGCTGTGGTCGGCGCAGGCGGAGTCGGCGGCTACTTCGGCGGCCGCCTCGCCGAGGCCGGCGCCGACGTCGTGTTCCTCGCGCGCGGCGCCCACCTGGACGCGATGCGGGCCAACGGCCTCCGCATCGACAGCCCCAGCGGCAACGTCCATCATCCCGCGAATCAACGCCACCGAGCGATCCGGCGGCCATCGGCCCGGTCGACATCGTGCTGTTCGCGGTGAAGCTCTACGACACCGACGCAGCGTCGCGTCTGCTGCCGGCGCTCGTCGGGCCCGACACGGCCGTCATTCCTCTGCAGAATGGCGTCGACGGCGTCGACATCGTCACGCGCGCGGTCGGTCCCGCGCACACGGCGGGCGGAACGTGCTACGTCTCGCCGCCGTGATCGCCGAACCCGGCGTCATCCGGCACACCGGCGATGGAGCAGCTGATTTTCGGCGAGCTCGACGGACGCCGATCGCCCCGGCTCGAACAGCTGCTCGCCGCGTGCGCGTCGGCGAAGTTCAAGTCGACGCTCAGCGAGAACATCCAGGTCGACATCTGGACGAAGTTCGTGCGGCTGTCGGTGTTCAGCGGGATGACCAGCGTGACCCGCTGCCCGATCGGCGCTCATCGTGAACGATCCCGCGCTGCTCGCGATGCTGAAGGCGGCGGTTCGCGAAGCCACCGCCGTCGCGCAGGCGCGCGGGGTTCCAGTTCCCGACGACGCTGACGAGCGCGTGGAGAAGGCCTACAAGGTCCTCCGCACGGAGCGAAGTCGTCGATGCTCGAGGATCTGGAACGCGGCCGGCGTCTCGAACTGCCGTGGCTGAGCGGCGCCGTCGTCCGGATCGGCAACGAGGTCGGCGTCGACACGCCGATCCACCGCTTCATCGCGACGGTTCTGCAGCCTCACGTCAACGGAACTCAGCGGTAACGCCGTCCCCTGACCTGCCCAGCTCGGCAGGAACCTGGGACTTACTCGAGATTCGCCCGGCGGACGTTTAACCAGGTAGATGCTCGAGCCGAGACTTTGGCGTTCGCCTGAAGGTGACTACGTCGGAGGGGACGCGCACGGTCACCGTCGACCAGCCGACGTTCTCCGATTGGCCGCCGGAACGCTGCACATCTGTACTCAGCGGTGGCGACGTCTCTCGCTGGCACGCCGACATCGTGGACGATGGCGGGCGGTACGCCTCAAGGACGTCGGATCTCGATACGGCACGTTCGTCAACGGCCGTGAGGTCGTGGAACACACGCTCACGGACGGGGATCACATCCGCCCTGGGCCGCAGCGGCGCCGTGGAGCTCGTGTTCGAAACCGGCGACGGGACGATCTCGACGGTCAAGGAGTCGACGTCGGACGTGACGTGACCTCCGCCAGATGGCCGCGATCCTGGACGTTTTGCGCGTGCTTGGATCCGGCCAGATACTGGACGACGTCCTCACGCACGTAATCGATTCGGCGCTGAAGCTGACGAAGGCCGAGCGAGGATTCATCATGCTCGCCAACCCTGCCGGCCAGCTCGAGTTCAAGACGGCACGGGAACGCGGCGTCGGCTTGCTGCCTGGAACGTCGTTTGCCACCAGCTTGAAAATCCCGCGCGAGGTTTTCGAGACAGGCAAGCGGCGTGTCATCAGCAATCTCAGCGACGATCCCGGCCATGAGGCGACAATGGTGGCCGGCATTCGCCAGGTGATCTGCACGCCGCTGCGCGCGATGCCGACGCAAATCGCGGGCGGCCGTCCAATCGGCGTGCTGTATCTGGATGGACGCTTCCCCAGCGCGAAGCGTTCTTCCGCGACGCTGGATTCGCTGGACGCCATCGCAACGCATGCGGCAATCGCGATCGAGAGCGCGCGCCTCTACGCCGAGGCTGAGGAAAGGCGCGCATCGATCGCGACCTGCGGATGGCTGCGGTGATTCAGCAGTCGCTGCAGGCCGATCCTTTGTACGCTGGCCCGATCTGCGATCTGGCCGCGGTCAGCCTGCCCTGTAGAACGATCGGCGGCGACTTTTTCGACTATCTCGAGCTCAGCGACGGGTGCCTGACGTTCGCCCTGGGTGATGTCGCCGGCAAAGGACCGCCGGCGGCTGTGTTGGCGGCCGCCCTTCAAAGCAACTTCGTGGCGCATGCGTCGGTCGGCAACGATCCCGCGCAGACAACCGCCAGCATCAATGCCGCGTTGCTGCGTCGGCCGATCGAAGCGCGATTCGCGACGATGTTCCACGGCGTGCTCCACGCGAATGGGCAACTGAGTTACTGCAACGCCGGACACGAACCTCCGCTGGTTGTCGGACCGGAGGGGTGCGGTGGCTGGAAGTGGGCGGCCCTGTCCTTGGTCTCTTCCGCGTCGCGCAATACGAATGGGACACCGTTCACGTGTCAGCGAACGATCTGGTTGTGATCTGCAGTGATGGCGTGACCGAAGCGACCAATAGGAGCGGAGAGGAATTCGGGCGGACACGGATTGCCGAGGATCGTCTCGACGTGTTCGACGCAGAAACCGGAGGCCGTCCTGGACGTGCTCCTTGGCGCGGTTCGCGCGCCTTCACGCAGGGCGCGGCTCAGGCCGACGATCTGACCGCGATGATCCTGAGATACCGACCGAAGCCGTCACCGGCTCTAGAACCCGTCGCAAAAATGGGGCTCGATCTGTGACACGGTTGAGGGCCTTTCGAACACTTCAATCTTGACGCTGCGGTGCCGCGGCTGCGGTCGAGGTCGTCTTCAGCGATTCGATCAGCTTGCCGATCATGGCGTTCTGCGCCTGATCGCCGCGGATCCAGCGCATGACGGCGACGATGTCGTTGTCCCAGTCGATGTAGATGATGTTCGAGCCGTTGCCGACGAATCGCACCACCGTCGCGGGCGCCGTTGGGCAGCGGCTTGCGGTCGGTGTTCAGATACCAGTTGGCGAAGCCGTAGGTCTTGTTGTCGGTTCCCGGCGTGCGCGCCATCTCGATCCACTTCTCGGACACGATCGAGCGGTCCTTCCACTTGCCGTTGCGCAGGAACAGATAGCCGAAGCGCGCCATGTCGCACGAGTTGAGGAACATGCCGCCGCCCCAGTGGCCGCCGCCGCTCACCGACTGCATCTTCTGGCCGTCGACCTCGACCCACGAGTTGTCGTAGCCGTACCACCGCCACGTCGACGAGGCGCCGATCGGTTCCATCACTTCTTCGCGCAGCACCTCGGGCAGCGGCCGGCGCCACACCTGCAGCGCGGCCAGCGCCATCACGTTGACGCGCACGTCGTTGTACTTGAAGTGCGTGCCCGGCTCCCACAGCTTGCGGTTCGGCCAGTCTTCCACCTTGTCGCCGACCGGACGATCGGCCCAGTCCGGCTTGCCCCACAGCGTGCCCTGCCAGTCGCTCGTCTGCCGCAGCAGGTGATCCCACTTGATCTTCTGGTTGTGCGGCGACTCGAACAGATCGACGTGCGGCGGCATGTAGTCGCGCGCGAAGTCGTTCACGTCGTGGATCAGCCCGCGCTGCCACGCCAGCCCGACCACCGTCGTCAGGAAGGTCTTGGTGACGCTGTTGGTGATGTCGACGCGCTTCGGGTCGCCCCATTCGGCGACGATGTAGCCGTGGCGCGTGATGAGACCGCTGCGCCGGGCCGCGATCCTTGATCGGGCCGACGAGCGTGTCGTACGGCTCCTTGCCGAAGCTGTTGTGGAGGAACAGCGCCATGTCTTTCGGCCCCGGCGTTTCGGCCGCGATCGCGAGCTGCACCGCCTCGTTGACGAGCGCGGCGTTCATGCCGACTTCTTCAGGGCGTCTTGTGCTGCCAGTCGAACCGCTCGGGGAAATAGGCTTGCGCCGGCTTGGCGACGACGCCTCGTTGCGCGTACGTCGGCGACACGATTGGCGTCTGAGCGAGCGCCGGAACGATCACGAGGGCAGCGAGAAGAACCGGGAGCATGCGTCGCTTCATCTCTGTGTCTCCACCTAATCCCTATTCCCTGAACCAACCCCTAACCCCAAGCCCCTAACCCCTGAACTCGCGGCGAGTATATAGCGTCATTCAGGGGCAATGAACGCGTCACTGCATTTGATCGGTGACCAACCCATCCTTGATGGCGCTGCGGCGGAGCCGGGCCTCGAGGACGAAGCCGGCCTTCTCGAGCACGCGGCACGACGGCACGTTCCACGCAAATGGCAGGGCGTAGACGCGCGTCAGACCGTGGACCTCGATGGCGTGACGGGTCACGGCGGTGAGCGCCTCCGTGGTGATCCTCGGCCCCAGAACGGCTCGGCGAGCCAATAGCCGATCTCCGCCGAGACGCGCTCCGACGTCGGATGGAGCACGAAGCCCAGGCCGCCGACCGGCTTCCCTGCCGACGGCGATCGCGAACAGCGTTTCCGGCGTGCGCTGCCGCGTCGTCCGGATGAAGTCGCGAGCGTGCATGCTTGGTGTACGGATGTGGAAAGGCGTCGCGCAGGTTGATCCAGATGTTGCCGGTTGTTGGCGTGGCGCGCCAGCGCTTCCACGTCGGACGTCTCCACGAGCGCAGCGTCACGCTTGGTCAAGCGAAGGAGCATTGGTGAGCTATACCACGTAGCGCTCGCCGGTTGCATCCGCGCGCGCGAACCGCTCGAGCGCGAACGGCGACACGTCGAGCCCGGGATCGCGGCCCACGATCAGGTCCGCCAGAACGCGGCCGGCCGCGGGCGAATGCTGAAAGCCGTGGCCGCTGAAGCCGTTGATCAGATAGAGGCCCTCGACACCGCAGCCGGGCCGACGATCGGATTCCCGTCGGGCGACATTTCGTACGAGTCCCGCCCACGCATGAGAAATGGACGCGTCCGACAGCGCCGGCAGCCGCTTGACCGCCACTTCGATCACCTGCGGGAGGAAATCCCATTGCACCGTCGTATCGAACGTGGATCCTTCCTTCTTGTCGCCCATGCCGAAGAGGACGCCGGCGCCTTCCCGATGGAAATAGAACGTCGTTTCGAAATCAATCACCATGACGTGAGACCGCGGACGATCCCACGGCTGATCGTTCGTCGTTCGAGCGTTCGTCGTTCGTCGTTCGCGTCGGCGCTGCGCGATGAAAATGTGACGGCGATACGGATCGACCGGGCACGTCGACGCCGGCCATGCGTCCGATCTGGCGCGCGTAGGGACCCGCGGCGTTCACGACCGTCCGCGTCTCGATGGTCCCGCGCGCCGTTTCGACCGCTGCGACGCGCCCGGCCTCGACGCGAATGCCGGTCACCTCGGTATCGCGCTCGACAGTCACTCCAGCCGCCTGCGCCGCCTTGGCAAATCCCATCGTGACGCCGTTCGGGTCTGCGATGCCGTCCTGCTGGCAGAACGTCGCGCCGACGACACCCTCGGCCTTCAATCCCGGCGCGAGGCGTTCGGCGTCTGCGCCGTCGAGCCACTGCACGTCGATGCCCGATGCTGCGCTGCAGCGCGACATTCCTGCGGAACGTGTCGACGCTCGCCTCCGTGGACAGCAGAAACAGGTAGCCGTCCTGATGAAAATCCACGGGATGACCGACTTCGTCGGCGAATCGCTGGATCAGGCCGATGGATTCAATCGACAGCGCGATGTTCGCGGCGTTCGAAAACTGGTGGCGCACGCCGCCGGCGTTGCGGCCGGTGGATCCGGTGGCGAGCATGCGTTCGCGCTCGACGATCACGACGTTGGTCACGCCGCGGCGCGTCAGGTGGAAGGCGACGCTCGCACCCATGCAGCCGCCTCCGACGATCACGACGTCAGCGCTGCAGTTTCATCCGCGGTTCACTACGATCCTTTCGCGACCCGTTCCACCGGCCTCCATGACACGCAGGAGATTGCCGCCGAGAATCTTCTGCACGTCCGCCTCCGAGTAACCCTTCTTCAGCAGCGCTTCGGTCAGCTTCGGCAGCTTCGACGCGTCCTCCATCCCGAGCGGCATCGTCGCGCCGTCGAAGTCGGAGCCGAGGCCGACGTGATCGACGCCGGCGACTTTCGCCACGTGGTCGATGTGATCGACGATGGCTTCCCAGGTGACCTTCGGCAGCTCGCCCGACGCCATCGCCTCCTGATTGATGCGCTGGCTCTCGAGGATGCTGCACGCTTCGTTGTCGCCGCAGCGCTTCGCGGCCTCGTCCTGCCGCGCCTGCAAGCGCCGGCGACGGCTTCGCGGTGCGATAGGCCTCGCTGAGGAACCCGGGTGGTAGTTGATCATCACCACGCCGTTGTTCTTGGTGACGCGCGCGCAGCATGTCGTCGGTCATGTTGCGGGGTGCGTTGGCGATCGGCGCGCGCCGAGGAATGCGACGCGATCACCGGCGCCGCGGCTGACCTCGAGCGCGTCGAAGAAGGTCTTGTCGGCGACGTGCGAGATGTCGACCATCATGCCGAGCCGGTTCATTTCACGCACCACGTCCTTGCCGAACGAGGTCAGCCCGTCGTGCGCCGGCTTGTCGCCGGAGGAATCGGCCCAGGTCGTGTTCAGGGAATGCGTGAGCGTCATGTAGCGCACGCCCAGCGCGGCAAACACGCGGAGCACCGCGAGGTCGTCCGCGATCATGTGGCCGCCTTCGACACCCATCAGCGCGGCGATCTTCTTCTCGGCCGCCGCCTTCGCGGATGTCGGCCGCGGTGGTCGCGAGCAGGAAGTCGTTCGGGATGCGTGCGCACCGCCTCGCGCACGGCGTCGATCTGATCGAGCGCGCGCTTGACGGCGGCCGGGCCGGTGACGTCGCCGGTGATCCAGATCGAGAAGAACAGCGCGTCGAGCCCGCCCTCGCGCATGCGCGGGATGTCGAGGCTGCCGGTCTTGTTGCGCGCGCCGATGTCGAAGGCCTTGTCGAAGATCAGCCGCTGCGTCACGTCGTCGTGCGTGTCGATGACGATCGCGCGATCGTGGACCTGGCGCGCACGGGACGGACACGGACGGAATCCTGCTAGGCGGCGAGCAGCACCGGAACGACGACGATCGCTGGCGATCAGCGCGAGTGCGGACGAGATCGGATTTCATACGGGCCATCTTAATCCGTCGTCACCATCTAAGCACTACGCTTCTTCCCAGCGGAAGCGCAGCACCGCAACCGTCCAGAACAGCACCGGCGAAACCGATCGAGCACCGCGGTCGGCATCAGCGCGCCGCTCGAGCCGAGTGCCGCGCCACGTCATCGCGTCGAGGCCGTCGACCGCCCACCGCACCGGCACGATCGACGGTGAGCCTGCTGCAGCCACGCGGGGAAGATGAACGTCGGCACCCACGCGCCGCCCAGCATCACCATCATCAGCACCGCGAGCGTCGTCACGCCGCGCGTCGCCGCCGGCGATTTGCCGAGCGCGGCGATGAGCAGACCGAACGTCGACGCCATCAGCGCGCAGGCCAGCGCGACGCTGAAGAACCCGATCAGACTGCCCTGGATGCGGACGCCGAACACGATCATCGCGAAGCCGAACGACGACCAGCAGCGTCATCAGGCCGACGATCGTCATGCTCGCCACCTTGCCGGCGAGCAGCGTGCAGCTCGCGAGATCGGCGCGCTGCGCAGGCGTTTCCACAATCCGCGCTGCCGTTCGAGCAGGATCTCGATGCCGAGATTGGCCGGCGGCGAACAGCAGGAACTGGATGCCCATGCCGGCGAAGGAATGCGCGTAGCCGTTGTAGGCGACGTTCTCGCCGGACGTCATCGGCTGCTCGCGCACCGAGTACGGCATCGTGATCCCGCGCGGTCCGCTGTTGCCCGGCGCGCCGGCGGGCTGCTTGTAGAAGCTTGTCGACCGACTTCGAGCATCTCGACGAGCGCCGCTTTCTGATCGGCGGGCATCGTCGACTTCTCGATCTCGCGGCAAGGCCTGCGCGACGACCGTGCGTCCCTGCTCGCCGCCGAACATTTCCTTGCTCACCGCCTGCATGACGTGCTCGGTGAGGATGCCGCGCATCATCGCCACCTCGACGCTGCGCGACGGATCGAACAGAGAGCTCGAGCGGCGGCTTCTCGCCGTCGCCGAAGAACGCCTTGCCCGCCGCGTCGCCGAAGCCCTTCGGAATGATGACGGCCACGCTGACTCTGCCCCGCCTGCACCGAGTCGCGCGCATCGTCCTCGGTCGGCGTGAGCACGCGCAGATTCGGATCCGCCTGCGCGCCGCTGACCACGGCCTTCGAGATGCGCGCTGCCATCGAGATCGACGATGCCGACAGAAATGCGCGCCCGCTCGCTGTTTCGCGTCGGGCCGGAGAAGATCGAGCCGAAGAACGACGCGATCGCGATCGGCACGGCGAAGCTCATGATCACCGCCCGCCGATCGCTGAAGAACAGCTGCAGATCCTTGCGGATCATCGCGAGAAACGGTGTCAGGGCCATCAGTCGCGCAGGCTCCTTCCCGTCAGCGTGAGGAACACCGTTTCGAGGCGTCGCCCGCCGCCGGCGGCCACGCCGCGCAGCGGCCTGCAGGCCCGCCGAGCGTGTCGTCGGCGATCACCTTGCCGTGGTCGATGACGACGATGCGATCGGCGAGGCGTTCGGCTTCTTCCATGTAGTGCGTCGTGTAGAGCAGCGCCTTGCCGCGGCGCTTGAGCGCCTCGAGGTTGTCGAAGATCGCGTTGCGGCTCTGCGGATCGACGCCGACCGTCGGCTCGTCGAGCAGCAGGATGTCGGGATCGTGCAGCAGGCCGGCGGCGAGGTTCAGCCGCCGCTTCATGCCGCCGCTGAACGTCTTGACCTTGATCGCGCGAGCCGATCGGCGAGCCCGACGAGCGTCGGCGGCGCTCGGGATGGCGCTGGTCGAGCGCCGCGCCGGACAGGCTGTAGAGCGCGCCGAAGAAGCGCAGGTTGTCGCGCGCGCTGCAGCTCGTCGTACAGCGCGAGATCCTGCGGCACGAGGCCGATGCGCCGCTTCACCGGATCGGTGTCGCCCACGAGCCGGCTGCCGCCGACGAGCACCTCGCCGCTGTCCGCGCTCGAGCAGGCCCGCGATCATCGACACGGTCGTCGTCTTGCCGGCGCCGTTGGGACCGAGCAGCCCGAGCAGCTCGCCGCCGGCGACGGCAAACGTCACATTGTCCACCGCGACGAGCGCGCCGAACGTCTTGCGGCAGATTCGTTGACGTTGAGCATGGTCAGGCGCTCGGTGATCATGGAACCCGAGGCGCGTCGGCCGCAGGCGCGATTCCGACGAGCGGCCGTTTTCGCCGGACGAACGGCTGGCAGCGCCCCGGTCAATGAATCCTCGATATATGTTAGCATATGACATATGAAACGGACGACCGTGTTCATCCCGAGGCGCTCGAGCGCGAACTGCAGTTGTGCGCCCGGCAGGAGGGGCGTCCGACCGCGGCGCTGGTGCGCGAAGCGTTGGCTGAATACGTCGCCCGCCATCGGCCGGCGCCGGGCCTGCCGGCGTTCGTGGCGGCGTTCGCCAGCGGACGAACCGGACACGGCCGAGCGGCACGAGGATCTGCTGTTTCGAACGTTGACACCGCACGACGGAACGGGTGACCTCCGCCGGCCGGCCGGAAGTCGCCGCGCCGCCGGGGCTGATGCCGCTGCTCGTCGACTACCGGCATCCTCTACGCGCTCGCGGATCGCACGGACGCGTGGCATCAGAAGTCGCGCCGGTATCTACAATCAGCTCGCCAGCGCCTGCTGGCGCCCGTCACCATCCTGGCGGAAGTCTGCTATCTGCTGCGCGAACGCATCGGCGAGCAGGCCGAACTCGCGTTCGTGGCCTCGATTGCGGCTGGCGAGGTCGCGGTCGAAGATCTCAAGGCGTCCGACTGGACGCGCATCCGCGGAACTGATGGAGCAATACGATGCGATCGGAATGGTCGACGCCAGCGTGATTGCCATCGCCGAGCGGTTGAAGATCGACACGCTCGCGACCACCGACCATCGCCACTTCACGATGGTGCGCGCCGGCGCACGCCGAGCGATTGATTGCTCGTGCCGTGACTCACTCCGTGAGGGCAACGATCGGATCGATTCTCGGTCGCGCGCCGCGCCGGCAGCGCGCATGCGACGCACGGCGACGAAGGCCAGCGTGCCGGTCACGACGATCATCACCACCGGATCGGTGGCAGTGACGCCGAACAGCTGACTCTCGAGACTCTTGCGCACCAGGAAGGCGCCCGCCGCACCGAGCGCGAAGCCGCCGCCGATCGAGCAGCAGCCCTTCCACGCAGCACCAGCTCGAAGATCGCGCCGGCGCTGCTGCCGAGGGCGATGCGGATGCCGATCTCTTTCTTGCGCTGCGTCACGAGGTACGCGAGGACGCCGTAGATCCCAATCGCCGAGAGGAACAGCGCCACCGCGCCGAAGCCGAGCGACAGCAGCATCGGCGAGCGGCGGCTCATCAGCGACTTGTCCATCCGCTCCGCCATCGTCTGCATCTCGTACACGGGCAGCTCGGGATCCAGGCTGTGAATCGCCTCTCGAACCGAGTTGGCAGCAGCCGCCGGATCGGTGGCCACTTTCACCGCGTAGGTGAGGAGTCGCGACGAGTCCTGCGCCCATCGGGAAGTAATACGCGCCTACTTCGCCGTTGCCCGAGACGAGATCGGCGAGCTTGATGTCGTGCACGACGCCGATGACCGAGAAGAACACCGTCTTGTCGTCGATTGCGAGCAGGTTGTTGATGTCCTGCGGCAGGTACATGCGCCGGCCGATCGGATCCTGATTGGGCCAGAACCGCCGCGCCAGCTTCTCGTCGACGATGATCACCTTCGGCGCGTCCGGGGCCGTCACGCTCGTCGAAGAAGCGGCCGCGAACCAGTTTCGCGCCGATCGCCTCGAAATAGCCGGCGCTCGACGTCCACTTGCTGCGGCGAGATCGACCGACTCGCCCGGCCGCATCTGGTAACCCTCGGCGAGGATGACGCTGTCGCTGTGGTTGCCGCTGAAGCGGAATCGTGTCGGTCGCGCCGGCGGCGGTGACGCCGGGCAGCGCGCGCAGCACGTCGCAGCGATTCGGCCGCGAAGCGCGATCAGCGCCTTGTCGTCCTGGTAGCGCGACCGCGGCAGGTTGATCGACGCGGTCAGCACGCGCTCGGCGACGAAGCCTGGATCGACCGCGAGCAGCCGCCGGAAGCTCGCAAACAGCAGACCGGCGCCGATCAACAGCACGAACGCAAAGCGCCACCTGCGCCACGACGAGCGCGCGCCGCAGCGTCCGCGCGCCGCGCCCGCTCGTGCCGCCTCGCCCTTCATCGCGCAGCACGGTGGTCAGGTTGGCCGGCAGCACGGCCGCCACCGGAATCAATCCCAGCACGAGGCCGATGCGCCGTCGAGATGCCGAGCGTGTAGGCGATGACGATGGTATCGATGCGGATGTCGAAGCCGCGCGGGAGATCGCGCATGTTCAGGCTGGCCAGCACTTGCAGAACGGCGTAACCGGCCAGCAGCCCGAGCGCCGCCGACATCAGCGTGAGCAGCACGCCTTCGGTGACGAGCTGGCGCGCCACGCGGCCACGGCCGGCGCCGAGCGCGAGCCGTGTCGCCAGCTCCTTCAGACGGGCGCGCGATCGAACCAGCACCAGGTTCGCCACGTTGACGCAGCCGATCAGCAGCACGAACAGCGCGCCCGCCCACAGCAGATACAGCGTCGGCTTGACGCTGCGCACCAGGTCTTGCTGCAGCGGCGTCGACGATCGTGCGAAAGCGCGGCGTTGATCAGCAGCTGCTTGTATTGCGGAAAGCGATCGAGGTTGGCGCGGTTGAGCGCGTCAATCTGTTCCTGCGCCTGCTGCATCGTGGCGCCGGGCTTCAGCCGGCCGATGTTGTACCAGTTGTTGCTGTGCCGTTGCTCCTTGCGCTGCGGCGTGAACGCGAGCGGCCGCCACAGCATCACATCGTCGCGAAGGAACGAGAACGAGCGCGGGAGAATGCCGACCACCGCGCACGGCTGGCCGTCGACGCGAATGTCGCGGCCGATCACCTGCGGGTCGCCGCCGAACGCGCTCTGCCACAGCGCGTGGCTGAGCAACACCTTGTTCTCGCTGCCGATTTCGCCTTCGCTGTCCTGGAAGATGCGGCCGCACTGCGGCGCGATGCCGAGCAGCCGGAAGAACGACGGCGTGACGTTCATCACGCGGACCCGGGTCGGCGTCCCGTTCTGATCGACGCTGACGTCGCTCGAGCTGTACATCGCCTGCTCGGAAAACACCGTCGTCTCGCGCAGGCGGTCGTAATAATCGGCGCGCCCGACTGGCCGCCGAGCTCGACGCCGGCGCCCGGATACTGATTGGCCATCAGCAGGATGCGCTCGACTCGTGAAACGGCAGAAGGACGCAGCAGCACGTGATCGACCACTGAAAAGAGCGCGGTATTGGCGCCGATGCACACGCGCCAGGGTCAGCACGGCCGTCAGCGAGAAGGCCTTGTCCTTCCACAAGCAGGCGGAGCCCCGAAACGAAGGTCGTTCAACATACGAGACTAGACGCACGTGCGCACCGAAAGGTTCGGTGCTGGTTGCTCGGGTGTCTGGGTGCGGTGGGTGCTGGTGTTTAGGTGCTAGGTGCCAGGCGCGGGTGCCAGCGCCTGGTGCCGGGTGCAAAGCACCCAGCACCGCAGCACCCAGAACCGCAGCACCCAGAACCGCAGCACCCAGCACCGCAGCAGCCGAGCACTCAGCACTACTCTGTCCTAGCGCGATCGATGGATCGACGCGCGCGGCGCTCCAGGCGGGGATGAGATTGGCCGATGCGGCGACGGCCAGGACGATGACGATGGCGACGAACCAGGAGACAGGATCGGAGGGCGGACACCGTAGAGCGCACCAGCGATGAGGCCGGCGGCGATCGCCGCCATGCACGCAGCCGAGCGCGACCCCGGCGACGGCGAGCAGCAGACCCTGCTGCATCACGAGCCCGACCACGAGCGATCGGCGCGCGCCGAGCGCCATGCGCACGCCGATCTCGCGCGTGCGCCTCGCCACCGAGTAGGCAATCACGCCGTAGAGCCCGACCGCCGCGAGGATCATCGCGATCACGCCGACGCCGCTCACCAGCCAGGCGCCGGCGCGGACGGGAAACAGCGTCGTGCTCACTTCGGCCTGCCATCGTCTGGTTCTCGACGAAGACGAGGTTCGGCTCCATCGCCAGGAGCTCGCGGCGCATGTCGCGCAGCAGCGTGTTGCGTCGCCGCGGGTGCGCGCGATGAACGACGAATAGGTGCTCGGCCGCTGGCTGAGCGCGACGTGGAAGAACGGCGTCGGCGGCTCGCCGACGGTCGAGCACCTTGTGATCTGGCCGCAACGCCGACGATCTGGAAGCACCGGACCATCCGACACGCGCGAGCGGAACGTCTTGCCGACCGCGCTCTGACCGGGCCAGTAGCGCCGGGCGAACGTCTCGTTCGCGATCGCCACCCACTGCGTGTTCGGCCGGTCGTCGGGCGTTGAACGCCCGGCCTTCGACGATCGGCACGCCCATGGTTTCGAAGTAGTCGGGCGAGACCGACGTCACGTCCACGATAGTCGCCATGCTCGCCCGGGTGGTGGTGATCGGGAATCCAGACGTCCCACCGGTTGTAAGTTGATCGAGAACGGCACGCGCGTCGCGAGCGCCGCTGCTTCGACGCCGGGAATGGTCTTGAGGCGCGCGATGGCGTCGTCGAAGAACTGCCGGCTGCGCTCCGGCGTGTATTGCGCATCGTCGTGTCGGTGACACGATCGCGATCTTGCTCGACCGGGAATCCCACGTTGGTGCGCTGCGCGCGCGAGGCAGCGTCCGCGTCAACAGCGCCGCGACGACGAGCAGCGCCGCGGTCACGGCTATCTGGCCGGTGACCAGCAAGTCGCGCAGCGTCCAGCGCGTGCTGCCCGCGCACGCCCCATCGGTCGATCGCCACGCATGTCGGCGACGACGGATCGGCCTCGAGGCCTGCACCGCGGGCGCGAGCCCCGCCAGCAGCGCGCGAGAAGATCGCGGCGCCGATCGTGAACAGCAGCACGCGGGCGTCGATCTTCACGTTGAACGCGAGGGGAATCGGCAGCGGCAGGCTGATCGACGTGACGAACGCGTCACCCACCAGGCGAGCAGCGATGCCGACGGCCGCGCCGATGCAGCGACATCACCAGCGCCTCGGTGACGCAGCTGGCGCACGAGACGCGCGCGGCTGGCGCCGATGGCGAGCCGAATGCCGATCTCGCGCTGACGGCCCGACGCACGCGCCAGCAGCATGCTCGCCACGTTGGCGCAGGCGATCAGCAGCACCAGCGCCGACGACGAACATCAGCGCCGCCGGCGATCGGGAGAATCGTGCGAATCCGCCGCGCGGGTGAAAGTGGACGTCGCTCGTCGGCCTGCGCGATCGCTGCTGCGATTCTTGTTCGTCTGCGGGTTCGCGGCTGCTCGAGCCGGGCCGCGAGCAGCTTCAGATTCGCTTCGGCTTCCGCCACGGTCTTGCCCGGCTTCAGACGCGCCCGCAGGAACATCCAGCGGTCGCCGCGCCGATCGAGCCGGTTCGTGCCCGGCGCCGGCACGGTGTCGTGCATGCCCGAGCGGCTCGACTTCGAGCGACGAGGCAGCCGGAATCCACAGCTCGGGCGCGAGCACCGGCACCATGCCGGTGAACGAGGCCGGCGCGACCCCGACGATGGTGTATGGGTTGCCGCGGATGCGGAGTGTGCTTGCCGACGACGTCCGGCGCACGCGCGAGCTCACGCGTCCAATAGCGGTGCGAAATCATCGCCACTCGCGGCGCGTCCTGCGGTCGTCGTCAGGGAGAATGGTGCGGCCGGCGGCCGCGCCGACGCCGAGCAGCGGGAAGTAATTGCCGGTGACGACTTCCCGATCGCCATCCGCGATCGGGTGTCGAGGTTGAGCGCGGCGAACATCGGGCTGTAGCCGGCGACGTCCTCGAACACGTCGTTCTGCGCCTTCAGCATCGAGATAGTCGAGATACGACGTCGTGCCGAACGGCGTCGCCCGCGACGTGGTGAACACGTCGACGAGGCGCGTCGGGCGCTGCCACCGGGAGCGGCTTGAACAGCACCGCGTCGACGATGGTGAAGAGCGCGGTGTTGAAGCCGATGCCGATCGCGAACGAGGCGATCGCGACGAGGGTGAGCCGAGTTCGCCGAGCCAGCGCAGCGCAAACCGCATGTCGGAGAGAAAGGACTTCGACTAAGGGGGACGATTATAAATCGTCGCAGATATCAACGCTCGCGGGAACCAGTCGCTGGAGCTCGTCGAACCAGTGCTGCACGACGACGAGTGGCCGGCGGGCTGCCGGATTGCGCCGGCGAGTCGGCGGTTTTGATCATCAAGAAACGACTGCCGTCGACAGCTGTGTCAAATGAACGACCAAACGCTTCGCCGCCGAATATGTATTTGGGGTCGAACAATTTCGTCGGCGCCGAGGCTGTCCACGCCAGTCCGCGCCCCCATTCACGCGCATCAGCGCGCCGGTCGCGGCAAAATAGAAAAGCCCTTTCCATCCCTGGACCAGAGCGGCTCGACGCCTCCGCTTGCCGAGATCTGGGAGCGCCCGTCGTTCACGTGTGGGAAACGGCCGCACTGGCCACTTCCGAGGGCGCCGGAATCGTTCGCTTGATACGCCATCCACCGGCCGTCGGGTGAAATCTCTGCGTTCTGTTCGCTGAACGACGTCTGGAGTAGCGGCTGTTCACGGTGATCGGCGGAGAGCAGAGCATGATCAGATCGGAACGCCTGCGGCTGGCCACGGCGGACCACGAGCCGAGGCGTTGTCCGGCGTCGCGCTCATCGGCATCTGTTGGACCGGAGCCCTGCGTGATCGCTTGGCGACCCCGCGCCATTCGTCGCCTGCCAATAGACGTTCGGCGCGCCGGCCCGGTCTGATGCAGAACAGCCGCTGGCCATCGTGCGTCCAGGCGGGAAATCTCATCGAGCGCAGGATCGGTCGTGAAGCGCGTCAACGTCTCGCGGCTGAATTCCCAGATCCAGATGTCGTTCTCCTGATCGCGAACGTCCACCGCGACGCGAGTGCCGTCAGGTGAGAGGCGAGGATGCCGATACACGCGTGGCGGCGCCGGGAGCGGCTGCTCGACACCGCGTCGATCGACCCAGACGAGCGTTCAGCGCGGCCGATGGCGCCGCGCACATAGACGAGCGTCCCATCGGCCGCGACGTCGAATGCGCCTCGACCCCAACGTGGTGGGCACCGTTTGGGGAGGATACGAACCGACGGTCCCGTGACTTCCAGGCGGGACAGGTCGAACGGAATCGCGTGCAGGAATCCCGTCGCGCTGTAGACCAGATGGCCCGTCGGCACATACCGCGCGTCGCTGCCGCCCTGTAGCAGCACCTTGCGCGCACCGGTCCGCAGATCGAGAACGGCCACCTGCCGCGTTGTCCGGGCCGCCCGCGCGGACGATGGTGGTAACAGGACCGCCTGCCCACCCGGCAGAAACGACGGCCAGAGATGATCGGGCCTCACCTTGTTCACAGCTGGGGCGCGTAAGCACCCTGGGCTCCGTGTCGGCGGCGCCCAGCTGTAGAAGACCGGTCGCGTTCGCGTCGCTCGTGAGCATGAGCGACCCGTCCGGTCCGCAGGCCATCCCCTGTATTGCCGCCACCAAAGGTGCGAAGCGTTTCGACCGCGCCGCCGGCGAGCGGCACCTTTTTCAGCGCGTGTATTGGTCGACGAAGACGACCGCTTGCCCGTCAGGGTAATGCGAAACCTCGGATCTGGACAGCCTCCGCGAGAGGGACCGCGTCGAGGCTGTCGAGGCGCGGACGAAGAGCGAGGTTGCATTATTCCCGATGCTACATGAGCCGGCTGCCGTCCGGCGAGATCGCCAGCGCTGCGATCGCGGAGCGACAAGGCCGCCGGGCCCGACGGCGCGATCGTCAAGCGCGCGTCAGGCGGTTCGGGGCGGAGCGCGGCGCGAACCGCGTGCCGACGCCATGCCGGCGGCGACCGAGCCCAGCGCGGCGACTCCACCCACAGCCCAGCGCCATGCCGGAGTGCGCCGCACGCCGCCAGACGCGGGTGCGACGCTCGTGACCGGCAGCGCCGAACGCCGGCTCGTTCATGAGGAACAGCGCGCGTCGAGATGTCGCCGATGTCGTCGCGTTCGATCTTTTTCGAGGCATCGATGCACGAGGACACGAACGTGTTCCGGAATCATCGAGGCAGCGCGCTCCAGTCCGGCTCGCGGACCAGCACCGCCGACAGCGTCTCGGACACACTGTCCTCGCCGAACAGCGCTGCGGCCAGTAAGCATCTCGAAGAGCACGCACCCGAACGCCCAGATGTCGGTCTGCGTTTGTCCACGCCGCGTGCCGCCGCCTGCTCCGGGCTCATGTAGGCGGCGGTGCCGATAATCATCGCCCGCGTGCGGCATCGGTGATCGTCGGCGACGCGGACGCATCGCCGCTGCTCGCCGGCTCATCGCCTTCGCCAGACCGAAGTCGAGCACCTTGACCGTGCCATCCGGACGCAGCTTGATGTTCGCGGGCTTGAGATCGCGATGGACGATCCCGCGCTCGTGCGCCGCATCGCAGCGCCTCGGCGATCTGGCGCGCGATGGGCAGCGCCTCATCGAGCCGGGATCGGCCCCGGGCGATCCGGTCCGCCAGCGTCGGGCCTTCGACGAGCTCGAGGACCAGCGCGAACGGCCGGCGATTTCGAGTCCTCGAGTCCGTGGATGGCGGCGATGTTCGGATGGTTCAGCGACGCGAGCGACTGCGCGCCTGCGCTCGAACCGCGCCAGCCGGTCGGCATCGGTCGCGAACGAGATCAGGGAGGACTTTCAGGGCCACGTCCCGGCCCAGCTTCGTGTCGCGCGCGCGGTAGACCTCGCCCATGCCGCCGACGCCAATCGGCGCGACGATCTCATACGGACCCAGGCGAGCACCGGGGGACAGCCTCACGTCTGCGCTACTTCTTCTTCAGTTCCTCGAACCAGTTCTGCACGACGATCATGCTGGCCGGCGGCTGCGCTGCCTTCGCTCGAGCCGGCGTTGTTCTTGATCATCAGAAAGCGCTGTCCGTCGCGCGATACGTCGTAGGTACGATGCGTCCCGATCGTTGGATGATGAACCTGCCGTCCAGCACGATCGAGGGCGCGTCGAAGAGCTTCGTAGGGTTCCCAGCGCTGAAGGTCGGCGTCAACTGGACGGTCACCGCCATCGATGCTGGTGCGGTTGACGAAAAACAGCTCGTGCCCGTTTGGCGCCCATGCCGGCGTTCGGCCGCCGCCATTCGAAATCTGATAGCTGCGCATCGGCCACGTTCGGAAACGGCCGCACGTAGATTTGCGATTGGCCGGACTCGTTCGATTCGTACGCCATCCAACGTCCGTCGGGCGAAATCGCCGCATTTCGCTCGTCGAACGGCGTCTGCAGCAGCGGCTCCACTCGCGGCGTGCCGTCCAGAGACAGGAGCATGAAGTCGAAACCCGCCGACGGCATCTGTTCCTCGATCACCACGCGGGTGCCGTCGGGTGAAATCGCATTCGGCCTCTGTCGATGAGCACTGGTCGTCAACCGCTCATCCGACGCCCGTGCCGTCCGCCGCTCGCCGATAGAGATTTGCAACGTCTGGCGCGTTGTCGCGCGATCGATCCGAAGATGATGTGCCGTCCGTCAGGCGTCCACAGCGGGCTGCGGAGTTCCCGCTCGGCGCCGAGCGTCAGGCGCGTCAACGTCGCGGCGTGCGAAATCCCACGTCCAGATTTCAAGACTCTGGTCAGCGATCTGGAGCGCCACGCGCTTCCCGTCAGGCGAGAGACGAGCGCTCGCATACCGCGCGCGGAGGCGCCGCAATCGGCTCCTCAGCCACCCTGCCGGCGTGACCCAGACCAGCGACCGTGACTTGCCGCCGCCCACCGGCACATACACCAGCGTCCCGCGGCGGGAGATCGTGAAATCGGCGGCGCCCAGCGTCAACACCTGCTCGACTGAGCGGCGCCAGGGTCACCAACGACGGTCAGCGTCGCCAGGTCGAAGCGTACGGCCCAGAGCGCCCGCCATCGGTATGAATCAGGTGTCCCGTCTCGACGTACTCGGCCTGACTTCCGGACCGAATCAACGTTCTGGCGCTGGCCGGTCTTCAGATCGAGGACGGCCACCTGGCGGTTCGCGAGTCCGCTGCCGGTCGTGATGGTGAACAGCACGCCGCGGGCGCCCGGCAGCATCGACGGAAAGTAATGATCCCGCTCACCCTTGGCCGTGTCCGGCTTCGTCAGCACCTCGGGCTCGCCGCCGCTGGCCGGCACGCGGAGGAGTCCTGTGGAGGGATCGCTCGTCGCGAAGACAATCGAATCGTCCGGACCCCAACTGGCGCCGCGCGACGCGCCCGTCAGCGGGCAGATCGCGATCGGCGGGCCGCCGCTCGTCGAGACCTTCCTCAGCGCGCCGCGCTGGACCACAGGGCCGGTCGTGAACCCTTCATCGAGCCGATCGAAGAAGCCGATCCAGCGGCCGTCCGGCGACAGAAACGGCGCGCGCGCGTTGGCGATGCCCGCCAGCGGCACAGCATCGAGCTGATCGAGGGCACGCACCATCAACTGGGCCTGATCGCCGGCCGTGTAGGCGAGGCGCGTGCCGTCTGCCGAGATCGCGACGTCGCGGTCGTTGATGCTGAATGCGAGCGGCTGCGCGGGCGGCAACGTGATGCCGAAGCGGCTCACGAGGGGCCGGCAGCGCCTGTGCAGGCCGCGTCACCGTCCACGTCGCGACGCGCGCCACGGCGGCCGCGAGCACGACAACCGGGACAAGCGCCCTCAGGGGCCATCGCGCAGCCCGCCCTCGGTTGACGTCGGTCGCTGGATCCCGTCTGTGCGGCGACGTGGTCGACGCCTCTTCAATCTCCAACCGCGCGACCGCCGCCGAATCGAGCCGACGCCTGGGGTCCTTTTCCAGACAGCGCCGCAGCAACGTCCGAATCGATCGCGGCGTCTTCGCGGGGAGCGCGTTCCAGTCGGGTTCGCGCTCGATGATCCTCGCCAGCACGTCTGAAATCGTCTCGCCCTCGAACGGCTGGTGCCCGGTGAGCATCTCGAAGAGCACGCACCCAAACGACCAGAGGTCCGCCCGCTTGTCGACAGGCTTGCCCTTCGCCTGCTCGGGCGGCATGTACGCGGCCGTGCCCGAGGATGACGCCGGCTTGCGTGGCGTGCATCGAGATGGTCGGCGACATCGTCACGCTCGGACTCGACGAGCCTGTCGGGTCGAACGCCTTCGCCAGCCCGAAGTCCAGCACCTTCACCGTGCCGTCGGCGCGCACCTTGATGTTCGCGGGCTTCAGATCGCGATGGATGATGCCCTGCTCGTGCGCCGCTTCGAGGGCCTCCGCGATCTGCTTCGCGATGGGCAGCGCCTCGTCGAGCAGGCATGGCGCCGCGCGCCAACCGCTGCGCCAGATCCTCGCCCTCGACGAGTTCCATCACGAGGGCCGTGACGCCGTCGGCGTCCTCCAGCCCGTAGATGGCCGCGATGTGCGGATGATTCAGCGAGGCGAGGACCTTCGCTTCGCGTTGGAACCTCGCCACTCGTTCCGGCGTCAGCCGCGAACGCCTCGGGCAGGATCTTGATGGCGACGTCGCGATCGAGCCGCGTGTCGCGCGCCCGATACACCTCGCCCATGCCGCCAGCGCCGAGCGGCGACAGGACTCTGTAGGGGCCGAGACGGGCTCCGGTTGCGAGAGTGCGTGGGGAGAGGAGCGCAATGCCAGCAGCCGCCGGTCGAGGTTGGCATATGTAGACCGGATACATATGCTGCCCACATATGTCCGACGATCGGGTGAGCTGCGTGAGTGCGCAGCGCCGAAGTCCCGTGACTCGCGCGCTGCCTCGAACAGCGCGACCGCCACGCGCTAGCGACGATCGCCAAACTGATTGACGAACGGTCGGCCGGCGCGCTGAGGTTCCACGTCGCGTCGCTGCTACCCGACGGCTCTACCGGTCTGGAACGCCGCGGCCTGATCCAGGGCCGCTGGGTCGAAAAGCCGGCACCCGCCGGCGGCGCTTCTACTGCATCACCGCCGAGGGGCAAAACCGTGCCGACGCGCAACGCCGAAGCTGGAACGCGTTCTTCTCCGCCTTGAATCGCGTTGCGCGAATCTCGCCATGCCTGAGTGGAAGCGCTGGTGCGCGCGCGCTCTGCGGCCAGGTTGCCGGTCGACGCGGCGGCGCGAAATGGACATCGTCGACGAGCTCGCGCAGCACGTGGCGAGCGAGCATACAAAGAGCTGATCGCCAACGGCGTCGACGCCGACCGGGCGATTGAGTCGCGCTGGCGCCGCTGGCCGAGCGGGCGGCCCAGGAGATCGCGCGTGCGCCGGCGTCCGCGTGTCTCCACACCGCCGCCGCCCACGGGCGGCTCGCTGCTTCGGCGCATTCGCCCGCGACGTGCGCTACGGATCGCGCTCCTCCGGCGCGCCCCCTCCTTCGCCGCAGCCGCCACGGATCACGCGCTCCGCCCTCGGGATCGGCGCCAACGTCGCGATCTTCAGCGTCGTGCGCGCGATCGTGCGCGGGCCGCCGCCGTATCGCGATCCAGCCGGAGTGATCGCCTTTCAACAGCCGCGACCGGCGCCACGGGTCGATCACCAGCAGCTCGCTTCCCGACTACGACGATTGGCGCCGCTCAGCTGACATCGTTCGAGAGAGCAATACGTAACTGAACGAAGTACAC
>ERZ1370068.2987-contig-2110_pt1 | contig 30194 bp, 37 predicted proteins | sample MGYA00561227_ERZ1370068 | MGnify/ENA primary metagenome ERZ1370068 (study PRJEB38410, sample SAMEA6850437) | metagenome | study: Metagenomic assessment of the ecological functions of the soil: analysis of the soil microbiota associated with the...
TCAGTTACGTATTGCTCATATAAATACTACCCTTTAATAACAGGTCGGCAGACCCATCGCACCGGGCAGCGAAATGGTATCGATAAATCACGCCTCCATGGTATAACGTTTAAACGCATTCTGCCTCTCGAAGTAACGTGATCAATACCGGGTCCTCTTTATCACGTGTATCGATGCAAACGCCGTGGGCATTTTTCAGGAATTTTCTCTCTGCTCCACGCCCACCAAAAATGCCGGATATATTCTCCTTGATGAATTGTGCCGCATGATAAAAATCTTTCCCGTATCCATCCGCCACGTAAACGTCACCATTGGCGGCAATAGCTGTTTCGGGTGGGAATACATATTCTTCGGGCTTTGTGTATTCTCCCGTTTCTTTGGGATAATCCAACTTCATCAACACTTTTTCCATCGATAGTTGTCTTGATCACCTGGTGCAGGTTATTATCACAGATAAATAATACATCCTCGCCGTTCTCATTAAATAATGTCAATCCATGTGCGCCCGGGTATTCCGTACCCCCCAGTAACTTAATAATTTTCCTGGATCGGTCATAAATGAGAACATTATTTTTCGTTTCATTGGTCAATAAAAGAATTCCCTCTTTATCCTGTATCATCTCATGGCAATCCTTCACTGGTATTGCATGGCATCGGCCTTACTCCATTTGGTATTGATGCGGTAACGTTTGTTGCCCTGACCTAGAATGATATCGTCCTTCTTTGATGATTTGAAAAATGAAGGAGAAAGGAGCATCGCTGTGGCAGCGAGTGATGACTGGCGGATGAAATGTTTTCTTTTCATTTGCTGGATACCATTATTGCTTCATTAATTGACTGCTAATACGCGTTGCCTTCACGCCATCAGGCCTGTGCACTACCTCACCCGAACACGTCCGTCAGCCTGTATCTGCGACCGAGATGTTTGAAAGTTAATTGCTCATGATTCAATCCCATCAGGTGCAGAATCGTTGCATGAAAGTCATGAACATGCACAGGGTCTCTGGCGATGTTATAACCAAACTCATCGGTCTCGCCATATACACCTGGTCTTAACACCACCGCCTGCCATCCACTATTGTAAAGCATCGCGGATGATGATCTCTGTCCATAGTTATCTTTTTCGTCAATACACCCTGGCAATAATTGGTACGGCCAAACTCGCCGCCCCATATCACTAATGTTTCATCCAGTAAGCCCGCGTTGTTTAAGATCCGTGATTAATGCTGCACTTGCCTGATCAGCATCCATGCATTGTCCTCTGATCTCTGCAGGCAAATTGCCATGACCATCCCAACCCTGGTGATACAACTGAACAAAGCGAACGCCATTTTCAGAAAGCTTTACGTGCCAGCAAACAATTGGCTGCATAAGTGCCGGGTATCAAACAATCAGGCCCATATAATTTAATAATGTCTTCCGGTTCCTTGCTCATAGTCTGTTATCTCCGGCACGGCTGTTTGCATACGATAAGCCATTTCATATTGCTGAATCTTTGTATTGATCTCCGGATCGCCAAATTCTTTATAAGATTCTTCATTCAATGCCGACAGATTATCCAGCATCCTTCTCCTGTCAGCTTTATCTATTCCATCGGGATTATTTAAATACAAGTACAGGATTTTCACCACTACTGAACTGCACTCCCTGGTGAATGGAATCTAAAAACCCATTCGTCCAGAGTTTTGAATAAACACCCTGGCCATTCCCCTTTCCTTTGATAGCAATACACAAAATGCCGGCAAGATTTTTGTTTTCGCTTCCCAGGCCATAACTCAAGCCAGGCACCCATGCTCGGTCTGATTACCTACCTGTGCACCTGTTTGAAAGAAAGTCAGTGCAGGATCATGATTGATAGCTTCCGTGTAATGATTTTAATCACGCAGAAATCATCGGCTATCGACCGCAGTATGTGGGCAACAGTTCACTGAACCACATGCGGTTGCTCGTCCGTACTGATCGAATTTAAAATACAGAGCCTGCGCCAGTGGGAATTTTTCTGATCGGCTGTCATACCTGGTAAGCCGCTGTCCCATCCGGACTGATGCAGGCAATTCTTCGCCAAACATTTCATTTGAAGCCTGGGCTTGTAATCAAAAAGGTCCAGCTGTGAGGGTGCTCCATTCTGAACAGGTAAATTATCCTTTTCGCTCTTGGAGCAAAATGAGGAAGCCCTGTCACATGCAGATTTCTTCTTCGCTGCCACTGCCAAACAAATCCGGGATCAATAACGAACCTAATGCCGCACTCCCAATACCTAAACTTAATCGCGACAGAAACGCGTCGCCGGTTTATGTTCAGGCCAGTGTTCCAAGAATTTCTTTTGCATGCGTTTTATTTTATTAAGCTGGCTGTATCATTGTTCTGTTTTTATTTCACGCAAAGCACATGCAAAGTTGCAACGAAGTCTTGCGGCTGTGCGTGAAAACCTTACGTTTTCGTTATCGCCTCTTCCATATTATAAATCATATTTACTACTTTCATCATCGCGGCCGAAATATCCGGGTTCAGTTTATCATTCAAAGGGTATGCACCCACTTTCAATGTCGTCAAGGCATCCAGCTTTTTTTGTTGAAACAACTGCAGTTGTTCAGCATAATAGTTTTTTAAAATAGACAACTCTTTGCTCGTTGGCTTACGGCAAATGATCAGGCGGAATGCTTTGTTGATCTTTTCTTCAGTGGTATGCATGATTCATCTGACCAGCTTTTGTGCCAGTACTCCTGATGCTTCCAATACTGTTGGATCGTTCATCATCATCAGTGCCTGCAACGGCGTATTTGTTTTTAACCGTTTTACTTCACATTGATCACGGTTACTGGCATCGAATATCGCCATCGATGGTGGCGGCACTGTGAGCTTGATAAATGTATACATGCCTCTCCGGTACAATGCCTCTCCTTCATCCTGTTTATAGGTTGCCAATACACCGCGACCGGACGTGCAGCTTCCCATAAGCCTTTTGGTTGGTACGGTTTTACGCTCGGCCCGCCGATCGTTTTATTTAGCAAACCGCTGCTGGATAAAACAAGATCACGAACTGATTCAGCCGCCAGTCTAAACCCTTGGCCTGCTGGATAAATAGATATCTCTCGGGATCTGCCTTCAATTTTTCATCCGTGATCTGTGCAGACTGGCAATACGTGGCAGACTAATAACAATCTTGTTTTATCAGTTGTTTAATATTCCATCCGCTTTCCATGAAATCGACGGCAAGCCAATCGAGTAATTCAGGCGAGAAGGCAGTTCGCCCTGCATTCCAAAATCACCGGTAGTTTTCACAATGCCTCTTCCAAATATCTCCTGCCACGAGCTGGTTCACAAACACCGGGCGGTTAATGGGATTTCTTTATCGACCGTCCAACGGGCTAAACCCAGTCGGTTTCTTGGAAATTTACTTTCATCAAACTTTCATTACCGCAGGAATCGCTTCGGGCTGAACTTCTGTTGTTGGCATATTGTAGACACCGCGACTGAGGACAAAGGTTTTGCGCAATGTGTCCTCAGCCATGACTGATACAGTCAAATCCCCGGTATCCTTTTATTAAGGAATGATAAAACCGTTTTTACATCTGCGTCGCTGATATGGATCAATGGATTCTTAGCCGGCTTTGACACTGATACATCCCCTTCATATCCTTTTTCTTTTGTATTGTTGAAAAAGGCAAGCAATGAATAATAATCTTTTTGTTTGAAAGGATCATATTTGTGATCGTGACACTGTGCACATTCAATGGTGAGACCCAAAATCCCTTTGCCGAATGTTTTTGTTTTATCGAGCAAGTATTCGATCCTGTATTCCTCTATCTATTACGCCGCCTTCTTCTGTGTATTTGTGATTACGGAAGAAACCTGTTGCCAGGATTTGTTCTCTTCGTTGCCTGCGGTAACATGTCGCCTGCGATCTGCCAGGTTAGAGAACTGATCGTAGGAAGATTTTCATTGAACGCATGATCACCCAATCCTCCAGGGCCATTGTGTACGAATGTTATCATCCTGGTATCCGTAGCTATCTGCATAGCGGGCCACATCCAGCCAATGCACTGCCATCTTTTTCTCCATACTGCGGCATATTCATCAACTCATCGATCATTTTCTCGTAAGCATTTGGCGATGCATCCTTGGATAAACTCTCATCCATCATATCCAGGGAAGGGGGCAGCCCTGTAAGATCCAGCGACGCACGTTTTAATAGTCGTTCTTTGTCGGCTTCCTCCATTAGGAGACAGATTTTTTTCATCCAGTTTCTGCAATATAAAAATAGTCGATCTCATTCTTTACCCAATCTTTTTGTTGCTCACTTTTGGCAAGTGGAACTTCTTTAGGTGGCATAAATGCCCAATGTGTTTCATAATGAGCCCCTGTTCTGATCCATTTTTTGAACAATTTGATTTCATGTTCATGTCAGGGCGCCCAAATGTGATTCCTGGTTCAGGCATCATGTAAGCTGTATCAAGCAGAGGAGATACGTTTATAGAGTTCTGATTCTTCCGGCTTGCCTGGCACCAAAGCAAAAGCTCCTTTTGTTTCTTTCAATGGAGCAAAAGCACTATCAGCTATGTCAAGCCGCAGTTGTGCCTGTCTTTTTATTGGCGTCGGGACCATGACATTTAAAACATTTATCTGAAAGGATTGGACGAATGTGGAAGTTATAGCTCACCTTTTCAGGTAATTTATCGCCGCTGTTTTTGGTCAAACAGGAACCGATAGCAACAACCGTTGTCACAATGAAGCACAGTAATGCGGTGAACTTCCACTTCATGCCAGCAATGAAAGTTACAAAATGTTATGTTTGCGCCCATGGAACGTAGCGATAAAATTCCTTACTGGCTGTTGAATGCACGTTCGTAACTGCCTGCAACCAAACTGTTGCACTCATTTCAGTGTTTGTTATTGCAATTTGAATAAATTTTTCGTTTGGAGCTGCTCCATGCCAGCTTACACCCACTCCTCCGCCGCGTCTACCAGAGCCTTCCACAAGTGCAAAGCGAAAGAGCTTCGGACCATGACACGGTAACGAAACGGAGCAATATGGCAGACGATCACCGGTGCCTTCGCCATGAGTCCCTGGGAGACACTTGCAATAGGGAAACTTTTTCCCGGAGATCCTGATCCCAAAGGTGGGCGAGCACTTCACGAACCTTAGGTCCTTCAAGTTCAATGGTAGTTCGCTGGCCGCTGACATCAACTGCGCTGAAATGATAGTGGTTCTTCAACAGCAGCGGTGCGAGCTTCTGCTCAGCTTCCTGGAATCCTACAATAAGCCACCAGTCCGGTGCAAGGCACAGGGCATGGGCTTCACCTCCACCGGATACTGACCCCCTAGGATCTGGCCTGGCTTCCCGGCAGATCCATGCCCAGCGCTTCAGCGACTGCGGCTTGCGTTGAGGTCCCGGGCGCCACACGAAGATCGATGGTGTGCAATCCTGGCAATTCACGAATCGCCACCGTAGCGACGGTTCCCATGTTCATTCCTTCCAGCGGACTTTCTTTGGCGATCATATGTGGGTTTCAATTAGTCTCTTCGGATATTCTCCTTGTCAATAAATACAGCGTCACAGATGGTGGCACGCAGCACTTTTTCCCAATGGGCACGGCCACCACTTCACCCATCCGGTTCAGGCCATCGGCCACCAGTGCCAGTGCGAACGCACGCCCAAGCGCTCGGCGAATAGTAAGAACTCGTCACAAAACCGGTATGGCGGGTTTTGCCATGCTCGTCCGGCCTGTGCGTTAAGTACGGTGATGTATGCTCCCTCCGGAATGACTTCGTCAACGTTCTCTGGCAGCAGGCCAACCAGCTGTGGTCTCCCCGTTGCCTTCAGATAGGGCAGCTGGAAGGAGCGCTTTCCGATGAACTCCTTCTTCTTCGAGACAACTCCAGGACATGTTGAGGTCATGCGGTGTTTGAGTTCCGTCGGTGTCCTGCCCGACGATAATGTAACCCTTTTTCCGCCCGCAGCACGTGCATGGTCTCTGTGCCATAGGCAGTCAGGTCATAGCGACGTCCGAGCGCCCACAATCGTTCCCAAATATGGCGGGCATGGCCCCAGGCAACGTTGATCTCGAATGCCAGCTCTCCTGAAAAGGAGATTCGCGCGATGCGCACAGGTATACCGTCGATCGTCGCCACCCGGCTGTGCATGAAGGGAAATGCATCTTTTGGAGAGGTCAATGTCTGTGACCAGTTCCTGGAGGAGCTGCCTGCTTTTCGGGCCCACCAGCGCGATCGTCGAAATATGCTCGGTAACCGAGGTGCAATAGACCTTCAGGTCAGGCCACTCCGTCTGCAGCCACTCTTCCAGCCATGCCAGCACCCGGGCAGCACCTCCTGTGGTGGTGGTCATCAGGAAATGGTTTTTACCCAGCCGGGTGGTGACACCGTCATCAAAGACGATGCCGTCAGCCTTGCACATCAATCCGTAGCGGCACTGCCCTTCCGGCAATGTCGAGAAGATATTCGTATAGATGCGGTCGAGGAAAACAGCGGCGTCAGGACCCTGGATATCAATCTTTCCGAGGGTGGAGGCGTCCATCACGGCCACACCCTGTCTGGCTGCCACGCACTCACGCCGAACGGCATCTTCCATGCGCTCTCCGGCTTCGGGAAATACCACGGTCGCTTCCATTGCCCAACGTCCTCGAATACTGCACCAGCTTCAACATGCCATTGATGGAGCGGTGTGATGCGGATGGGATCGGAAAGCAGTCCGCGTTCACGTCCGGCAAGCGCAGCGAACGGCACCGGCACATAAGGTGGCCGGAAGGAAAGCGTACCCACATCAGCAGGTGACAGGCCGGACTTTCCATCTTGGCGCAACACCATTAAGTTGGCAAAGTGCACCGATGGTGAGCATGCCGCTGGTCTTGCCCTGGTCGTGTGCCGTGCCTATGGTGGTGTATCGTTTGATGTGCTCGATGCTGTACAACCCTGCCCCTACGGCACGGCGCAGATCGTGCAGCGTTGTATCGCGCTGCAAGTCGATGTAAGCGTGACGGGCCTGCTCGGGATCGAGCGCCGGACCGAAGAATACCGATGGATCGTCGTCGCCGCCGAAGTCGCCGGCCAGCATGCCGGCGGTGCGGAGCCGGTCGGTAGAGTGGCTTACCAGGAAGGCCGCGTGTTCCTCACTCCACTGCGGTTTGATGCCGATATGGGTCGCCAGATCTACGATCGGGGTCCAGCCCCCGGATACTGCGAGCAGATCGGCAGCTGTTTGAAATGTTTCGTTCGTGTCGAGGTCCTGTATGATGACACTGTGCAAAGCCCCTTCTGCATTGGAAGCAGTGTCGAGAACAGTGGCGCGGAAGCGGACCGGAATCCCCGCCGCCCTTGCTGCATCGACACTGGGACCTCCGGCCCCGGGCCGCGCATCATAGATAGCCTTGCACCTGTACACCGGCATGGTGAAGCCTAAGCGCATCACGATATCCCTGGTTGTCAACAGTAGCAACCACGGCACGCCTGAAGATCCGCACACCATGAACCGCAACATAGGTCGCTGCCGCATGGGAGAGCATGATGCCGGGCCTGTCGTTATTTGCGAAGATCAACGGGCGCTGGAACGCACCTGGTGCCAGCACGACCCGATCGGCACGGATATGCCAGACCCGGATGCGCGCACGCTTGGCCGGCGCGGAATTCTCAAGGTGGTCGCTTCGCCGCTCAATGGCGACGACATAATTCTGGTCGTACAAGCCAACTGCAGTGCACCTGCACAGATAAGTGAGGTTTCCATGCGTGAGAACATCCCGCAGGGCAGATGGTAATTCCAGTCCAAGGTGCCGGAGATGACCACCAGGTCCTGGCTGGTCGTCGATCAGTAGAACCTCACGGCCTGCACGCAGGTGCTCATCCGCCGCCATAAGTCCCGCAAGCACCTGCCCCTATGACCAGCGTATCGACATAGCGATTGGTCTTGTCGTAGCGTGCTTCATCGGGAAGCTCAGGCAGTGCACCGATGCCGGTAAGGCTGCGTGCAGCAAGTCCGTCCGCCACTTCAATGACAGTGGCCGGAAGCATCGATTCCTTTGTACCTGATACCAGCTGAACGAGTGCATTGGGTTCTTCAACGCCCAATCCGACGACACCGCGCGGACGGCCATGGTAGGTGCTGTTGGTTATTGACAGCAAGCCGCTGCGCAGCAAGGCAGCCGCCATCGGCTCACCCTGATGCCCCTTGTAGAGCTTGTCATCAAAACTGAATGAAACTTCGCTCATACTCTCGAGCCCTCCTGCCCAATGTCGTTGGCGGGCGCTTTTGGTTGTGTGGTGAAGGGAAGGTATGCCGGTCCGATCTCATGGGTGATGGTATTGCGCCATAGGTTGAACCACCGGCCACATCCAGCGAAGTGCACCCATCGCTCGGCAAGCCACCCTTTGGGGTTGGCACGGATGTGAAGATATTTCGCCCATTCGCTGTCGGTCAGCGCATTGGGATCCGGGTAGGCTACCCCGGCCTCAGCTCCGTAATGGAACTCGGTTTCGTTGCGCAGGCCACAGTGGGGACAAGGAATGTGAAGCATAAAATAATTTTTAGTGAGCAACACCCGGCCGCTCCATGTTCGTCGATGAGATGCCCCGTCACGAAGCGGTCGAGCGCGAAGGGCCGGTTCAATTCATGCGGGATGCCGTGTGCCATCGTGTAGGCCATGACCCAGCCCGAACCAGGCGTGGCCTTGAAACCACCTGTTCCCCAGCCGGTGTTGATGAACAGGTTCTCCACCGGAGTGAGGCCGATGATGGGCGAGGCGTCTGGAGCGATATCAACGATGCCTCCCCAGGTCCTCAGCACCTGCGCACGGGAGAAAGATAGGAACAATTCCACGCGCAGCCGCCAGCTGGTGTTCGATCACATGGAAGCCGCCGCGCTGTGCGTAGGAGTTGAAGGCGTCGGTGCCTGCCCCCATCACCAGCTCACCCTTGTGGGCCTGGCTGACATAAACATGGACAGCGCCGCTCATAACCACGGTGTTGAGCACCTGTTCAAGCAGTGGACTGACCAGCGCCTGCAATGGCCGGCTCTGGATTGGAATGGAGAATCCGGCGAGATTGGCCAGCAGCGAGGAATGACCGGCTGCAACGAGGCCCACCTTGCCGGCAGCGATGGTGCCCTGCGAGGTGTGTACGCCCTGGACCTTATTGTTCCGGATGTCAAAGCCTGTCACTTCGGTGCCCTGGATGATATCCACCCCAAGGTCGCTCGCTGCCTTCGCATAGCCCCAGGCCACCCAGTCATGTTTGGCGATGCCGCCACGCGGCTGGTAGGTGGCACCATGAACCGGATACCGGACATCCGCGCTGATATTGATGATGGGCACCAGCTTCTTCACCTCAGCCGGAGTGAGCCACTCACTGTCGATGCCGTTGAGGGCATTCGCATAGAAATTCCGGCGTTTCGATCGCACATCACTAACTGAATGTGCAAGCGTCAGCACACCACGCTGGCTGAAGAACATCTCATAGCCGAGGTCTTCCTCCAGAGTCTCCCATAATTTTAGTGAGTGCTCGTAGATGGCCGCCGATTCGTCCCATAGATAATTCGAGCGGATGATGGTGGTGTTGCGGGCCGTGTTGCCTCCTGCGAGCCAGCCCTTCTCCAGGACCGCGATGTTGGTCAGGCCATGATTCTTTGCCAGGTAATAGGCGGTTGCAAGTCCATGACCGCCACCGCCCACGATGACCGCATCGTATGCTTTCTTCGGCTTCACCGACTTCCACAGCTGTGGAGGCTGCTCCGGGAGAGTGGCTGCCCGCCGTCGTCCGATCGTGCCGGGGACAAGGTATCCTGCGTATTCGTCATGATCTCAATCGTGTCATTTGTGGATCGTACTGCGGATCCTGTCCTACGGTGGCCGGGTAATCGCGGTCGAAATATCGGATAGAGAGGCCTGTACCCTGCGTGCTCAATGCTGCGGGCACCCAGGCATAAGCGAGTTGCTTGCCAATGGTATGGCCGAAGTAGGCACTGGTGACATAACCCACCACGTTGCCCTGATGCAGCACAGGCTCCTTGCCCAGAACCACATGCTGAGGGTTCTCAAGCACCAGGCATACTAAACGCCTGCTCAGTGCATTTGGATTCACTTCATTGAAAGCCTCAGCGCCTTTATATCCTCCACCCTTGCGGACCGCAAAGGACAGCCCCGCCTCATGCGGGTTGTGCTCACTGTTCATGTCCGTCCCGTAACTGCGATATCCTTTTTCCAGGCGCATGGAGTTGAATGCTCCACGGCCGGCTGCAATGAGTCCGTACTTCTTTCCTGCCTGCCACAGCGTGTCCCAGAGTTTCAGCGCAAGGTCGGCGGTGGTGTAGATTTCATATCCCAGCTCACCAACGTAGGAGAGCCTGCACAGCATCACCGGTACATGGCCGAGATAAGTGCTCTTTAGCCGGAAGTAGCCGAGTGCCTCGTTGCTCAGGTCATCCCTGGTCAAAGACTGGGCGAGTTCCCGCGACTTAGGTCCGAAGAGCCCCAGCCCAACGGTCCCGGCGGTGATGTCTCGCACATGCACGGTGTCCGGTGCCACCTGCCTCAGGTAATTGATATCGGTGTTGCTGTTCACGCCGACGAAAAAGTCGCGCTCGCCACGTCGCATGACAGTGATGTCGCTCAGGATGCCGGCCCTTTCGTTAAGCATCAGGCAATAGGTGATGGAGCCGGGCTTCTTGCGCAGGTTACCTGTTGTCAATCGCTCGAGAAACTCCAATGCGCCGTTGCCGGTGACCTCGATGCGTTTCAGGGTTGTGATATCGAACAGGCCGACGCCTTCCCTGACCGCGCAGGCCTCAGCACCGATGATCGGCGACCAGAATTTTGAACTCCACTCATCCCGCGGCGGACAATTGTAGCGGGCAGAGCAGGCCGGCGTTGGCTTCGTACCATTGCGGTCGCTCATAGCCGGAAGCTTCGAGGAAGAAGCCACCGAGTTCCTGCTGACGCTGGTAGAAACCAGTGGTGCGAAGGGGACGTGGCGACTCCATAGGCTGCAGCGGGTGCAGCAGGTCGTACACCTCGACATAGTTCTGCGCACCGCGTTCTTCGATATGCAGTGACCCCAACTGGTGGGTTTCAAAGCGGTTGACATCGCATTCATGCACGGCCAGTGTGGGATGGCCATCGACGATCCACTCGGCCATCGCGCGCCACACCACATGCATGGGTGATCCATACTGCCTCAGCAACCCAGAAGCCCTTCAACCCCGACCATTCACCCATCAGGGGAAGTTGTCCACGGTGAAAGAGAACAAACCATTCATCGATTCGACAATCTCGCTGCCCTTCAGTGCGGGAATGACTTCGGTCGCACGCTCCATGGCACCTTTCCACTCTTCGGGAGTGAATGGCATCTGGCTCGGCATTATTTCAGCGAGTTCGCAGGGAAGGATGTCCTCAGCCCTCACAGGAAGTGGCCGGTGTCCGTACCAGCCAACCGCGAGACTCTGTCCTCTCTGCCTGAAATAAAGGTCAGAACCCTGGTGACGGAGCACGGGCAATTCAGCTTCACCCTTGTAAGATCGCCAGTTCAGGCATAGGCGCCGTGTAGCAAAGCTGGTGCGCCAACGGCTGTATAGCCTTCGACATGCCCACCATCGCTCCAATCTTCGGTCCCCATATTCCAGCGCAGGAAACAACGATATCTGCCGGGAATGATCCCTGTGTCGTTTGAACACCGGTGACGCGACCGTCGCTCTGATCGATGGCAAGGACCTCGCAAGCTGCAATGAATCGCGCACCGCGGCTGATCGACCGCTCACCCATCACTTCGTCAGCCAGTATCGCCCGGGCGATCCCATCATCGGGCACGTATAGTGCACCCAGCAATTTATCACGAACAAGAAGCGGATGCAATTTCAACGCTTCTTCAGGAGGTATCACACGCGCGTTAATCCCGGCGGACATGGCCAGTCCCGCCCTACGGTGAAGGTCGGCCAGGCGCTCAGGCGTCGTTGCGAGCTCCAGGCTGCCCACCTTGAGGAAACAGGTCTCGCCGTCATGGCGAAGGCCATGACAATTTTTCAACTGTCTGGCGGGCGAACTGCGCCATGGTACGCGACCCATTGGTCTGGAAAACAACGCCAGGCGCATGTGATGTCGAGCCGCCGGGATTCCAGAGCTTACCTTTTTCAATGACGACTACATCGCAATACCCGCGTTCGGTGAGCTCGTCGGCCAATGAACAACCAACGATACCGGCTCCTATGATTACAATCTTTGGCATCAGTGCGCCGGGGTTTCTGTGAGTTGATCGCTATACCAGGAGAGAAACTGCTTCACGAGGTACTCCTCGTCGGCCAGTGGACCCGGCATGTAGCCACCAGAGCAAATGCCGCGGTAAGCACCTTCTGCCAGGCTTTGATCCTGTGCATTGGTCTGGGTCCAAACCTTGGTCAGGTCGTCAAGATTATAGTCAACACCTTCCACCGCGTCGGCGGCGACGAGCCACTTGGTCCGCACCAGCGTCCGGTCGACCGAAAGAGGGAAGACCGCGAAGGTGACGATGTGGTCGCTCAAAAGTGGTTCCACGAATTCGGATGGGTCCACAAGGAAAGTCCGCTTCCCTCCGGCTCGCTTGAAATTGCCGAGCAGTTTTTGCAAGCGTGTTCGGGTTTCAGCGTGTGGGATATGCACTGGTTGGCCAGCGGCAGTCGAACCGTGCGGAACCAAAGTCCATCAGGGAACTCTATCAATTCATAAGGAAGGCCGAGGCTTTCCCATTCGCTTTCCTTTTCCTGGAGCTTCTCCTGGAAGCGTCGCTCATCGAGGCCTGTACATTATCCTTGTCGAGACCCTTGCCAAAACCTGAGCTGTAAAGCGGTACCAGCAGTTCAGGGTGATTGCTGGGACAATGCAGGCACTCCCTGTTATTTTCTATGACCAGCTTCCAGTTGCAGGCTTCAATGATATCCTTCTGGCAGGCTATTTTGGTTTTGGGCAATTCGTATGGAGCGAGATATGGAGCAAGCATGGTGCGCACCTCTTCGATATCAGCGGGTGCGGGCGTGGTAAGAGCAAACATAAATAAGGCCACCGATCACGGCGACCTCTATTGGATTCAGTCCGAAATCTTCCTTGGGAAAGTCGGGATCCATACCGCGGGCATGCAGCAGACTTTCCGTCAAGGTCGTAAGTCCAGTTGTGGTAGGGACAGATGAGCCGCCGGCAGTTGCCTTTCTCCCCGGGACCAGTTCATGACCGCGGTGCCGGCATACATTGTAAAATCCCCGCACCTCCCCGCGTTCCGTCCGCTGCAGAAAAAAGACCGCGTTCCGATTTTTAAAGCAACGTAATCGCCTGGTTTCGGAATGTCGGCCTCACAAGCCACATAAATCCATCGACTGTAGAAAATCCGCTCAAGCTCCTCCTCGAAAAATTTCGTTGCTTGTATAGAAGCGCGAAGGCAGCGTGAAGTTTGTATCAATTCCGGCTAAGGACATGGTGATATTTTTATAAATTGGAGTCAGATCCAACAACTAAACTAAAACATAAAGTTAAGTTTGCTATTCAACGATTCCATTAGAGTGAAGACCAAAAAAATCGGTTGACTTGGAAAAATTTAAAATAGGCACATCCTGTTCATTAGATTTTATTAATTGAGTAAAATCAATAACCTGCAATTCAAATATGAAGGATTCTCCAGTTACACGATAATCGATCTTGCCAGTTTTGGTTATCGTCAGGAATTAAAGCGTTCCATGGGTAGCTTCTCAAGTTTTGCTGCAGGCTTTTCTTACATTTCTATTCTTACTGGTCTTTTTCAGATGTTTTATTTGGGTTATGGCGTTGCCGGTCCCGGATTTTTCTGGACCTGGCCATTTGTATTAGTCAGGTCAATTGCTGGTGGCGCTCTGCTTTGCAGAACTGGCTTCAAGGTTTCCGTCTGTCCGGCGGGGTTTATCAATGGGCAAAGTTTACTGGAAACCCTTTCTTGGATGGATGACCGGCTGGATTTACCTGGCTTGTCTTATTGTCACTATTGCGTGCTGTGGCTATGGCTCTCCAGGTTAGCCTGCCCCAGATTTCAAGTTCCTTCCAGATCATTGGAACCTCAACTGACGCAAAATCGGTTGCTATGAATGCCATTTTGCTGGGTTCTATTCTAATTGTTATCAAGTACCATCATCAATGCCAGGGTATTAAGCTACTGGCGGTGATCAATAATATTGGTGTCTTTACCGAACTGGTTGGAATTATCATTCTTGATCGTTCTTCTGTTTCTAAATAGAGTAAGATCTCCGGTCGAAGCTGTCGTTCATATTAACTATACCGGATCTGCAGTTCAAATCTTTTCCTGATCTGACGATCTTAATGGCAGCTACCGCACTGACAGCCTCTTATGTTCTTTATGGATTCGATACTGCCGGAACACTTGCTGAAGAAACGCATGATCCCCGTAAAAGGCTCCCCGTGCTATCCTGCAGGCTCTTCTTGCCGCTGGACTTGCCGGATTACTGGTATTACTTTTGCCTTGATGGCAGCGCCGGATTTGGGTATGCCGGATTTGGGAAATATAAGCGGAGGATTACCTATGTTGGTGAAATCAGTTCTGGGTGAAACGATCGGGCAGTCTTTTTCTTTGCATTGTTATTTTTGCCATCATTGTGGCATGTACGCTTGCAGTTCATTCCGGGGCAGTAAGATTAATGTTCGCCATGGGGCGTGATGGGCACCTCGCCCTTTAGTAAATCCTTATCGGGAGTTTCCTCAAAAACCCAAACTCCTGTTTAGCTACTTTGCTTTGTGGATTGGGAGCCATCATTGTTTTGGCGGTGAATCTTCAATTTCAAAAGTATTTGAGTTGGTAACTTCTATCGCCATACTTTGGGCTAACCTGGCCTACTGGATAGTGGTTGCACTTCAACTGAAAAATAGGATTTATAGTCGGCTCGGCATGGAGTGAGATACGGACGCCAGATTTAGTTTGAGGCAAATGGGGATTCCCGGTTAATATTCTGGCCCTGATCTGGAGCAGTTTTATGGTTATTAATGTGTCACTGGCCCCGGACTGCAACCTATGGTTTGGAATGGTATAACCAGTATGTCAGCGTGGATTTATACAGCTGGTTTGATTTGCCTTGGTGTGTTCATTTATTATTATAAGTCAATTAAAAGAGAAAGAATTTCTTGAAAAGGAATATGGTGTACACTCAGTTTATAGATGGCGCATTAACTACAGGTTCAAACAGGGAATCCTGGATAAACTATAATCCAGCTAATAATAATCCATTGGGAGAGGTTTGTCAGGCTAACGATCAGGATATTGAAGCAGCTGTAAATTCATCAGAAAAGGCCTTCCATATTTGGAGTACCAAAACCGGAGCAGAACGTGGTCGGGTTTTATTAAAAAGCAGCCAATATATTAAAGATCCAGGTTGGAGGAAATTGCTTTGTTAGAAACTCAGGATGTTGGAAAGCCCATTTCGGAATCTCTGGCTGTGGATATTAGCTTCGGCTGCAGATGCCCTGGAATATTTTGGAGGAATGGCTGCAGGTATACATGGGGAGTTTTTGATTTGAAAAACGCCTTTGGATATACGCGTCCTGAGCCTTTGGGTATTTGTGCGGGAATTGGTGCATGGAACTATCCGATTCAGATTGCTGCATGGAAGGCCGCTCCGGCGTTGGCTTGCGGCAACTCAATGATCTTTAAACCATCCGAACTCACCCCGGCAACTGCACTTGAATTGGCTGCAGGCATTTATGGAAGCCGGAGCCCCGCCTGGTTTGTTTAATGTAGTTCAGGGTGATGGCAGGGTTGGAGCTATGTTAGTAGATCATCCGCGTATAGCAAAAATTTCATTGACAGGTTCGGTTTCAACTGGTAAAAAATCTTTGCCGGTGCTGCAACCCAACTGAAAACGGGTCACACTTGAACTGGGTGGAAAATCTCCCTTAATTATTTTCGAAGATGCAGATATACATAATGCTGTATCAGCAGCCATGCTGGCAAATTTTTATACGCAAGGTGAAGTTTGTTCGAATGGTACACGGGTATTTGTGCATCGTCAAAATTTTGATTCCTTTTAATGAAGCTAAAGGACCGGACTGAAAAAATCAGATTGGGGGACCCGGCAGATCCCGATACCCAGATGGGCGCATTAATCAGTAAGGCGCACATGGAAAAAGTAATCCGGTTTATCGATTCAGGAAAATCTTCAGGTGCAACATTATTGACCGGAGGCTTCAGACCTGAAAAAGATTTTAAAGGACGGGATATTACTTCCGGCAATTTCCTGGCTCCGGCAATTTTACGGATTGCGATGATTCAATGGAAATTTGCAAAGAAGAGATTTTTGGTCCAGTGCTCTCTATACTCTCGCTTTGACTCAGAAGAAGAGGTGATTGAAAGGGCCAATAATACCTCCCTACGGACTGTCGGCAGGTGTATTTACGAATGACATAAAAACGCGGCCACCGGGTAATTCATCAATTACAGGCAGGTACATGCTGGATCAATAATTATAATATAACTCCTATTGAACTTCCTTTTGGTGGATATAAACAATCAGGTCAGGGCCGGGAGAATAGCCTTGCTGCTATTCAACATTATACCCAGCTAAAAAGTGTTTATGTAGAATTAGGAAATGTCGAATCTCCTTATTAAGATGGATAAAGTTTTTGACACAATCATTATTGGAGGCGGGTCTGCCGGCTGTGTGTTGGCAAATCGACTGAGTGAAAATCCGGACCATAAAGTGTTGGTGATTGAAGCGGGAAGAAAAGATTACTGGTGGGATATTTTTATTCATATGCCAGCTGCTCTTACCTATCCGATTGGTAGTAGATTTTATGATTGGCAATACCAATCGGAGCCTGAGCCATTCACTGAATAACCGGCGGGTGTATCATGCCCGTGGAAAAGTGTTAGGTGGTTCCAGTTCCATTAACGGAATGATTTTCATTCGTGGTAATCCATTGGACTATGAAAAGTGGGCAAAGGATCCAGGAATGGAATCATGGGATTATGCCCATTGCCTTCCTTATTTTAAAAAGTCTGAAAACAGAACCGCCGGAGCAAACTTCTTGCGTGGTGGTAGCTGGTCCCTCTGCACCTCGAGACCGGGCCTGCGACCAACCCCTTGTTTAAAGCATTTTTTGATGCGGCCAAACAAGCAGGCTATCCGCTGACAGAAGATGTCAATGGATTCCAACAGGAAGGTTTTGGAATGTTCGACCGCAACATCAAAAATGGGAGGCGTTGGTCTGCCTCAAAGGGCATATTTGCATCCTGTTTTGGGAAAACGAAAAAATCTTGAAGTAATCTGTGGTGCTCTCGTAACCAAAATTCTTTTCTCGGGGAAGCGAGCAGTCGGAGTAGAATTTTGAAAGGAAATAGTTTGCGCAGGGTTACAGCAGGTGAGGTTATTTGCTGTGGAGGTGCCATTAATTCTCCCCAGATTCTCCAGCTGTCAGGAATAGGAAATCCTGAAATTTTGAAATCGGCAGGGGTTGAAGTGCTACACGACCTTCCTGGTGTGGGGCAGAATTTACAAGATCATCTTGAGGTATATGTCCAATTTGCCTGCAAAAAACCAGTAAGCGTATGGCCGGCATTGAAATGGTATAACAAACCCTGGGTGGGCTTTCAGTGGATGTTCTTTCATAAAGGACCTGCGGCAACTAATCACTTTGAGGGAGGAGGATTTATCAGAAGTAATGAAACGGTTGCTTACCCTAACCTTCAGTTTCATTTTTGCCTGTGGCTATACGATATGATGGTAGTTCTCCATCAGGGGGTCATGGCTATCAGGTCCATGTTGGCCCAATGAATTCTGATGCCCGTGGATCTGTCCTGATTAAGTCATCGGATCCAAAGGAAAAACCAGCCATTCGGTTTAATTATCTTTCTACAGATCAGGATCGGAGGGAGTGGGTGGAGGCCATCCGCTGTGCCCGAAAAATCCTGAATCAGCCAGCGATGGATGAATTTAATGGTGGGGAAATTTCACCTGGACCTGCCGTTGATACCGATGAGCAAATACTGGATTGGGTCAGACGTGATTCAGAAACTGCCTTGCATCCATCCTGCACTTGTCGCATGGGTACGGATAACATGTCTGTCGTAGATCCACTAACCATGCGGGTGCATGGCCTTGACGGTTTAAGGATAGTAGATGGAAGTGTAATGCCGTATCATAACGAATGGTAATCTGTATGCTCCAATTATGATGATCGCAGAAAAGTCGGCCGATATAATTTTAGGAAATCAACCGCTTAAACCTGAAAAATCTGATTTTTACAGAAAGCCAAACTAAACCCACCGCTTGTATTCCTCCTTAGTGACTACATCATTTGAGTCATCATTCGATAGTATGCCACGAGTGATTGAAATTCAATTATCAGCGGTGTAGTTCTGTGCGAGAAATATCCCGTGAACGACGCTGTGCGTGTCGAACTTTTGTCATAACAATCTGATGGAAAATTTATTAATTAGAGTTCGTTTCAAATCTCAGACTCGAACCCTTTCCTTAGTCACTATTTCATCCCTTGAGTTGAATACTAAACACATTTCATAACTATAGCATTTCATTTTTTGTCTCTGAAAATACACCTCATCGTTCCACCACGCTAGCGGGAGGAAATGGGATTGTGCTAACAAGTAGCAACAATGAAAGGATATCAAATTTTTTATCTGTATACCGGAGTTGGAGTAAAGGTACTTACTCGCTGCATGTTTGCAGGTGGATAAAGTAACATAGGATAACTGCTTCTTTCGACACCTATACTACCTGAGATAGAAAAGTTCTCGCATCGTTAACATATATCAGTCCCATATTCACCGATGAATACAACCCAAAGTTATCTGGATTTAAAACCGTTACCGGTATATGGCTTAATGCCTGATGAAAGAAAAGAATGGTTGAAGTTTATATAAGTGGGTGCCAGTGATACACCGGTAAATGCATAAACGGTTATTATTCAATTGGCGGTTTAATTGCAAACCTACAGGTGCAGATACTACAGTAGCAGTGCTTCCATTAAAAAAATTAAACCCAATGCCAATATTATTATATGAAGTAAGAAACCATTTCTTGCTTTGCATATGCTGAACATAATAGCTGCTATCCTAAAGTTTTGTTTTGGTGCTTGAGTTGATGAGTAAGAAGATAGTAATATGATAAACAAAAATAGGGGTCGCATCATTCAATTGTCTATAAAATTACGATTTGCCTGGTACTAAAAAATGGAATATTTTGATTTACGAAGGCAGAAAGAACTAAAATAAACTACAGCTAAATTGGTTTGCCGTTATGTGGCCAATAGATGAGCAGGAGGGTTTGCAGACTTTTGCATCTACTGCATTTCAACTTGGTGGAACGTACTGGGCTCGAACCAGTGACCCCTACCCTGTCAAGGTAATGCTCTAAACCAACTGAGCTAACGTTCCCTGGCGATAAAATTAAAGAACTCGCCGAAATTAATTTCGCACTTCAAGCAACTATTTTAGTTTTATTCTGTCATTTATAGAGATGGCCAAATACCAGGTAACCATACAATTTGAAATTCACGAGGAGTTTAAGGACCTGATTCCCCCTCACCGCACTTATATAAATTATCTTATTAATAAAGGTATTATTGATCATTATGCAGTAAGCATGGAAACTCAGAGAGCGTGGATTACATTAAACGCCGATAACAAAAGAGAAGTGAAAAAGATCTTATCAAAATCCCCGATCTATAAATTCTGGACCTGTGAAATTGATGAACTGTTTGTTTTAGACGGACAACATTATCGTTTACCCGCATTACAACCTGAACTAGTCTTTCTTTATCTCCATCCACGAGGGTTTTGCTTCAATACTTTTTATAAATGGGACAGGTTTCATCATGAGGCTCCTGGCAAGTAACCTGTACTCACTGTAAAATTCATTTACAATTTCCCCCCGGTAAACCGGAATGTCTGCTTAAACAATTTTACCCATTCCTCCCTCGTCTTTGGGTGGTGCTGATCAAGCCAGTTTTTGAAAGAACCAAATTCTTTTTGAATTTCCTTAATTTTTTGCATTGCTGATCGTCGCTTCGATCTTCAACCGGTTGCGAATAATCCCGGCGTCCTGTAAAAGTTTTTCAATTTTTTTGTCTGAATAACGGAAACCTTATCAATATTAAAATCATCAAACGCCTTAAAAAATTATCTTTCTTTTTTAAGAATAGTTTCCCAGCTCAAACCTGCCTGGTTGATCTCCAAAACCAATCTTGCAAACAGGGCATTGTCTTCTTTCAAAGGAAAACCATACTCATTGTCGTGATACAATTTAGTGTACAGAATCTTTTGCCCCATTTAAAACGTAAGTGCAGTAAGACATACATTGATTTAGTGCAAAAGAAAAACATTTAAATTATTTGCCGGAAAAAACCCACCGCCCTATCTTTGCTCTCCCAAAAAGGGAGTTTAGCTCAGCTGGTTCAGAGCATCTGCCTTACAAGCGGTCGGCGGTTCGATCGATAACTCCCCTCATCACAGACAAGGGTTTCCGTAATTTGGACCACTTTTTTATTTTGTATTTTCTTTTGTAAAAATTGGGCGATCTAAATTTGATGCCGCCCTTTGGCGATAAGACTGAGCACATAAAACTTTTCCAGTCCAATAATACTACGGCGGGAGGTTGGTTATCGATCTTATTCGACAGCTGCTTCCGCCGGAGAAATTAAGAAAGGTAAATGATGGATGGAGAGCACACACTGGATGATAAAGTTTTCCTGCAATCATTAATTATAAGATTCACATCCCACATTAATTTTGGTGGAACAAGAAGCGAAAAATGCCAGTCGTTTATACTGCTGTTTCCCAACACTTTGTCATCTGTTTCAGAATTGAAGAGTTCCAGTAATTACCTCACCCGGCTTATAGTTTGTCTTATCGAAGGAGAGCAATATGTTAGTTGCGTCACAGCTCTTACTACCCGGAAGAAAAGCACGGTTTGCAAGGCCGGCATCCATGTAAAATATAGACCCCGCGCCGTGTGGGTGGTAAATCGGGATTAAATGTCGAGTTTGCGTTGCCGTCATAGTCCGTGCATGTATAAGGATATCTTATGGCCATTTGCATCGCGTGGCGTTCGGACTCTACTGCTCTTGCGCCGGCTGAAGATGACCACGCTAACTGCTGCTACGATATCCGAGGGAACAAATGCAGTTCCGTTGACAGAACGCGAGAGAAGAATTTTGATGTGGAGGCGTAGCGCAGGGTCTTTTTGCAGGAGATAGCGAGTATTGCAAGAACTAAATACAGAAATGAAATGCGCATGCGATGGTTTCGAGATTTCATTTGGTGGTGAATAATGGGGAGGAAGGTAATTGAGAAGTTAGTCCTGCATCAGAGCAAGATTATGCCAGCAGTTTCTTGGCACTAACAGAGCGCTAACTTGTCACAGTCAGTATAATAAATGACGAGGGCAGTCCCCGAGGCTCAATGTCGATCTGCTTTAGCTGCTACACTGAGAACTTTGAAATGTGAGATTTATGTTGTTCACTTGTGCCACGAGGAAAAACGACAAAATACTTTGACTGTCTTACTCACGAGGCCCTCTAGTTTGCAAAAACAAATTAAGTAGAAGTATCTCTTGAATTCCACCAGCCCAACGAAGTGTGAAAAGGCACCTTATCCTGGCTGCAGTGCTTGCCCTCTGCACGCTATTGCAACGCATGCTCTGTAGATCCTCAGCCTCCATCAGTTAAAGGTAATGTTTCAGGAAAGGTGGGCGAGGTTTTTGGTGACTCCACTTACGGCCGGTATGCTCGGCCATGGTGGATTCATGCTTGCATGCCCTCCCCCAAGTCGGCCATTCGCCGTGGAGAAATCTCTGCTCTCGGTTTGGTTAACATTGGACTTTGGAGGAAGATTGGCCTGACCACAGAGGTGAACCAGAGTTGGGCTACTCCCCGCTTGGGGCTATTCTGTCACTGGCTACGGACAATGGTCAGCAACACCTTTGCAGCTGTAATAAATGGGATCAGCAAAGGAACTGAATGTATTTCAGGGGAGTGGTAAAAAATCAACATACTGGAAATAACAGGTGGCTATATGAAGAGTGCTTTTGAGTGCATCGCACCACGCAGTTCCACAGTTGGAATTTTCCCTCCATGTCAATTACCGACGAGTTTAATTTAAAGTACTAGACTGTATGTACAGGTAATCATTGCTGCAAGAGGTTTTGCAGCCATTTTTTTAAAAAACAGCCCCATGGGTAGTCAGGCTTCAATCGATCTGCAGTTGCTGCTAATTCAAAAGTAAATTTGTTGTTCGCTTATGTCATGAGAAAACATCATTCATTTACCGTTTTTTTCTTCAAATAAAAAGGGCTATGCAAAATAGCCCTCGGAAGGCGGGGATGGCGTTGCAATGAAGCCTCCATTATGGAGAGCCCATCCTTTTTGTGTCTAATTTCTAAGGTAATAAGTTTTAAAGGTCAAAGCAAGATCTAATTTGGAAATCATTTCCCGCTCTCCTCTTATTTCTACGTTTGAAAAAATTTGCACACAAATTGCTTTATGACCATTAGGAAATTTGGCAATTTCTCACACTCAAAGTTTTAGGGCTTGATGGGGTCAGTTAAAATCGGCCCTTTCTCGTATATAAATGCAGCATAAAAAAAAAGAGACTGTAAACGGCCCACTCATTAACGCATTACAATTTTTTACTGAGCCATCAAGTTAATCAAATTAAGGGGTTTACCCTACTTTTTTGATAATTGTTAAATGTTGATTCGACATTTATCGTATTTATATACATTCGCGCCGAATTTTCATAAGATAAGGTTTAATGGTTAATGGGCTGTGTCACCACAGCCCGCTGGCTATCATAGTCAACTGTACTGATAATCGAATCCGGTCTCAACGCTATCAACATTTTGTAATTACTAGTGCGTGAAGTTGTGGAATCTAATTTTTGTGAATTGTGGTTTCCTCTTCGTCTTTAAGTATTCAATTTCAGGTTCATCTGCTCTAGAAGAGCTGATGTAGTTATTGGCCAATGCGTCGCGAAACTATTTTCCAGTTGCGAGGATCGTGCGTGTGTTCAAAGCATCCTTCGATCTCTGCCAGTCGATATAATTACTCAGGCTGGCATGATACTTTCTATCTTCCTCTTGCAACGGTTTTAAATTCGCTACGCTCATGAATTAGACATTTATTTCTGTAAAAACAAAATTGCTTATATATACGAGACAGATTATTCCGGAGAAGTATAAATCACAATTAGGTAAATGGTGCCAGATCGCCGTTGAAAATTAATTTCTCAATTTTCAATGTCCAGTCGAAAAAATGGTTGACAAATAAACAAGGAATACCAAGGCCAAAGAGTCTATGTGTCGAGTAGGGTTTTGGGAATATTTTCAGCATTTTAACTTTGATTAAGATAGTTAAGGAAAATTAAATTGATAAGTATACGGTGATAAACCAGCTATCCATAAAAAAGCCCATTCTTTATTGTAGCCAGAATTCCACCAATAGTGAGAGACCCATCCCAGCCACCATAATTCCAGAGGTCTTCCATTTAAAAATAAGATTGTGTTCAATGTCAGCATCCGATAGCTGCAATAATCCATGATCCTGAAAAATTTTCAAAACTATCACTTCAGGCCTCTCATTCTTTTTCATCATTGGATAACTCTTTTGTCCGGTGGTAGGACCGGTGAAGAGTAATTTGAAATGTTCATAGTCAAAGCGTATACGAGAAACGTCGGTTTTATACAGAAGATTGAAAGTGCCGTTGTATTGCCTTGTGATACTATCATAATGATTTGAACCAGTGTAATTAGCAGGAGAGATCAATTTCTTTTAGAGATATTACCATTGTGCGAAAAAATCGAGGCGTATCAGGTAAAACTGTACTCATTGAAATTAAATTGCGCTGTGTCGTTTAAGGTTAAGTTGCTGAAAAAAGGCCTTGCGCCCAAACCTTGCATGGGTGAAGCTGATTAGATTATCAGAATTCGCAACCATCCCGAAACTGCCACAGCCAGAAAAGCGGCCATACCAAAAATGAACTGTTAAATTAGCATTTTCGAAATTGCTAAGTCATGGAGAAAACGGCCTTTGTAAAATTATTATTCCAAACTCGCTCTCTTAAATTGTGACCACCAAGTCGGTGTGGTCAGAAAAGTCCCCGTATTGAAATTTTGCATCTTGAAAATTCGCTTCCTTGTTAAAAGTATACCGTCTAAAATCTCCCAAGTTCACGAACTTGGAGGACTCAAATGTGCTCTCTCTTGAGTAGAATGATCGAAATAGCCATTTTCCGTAAACGATCGGCTGAAAAAATCTGCCTCTTCATGATATATTGAATCACTCAAATTTATTCCGATTGAGTTATCGATAATATACGGTATGGTGGCCTAAAGGGTGAGTGGGGCTTTTTGCTCTGACTAAAAGCCTTTGACTGGCTGAATAAACACAAGTAATGGCAAGTAACGAAGTAGTCCCATAAGAATGACTAATACTTACAAAAAAGCTAGTTCTATTCGTCTTCTTGAAGGGCCGATATTCAAATTTTCGCATCAGTGCTTTAGATGGGTGAGATTAAACACTCTTTTGTTCCAACAGGAACGGCTCTTTCCATGAAAAGTTAATCAATAAAAAAGAAATTTTTAAACACTAGGTCAAATTGTAACTGAGAGCGTCTGCAGTAAATGCTGTAAAGACAACAGACCCTTAAACGAAGGGTGTCTCATCCTCCAAAATGGTCAGCTCTAAATATTTACCTCTTACCATGCTCAGGTTGAATCCAAACAACTTTGGGTTTCTTGATTGGCTTGTTGAAGCCGTTTTCTGTTGACCTTAGAATTGGCGAAAAAATACTTTACTGTCAGCTTTGCTTTCAGTACTTTGTCAATTGCCTTTTATTAACTCCAGTTCCAACTTGGCCGATATATTTATAATCATACCTTTTTTTGTGCAATGATCAATGATAAATCCACCGCCTTCTTTCTTCATCGACTATAAAACCAGCAATAATACCCTGCGTAATAGTGGCTATCTTAATTACAACCAGTCTTTCGTTTTCGACCTGGGACGTATAAACCTTCTTTTCGCTTAGCAACTTGGCCTTCGATCCTATGTTGCTGAGCCAGTTTGAATGTGAATCTTTCCTTTGCGATCAATGTGGTCACTAAATGGATAATATTTGAAGCTGGCAAAATAGCTTTTAAGATCTTACGCTATCGACAAGAAGCGCATTGATCAGTGTAATATCATACAAAAGGATGTCAAACACCTGTAATCATATGATTCAGTAAATGGGCTGTACGTATTTTGTGCAATCAGCGATTTCTTTCTCATTCAAAGATAACTACTTCCCCATCTAACACCGCATTAAGCTTTAACCGTTCCAGTTCTGTTTTACCTCAGAAAATTTCTGATTAAAGGAATGATTGTTTTTGATCTGAGATTTACGATTTTATCTTCACAGTAAGCAAGCATTCTGAATCCATCCCGTTTAACCTCAAACTAGTAATCAGTAATTAAATGGTTCAGGGATCCAGCGTTAGTGACATGGCTCTATATCCTTCGGCACATTGGACTTCTGGCAAGTGCTGAGAATGTGCCGTAGTTGTATAGATCTTTTGGAGGCCATTTGAGCCGACTAACACTCAAAATAATATTTCTTTTTGAAATTATTTGAGGTAATAAAAGTAGCGGCGTAAATTTTCAATATAAGATCAAACTGCCAGTAGCTGGATCAATGAAATCAGGTTCAAGTTTACAGGAAAAACCAACAAAGGGCAAGCCAAATCGACGCTATGGTAATTCTATTATTGTTTTAACTGATTCTGCCTGGGCCATTTCCACGCATACCAAACAATTATCGCAGTAATTATACTTTCAACAATTGCAAACAATACAGCAAATGTTAGCCATTTATCCGAGTAGTTTGATGCGATCCATAACATTAATGCAGTGTAACATGTGCCAAATATTATATTGAATAAACGGCTTAATTTAGGTTTTAACAGTATTGATAAAAAAATCATCAAGGCAGGTATAATCAATACCCATGAGGCAGCAAATAACTTCTGCGGTGTATTTAATAAACTTTCGCCGCTTATTATACGTTCAACCTTTTTGGAACATATAATTCAAAATAGTCTTCATATATGTAGCAGAACATTACGGATGTCCATAATACTGCGAGTTTAATTTTTACGTTTATTTTGAAATCTTCTAGCATATTAGTATGGTTCATTTTTATTGAAATTAAAGATTCGAGTTAAGCTGCTGTTTTAAAATTACTCTTCCTTATAAGTTGAACTTTAAAATAATATATTAGTAATCCTGCTGCAATAGGCATAATATTATTCATAACAACAACCCCAAAACATAAATTCTAAATTCCACCTCAATGCAAAACCCATAAGTCCACCAATTCCTAAAATTCCATTAATTACAAAAAAATTTGATCAATCGCTCCACTAATGAATATCCAGTAACAGATATAAATATCGTTGATAGCCCCATAAAAAAAAATAGCAAGAACTTCCACTGACCCACAGCCGTGTATTGAGGGTTAGACATAAGAAACAATTCCAAACCTGGAGTATTTCTCATTAATGTCAATTGCAAATAATAGTTGAAACTGATTAAATGCCATACATGCTTGCAAAACAATATAGCATGCTAAATATTTTACTTTCTTTCCTGCTATTATAGTGAACAAACCATTAAGGCTATCTCATCATGAACTAGCAAAAAAATCCAAAGATTAATATTCGTAGTGTAACTTTTAGTACAGAAGGTCAATCCGGCAAGAAAAACTAAAAGCATCGTTACCGCGCCATTGTTATTGAAAAAGCGTTTATTCATATCCTATCAAGTAGTAGATTAATTTAGGTAAGTTCCAAGCCTGTTGCATATAACGCTAAAGACTTTCTGCTGTGCTGGTATTCTGGATCCGTCAGCCCGAACCCGGGCTGAGTAAAGTTAATGCAGTTGATGTTATATTCTGTTGCTCAGCATTCGTTCTTGGACTAGATGATGAACGGGACGATCAGTGCACTTGTATCTCACCGCCATGCGCTTTTTATATTACAGATAAAATGAAACAGGGCTATATAATAGCCCCGATCAATCACCCAATAAAGAAAGGGCTATGGAAATAGCCCCTTACAACTAAAATTCAATAAATCGATTTGGACATGCGGAAGGATGAGAAATTTGGGTTAGTTTTCCGCAAAGATTAAGGCAGGTCTTTTAAATCGTATGCAATATTATGTTTTACTCGCTTCGCCTTTGATCAGGAATAATTTTATCAATTTTTCTTTCCGTGCTTTCACCCACTCTTCCTTATCCTCTTTGCCTCCTTAAACAAATCATCATTTTCTTGATTAACCTCCTGGGTACTTCTGTTTCCTCCTCCTGTATTCGAGTAATTATTTCTTGTTCTTCAGACGGTGCTTCAGGATACATATTTTGGTTGTTGGGGAGATGCAAGCTACTATATACTGTTCACGTTTCTACCTATCAGAGTCATTATTATGTTTCATTTATTTGTGCAGTTAAGATCTGCTAAGTCAAGCTTAAAATTGGCCATGGAGGCAGTGAGCTAAAGAAACTATATGGTGATGCTATGTAAAATATTTAGCCCTAGCTTTTGATGATATATCACGTTTATCTATCTCGTTAATGAGCATCAATGGTCTCTTTACAACTTAAATATTCTTCATTAGGAACGATTCCTTTATGAAGACGGAAAAGGTTTGTAAATCGCTCTGTGTTTCTAGCGAGCATCTCAATAAGTACAGATGTGTCAATTTTTATCTGAGGTACCGTCATGATCGATGTATTTTTCGCTTTCGATTAAGGAAGGTGCTTTAAAACCACAGCTTTCGTGCGAGATTCCTATCAAGAAAGGGTTAGGGCAAGCCCTTTCATAGCAACATAAGAATGATAATAATGGCATCAGCGTGACGAGCAACAGCAGCATAAGGTCTGTGAATTTTCACTGCTGCCAAAATTATTTGCACTTTCATTTTATGGTCCAATTCGCATTGTTGCGGCTAAGTGAGCCAAATACTGCCGTCAAAGGAAGTGCAGTCACAAAACCAGAATTGTGCCGGCAAATACTCTTGTATGAATATTGCCAGAAATGAGAATAATACTGATCGGTGAAACTCAGCATCAGTGCAATCGAAACCTTGCAGAAACCTTTTTTATCCATGATGGAAATAACCAACAACGCCGACGCCGATTAGCATGCAGATGACAAAAAGGACGGTGTAAAGAATTGACGTATTTAAGGGACCAATTATCTTTTCCTGAAAAACATTCAACCATACCAGAGGCAAAGCCGCGATATATTGAAGAATAACAAATATTGCTGTGGTTTCATCCGCCGTTGTTGGAGCGTCGCTTTGCCAGCTGCCCTCACTTGCCACGCATCACTATTCCATCTACGGTTCTTTGACCATTTGCACAGAGTCAATTTTGCTGTAAAACGTAAACGATTAATAAATCTTTGTTCTGGTTTTGATATCCGGTACTCATCTTTGCACTTTTGCCTTATAACAATGCAGGGGATAGTTTCATGGCGCTATCTTTGCTGTTGTGTCTTTCCAGTATTTAGAAATTACGGAACTAAGCACTTTACCGCACGTTGCTGTCATTTCTCAAAGGCCTGTTGTGGTTTTGCTTTGTCCCAGCTTCGTTCCATCTTTTTTATCCACCGTGTCTTCAGGTATTTCGCGCGCGAAGAGTTTGGCGCCAACATACGGGGATGAATATCAGTAACGCCAACCAAAATCTCATCATTTGGGTAGATACTTGAATCATATCGTTTTTCCCCGTGAATGACTGGGTTTGTAATAGATGTATTTTTTGCCATCCAAAGTTTGGTGAAATAGTCTGTATATGATTTTCGCGAGTATTGGCGATCTTCATAATAAATGAACGTTTTCCGTTGAGAATACTGTCGTCTGGGTAATCGTATTCTTTAGGAATGAGATGTATCGCGGGTTTTGTGAGTTCTGCAATTAGATAATAGTGATAGAAGTACCAGGATAAAGGTTATTCGCATAAGTTAAAATTGCAGCCAACGGCTGAGAAGCCGCTGCTATGCTGGCATTCCATATTCGATCAGTCGACAAGCCGCAGCCGAATAAATTGCTGATGATGAAGTTAACAACAAATGCTTAAAGAAATCCATCCGCCGAAACCAAAGAAACTGAATAACGATTTGCCACCAGTCATTTCCATCGCGCCAGCACTTGGTAGCAAACCCGCTTGTTGGCTGCTGGCAAAAATTATACTACAACAACTTGAGTATTTCCAGCGAACAAAAACGGTAATTGTCATTATTTAATGCATCCTGTCAACCAGTAATGTGGGTTAATTGAACACGCGATCAAGCTTGGAATGATCAGTCAATTTTGAAAAATTTTCAATTCTTGCGTTTTTCATTGTTTAAGAAAACCCGAGGGTCAATGTTATGTGTCAGCCTTGCTTGAAAGTAAGAAAGTTATATATTGAACAGTCCTATTACTATAATGGTAGGTTTGAGAGTCGGGAGAAGAATAAATTCAATAATAAAAACCGCAATAAGGCTTGCATTTATATTTTGTTTCCTTCTTTAATTTCATCGCAAAATAGCTGACTCAACCGTTTCACTTAAAGTCATCATGCCGAGATATAATGCACCACCGATTTACGTCTTTGCGTTTTGTAATAAAGTTTATCTCTCCATTGTCATTGAATATTACGCTGCAGCTGCTGCGCGGTAGTATCTCCACTGCTCTGTCCATATAATGTTTTTTAAATTTTGTAATGTAACTATGAATTGAAGTTTGCTTTGCAGCCAACACGTAATATGTATGCACAATCGATCTCCTCTCAAATCTGGATGCTGTTGAATATCAGCCTAAGCTGTTCGTGTTCTAATTTCCCGGGGCGGCTTTATGTACAGGTCAAAAATCCAGAGAGTTGTCCGGGGTTTTTTCTTTCCATCCTGGGCCGTGGCTCCGTAATCGCGATATTTAATCTTTACCACATTCCTCATTAATTTCACGCATTGGTTGTTTATTTGCGTCGGTTTGCTCGACCCAGTGCATGGCCGCCGAACTGTGTCGTTAAATTCAGCTTGAAATCCTCACTGGAAATCTTCCGGGCTTCAAATGCCGGGTACATTCTGTATCGCGACGTCAGAAATCGTGATTTTTGACGGAATGACGACGGGTGAGACCGGTGAAATAAGGCGAATTATT
>ERZ1370068.10091-contig-8818_pt1 | contig 30193 bp, 62 predicted proteins | sample MGYA00561227_ERZ1370068 | MGnify/ENA primary metagenome ERZ1370068 (study PRJEB38410, sample SAMEA6850437) | metagenome | study: Metagenomic assessment of the ecological functions of the soil: analysis of the soil microbiota associated with the...
TATTACGTATTGCTCGAACCGCACTGGCATGGTCAGCGAGTGCAGATTGCAACTCATCGAGTGCCACGTCGACCCGAGTGGGATTGACCTGCGGAGCTCCCGGCGCCCTGGTACCGCGCGGCGTACGGTGCGAACTCGCCGATCACCGCCACCATGCTGCCGCGCTGCCGGCTGCAGCGGCAGGACAGCCAGCGTTCTTCAGCAGCACCGCCGATTCGTGGGCAGCGCGGCCGGGCTAGCGCATGATGCTCATCGGAATCGACCGGTTCGTCCTCGGCGAGTGCGGGCTGGTGACTGGTCAACGAGACGCAGCACTCCGGCGCGACTGTCTCGTCGAGGATCGATTCGTCCAGCGACACCGTCGCGTACGGCGGCGATTACTGCGGCGTCGCTGACGCCCGAGGTTGGGCGGCATCTCAAGATCCAGACCGCCGCGCGAGCGCAGCGACCCGATCATGGACCGCCCCCCAGTCGGAGACCACCAAGCCCTCGAAGCCCCACTCTTCGCGCAGCACCTCCGTGAGCAACCAGCGATGCTCTGAGGCGTAGCTGCCGTTGATCTTGTTGTACGCGCACATGATCGTCCAGGGCTGGGCGGACTTCACCGACCCGCTCCGAACGCCGGCAGATAGATCTCCCGCAACGTCCGCTCGTCGACTTCCGCGCTGACTCGAAGTCGATCATCCTCCTGGTTGTTGGCGGCGTAGTGCTTCACAGACGTGCCGATCCCATGGCTCTGGGTGCCTTGCACCATCGCAGTTGCGAGCTCGCCGGCGAGCCACGGATCTTCGGAGACGTACTCGGAAGTTTGCGACCGCACGGCGGCGAGCGCTTTCATGTTGATCCCCGGGCCGAGCACGCCGAAGCGCCGATCTTCTTGCGCCTTCACGGCCCAACGCGCTCGCCAACCGCACGGAAGAGGGTCCGGATTCGAGGAGGAGCCGAGCGCCGATGCCGTCGGGAAGCAGGTCGCGGGCACGCTTCCAGAAGAGCCGACGATGGTCGGCCTCTCTCCATCTGTGGCGCGCAGGCCGTGCGGACCGTCAGAGACCATGATTCGCGGGATGCTCGGGCGTTCCACCGGCGCGGTGTGCCAGAAGTCCGAGCCAAGGCAGAGCGACGCCTTCTCCTCCAGCGTCAGCTCTGAGAGTCGATTGATGAAATCGCTTGCGACTTGGGACACGACGAGCTCCTCAGGCGGGAACCAGGACCCCTCAATCAGACCATCGGCACATGCAGTGCGGTTTTCCGGGCAAACTGCCGCGGGCTTCTAACAAACCTTCGGCCGCCGATCAGGCGCCGGGGGCGCAGTGCCTCGGCGTTCGGGTGTTGATCACGCCAGCACTCCCGACGGAAGTGGATCGCCGTGGTCGGGTGTGCTGGATCATGAGTTCGTTCCTTTCTCGAATTCTCGGACGGCTTTGTTGAGCCGATTCATGCCGGTCGTTCAGGTGCGTTGGGCTCGATCCACGCACTTGTGCACCTCCGAAACGCTCCACTCGAGATAGACTCCACCGGCGCAGTAGCGGATGATGATGCTGTGGACTTGCGCGAGATGATGCTGGCGTGGCGGCTGATGTCGTGGGTGCTGACGCTTCAGTTCGTATCCGGAAACCTTCATCGCCGGATGGGAGAAACTCGCCTTCCAGGTTGCCACGGTGGGTCGGGCGCGCAGCTGAGGTAGTGGTGGCCGGTGGTGTGGTGGAAATGATGATCTTGTGGGGTCCAGTGCTGGAGATCACGCAGTCGATGAGTCGGTTCGCCAGCCCAGGCGTTTCGTGCGGATGTGGTTACCGCGTTCACTGCCCACCTGTGGGTTGATGTAGGTGGTGGATTGCGCCGCTGTGGCGTCTGATGTGATCAATATGGCGGGTGGGGCATCGCAGGAGCGGGTCCGTGCAGGCTCACCTGGTCGCGCGCGCAGCGTGATCCAGTTAAGCCGTCGAAGCTGCGGCAAGCGCCATTAATCGGATCCCGGCCCACAGTCGGGCCGCGGTGGCCGCCACGCCTGACGGTGCAGTGGTAGTCGCGCCGCCGCACCGCGTCCCTGGCTGCTGGTTACGATCTCCACGCTATCCACTGGCGTGATTGGGCGTACTCTTTCAGGGATGATCGTTGGGACGTGGGCGATCATCGGGATTGATCAGGGTCAGCGGCATCATCAGCTGCAGCTCGATGTTGATGTCGGTTGCGCGGGTTTGTCCGGTGATCCGTTCCACCATCGTGTCGGCGATGATCTGGTCCCGGGTCCGACCGGTCACCGTCGGCGACGGCGGAATCGGCGTGGGTGCGGAGTGCGGCGTAGCAGGCGATGCCTTGTTCGACCGGGAGATAGCCGGTGAGCAGGGCCATGGTGTCTGGTGCCGGCCGGATGCTGACGCGGCGATGTTGTGCGTTCGGTGCGGCCCCGCTGCACATAGCCGTCGCGATCCGCCTGGTAGGCGATCCTTCGGATGCACGCCGTCGCCGCCTTGAACCCCAGCTTGGCGCCGGCGGCGATCGATAGTTGGTCGACGTGGCCGCGCAGTTGCGGGTCGAGGTGCCGGGTTCGGGTCGCCACCTGCTCGGCGATCAGGTTCGTTCAACTCCCCGCTGGTGAGCTGGCGGTAGGTGTCAGGGTAGTTCGAGACCACCAGGCCCGCGCGGTCAGACAGCCGGCGGGCCGCCACGCTCGGGGGAGTCTCTTGCGGCCAGGGCGAGCCTGCATCTGTTCGGCGATGCCACGCCCGATGGCATCGGGATGCACCTCGGCGGCGAGCTGCTCCGCCACCTGAGACTGGGCGAACTTCACTCGATTCGGCGGCCTGCACCGCAGGCGGTGCACCGGCGCGCAGCTTCTCCAGCCGGGCTATCCGATCAATCCGCGCCGCATCCGAGACCGCTGTGCCATCGTCGACGACCGGGCCAGCTCCTCCAAGATCACATCCAGACGCGCCACCACGCGCATCGCCCGATAGCGGCTCAGTGGCCGTCATCCTCCCGGAGCGCTGACATACAACGACACTACGGAAGACCACTGACAAAAATAGGGACACATGTTCGGACTCGAGGGTCGAGACCTTTGTGTATGCCGGCCGATCGATCAGCCGATCGAGCGCGGGAGTCAAGGAAGAAAGTTCCTGACTCCGGCGAACTTGACTACAAGAGGTGCATATCCATCTGCGGCTCGTCCTCAACGCAGGCGGTCGCACGTTGGGCAGTACCACCTCGGCTTCGAGGGGAGTGCGGCAAGTCGGATGCACGGGCCGCTTCAGCGGCGACCGGCGTGCCGGGCCCCCAGTCGCGAGCAGGCGCAGGGCTCCCGCGAGTTCCATGCCCTCCGCGGTCAGTTGGCACGCAGCGCGAGGTGGTCGGTCGGCATAAGGCCGCGACACAAGGAGCGCGTCCCGCTCGAGCCGCTCCGAGGCGCTCGGACAAGATGTTCGGCGGCGATTCCCGAAATTTCCTCGAGCAAGTCGTTGAAGCGCCGAGGTCCGGCGTAGCAGCGCCTGCACGACGAGCAAGTCCAACGATCGCCGACTCGAAACTGAGCGCCGCGGCCAGTGGGGAAGCCGCATCGACCGCGCATGGCGGATTCCCGTTCGCTCACGGACCAACCGTATCGCCATGAACCATGACACATTGCCGGTTGATAGTAGATTGCAAGTTACTATCAACCGTGAAAGGAAGCGTCATGGGAGCACCGACGGAATCCAAGAGGAGATCCAGCGCGTGGCTGGGCGGGTCAGCAACGCAGTCGTCGGGATTGGACAGCGCTGGGGGCGTCGGATCGGGCGTCGTGATCGCCAAGGATCAAGTACTGACCAATGCGCACAACGCGCGGGCCGACGAGGTCACCGTCACGTTCCCCTGATGCGGCACCAACTGCAGCTGGTCGAGTCCTGGGCCGCGACATCGACGGAGACCTCGCCGTCATTGGAGTCGAGACCGGCGATTTGCCAACCATCGAGTGGGCAACCAACGGTCAACCGGGAATCGGTGCCGCCGCCTTCGCGCTTCGAATCCGGGTGGAGCGAGGACTGCGCGTCACGCTCGGTTTCGTGACGGGCGTCGAGCGGGAGTTTCCGCGAGGACCCCGCGCGCCGCCGCAATCACCGGAAGCATCGAGCACGACGCCCCGCTGCTTCCCGGCTCATCGGGAGGCCCAATCGTCAACGCCGATGGTCAGCTCCTGGGGCTGAACACGAACCGCTCTCGGTGAAGGTTTCACCTCGCATTCCGGCTGACGAGACCCTGCGCAGCGCAGGTCGACGCTGGGCGTGGGAGTCGAGTCGGCAGCGGGCGCGGCTCGGCATTGGTGTGGTGCCAACCCATGCGCGCCAGGCGCATGCGACGCGCTGTCGGTTTGCCGGACGCTGACGGGCTGCTGGTTCGTCTCGTGGAGGACAACAGCCCGGCCTCGCGGGCAGGGCTGGCACAGGGGATTTGATTGTGCTGGCTGCCGGTCAACCTGTTGGCGCGTAGAGTGATCTTTCGAGGCGCTCGGACAGCAGACTGACGGCGCCATCCAGCTCATCATTCTCCGTGGGGCGACGAGCTCGCGATCGACGGTACGCTCGGCGCGCAGCTGCCGGCAGACGCCCCGACGCCGCGGACGCGTCGGACGCGCCGACGCCGGTCGATGACGGGCGGGCCGGTAGTGATCATGGTTGGCTGGTCCCGGCGGCATCCCGTGCCCCGAATCCGGAGCATCGGGTCAGCGGCGTCAAAGCGACGTCGCGACCGGCTGGCCTCCACGGCGGCCATGGATCGGGGTGGGTCGAAGGGTAGCGGAGCCCTCCGGGCTGAGCGGCCCCGAACACCGATGATCGAGAAGGCGCCGCTTGTCGCTTGCTTCCGTAGCTGCCCGAGGCACTGCGGCCGCCTCGCGGCGACAGGTCGAGCCAGACCGCGCGGACGGTCAAGGTAGACGTCGACGATCGGTCGGCACCGCCGAGCAGATGGCTGCGTGGATGATCACGTTCTCGTCGGCGGGAAACTCCAACGATCCGGCATGGAACATCGCCTCGAATCCTCCCGGCCGCGGCTCGTACGGGGCCTTGAGGCGCAGCAGGGCGATCGTCCGCGTCGGCCGGGTCGCCGACCGACGTCGCCGTATTGGGAGGCAACCTCTGCCGAGACACCTTCCACGTAGAGCCGGCAACGTCCGTCGAGCGGCAGTATCTGATCACTGGTTGGTCAGCAGCGTGTACGCCCGACGCTGGGCATCTTCACCGGCGGTGACGAACTCGGCCTTGCCCACCGTGACAGCCGCATGATCAGGATCGACGTAGGGGTTGTCGAAGAGCCCGAGGATGAACTTCTCCCGCAGCAACCGGCGTACCGACAGATCGATGCGCTCTTCGCTGATCCTGCCCTGCTCCACGAGTTGCACGACGAGCTCGGGCCGTGCCTCGCCACCGAACTGATCACAGCCGGCAGTCAAGATCATCTCGACCCGGGACAGCTCATCCAAATGCTCAACTCCCCACGCCCGAGCCGGCATCGGCTGGCCAAGGATGATCGCATCGGTCACGAGGCCCCAGTCGGTGCAGACGATGCCGTCGAACCCCAGCTCGCCGCGCAGTAGATCGGTGATAATCCCTTTGTTGTAACCGAAAGCAACTGCCTCGTATTGGGTATCCACCGGCATTCCGTAGTACGGCATGATCTGCGCTGCGCCGGCCGCGATCGCAGCCCGGAAGGGCTTCAGGTGGTATTCGAAATTGCTTGCCCGGATAAACCTGTTCCCGGCCGTACGCGAAGTGCGGATCCTCACCATCCTGCTGCGGCCCGCCACCAGGAAAATGCTTCGTCATCGTAGACACGGATTCTGATCCCGAGCTGCTGCCCTTGGAATCCGCGGATGTAGGCCTGCACCAGAGTGCCGGTCAAATCGGCGTCCTCGCCGAAACCGCCGCTGATCCGAGACCAGCGCGGCTCCGTTGCAAGATCAATTTGAGGATGCAGTGCCAGCCGGAGACCTACGGCGAGGTATTCCTGCCGGGCGATGTCGGCGAAGCGTTGCACCAGTTCAGCGGAGCCGATCGCGGCAAAGCCGAGCGTCTCCGGCCACTGTGAGAAGGCACCTGCGGTCGCAGCGGTTCCCGTGTTCTCGGTGAAGTGGTGCCGCGGGTCCGTGGACAGCGTGATGGGGATGCCGAGCCTGGTGTCCGCAGCCAGGCTTTGCAGCCGGTTGTGCCATTCGGCCAAGGCTCGGGCGTCTTCGGCGGTCCGCACCAGGTTGAAATGACTGAGCGGCTGAGTGTTGATCATGTGCTCGGCACTCTCGATGCCAAATGTCGAGCTCGGTTCGGAAAGGTCACCGCTGCCGATCACGATCATGGTCTGGAACAGCATGCCGGCCTTCTCGGCCAGGGTCATCCGGCCGAGAAGATCATCAACCCGCTGGTCGACGCTCCAGCTTCGGGTTCTTGTAGTCCTCACCACTTCTGGATGACCTGCCCGCAGCAGTCGTACGCTTCACCATGCCCTGATCCCTTCCGTAGCGGGCGAGTGGTCGAGTGCCGGGGCGCGCCGCAGCAAGGCGTCAAGAGCCGTGAAGGGCCGTCCAAAACACGTCGACGTTCGTGAAAGGCATCTTGTGGGTATCGAGCGCGTGGGCAGATAATCCGGGCAGGGGCACGTTGGTCCGCGGATAGCGAGGAGACGGCGTATGACTCAGCTAGACACCAACTGGTTCGACTACACGATTCTCATCATTTATTTCGCGTTAGTCATCACCATCGGAATCCTTGCCAGGAGAGCCATCGCTACGAGCGAGGATTTCCTGCTTTCCGGGCGTTCGCTGTCCGCCTGGATCACCGGCCTGGCATTCATCTCCGGCCAACCTCGGCGCGATCGAGATCCTCGGCATGGCGGCGAACGGCGCCCAGTACGGCCTCTCGACCGTGCACTTTTACTGGATCGGCGCGGTACCGGCCATGGTCTTCCTCGGCCTGGTGATGATGCCGTTCTACTACGGCTCCCGGGTCCGCAGCGTGCCGGAGTATCCTGCTCCGCCGGTTCAATCCGGCCACACACCTGTGCAACGCCCTCGACGTTCGCCGCTGGCCTCGGTCCTCAGCGCCGGCGTCAACCTGTACGCCCTGGCGCTCATCATTGAAGCTTCTGCTCGGCTGGCCGATCGTGGCTGTCCGATCGTCGTCTCTGCAGGTCTTCGTGCTCGTCTACATCACTCCTCGGCGGGCTGTCGGGTGCCATCTACAACGAGGTGCTGCAGTTCTTCGTCATCATCGCGGGCTTGATCCCGCTCGTGATCATCGGCCTGCAAGGCCGTTGGCGGCTGGAGCGGCTTGATGCAGACAGGATCGACCAGCCAAGCCGGACGCGAGAACCGCTTCGCAACCTGGGGTGGCATCGCGGTCGGCAACTGGACCAACCCGCTCGGCGACTGGATCGGCATCGTCATGGGTCTCGGGCTTCGTGCTGTCCTTCGGTTACTGGACCACGAACTTCGCCGAGGTGCAGCGCGCGCTGTCAGCGAAGAACCTGCTCGGCCGCGAGCGGACGCCGCTGATCGGGGCGTTCCCGAAGATCTTCATTCCCTTCCTGACCATCGTCCCCGGACTTATCGTCGCTCGCGCCTGATCCCGAACATCGGCACGACCGAGGATCTGACCTACAACTACGCGATCCCGCATGCTGATGAACGAGTTCCTGCCCGAACGGGACGCTCGGCATCGCGCTGGCCGGCCTGCTGGCGGCGTTCATGGCCGGCATGGCGGCCAACGTCAGCTCGTTCAACACGGTGTTCACCTACGACATCTGGCAGGACTACGTTCGCAAGCACCGGCCCGACTGGTACTACCTGAACGTCGGCCGGGTCGTCACCGTGCGCCGGCGTCTTGATCGGCATCGGGACGGCGTTCATCGCGGCTCGGCTTCAGCAACATCATGAACTACATCCAGTCGCTGTTCTCGTTCTTCAACGCGCCGCTGTTCGCGACGTTCATCATCGGCGATGTTCTGGAGGCGCACCACCCCGTGGGCCGGCTTCGCCGGACTCGTCGCGGGGTTCCTCGGGGCCGCTGATATTGCAGTACCTCATCGGGCCGAATATCGCGTACTTCTATCCGGGTGGTGGACACCTACTGCCGAGATCAACGCCCAGATGCTCAACTTCTACGGGGCCATCGTCGCCTTCGTCACCGACGCCGTCGTGACGGTGATTGTCACCCTGGTGACCAAGCCCAAGCCGATAGAGCAGCTCGCCGGACTAGTCTGGGGGTGTCCCGGATCCGGCTGCGGGTGATCCACACGAGGGCTACGTACGCCGCTGGTGGGAGTCGCCGAAGCTGCTCGGCTTCACTGCCCTCGGCATGGTCGCCGTCTTGTCGATCGCCTTCATCTAGCGGAAAGGAGGAGATGAACCATGGCTGACTCAGACTCGACTCCCAGACCCGCCGTCATATGCCCCACGGAATGGACAAGCTGCCACCCGACTTTCATGCTGTCGATTCGCGTCCGGAGGGCGCCCGGGAGAGCGACGAATATGAGGTCACACACTCCGCAGCTAGCAAGCTATTCGATCTGCGGTATTTGATCGGCGGTCTCTTCACTGTGTACGGGATCATGCTCACTATTTCGGATTCTTCACCTCACCTGAAGAAGTTGGCGAAGGCAGCTGGCATCAACATCAACCTCTGGCTGGGCATCTTCGATGTTGTTAGTCGGCATCTTCTTCCTGGTCTGGGCCAGGCTCAGCCCAGCAGAAGCCACCCGAGCTGAACCTGGACGGTAGCGGACCGGCCAATGCGCATCACTGATTCATCGGATGATCACGAACGCCGCGGCGAAGCCGAGGGCCGCGGCAGCTGGGTGCCTGACGATGAGCATGCCGAGCCCGTTGCACGCGGCGGCGACATAGCGGTGATCTTCGATGAGCCGGACGGTCTCGAAGCTGGCGGTGCTGAAGGTGGTGTAGCCGCCGAGTGAGGCCAGTGCCAGCAACTGAGCTGCCATTGCTGAGGCATCGCTTGGCTCATTGCAAGACCGGTGAGGAGTCCGAGCAAGAAGGATCCGCGTGACGTTGATCACCGTGGTGCCTACTGGATAGCTGGACCCGGATTCGCGCCTTGATCAGCCCGTCGAGGATCAGCCGCAGCGCAGCGCCGATTCCGCCGGCGACGCAGATCAACAGTGCAGCGACGGCTCCGCTCATCGTCTGCTCCTTCCATTGACGAGCGCAGGACGCAGATGTCCGCGGGACAGCCAGATCCCGGCGATGGACGCTGCGGCGCCAATGAGCACACGTGCCGAAGGCGTACGCGATAGCGAGGCCGGGACGTGTGATCGCCAACGCTGCGGTTTCGGTCGCGAGCGCGCTGTAGGTCGTAAAACCTCCGAGGCCGCCGGTCCCTACGCCGAGCCGGATACGCCGGCTCCAGCCGGTGTCGAGGCTGCGGTCAGCGAGACAGCTCAGGAGCAGGCCAAGCTAAGAAGGCGCCGACCACGTTGATGCCCAGGGTCGCGATGGGTACCCCGGCCCGCGTCGGCATCGAGCAAGGTGATCACATATCGCAATCCGGTGCCGACGGCACCGCCGAGGGCCACGATGGCGAGGTTCGACCAGGACAGATGGAGCGGGCGGCGGCGATCTCTCATGTGTGCACCGGCACAACCACCACCGGTCTCGGCTGACGATGAGCAAGGTGCGCGGCGACTGAGCCACCGAAGAACTCATGCATGCTGGACCGGACGCCGCCGCGCCGGCTCCCGACGATGATCATTTCGGCGCCGGGAAACCTCGGCTAGCCGGTTGAGTGCGTGCGCAATGTCTCCAGCCAGCTCGCGGAACTCCACGCGTACGCCTTCTTGATCGGCTACCGATCGAATCAGGTGCGCCAGGCCGCCGTCGAAGACAGCGGTATTCCAGTCCGGCTGATCCGGGGTCGATCGGTCGGGATTCCACAGATCCATCGGGATGTTCTGCGACGACGTAGCTGCCGGGTTCGACATTGGCGCACACCAGCACCGCCTCGAATTCTCGGGCGAACCGGGCGGCGTATCGCAACACCGCCAGCGGCTGTTTCGGCGTCACACCAGACAACGATGTAGCGACCGGTGTCCCCTGCCCGTCATCGAGGGGCCTGCGTGCCGAGTACGGCGACAAGCTGATCAAAGACATCGGGTGAGCCGGCGACGATAGGGCCGCCGTGATGCAGGCTGCCATCTGACAGATAGTCGTTGACGCGGGCACCGGCAGAACTGCAGACCGCAATGCCTCCCAAGCAATCCCAGGCGTTGATGTGTGCTTCGACGTAGCCGATCAACCGTCCGCATGCGACATCGCACAGCCCTAGTGCGCCTGAGCCGCTGCGCACGAACATTCCGCCACCTCGAAGCAAGCGGTCCAGAACCGGAACGACCTGCTCCGGCCGGAGCCGGGGATTGCAGCCCAAGAAGGTGAGGCCATCGCTCCAGCGACTGCGCCGGGCGAGGCGCAATCGGCCGCCCGTTCAGTTCAGCAGTTCGCCGCGCGCCTCGATGAACAACTCGCCTGCCGCAGGATTGTTGACCATGCCGAGCAGTACCTCATTCGAGCGCGACGTAGGCGATGGAGATACACCAGTTGGGCAGGCCGCTGAGGAAGGGTTGCGTTCCATCGATCGGATCGACGACCCAGATGCCGGCATCCTCGCTGCCTCTCACATGTCCGGTTTCCTCACCGAGATAGGCATCGTCGGGGTATGCCGAGAGGAGCCGCTTCTTGATCAATTCCTCGACCGCGATATCGGCCTCCGAGACCATGTCCTGGGCACCCTTGCTGGTGATCGACAGGTCGTTCACCGAGCCGAAGTAGCGCAGAGCAAGATCGCCGGCCTCCATGATCAAGTCCTTGGTGAACTCGAGATCGATCGTGTTCGTTGGTTGATGGCATCATGATCATCATCTCCAAAGCCAAGCGGCGCCGCGTACGCCGCTGGAGTCACCGTGCATGGCTCGGACTATGGGCGTGTAGAAGCAGGGTGAGAACGTTTCCTGAGCGAGTCTTGGGGAAGATCATCATAGAGCTCGTCGACATTGGCCATGCCGCCGCCGAGCACCACAATGTCAGGGTCGAGCGTGTTGACGACCACGGAGAGTCCGCGGGCAACTCGATCGACATACCGATGCCATACCAGCTTGGCCAGCCGATCGCCGTCCCGCATTCGGGTCACGATCTCCGCCGGGCCGAACTGGTCGGAGGCGCCAGGTCGATACTGGCGTGTCGATGGTAGTCACGGGCAAAGGACCAGCCGGAGACCCAGCGCTCGAGGCATCCATACCTGCCGCAATAGCAGGCCGGTCCGGGATCTCGGTGACGTCCGGTCGGGGGAGGGCATTGTGGCCCCATTCACCAGCGCTGTTGTTCGGGCCATGATGAGCTCTTCCGGCCACGGCAACGCCGGCTCCGGCACCTGAGCCCAAGATCACCGGCGAAGACGACATTGTGCCCAGCACCAGGCGCCGTCGACCGCCTCGAGACACAGCGAAACAATCGGCGTCATTGGCCACTCGAATCTCACGTCCCAATGTGCGTCGCAAGTCGGCCGCAACAGGCCGTCCATTGAGCCAGGTGGAACTTGCGCCCTTGGCTAGTCCGGTGCGCGGGTCGAGCGATCCTGGAATTCCGACTCCGACGGTCCCCGTTGCCCCGGCTTGCGACTCCACCTTGTCTGACGACGGAGGCGACCGTAGCCAGGCAGCCCTCGTAGTCGGATCGCGGTGTGGCTTCACGCAATCGTGTGATGGGTTCTCCGTCGTCGCCGATGGCAATGGCCTCGATCTTGGTGCCGCCCCAATCAACGCCTACCAGCATGCTGCGACTTAGCCCGAATGATCTTGCTTCTGGTGTGGCGTAGTCCTGGCGCGTCTGGCGGCCAGGAGTCCCAAATGTCGTCCCGGTTGTCCACGACTACGACGTTATCTGCGCCGCCACCCCAGTGGGAGGTGTCTCTGCATTACCAGGATCAACAGGGATCAGGGCATTGTCCGATTATTGCCGGGGCGGAGGCCCCAAGCCGTCTCTTTGCTATGCGAGCAGGCTCTGCAACAGGCGAGTTCGGTCAGGTCGGGACGGTCCAGGCGGGGCAGACGGATTACCACCGGCTGAGAGCGGAGCCACGCCCGCAGCGATCCCACACGCGAGCGGGCCCCTCGCGGGACAGGCAGGCGGGCCTCCACGGCTGCCACGCCTCGATTCAGAGTGCAATTGTCGGCGGGCGATGAGTTTCGGCTGCTGGGAAGTCACACGCGACGAGAAGCCTGGAAGAGTTAGCTCACCCGAGGAGAGGAACCGCCGTGGACTGGAAGATCGAGGTCATCGTCGTACCCGTCACCGACGTCGACGAGGCGAAGAGGTTCTATACCGAGCAGATGGGGTTCACCCTCGATGTGGACCACGCCGCCGGCGGGCACTTCCGCGTGGTGCGGTAACGCCACCGGGCTCCGCCTGCTCGATCACCTTCGGGATCAACGTCGGAGCTGGCGAGCCGGGCAGCGTTAAGGGCATACACCTCTGCGTCGACGACATCGAGGTCGCCGACGAGCAACTCACCGGCAAGGGCGTGACGACCAGCGGGATCAAACATTTCGGGCCGACTGGTCAGATGGAGGACGGGCCTCACCCCGAGCGCGCTGATTACGGCTCCTACATCTTCCTCGACGACCCAGACGGCAACCTCGTGGGCGGTCCAAGAGGTCCGCACAACGTCCGCTGAGGCCCGCGATAACGGTCGAGCGGGAGCTGATCGATGGCCTACGGGCTCCGCCACCTCGCGCTGAACATCTGGGCAAGCGGACGTCCCAGCCGCCAGCGCCTCGTGCCCATACCTGGCAGCAATAGAACCAATACCGTTCCGGATGTGTCGCTCGTATGTTCGAAAATGTCGCGGCCAGGCTGAGAACATGAATTCGCGACTGGGGACAAGATCAAGCCGACACCGTGTCAAGAGCGCCGGGAGCGGGTGGTCGACGCGCGCCGCGACGCCGCGGCGGCGCATTGGCTCGACTCGCCGAGGCGGCGGTGCGCCTACGCGGATGCGCGGATTGCCGACGACACGGCGGCCGGTGTCGGTACAGGCAGAACTCGGCGGATCCGGGCCGGGTGAGTTCGTGGCCGACGAGCTTGCGCTCCTCATGCTGCGCGACCAGCCGTATCAGGTGCGCTGCCTGATCGCCCGCAGCCGCCGGACTCGCCACCGGTATGCCGACCGTGTGGGAGGCGTTTCCGGCGCGGCGAGTTGGACGCCGAGCAGATCCGGATCATCGATCGGGTCGCGCAGGCGGGTCACCGAGGCCACCACCTTGGCCGCCCTCGACGAGCAGGCCGTCGCCGCTGCGCAAACCAGGTCGCCGAAACAGCTCCAGGTGTGGCTGCTACGACTCGTCGTGCAACTCGAACCGCTCGCCTTCCAGCAGCGGCACGGCCGCGCCTTGGCCGAACGGCGGGTCACCGTGGTGCAGGGCGCGGACGGCATTGGCTACGTCACCGGCGAAGTGTCGGCGGCCGATGCCGGCGCTATCGATGCGACTGTTGGCCGCCTCCGCTCGCAAGCCTGGGCGCTGACGATCCGCGCACCGAGCAGCAACGCCGCGCTGACCTGTTCGCCGACCTGCTCCTCGGCCGCATCGCCTTCGATCGACCCGACCGTGACGAGGAGGGGACGAGGACGCCTCGAGACGATGTAGAGCCGCCGCCGAATCGGAGTGGCTGGAAGTCAGGAAACATTGACCCCGACACTGGCGAGTTTCTCGGCACCCAACTGCAACCCCTGGATGCTGATGGGAGCCAGTCGGGGAGCCCTTCGACGCGCGGCATCCACCAGCAAGCCGAGCTGCCATGCCACGGTTGATCAAACGGCCGCAGACCAACCGGCATCGGGGTGCGTGGTACCGCTGGCCAGCCTGCTCGGCAGCAGCGACACGCCAGCCGAACTCGCCGACCGATCTGGATTCATTGCCGGACAGATGCTGCGAGGACCAAATCAGCCGACAACCCTAGATCCCGACAGCCAGCGATGAGGTGTTGTTCACCCGGCTGCTCACCGACAACGGAGGCCGACTCCTCGACGCCACCGAATCTCGGCCGGTACGCCGCTCACGGCGACTCGCTGACGCGATCAAGATTCGCGCCGGCAGCTGCCGATATCCGACCTGCACCGTACCCGCCGACCGCTGCGATCTGGATCACCACCATACCAGCGCCAGACGGCGAAACCTCCGGACGAAATCATGGATCCGTTCTGCCGGCGACACCACCGCGGCAAGACTCTTCGCCTGGCTCGCCGCATCAGAGACGAGCTACGGCGTCGACTGGACCATGCCCGACGCCGAACACTACCGCTGCCTCGACGACCCACTACCGACCGGACGAGCAGCCTGAGCTGAATTGGTCTAGTTGATCTCGGGAAAGTCAAGGGCGCTCATGGAAGATGTCGATCTTGTTTGGATCGCGCTCGATGACGGACTTTGTTTGCGGCTGGCTGCATTTCTTGGGCAGGTCGGGTCGTGCCGCAGTCCAGTAGCTCGGCCACTGAAACCTCGCGGCGTGGTCCTCGATCAGCTCACCGCCCTGCCGCCGTGTCGGGGTGTAGCGTGACATGGTCCACCGTGTCCTGAGGAGGAGAAGACCAGATGCGATTCCGCTCTGCCCGTCGATTCGCACCCAGCGCCGTTGCGGCCGTCGCTCTGCTATGCGCCTTGACGAGTTGTGGCGGAAGCTCTGCGCCGAGCGAGGCGAGTTCGCCCGCGGCCACCGCCGACATCGTCGACTGCAGCAGCGAGTTCCCCCTCGCCATCCGGCGCGGCGACGGGAGGCGTGTGCCGACGTCGCGGCACTGAAGTCTTCGCTCAGAGCGCTCACCAATGTAAAACCGCTGCAGGACGGCGTCACGGCGTTGAACACCGCGATCGACAACGTGAAAGACAAATCTCGACAAAGCGCAGGCATCGGCGTCGGAGGTTCTCCAGCCCGACGTACAGCAAGTGAAAACTGCATTCGCCCAGTTGCAGACCGCGGCAAGCGGCTTGACCACCAGCAATCTCAAAGAGAAGGCGCCGGCCATCGCGACTTCACTGGCACAGGTCGCGGCCGCAACGAAGGCGCTCTCCGCCACGCTGGCCGAAGCCTGCCCAGGAGTTGACGAGATTTCTGGCCGCGCGGCCGTGAAGCACGTAGAAGATCATGAATCCACGGTGAGGAGCTGTGATGGCTGAGCACCCCAATGCCGAGCCCATCCGTCGGGCATTCGACGGTTTCGCCACCGGGGACATGGCACTGATGAGGTCGCTGGTTGCCGAGGACACCGTGTGGCACATCCCGGGCCGCGGTCCGCTGGCTGGTGATCACCATGGCCGCGACGCTGTGTTCGAGATGTTCGGCCGACTGGTTCAGGCGTCGGAGGGGACCTTCACTCAGGAGCTCCACGGATGCAGTGGCCAGTGATGATCATGCCGTCGCGTTGACGCACGCGACCGCCAGCCGTGGCGACTATCGACTACGACGCCAATGACGCATGGGTGTTCCACCTACGCGAAGGGGAGATCGCCGAGGCCTGGTGGCGTCCCGAGGATCTCTACGCCGCCGACGAGTTCTGGATTAGGCCTCAGGCGGGTCGTCCCGACCGCAAGCCTCTGAGCGTGCTGTTGCGTCGCTTGCGAACGAGCGCTCGGAGCGTTCCCGGCATCGCGGTAGCCGACTGCGGCTGCGATGGCGCTCATCGACATCGGTGTGTCACGGAGCAGGAATGTGGCCTCGTCGAGGCGCACCTGATGAATGAAGTGCAAGCGGCGACATGCCGACAACCGAGGCGGTCGTACGCTGCAGCGTCCGTTCGCTGATGCCAAGATCGCGCGCGGCGTCCGAGATCCGCAACGGCTCGGACAACCGTTGCCGGACCCACCGTTCGAACTCCGCCATCGTCGGGTCGGCCCGGGCGAGCAGCGCGGGCATGGCGAACGCCGCCTGCGAGGGACGGTCGCCGATGAGCAGATACCGCGCGGTGAGATCGCGCCAAGCTCGGGCTGTGCTGCTGCACGATCGACAGTGCTAAGATCGATGTGCGCGAAGGCGGCACCGGCGGTGGTGATCCGCGCATCGCTGAGCAATGGTCCGAGTCTCGTCCAGCAGCACCGCCGGATAGTGGCTGCGAAACGCGGGACCGAGCCACCAACTGGTCGTTGCCAACCGTCCGTCAAGGACACCGGATTCGGCCAAGAAGAAGGTTCCCGTGCACGCGCCAGCCAGCTCCGTGCCGTTGGCGTGGCTAGTCCCGGATGAGGTCGAGGGCTCGCGTGTCCCACGCACGGTGTCGATGATCGCCTCGGGGGTCTTCACTCCCAACGCAGGCATGATCAAGCAGTTCCGGAAGTCTGCGCCATCTTCTTGGCAGGGACGGTGATTCACTATGAAGCCCGTTGCCTGTCCGGACCTGCTTCTTGAGTCCCGACGATTGTCACCGTGAACGCGGTTGGGGATGCCGGCACGTCCTGCCGCAGAGCGTTCGCGCGTCGCGAGGACGTCGACCACCGCTGAGAGCCCTGAGTCGAAGCAGCCGTCCACCGCGAGAACCGCGACGTCCACGTCGGAAATGATACTCAACGTGGCGGGTCCGCCACTACCAATCAGTCGTTTGGATACGTACGGTAGGGACATCCTGGGAGGGAGTTAGAAGATGAGTCCGACATTCGGGGTGCTTGCGCTGCTCGAGGCCAAGCCTGGCAAGGGTGAGGATCTGGGGAAGTTCCTCGGAGGGTGGGCGCGATCTCGCTGCTGCGGAGCCGGGCACGGTGACCTGGTACGCGTTCAAGATCAGCGACACCACAGTACGGGATTTTCGACACCTTCGACGACGACGCGGGCCGGCAAGCGCATCTCAATGGTCAGATTCCTGCGGCGCTGGGCCAGGTGGCCGACGAGTTGCTCGCTTAGTGCACCTGACATCCGTACGGTCGACGTGGTTGGCGGTGAAGTAACGGGCCATGGCGCACCTACGCCTCCCTATCGAGCCCTAGTGAGAAGGGGGAAGACGATGCAGGTACCGGCTCCGTTCGAGTACGAGCGCGCTTCGAGTGTCGATGACGCCATCGCACTGCTCGAACGCCATGGTGAGGATGCCCGGCTGATCGCCGGAGGGCACAGCTTGTTGCCGCTGATGAAGCTGCGGTTCGCCGCGCCTGAAGTTCTGGTTGACATCAACGACCTGACGGAGCTGCAGCGCATCTGCGGTAGCAGGTGATCAGCTGCGGATCGGAGCGATGGTCCGCCATGCCGACCTGCTCGCCTCGGCCGTCGTCGAGTGAGCACTACCGGATCCTGCACGACGCGGAGCGTGTCATTGCCGACCCTGTGGTTCGAAACCGAGGCACGATCGGCGGATCGCTGTGCCACGCCGACCCTGCCGAAGATCTCTCCGCCGCGCTCGCTGCGATTCGTGCGGAGGTCGTGATCAAGAGCTCGAGCGGCGAGCGGGTCGTGCCCGTACGCGAGCTTTGCACCGGCCCCTTCGGGACGGTCGTCGGTCCGGCCGAGATCGTCACCGAGATTCGCGCTGCCGATCCGGCCGGGCACCGGAAGCGCGTACAGCAAGGTGGAACGGCGAGCCGGTGACTATGCGGTAGCCGCGGCCGGTGCGGTCGTCAGCATTGGACGGTGACACGATCAGCGAAGTGGGTCTCGGTCTAGCCGCGGTTGGGGCGCCGCAATTTGTTGCCTCACGGGCCGAGGACGCCGTACGCGCGGGCGCAGAGCTGACGATGAGGCGGTCGGCATGGCCGCCCAGATCGCGGCGGACGAGTGTGAGCCAACCGCCGACCAGCGTGGGCCCGCCGATTACAAACGAGCGCTCGCCGGCGAACTTGTCAAACGGGCGCTTCGGACTGCTATTGCCCGTTGCCGCGGACAGGAGGCGTGATCATGCAGGTTTCGATCAAGGTCAATGGCGAGGAGTACACCCGCGAGATCGAGCCGCGGCTGCTACTGGTGCACTTCCTCCGCGACGAGCTCCGCCTCACTGGAACGCACTGGGGATGCGATACCTCCAATTGCGGCGTCTGCGTGGTCCAGGTTGACGGCATACCCGTGAAGAGCTGCACCATGCTCGCAGCGATGGCTGGCGGGCACGAGGTTCGCACGGTCGAGGGGCTGGCAGCAGGGTGGCGAGCTCGATCCCATCCAGCAGGGGTTCATGATCGAACACGGTCTGCAATGCGGGTTCTGTACTCCAGGAATGATGTTGACCACGCGATGGCTGCTGGACGCGAATCCGCAGCCGACCGACGCCGAGATCCGCGAGGCGATCTCAGGCAACCTGTGCCGCTGCACGGGATACGAGAACATCGTGCGCGCAGTCCGCTGGGCCGCAGATCACCCGACGGGTTCGCCGAAACTGAGGAGGTGGGTGCGTCATGACCGTCACCGCAGACCAGGCGCACGTCGGTTTCGGGCGGCGGATGCGCAAGGAGGACGCTCGCTTCCTGCGCGGTAAGGGCAATTACGTCGACGACTTCGTGCTGCCGGGCATGCTGCACGGCGCGGTGCTGCGCAGCCCGTACGCGCACGCCCGGCTGGTCTCGATCGACACCATCAGCGGCCGAGGCACATCCCAAAGTCCGGGCAGTGATCACCGGGGCCTTGCTCGAGACGCTGAAGCTTGCGCCTGGATACCGTCGCTGTCCCACGACGTCGTGGCCGTGCTCGCCACCGACAAGGTGCGGTTCCATGGGCCAGAGGTCGCCTTCGTCGTCGCCGACGACCGTTACGCGGCGCGGGACGCGCTGGAGCTGATCGACGTCGAATACGAGCCGCTGCCTCCGGTCATCGACGCACGCCGAGCCCTCGATCCCGATGCGGCGGTCATTCGCGATGACATCGAAGGCAAGGCCGACAACCACATCTTCGACTGGGATGCCGGCGACAAGGCGGCGACGGACGCCGCGTTCGCTGATGCCGAGGTGGTGGTCGAGGAAGACATCCTCTACCCGCGCGTACATCCCGCCCGCTCGAGACCTGCGGCGCCATTGCCGACATGGATCCAGGTGACCGGGAAGCTCACGATCTACTGCAACACGCAGGCCCCGCACGCGCACCGCACGCTGTATGCGATCGTTGCCGGCCTTCCCCGAGCACAAGATCAGGATCGTAAGCCCTGACATCGGCGGCGGATTCGGCAACAAGGTCGGCATCTATCCCGGCTACGTCCTCGCCGTCGTCGGGTCGATCCTCACCGGGCGCCCTGTCAAGTGGGTGGAGGACCGTTCCGAGAACCTGATGTCGACCTCATTCGCGCGCGATTACCACATGCACACCGAAATCGCCGCCGACGCGCGAAGGCAAGATTCTCGCACTGAGGGTGAATGTCCTCGCGGATCATGGCGCGTTCAACAACACCGCGCAGCCGACGAAGTTTCCGGCAGGCTTCTTCCACATCTTCACTGGCAGCTACGACTATCCCTCCGCGTATTGCACCGTGAAGGGCGTCTACACCAACAAGGCCCCCGGGGGCGTGGCGTACGCGTGTTCGTTCCGGATCACCGAGGCGGCGTACGCCGTCGAGCGCATAGTCGACTGCCTGGCCTTCGAGCTGGACATGGATCCTGCCGAACTGCGCATGAAGAACCTGCTGCGTGCCGAGCAGTTCCCGTACACGATCGCCTACCGGCTGGGAGTACGACTCGGGCGACTACCCGCGCACCCTGCAGATGGCGATGGAGATCGCCGGCTACGACGAGCTACGCCGCGAGCAGGCCGAGAAGCGCGAGCGTGGCGAGCTGATGGGCATAGGCCTCAGCTTCTTCACCGAGGTGTCGGCGCCGGCCCGCGCAAGCACATGGACATCCTCGGGCTCGGGATGGCCGACGGCGCGGAGTTGCGGGTCCATCCGACAGGCAAGGCCGGTGGTACGGATCTCGGTCCAGTCGCAAGGTCAAGGACACGAGACGACGTTTGCCCAGATCGTCTCCGAGATCACCGGGATCCCGTCCGACGACATCGACGTGGTCCATGGGGACACCGACAACACCCCGTTCGGGTTGGGCACCTACGGCAGCCGTTCGACGCCGGTGTCCGGGCGCTGCGGTTGCGGTCGCCGCGAAGCGTGTCGTCGGACAAAGCGAAGATCATCGCGGCGGCGATGATGGAGGTCTCGCCGGACGACATCGAGGTCGACAAAGGCACCTTCTCGGTCAAGGGTGACCCGACTGATGTCCAAAGACGATCCAGGAGATCGCGCTCGCAGCGCACGGCTCAATGGAGTTGCCTGAGGGCGTCGAGGGGCAGCTGGACGCGGCCTGCGTGTACGACCCGCCGAACCTCACCTATCCGTACGGGGCCTACATCTGCGTCGTTGACGTGGATCGCGATCACCGGAGCCGTGAAGGTGCGGCGCTTCATCGCCGGTCGACGACTGCGGCACCCGAATCAACCCGATGATCGTGGAAGGGCCAGATCCATGGCGGTCTTGCCGACGGCATTGGCATGGCGCTGATGGAGGTCATCGCGTTCGACGAGGACGGCAACTGCCTCGGCGGGTCGTTCATGGACTACCAGCTCCCGACGGCGATGGAGTGCCCCGAGCTGGAGCTCGGAGAGACCGTGACGCCGTCGCCGCACCACCCGATCGGCGCGAAGGGTGTCGGAGAGTCGGCCACTGTCGGTTCGCCGGCCGCCGTGGTCAACGCGGTGATGGACGCGCTGAAGCCGTACGGCGTACGCCATGCTGACATGCCGCTGACACCAGCTCAGGTGTGGCGCACGATCCAGGGCCGGCCGTTGCGTACCGACCTGGCGATCACCGACTGAGGCGGTGTGATCTGAAGGAGGGTGATGCCGGCGCGTGTCGAGCTCGCGGGACGGGCTGAGGCGCTCGCCGCTGCCGGCACACCCTTCGTGTGGGCGACGGTCGTCCGGGCGGAACGCCCGACCAGCGCAAAACCAGGCGATTCGGCGCTCGTGCTCGCAGACGGCCAAGTCGACGGGTTCGTCGGCGGCGATTGTGCTGGAGTCGACGGTGCGCGTGCAGGCGTTGGAGGTACTCGGGATCGGCACGCCGCGGCTGGTCGCGTATCACGCCGTCAGCCTGATGATCTTGGTCCTGATGATCTTGGTAGGGCCGACGAGGATGGCGTGGTGACCGTACACAACCCTTGCCTGTCTGGCGGCAGCCTCGAGATCTTCCTCGAGCCGTCGGTTCCACTGCCGGTGGTAGCGGTGTTTCGGTCACGCTCCGATCGCCACGGCGTCTGCTGCGCGCGCATCGGCTGTTTGGGCAGCAAGTCCTTCGGCTGGAGAAGCCCGATGATCCGTTGCCGGCTGGGACTCGTGCGGTGGTCGTCGCCTCGCACGGCAACGACGAGGAGCCGGTGCTTGAGGCGGCATTACGAGCGGAGGTGCCCTTATGTCGCGTTGGTGGCCAGTCGGCGACGGAGTCCGGCGGTCCTTGCCTCGCTGGAGGTACACGAGCGGTTGCGATCGCGAGTACGCACGCCGGCCGGCCTCGACATCGGCGCGCGCACACCCCTGAGGTCGCCCTATCGATTCTCGCCGAGATCGTTTCGGTGCTGCGCGAACCTAGCTCTGCTGGCGAGGATGTCCCCGGGCCTGCACACGAGATGACCGAACTGGTGCGTGATCCGGTGTGCGGCATGATGGTCGCGCCGGTCGACGCATCGCCGCACGTGGAGACGCCCAGCGGAATGGTCTACTTCTGCGGCACCGGCTGCCGAAACGCCTACCTCGACAACCCCTTGGCGTACGCGCAGTGATCGAGAACACGAGCGTCGCGGAGCTGCTGCCCGATCTTGAGTCCCTGCGCGGCGCCCTCGACGGTGTCGACTACCTTGCTGACGACAGGCACTGTCATGGCGCTGTTTTGTGCGTCGAGGCTGGGCCAGCCGGTGCTCATCGAGGGCGAGCCCGGAGTCGGCAAGACCGAAGCCGCCAAGGCCCTCGCTGCCGCGCTGCAGACCCCGCTCGTGCGGCTGCAGTGTTATGAGGGAATCGACGTCGCCGAAGCGCTGTATGAATGGAACTATCCCCGGCAACTGCTCGCGATCCGCCTTGCCGAGGCGCGCGGCATCGAGCTGGCAGAGGATGCGCTGTTCAGCGACGAGTTCTTGATCGCGCGTCCGCTGCTGCGTTGCCTTGCGTCATCCCGGCCCTCGGCCCGCGGTGCTCCTCATCGACGAAGTCGATCGTGCCGACGACGACTTCGAGGCGTTCCTGCTGGAGTTGCTGGGCGAGGGTGCGGTCACCATTCCTGAGCTCGGCACGGTGCATGCCACGCATCGACCAATTGTCGTGTTGACGTCGAACCGGACGCGGGAACTGCACGATGCGCTCAAGCGGCGTTGCCTGTTTCATTGGATTGAATACCCGCCGGCGGCGCGGGCGGCCGAGATCGTACGACGGCGCGTGCCGGGCAGTTCGCGAACGCTCGCTGAGCAGGCGGCACGCGTGGTTGAACGGCTGCGTGGGCTCGATCTTCAGAAACGGCCCGGGATCGCCGAAACGATCGACTGGGTCGCCGCGCTGGAGTTGCTGGGGGTGTCGGACCGTGGACGCGGCGACGGTGGACCGGACGCTCGGCTCGGTGCTGAAGTACGTCGAAGATCAACAGCTTGCCCGAGCCGCTGGGTTCGTCGGTCGAATGACAGCGTACCGACAGCGCGACGCTGCTCGCCCACTTCAGCGAGCGGCTCCGCGACGAGGGCGTCGCCGTCTCGCCGGACCAGACCATGCGGCTCGCGTCACTGGTCGCGCTCGACGTGCCCAGGACCGTGGATGAGCTGTATTGGTGCGCTCGGGTGAAGCTTGCTGCGTTCGACGGCCGACATCGGTGCATTCGACGCCGTCTTTGCACTGGTGTTCCGCGGGATGGTCGATGTCGCCGAGTCGCGAGGTGATCCCACCGATCCCTCCGACCTGCGGCTACCGCCTCGAAACGATCGGCTGCTCGGTGAGGAGTCTCTGAGGCCGGCTGCGCGGTCACGCGGACCGAGTCGAAGGATCGGCAAGCACGGACGGCGAGGAGTTCAGGCCAAGCAGTTCCGACGCTCGCGAGCTGGGACGAGAGGCTGACCAAGATCGACTTCGCCCGGCTGACGGCTGACGAGCTCAGCGCGCTGGCCCCGCTGCTGCGGATGATCTCGCGTCAGTCCACCGCGTGCGGTTGTCACGGCGTCGGCGCCGGCATCGTCGTGGAGACCGGCTGGATCTGCGCGCTTCGCTGCGTCACAGCATCGCGCTCGGGCGGAGACCCAGCGGTAGCGATCCGGCGTACCCGCACATGGACCCCGCGCCGCATGGTCGCGCTGCTCGACATCTCCGGGTCGATGGAGCCGTACGCCCGCGCCTACCTGCACCTGCTGTGGGGCATGGCCACCCGCGCACGTGCAGAGGTGTTCGTGTTCGGTACGCGGCTCACTCGGCTGACGCGCGCACTGCAGAACGGCAACCCCGACCTGGCGCTCGAGCGCGCCGCGGCGCCTGATGCCCGACTGGTCAGGTGGTACGCGCATTGGGCCGCGCGCTCCGAGAGTTCATGGACCTTCATGGCCGGCGCGGTATGGCTCGAGGTGCTGTGGTGCTGATCGTCTCCGACGGCTGGGAGCGCGACGACCCGAGCATGCTCGGAGGGCAGATGCTTCAGCTGCGACGGCATGCGCATCGGATCGTCTGGGCCAACCCGCGAGTCGCGGCGCCCGGCTTCGCTCCGCTCGTCGGTGGCATGGCGGCGGCGCTCCGCACGTCGACTCGTTCGTCAGCGGCCACTCCGCCGAGGCACTCGCCGAGGTTGTCCGCGCGCTGGGGCTGAGTTCCAGATTCTCGGGCCGATAGCGAGGTGCCCGTGGACGAAGTCTGCGCGGTGTATAGGCTGCCGCCATGCGCGTGCTCCCCGCGCTGGACGAGTTTGTCGAAATACCGGGCGGGCACTACCAACTGGGTGAGCCCGGTGAGGCACGCATGTGCAGGCTCGGCGCCCTGCTGATAGGCCGCTGGCCGGTGATCAACGCCCACGTCCACCGGTTTGCCGCCGCCACTGGTCATCCCGTGCCGCACACTGTGAGCGCCGAACCACTGGCCGACCACCCGGCCACCGGGCTCTCGCTTGCCGACGCCGGAGGCGTTCTGCGACTGGGCATCGGATGAGCTCGGCCGGCCTCGTCCGGCTTCCTACCGGTGACGAGTGGAAGCAGCCGCCCGCGGCACGGACGGCCGCCCGTATCCGTGGGGCGAGACGTTTGACCCGGAGCGCTGCGCCTGCGTCGAATCGGGCTGGGGCTGGACGGTCCCGGTCGTCGCGCACCCTGCCGGTGCGGGACCCTTCGGCGCCGAGCAACAGGCCGGAAATGTGTGGGAGTGGGTCGCCGACCGAACGCCTGACGGTTGGGGCGTCGTACGCGGAGGCAGCTACCTCGACGCCGCCTGGGGCGCTGCGAGTGTCGCGCGTCCAGCCCGCCGACCCGGAGCGGGCGACCAACACCACCGGGTTCAGGATTTGCATCGGACGGCCGGACGCCGCTCGATTCCATCAAGGCCTGGACCGGAGGTCCGCCGAAGCCCTGGACCGGAGGTCCGCCGGACGTAACCGTTGGGAGGAGCATGACGAGAGATGTTGTGATCGACGCGCTGCGGGAGGTCTACGACCCCTGCTGCGCGGACCGCGGGATCTCGATCGTCGACATGGGCGTCGTGGAGGACGTCCGCGTGGACGGCACGCACGTGGACGTCGGACCTCGTGCTGACGACCGGCTGGTGCCCATTCGTGGTCGTCGATGTCGACGGTGATACCCGAGGCCCTGAAAGCGATCGACGGCGTCGAGACCGTCGATGTCAAGGTCGTCTGGGATCCCGTCTGGACCATGGATCGCCTATCGAGTCGGCGCGCGCGAAGCTCTGCGATGCCGCTCGAGGAGCTGGAGCCCTATCGCGGCGCGGAAGGAGACGCTGACTGATGACTATCACCGAGGAACGCCTCCGAGCAGGCCGGCAAGAGGAAGGTCGACGCGTTTGTCTTCGACTGCGTCTGCCACATCTTCAACTTCGACAAGAGGAACGCGATCGGCCCGCCTGGCGAGCTGTTCGACGAGCACCTGTACGCCTTCCACCAGCTGCTCACCCGCGAGGGCGAGACGGATCCTGCCGCGCGAGGAGTTCTTCCGGGAGTGGAGCGTCGACGAGATCTACGAGATGGTCATCGAGGGCTCTGACACCGACATGATCGTCGCACAGCCGCTGCCCGCTCACCGACCTGTTCCACGACGGGCTGTCGCCGTGGGAGAAGTGCGCCGAGATGGCCCAGAAGCATCCCGACAAGGCGGTCTTCTGGGGCTCGGTGAACCCGCTCGAGGGCAAGAAGGCGACTCGACCTGATGACCCGCCAGGTCGAGGAGTACGGCGCCAAGGCTTTCAAGTTCTACAACGTCCGCTACGACTACGGGCAGCCGTTCCCGTGGCGCATGGACGACCCGCGCGTGGCGTTCCCGGTCTTCGAGCACGCCCAGAAGCTCGGCGTCAACCTGATCGGCGTCCACAAGGGCGTACCCGCTCGGCCCGCAGCCGGTCGAGCACACTCGTACGTTCGACATGGACGGCGCCGCCGCCAACTTCCCGGACATCAACTTCGTGATCTTCCACGTCGGCCTGCCGTGGCTCGACGAGGTGCTGTGGCAGATCGTCCGCTTCCCCAACCTGTACGCGTCGATCGCCGCGACCGTCAACTTCATCGCCCGCCAGCCGCGGGTGTTCGCCGAGATCGCTCGGCAAGATGATGTGGTGGTGCGGTGAGGACAAGATCCTCTACGGCGGCGAGGCGCCGATCTGGCACCCACAGTGGGCGCTCGAGGAGTTCTGGAACTTCGAGCTGCCGCAGGACATCGTCGAGGAGCGCGGCTACCCGCAGCTGACGGACCAGGCGAAGCGCAAGATCCTCGGCCTCAACCTGGCCCGTCTGCACGGGATGGAGGTGCCCAGCTAGCGCAGGCCCAGCCTAATTGGCGGCGGGCGTCATCGCGGTTGCTGCCCGCCGTCGCGGCTGACCCTCTAACGACCTTGAGCGAGGGCGCGGAGCCGAAGCATCACCGGCGACTTTCACGACGAATGCAGGGTGTGAATGCACAACACGCGGGAGATTGACGACGGCCGCGGGGTGTTGCCCTTGTACGATTTCGCCATCGTCAAGGGACAGGGGCCGTTGAAATGGAGCCGGTTTTGCCGTCGGCGCCTTGATCCTCATTTTTGCGCTACTGATTATCTTCGACAACTGACACCCGGCTAGTCGGTCCAGCGCCGATCGTTCGTGGACGCCACGACGACGGACTCCATCATACGCCAATGCCGTCAGCTGGATCGTGCAGGCCGGACTCCTGATCGTCCCCACCGTCGTCGGAGGCCGCACCCGGGCCGGGTCAGGGGTGGAGCAGCATCATCGCGACCAGCGCGGCGAGCGTCACGAAGGCGATCACGAAGAGCAGGACGAGGTGCCGCGCGTGGCTGGCCGGCTCGACCGGCCGCGCCGACTCGTCGGGCAGCTGCCGGCAGGTCGGCGGTCAGGGCGGCGAGGTCGTCCAGGGTCACCGCGGTGAGGGCGGCGGTGCTGCGCTGGTCGAACTCGTCCAAGCTGAGCCGGCCCGACGGCGGTGTGCCGCTCCAGGGCCCGCAGGACGGTGTCGCGGTCGTCGTCCGACGCCCGCAGTGCTGGCTCCGGCATGGCGCGAGCGTACTCGACAAACGCAATTCTTTGGATCGTTCACGGCGGATGCGTAATGCCGGTAGTTTCGTCGCAGCCGATCGAAGGGGATGGGGACCATGGCTTCAGGCAAACAGCTGATCATCGAGCGCATCCTGCGCGACCGCGCGGGGATCTGGGACCAGATCATCGGCGAGCGTGACCTCGCTCAAACTGATCCTGCGGATGCTGCTCTGCTCCGTGATCAGCCTGGCGGCGTACGGCGCGGTGCTCGGCGCCTCGAACGGCTGGCTCCAGGCGCTCGTCTCGACGGTCAAGCTCCCGTTGCTGTTCCTGGCCACCCTGGCGATCTGCCTGCCCACGCTGTATCTGTTCAACCTGGTCTTCGGCGCCCGGCTGTCGGTCCTGCAGGCCTGCGCGCTGATCATGGTGGCGATCACGGTGACCGCCGTGCTGACCTTCGCCTTTGCCCCGATCAGCTTGTTCTTCTTGATCACGGCCCGCAGCTACGCGTTCTTCAAGCTGCTCAACGTCGCGATCCTCGCCCTGACCGCCCTCGTCGGGCTGCGGTTCCTGACCTCCGGGATGCGCGCGCTCAACGCAGCACGTCGTCGTCGAGTCGATGGTCTCCAACCAGGTCGTCGTCGCGGCGCCGCTGCCGGCAGCGGGAACTGGTCTCGGCGACGGTCGGCGGCGCTGCCGACCCCGCGGCCCAACCGCGCACCAACGGCGCCGACCCCGACCGCCTCGCAAGACTGAACCAGACGCCGCGCCAGGCGATGCACCGCAACCCGCCGCTGGCGACCGGCCGGCGAGCATGCGCCTGCTGTACATCTGGATCTTGCTGTTCGGCTTCGTCGGGACCCAGCTCGCCTGGACCCTGCGCCCGTTCTTCGGCAACCCCGGCAAGCCGTTCGAGCTGTTCCGCGACATCGAGGGCACGTTCTACGGCGACATCCTGGGCACGCTGGGCAGTCTGCTCGGCTGACGTCGGCCCGTCAGGCGGGATCAGTCGATGGTCTTCCGTCCTGTCGATGCCGGGCATTCTCCTGCTCAGCGTGATTGCGCCGCGGTGGAGGTACCTGACAGGGTCAATCGATGCTGAATCAGGTGGCCGACGGCGTCTGGGTCCGGCAGAGCGAGTGGGTCTGGAGCAATGCCATCGCGGTGCGCGGGGAGGGTGGGTTGATCCTGGTCGATCCCGGCATCGATGGTTCCGATCTGAACCAGCTCGCCGATGACCTGGACCGGCTCGGCATTCCGGTGGTCGCCGGGTTCTCCACCCATCCCCACTGGGACCACCTGCTCTGGCATTCCCGGTTCGGCGACGTGCCGCGCTACGCCACCCCGCCGGCGCCCACGCTGCCAGTGAAGCCCGAGAGCGGGCGCAGACGATGGCGGCGGAGAGCGCGTCGGGCATCCCTCTCGAGCTGATCGGGCTCGTCACCCCGCTGCCCGCGGACGGCGGACCCGTGCCGGGCGAGATCGTCGAGCATCAGGCGCACGCCATCGGCCACGCCGCGGTCCTCCTCGCGGACCGTGGCGTCCTGCTCGCCGGCGACATGCTCTCCGACGTCCTGATCCCGCTCCTCGACCCTCGCCGCCCCGATCAGGTGGGCGCCTACGAGACGGCACTCGACCGGCTGGGTGAGGCTGCCAGGCACGTCGATGTCCTGGTCCCCGGCCACGGCGCCGTTGCCGAGGGTCCCGAGGTGGCGGCCCGCCTCGCCGCCGATCATGCCTACATCGACGCGCTGCGGCGAGGAGAGGAACCGGTCGACGCGCGTCTGGGTCAAGACTGGCTCTCCGGCCCTCACCAGTCGAACCTGGAGCAGGCCCGACACTCAACCGGATGAACTTCGGCGTCATCGCGTCATGGTCGCCACCCGCTCGTGGCCCGCACAGCACGGGAGCGCCCTGTCCTGACAACAGCCACCACGCGTGTCCCGGGTTCCTGACTTAAGCGTAAGGATTTGGCCTTCGGCGGCGTTGGCTTCGGCGAACTCGACCTGGCGAGCGTCAGTGGCGCCGAGAGTGCGTCCGACCGGGCCTGCCACCATGCTGACCTGAACGCCTCGCGAGAAGTTCCTCGGCATCGGTGTCGAAATGCACGGGCCACGTCCGACGTAGGGGTGAGCAGCAACCACGCCCGACATCCCCCGAAGGAGCCCCACCATGTCGTTCCAGGCTCCACCCCGACACCATCGAGAAGAGGACCGGCCAGCCCCGCGCAAGGTCGTCGCAGGTTACTTCTTGTCTCTCGATGGAGTGGCTGAGGCTCCTGACCGGTTTATCACCGCTTGGGACGACGAAACGGATGCCAGCGGCGCCAATCTCATTGCAACCCAGGACGCGGTCATCCTCGGCCGCCGCAGTTACGACGAGTGGGCTGAGTTCTGGCCAGGCAGCGAGATCCAGCCTTTCGCCTCCTTCATCAACGCCGTTCCCAAGTACGTCGCAACGTCGACGCCGCTCGAACGGCGAGTGGACCAACTCGCGCGTGATCGACGGCGGGCTGGTCGATTTCGTGCGGCACCTGAAGGGTCGGCCGGGCGGCGACATCGGCGTCCACGGCAGCATTTCGGTCACTCGGACGCTGCTCTGCTGCCGACGTCGTCGACGAGCTCAGGCTCGTCATCGCGCCGACGATCGCCGGGAGCGGGCAACGACTGTTCGACGGGTTGCCGCCCATACGGCTCGAGACGATCCGCAGCACTGCCTCACGCGGGCGGGCCACCTTCTCGTCGACTCACCAGTGCGGTTCGTTAGACGCCCTCCGAAGCTCGGAGCCGCCTCGCACGGACCGGAAGGCCTTCCCAGACGTCAGTTGTCTGTGGTGACCGTTTGGGCAGCTGTTTCGATCAGGTCGACGACGTCGGCCGGATGGGAGACCATCGCGACGTGGCTGGACGGTATCTCGATGGTGGTGGCGTCCATCCGGGCGGCGAACTGGCGCTCGGCGTCGGGAGGGAGGGCCTCGTCGTCGCTGGCGATCAGGAACCACGTCGGTAGCGACTTCCAGGCCGGACTGGCCCATCACGTCCGCTGAACGCCGAGCCGGCGATCGGCTGCTGCACGGCGTGCATCACCCGGGCCTTGGCGCGGTCGACATCGGCGGCGAAGTGGTTCACGAAGTCGTCCTCGGACAGCCAAGCCGAAGCCCTGCGCGTCCGTAGATCAGGTGCTCCAGCGCCGGCGTGACCGGGCCCTGCGACAGCAGTGCGCCCAGCGACTCGCCCTCGTCCAGGCCGAACGCGGCGACGTAGACCAGTCCAGGCGACATTCGGGGTGTCCGCACCCATGGCGGTCATGATCTGGCCACCGTAGGAGTGGCCGGCCACGATCGTCGGGCCGCTCCTGGAGGTTGAGCACCTGCCGCAGCCGGGCGACGTCGTCGGCCAGCGACGGTGAGCGGGAACTGCGGTGCGGTGACGTGGTAGCCGTCGGCCTGCAGCCGTTCGATGACGGCGCTCCAGCTCGAGCCGTCGGCCCAGGCGAGCAATACGTAACTGAACGAAGTACAA
>ERZ1370068.1060-contig-1097_pt1 | contig 30191 bp, 51 predicted proteins | sample MGYA00561227_ERZ1370068 | MGnify/ENA primary metagenome ERZ1370068 (study PRJEB38410, sample SAMEA6850437) | metagenome | study: Metagenomic assessment of the ecological functions of the soil: analysis of the soil microbiota associated with the...
AATTTTTTTTTTTTTTTTTTTTTTTTTTTTTTTTTTTTTAAGAATTTTTTTTTTTTTTTTTTTTTTTTTTTTTCGGAACGAATCTTAGTGCAGTGTTAACTCAGCAGACCGCCCGCCGGGGCTTGGGCGAGGATCGGACGCAGCTGCAGCCCGATCAGTACAAACGCCAGGGCGTTAAGAACCATGACCGCGGTGTCCCACACCGCGTACGAAGGAACGCGGATGCTGGCTGGGCTGTGGGCGGGCGCGAACTGCCCGAGGGTCATGCCGTAGATCACGATGGTGAGGACCGGTGACAGACCAAGTCGATCGGCAAGGATCCAGACGCCCCAAGTGGTGACAAACTGCAGCACTGATCGAGCTCGATACGTGACTCCACGCGCGCTAGAAGGCGCTCGACGATGCGCGCCAGGATGAAACCCGATCACAAGGCTGCCGAGAACCGATAGCGCGAGCCCCGGCGCCAGCCTCAACGGGCTTCCGTGTTGTGTAGCGATCGCGGCACTGACGGCCATCCGATAGACCAAGAGCGCGGACGCGTCATTTTAGCAGTGACTCGCCTTCGAGGACCACGAGCAGACGGTGCGGCGGTCGCACCGTTCGGAGCACAACCGAGGCTGCAGCGGCATCCGGGGGTGCAACGATTGCGCCCAGAGCGATGGCCGCCGCTAGCGGGAGATCGGGTACCGGAGGCGCGCCACGACAGCTACCGCGGCCGTTGTCAGTCCGACCGCGACGAAGACCAAGCCCGCGAGAGGGATCCAATTGGCCCTCAGGTCGCGCAGCGGTGCGTCGAAAGGCCGCATCCGAGGAGCACTGGCGCCAGGAAGAGTGCCAGCACCAGCGCTGGCTCCAGATCAAGCGGCGCGCTGAAGGGGGTAAGGGCGATTGCCGCGCCACCCAAGGCTAGCAGTGCGGGGTAGGGGGCACCGATGCGTCGGGCCGAGGGCAGCGAGCATCACGGCCGCCGCGAGGAGCAGAAGCAAGAACTCAAACACTCTCATCAGTGATCAGTCGCCCCGCATACAAGAGCCAAACGCCGCAGCCTGTAACCTATCAGTCCGCTGGCGGTGCGGCACTGGCGGAGTGAGCCTGGACTACAAGCGTGTGGTCCGGCATACACCTCAAGCTGGCGAACCGGGGTGTCGGTGGCAGTCCTGGTAGGCCATGCAGCTCCGCGACTCCTGCGGTACCGCCTGCATCGCGATTTCGGAGTTCCCCGCGACGCGGCGTCTCGAGCTGCCGCGGACGACTTTACACCTTCTGAGCCGGGGCATGCCACAACGCCAAAGAGCCATTGAGCCGCGGGATCATCGGCTGGTCGGCCACATGACGTCCTTGAGCTCATTCTAGGAGCCCACGGCCGCCGTGGTACGACTTGGGCCTGCGCCGCCGCCCGCGCGAGGGCGTGACCTGACGTAGTTGAAACCCGGGTTGTTATTTAGCATTGGCCGATCCCGCGTACCCTCGACGGCCGCTCGCGAGGATCGGCGGGGTGGTATTTCGCGCCGATGCGTTGTTACCGGTCGGCACCAATCGGTATAAGAATGCCGTGGTTCTCAAGACGCGGCCGGAGCCTTGCTTCCTCGCTACGGGCGCGCCGTGGGGCGTTACTACTACTGCCTCGACGAACGGAAACGATCCGCAGGCCCCCACCACTGGCGCTCGCCAACAGTTGTTTTCCAGTGCGGATATGGCCACGCCACGTAATCGCGGATCTCGGTGCAGGGCCCCGTCCGCTGCCAAACGGTCGTAGCTAGGCCGCGCTCCGCGATGCCTCGTGATTGGTGGCGGGTGCGGTGGGGGATCTTCGGCTGCCTCTTTGGCTTCGCGATCTTCGGGTACGTGCAGCGCACGGGGATCGCGATTGCGGCCGCACGCATGGTCCCGGAGCTCGGCCTCCACGCAGATTGAGCTCGGCGGCATTCTGAACGCTTTTCTCATCAGCTACACGCTCCTGCAGCTTCCGGGGCGATGCTCGGCCAGTGGCTAGAGCCCGCGGCGCACATTGGGCCTGGTGGGGATCGTGAGCGCGGCAGCGGCATGCTCCACGGCGCTCGTCCCGGCTGGGGAGGCCGGGGTCGCGGTCCTGCTCTTTGTGCTACTGGCACGCTCGGTGCTCGGAGTTGCCCAGGCGGCGCTCTTCCCGGTGGCGAGCGGTGTCATCGAGACCTGGTTTCCGATGCGTGCCTGGGGCTTGGCGCAGGGGTCCATTGTGACCGGTCTGTGGGTTGGCGCCGCGCTCACACCGCTGCTCATCGCGTGGCTCATGAGCCACTGGGGCTGGCGCGAGGCGCTCATCGCCAGCAGCGCTCCGTCGCTGGTTCTGGTGCTTCTCTGGTGGGGCTATGCATGCGATCGACCGGATGTTCATCGCTCGGTCAGGGCCGAGGAGCTGGCTGAGCTCCGCGGGAATCCTCGCACGGCGGCGCCGCGCGTCAGCCTCGCGCAGTTGCGTGCGCTAGTGCTCGACCAGCGTGTTGTGCTGCTCACGCTGTCGTATTTCCTGATGAACTACGTCGTTCTATCTTGTGACCTTCTGGTGCTTTCATGTATCTGGTGCAGGAGCGCCATTTCACCCTGCTCGAGGGGGCTGGCTCGCCAGCCTGCCGTTCCTCTGTGCCGCGATCGCAGCCGCCGCGGGGGCGACTGTGCGATGCCCTGTGCGCCCTGCGCTACGGAGTACGCAGGGGAATACGCATAGTGCCCGTGGTGGCCCCTGCCGCTGCGCCACGGCCTTCCTTGTCATTACCGGGTCCGTGACCAGCGCCTGCCTGGCCGTGCGCGACCTCTGTAGCTTGGCCTTCGCCTGTACCGAGCTCACCGAGGGTGCTCACTGGGCGGCCACCATGCGCGCGGCGCCGCGGCAGGTGATGCCCGCCACGGCGCGCCTGAGCATGCGGCGGCAACCTCGGGGCGTTGTCGCCACGCCGACAATTGCGGCACTATCGGCAGCGCACCGTTGGACCACCGTGTTTGCGCTCGGAGCCGCGCTTGCCGTGCTTGCTGCGGTAGTCCTGTCGCTCGTCGATGTGGAACCGGCCGATTTCTCATCAGGATGGGAACATGATCACAGCCCGTGAAACTGCAACGCCCGTGCGCCCGTTCCTCGATTGGCGCGTGACGACTGATCCTGCACAGTGGGCGGCGGAGGTGGCCGTCGTGGGCATCCAGCACAGCGAGCCGTATGCCGGCGACCCGCGTCCCAACGATCAGGCGCGCGCACCGGACGCGGTGCGGCTGGTCTCGAAGCAGTTCTGCTATGGCCCCGAACAGTGGGATTTCGACTTCGGCGGCGCGCTCGCGACGGCGCTGTCCAGTGTCGTTGCGTGGACTGCGGTAACTTCTCTCTGGGTTGGCGGCAGCTATGATGATTTGCCAATTTCTGTCACGGCCTCGCTGCGGCAGCTCTGGCTGGCAAGGGGCGCAGGTGTTCGTGCTCGGTGGAGACCACGGCGTAACCATCCCCGTGCTCGATGCCCTGGATGCGGTGGGTGAGCCGGTGTATATCCTGCACATCGATGCACATCTGGACTGGCGCGAGGAAGTGGGTGGTGTTACGCGCGGCTACTCGAGCCCGTTGCGCTGGGCGACGCCAAACCGTGGGTCGCCGGGATGACCCAGATCGGCATGCGCTCAACCGGCAGTGCCTGTCGGGGCGAGGTTGAAGCCGCTCGCAACTATGGCTCGCGCGTGTTTACGGCTACGGGGTACATGCGCGGGGAATGGGACCGGTGCTCGAGACCATTCCCGCCAGGGTTCCCGTATACGTCACGATCGATGCCGATGGCATGGACCCCACCGAGATGCCCGCGGTAATGGCCCCGGCGCCGGGCGGACCTGCGCTTCGAGCAGGTGGCGCCGTTGCTGCGTGCGATCGCCACACGCCAGCGGATCGTCGGCCTCGACATTGTCGAGATCGCGCCTCACTTCGACCATGCAGATTGCCATTACTGCCATCACGGCTGGACGGCTCATCCTCAACGCCTTGGGTGCGTCTTGGAGTGCGGAAAGTTGCATTCCAGTCACATCGCAGCCGTGCATGAGACCGATGCCAGGACCACTCGATCACCTGCACGCTGCTGTCGCGCTGAGTCGAATGCTGCTCCGGACGGGAGCGGTGATGCTCGTGGCGATAGGGTCGGCGCGCACCTCGGCGACCGTGGGATGACGATCCTGAGGGCGCGATCATGCCCGAGTGACATCGCTGGGGCTGCGCGATCTGCTCCGGGGGCGCTGTCGAGACTCGCTTGCCACCGTCGTTGAAGCCTGAGCGCCACCGCCGCGTCACGCATCACGCGGCGGCACGTAGCGGAAGTCACGGATCAAGCGCACCTTCCCGTTCTCCACCGTGAGCTCGATGAAGTAGCCAGGCCGCGTATCCCCAGAGCCCGGAACACTGCGATCACCTCGCGCCCCTCCAGCCAGGCGGGCGCCGGTGCCAGTCGCTGCTAGCGCTCGTAGTTGCTCGTGTAGTCGCCGCACGGCGCGCCCGCGCGCTGCGCACGCGACACCGGGTTCAGCCGCATCGCCTCGGCCAGCAGGTGGCGCGCACGCCGTCCCGGTCCCGAGCGTTGAACAAGGCCACGTAGCGCGCCACGGCGGGGCGAGAGGTCCGCGCGGGGCGGTTCGGCGCGCGAGCCGCAGCGGCAGTTCCGCGCAGCCGCAGCCGACCGCCAGTGCAGCGCCGCCTTCACCGCCGGCAGGCTCAGTTCCAGCCAGCGCGCCGATTTCCTCCAGCGAATGACCCAGCACGTCCTTGAGGATGACTGCAGCTGCGCTGTGCGGGTGCCAGCTCGACGGAGCGCGACACCGCCGCCACGCATGCACTGCTGGCGGGCGGGGCGTCGCCCGGGTCGGGCGCCGGATCGAGTGGCGTTATCGTGCGCCGCGTTCAGCGACTCGCCCATGCGCCGCCTCGTAGCGCGCAGGTGATCGAGCGCGCGGTTGTCGGGCGATGCGGGAACAGCCGGGGCCGGAACGCCGGCACCTGGTCATCTCCGGCAGCAGGCTAGTACGCGCGGGCGCAGTGTGTCCTGCACGATGTCCTCGCCCGTCGGCAGATGGAGCCGGTCATGCGTGGCGCAGTAGCGGTGCAGCTCCGGTCGGAGGTCCGCCACCAGCGTGAGGAAGCGGCGCCGTCCCTCGTGCTGGGCGGCGAGCAGCGGGTCGATCGGCCACACTCACACTCAGCGCCACGATGCCGTGGTCGCCTGATGCCGAAAGGCCGGCGCCTCTTGGTATTGCGGCTCGGTGAGAATGCGGACGACATAAGTCGCCATAGTCCTGCGCCGATGAGTGCCTTGCCGAAGCCAGCCAGGAACTGCTGCGGCGCGAGCGCCCCCGCGGCGCGAGTGTACTGAGACCAGAGCGTCCCACGCGCCGGCGGCCGTCATCTGCTGCGGTACTAGCGCCTGAAGCGGATTCTCAGGTCCAGCTCGGCGGAGACGACGTTGGCATAGCTGGCCGTGACCACAGCATACGCTTGCGCGCGCGTAACCGCCGGACATGGGCGAGCCGGCAAGGGCAGCGCCGCTGGAGGCGACGAGCGCGGCTGCCGCGATCCAGCGGCGTAATCGCGGCGCCTCTCGGATCCAGAAGCCGGCCTTGACGTCGGTGTTCCAGGGTGCGCTGAAGCCCTCCCCAGTCTGCTCGTGTGGCAGCCCCATTGGCGGCGGGGCGCCGGCATTGAGAACGAGGCGCGGATGTGCCGGAACTCCGCAATAGGAAACGGCCAGCGCACGGTCGGTCACGTCGCCACAGCGCCGCTCACGCCCAGGCGGCTCTCCACCTCGGCGAGGCGCTGAGTATCCTTGCGCACCACCACCATGACCGTGCTACCGCGCGCCACCAGGGCTTCCACGTACCTGAAGCCAGGCCGTGGCTGCCTCGGTGACAATCACGGCGCTGGTTCCGCGGCTCTGCATAGTCAATCTCCTTGGATGGGCGGCCCAGGAACGGGGCGGCTACGTCAAGGACGATCTCAGACCGGGGAAAGAGATGCGGTCCGGGCCACGTGATGAAGGTAACGGAGCAGAGGTGCGGATATCCGGCCCCCGACGGGGCGAGCGCCGCGCTGCGGCCGATACGGCGTGACCGGCGGCGGCTTGACGCTCTAGTCCGATCTGTCCCGGCCGGGTCAGGGCTGCGCGGTTCGCTTCGCTGTCCGTTACGGCGGCGCTGAAATCGGGGAGAAGTCGCGGCCCATCACGCAACTCAGTGCTGGTCGAACCGCAGGGCTCTCACGCATCGCTGAGCACGGTCAGCGCCGCCTCGACGCGATCATCACGGGACGAGCAGTTGCACGCCTCGCTCCCCGACCTTCCATCCCCACGCTTATGCCGACGACAACTGCAGGTATGTCGGCGGCATTCAACGCGATCCTCGCTCAGCTCGGCCTCGACGCTCGTCGGATACGTCTTAATGGTTTTCACGGATATCTACCGGTATGTGGCGTCAGTGGGACGGCGCGCATTGTGCACGTCGCCGTCTCATTCAACCAAGCGCCCAACGATCAACGCGGCCCGAGACCTGCGCTGCGCGGGCCAATGCGATCCCGCGTCACCAACCATCGTTGCCGCCAGATCCAGGAAGGTCGGGCCGTCAGAGGTTGAGGCGTAATGCCAAGCGGCGAAAGTTGCTCGCACGAGCCCGAGATCAAGAAGATTGCCGGAGGTGGCACGACCAGAACCCCTAGGTCCCGCATTCCGCGTCGGCGGAAACGTTGACCGTATCGCCGTCGTTTAGATTAGCCCTGTCATGATGCCCACACATCCGCATGTCCCGGCCAACTGTGGTCGCGGTCCACGACAGATGCCATCACCGCGAGTCATCCGCTACGATTATCACTGAGAGTGACGCGAACCCGTTGATGGTTTGATCCGACATCACACGAACAGCGGGATTGGTGTTCATGTCATAGACAGTAGTAACGAGCAGATCGTCCGTCGTGTCGTTGTTGATGCTGACGCTCAGCCCCTCGCCGCCGAACGCGGTGGCGCGTCATCATGGTGAGAAGGACGTGGATAAGGCGCTTGGGCGGGGAACCAGCAACGCGCATGATTCGTGTGCCTTACAGCGAATCAATACCACCGGGGACATGAGCGCCGGAAACAGGGGACGGTTAATAGTCGGAGGCTCCTCAGTCGTCATGCGCGCCAGCCTCTCAAAGGACGCCAGGTTGGTGCGACGGGTGATACTCCACAGTGCGCCCCGGGTCTGCGCGCGGAATTGCGGAAAGGGCACACGAGCACGGCGAGCGGCGCGAAGACAGTGCTTCCGGCATTGCCGGGGGCGACGCCGCGAAGGCGGAGAACGCTTAACGGCAACGGCAGCGTCGATAGGACAGCTATGCCGCACACGCTCCCTATTGCAGATTAATGTCGCCGCTAAATGCGACGGTCAAACTGAGCCCCGCGACCTCCAACGTCATCTTTGCGGGAAATGATTCGGTACCGTCAATGGCCCCGGCAGCGGCAGCATCGGCCACCGCGTGCTCAATGGCCCGCTGCGAACTAACCCCCGACTGTCTTTAAGAACTTGCGTATGCTCAGGTTCAGCGCTTCCTCGTTCATTTGGCCGCTCCGCATGTGTGGGACAGTGCGACTCGCCTCTCACGCCTCGTCAGCGCGCGTGGTCCCTCACGCCGCACGGGCGGATGGAAATATAAGGTAACGCGAAATTCCGAGGAAGAGAACCGCTCTGCGGCGCATCGCCCTCAAACCCGGCAGGGAGTCTCCATGCCTGGTCGAAGGTCTGAAGGAACGCCTAACACATTCCGCCGAGAGCCACGGTGATCGCCTCGCCGTTCACGCCTCCGGCGGCGTCGCTGCACAGGAAGGCGATCACCTGCGCGACCTCACGCGGCTCCAGCACCCGATTCTGCGGGTAGATGGCGGCGCGCTCGCGCCACACCTGCTCGACGCTGATACCACGCCGTTCGGCATTCCGCCTGCGCCGAGCGCTCGGCCATCGCCGTGCGTACCCAGCCAGGCAGCACCGCGTTGGAGGTGACTCCGAACGGCCCAGCGTCCTGGGCGACCGCGCGTGCAAGCCCGATGACCCCATGCTTGGAGGCGGTGTACGCGCTGCCGGAGCGCTCCGCCATCTCGCCGGCGGTCGAACTGGTGAATACGAGGCGGCCGAAGCCGCGCTTGCACATGCCGCCTACCGTCAGCCGGGCGAGCTCGAACGGACCGTCGAGGTTGATTCGCATCGTCTCGCGCCAGACTGCCGGATCCTGTTCCCACACGAGCCGCTCGTGGGCCGAGCCGATGCCATGGTTCACGACCAGCACGTCAATCGGCCCCGAGCCGTCGCTCGGTCTCGGCAACGGCGCAGGGCGCAGCCCTCGGCGGTGCCGAGGTCGGCCGCGACGTATTCGAGGCCGACGGCCGCCAGTTCCGTCGCGCTGCGCGACACGACCATTACGCGCGCTCCCGCTGCCGACAGCAGCAGGGCCACCTCGCGCCCGATCCCGCGGCCGCCGCCCGTCACCAGCGCCACACGTCCGTTCATCCTCAGCTCCCGCATTTGCAGTCGCGGAATCGTCCCACGCGCGGCTGCTTGCGCACAATGGTCCCAACGGAGTCTCGATTTTTCCGGCAATCACCCAACCGCGACTAGCGGAAACCACGACCGCGCACGCGGGCGAGCGCAACGATCCGGGCCGGACACGTTCGCATCTTCGGCTCCGTATGGTGATCTGCCTGCCGAATCGAGAGCGGGGCGCTGCCGCTCAGCCGTGCGAGGGACAGCTGCATGAGATGTCGGGCTCCCCGGGTTGCAGCACAACCGGGGAGCCTCGCGCGTCAGCCGTCGCAGCCGCACGCGGTCGAACAGCCTGCTGTAGGGGTGCAGGCGCAGTCGGGACCACAGGCGCATTCTGCGCCACACGGGCATGCCTGATCGTTGGCCGCCGCGATCTTGGATTTCACAGCTGAGGTGCAGGCGCAGGAGTCTCGGTTGGTTTCTGATGTCGTGGAATTCTCCGTGTATGTAAAAGCGTTTTTGCTGCGCTTCGGTACCACATGTTTGCGGTCCGATCACGCTGGGGGCGCAGGATAGGGTCCGTACCGTGGTACAGAGTCAAGGGGTTTCAATGAAGCCTGATTCGCGGGCGCAGATGATGATCGGCCGCCTTGCCAGGGCGGCGGGCGTCGGCGTCGAAACTGTGCGCTATTACCAAAGGCGTGGCTTGTTGCCAAAGCCCGCGCGGCCCGTTGGCGGCTTTCGGTACTACGGCCCGGAGGCGCTGGAACAGTTGCAGAGCGTGAGGCGAGCTCAGCAGGCAGGTTTCAGCCTGTCAGAGATCTCCATCCTGTTGCGGCTCGACCGCGTTCGCGACCGCGATGCTGCTCAGCGCCTCGCCAGACGCAAGGTAGCTGAGATCGATCAGCAGATTGGACGCGCTGCGCAAGCTACGTGATGCACTCGGCGCGCTGACCCTCGCTTGCGAGCGCGGCGGGCCGGGGATGTTCCATGTCCGATCCTCGAGGCGTTCCGTAGTTCATCTCTGATCTGAGCTGCCGCAGCGCAGCGGCGAGCGGCAGCCCTTCCCATAAAGGTAGTTCCCGCAGTTCTGGCCGATTGTGGACCACACCAACCCACGGGCATTTGGCGACATCGCGCCCGGTCTTCATTGACCGGGGGGCAGAAGCGGCCGTCTTGAGCGCGCTCGGTCGCGCGGCGGGTGCTGGTACGCGCGTCCCGCCGGCGACCGGCACGGTGCGATTAAATTGGATCAGTCACTGTCGCTGGTAGTGCGAACGGTGCCCGTCGCGATCCATCGGCCAACAGCACCCGCGACCGGGAAGCTGGGTCCGATACGCACCAGGAACAGCGGATTGGCGCAAGGGGAGGGAATTCCGTTGAGCTCTCCACGGAAATGAGCGTCTCTCCCTGCTGGCTGAGTCTTACCTCGGCCGTGTCGCGAATGACCTGAGTGCCCGTGCCCGCGTTGCACACCAGAGTGCCCGTAACCGTGTTGATTGTCCCCGGCGTTCCACTCGAGTTGCTGCCGTTTAGTACCAGACCCCGTACTTCAAAGCTGACCTCGCCGTTGGTTAGATCTACACGGGCGTGACCTCCTGGACAGACCACGGGCCCTGCTCCGAGCATTGATGCCAGCCACGGGGTTGTTCACGCCCGGGGCGGTGATGACACCGACGATGTGACTCCATTGCACGACGGAGTCAAAAGACTCCTGAGCGAGCACGATGGCGGGAGCCATCAGCAGTGCCAGCGGCCAAGACCCCTTCATGCGCATTTCATTCTCCAAGATTTGAGTGATTAGTCTGCTTTGAGCCCACAGGCAGATTGGGGTCTCCCTGATATCGCGAGCTCGGAACGTAAAGTGCGCACACGGGCGCCACGGGGTTCGTTACGGAACGGTCCTATTGACGCCTCTTGGCGGCTTAAGCGCGGCGGCGACTGGGATCCGGACTCGCTGGGCCGGCGGGGAACGCATCTTCGGCCTGCGCAGGCGGTCTCGGTACCACTCCCGGATGCAAGGAGCGAGGCCCGGCTCCGGCGTGCAGTGGTGCGCGACCGGCCGCTGTAGCGATGTGTTTCGTCACGGCGGCGGGGTCGGGAGACTCGTGATCAGATTGGGCCGGAATTGACCTTGTTATGGCTGCTCCGCGCAGGCCGCGCGAGCGGGGCGAGCCGAGTCTCAGTAGGGCGCCGGCGGCTGGCGGCACTGGCGTGGCTGCCGGCTTGAACACCCTGAGCAACTGCGCGGCCGCTTGAATCAGCAAAGTGGTGTCCACACCGACGGCCACAAAGTCGCACCTGAGTCCAGGTAGCGCGTCGCGCCAGGAGGGGATCAGCGCTCAGCACGCCAGCGGCTTTTCCGGCGTGGCGCACGGCCTTGATCCCCTGGGTAATGGCGTCCTGCACCTGCTGATCGGCGGGTCGTCCGAGCACGCCGAGCGATGCGGCCAGATCGGCGGGGCCAAAGAAGACGCCGTCAACTCCCTCGGTGGCGGCAATGTCCGGAAGATTCTTCAGGCCGCGCGACGGATTCCACCTGGACCAATACACACAGTTCAGTGCGCGCAGTCGCGCAGGTAGCCGCCAATCAGGTTCCAGCGCGAGGCCCGGGCGAGCGCACTGCCCACGCCACGGATGCCGCGCGGGGGGATAGCGCGTCGCGGCCACAATGTGCTGCGCCTGCGCGGCGGACTCCACCATGGGCACGAGCAGGGTCTGCGCGCCGACGTCGAGGTATTGCTTCAGCAGCGTGGCGTCGGCGGAGGCTGGTACGCACGACGGCCTGCACCGGGTACGGCGCCAAGGCCTGCAACTGCGCCGAGGACGCTGCGCGGATCATTAGGGGCGTGCTCGGCATCGATCGCCAGCCAGTCAAATCCGGTGCTGGCAAGCAGCCTCGGTCGCATACGCGTCCGCGAGCCCGAGCCACAGGCCGATCTGCGGGCGCCGTGCCCGCGAGCGCCTCTTTGAACGTGTTGCGCGGCAGCTGCATGACGGTGGTTTCCTCAGACGAAAGTGGACCGAGACGCGAGCCAGGCGGCCGAAATCCGCGTGCAGGACGTTGCCGCCCTCGCACCTCGGTGGGCGCGTGAAGGACCCGCTGAGCACCACATCACCGGCATTGAGCTGTTCGCCGTACGGGGCGATCTTGTTGGCCAGCCAGGCGACTCCGGTGGCCGGGTGGTTCAGCACGCCGGCAGCGAGCCCGGTTTCCTCGATGACTGCCGTTCTTGTAGAGCAGCGCGCCGACCCAGCGCAGGTCGACGCGCGTCGGGCCGCACCGGCCGGCCCCCGAGCACGATGCCGGCGTTCGCCGCAAAATCCGCGATGGTGTCGAAAACCTTGCGCGGCGCCTCGGGTGTCGCGGTCGAATCGCTCGATGCGCGCGTCGATGATCTCGAGCGCCGGGGTTACGTAGGCGCTGGCCCGCAGCACGTCGAGGACAGCGTCACGCCCGGGCCCTGCAGCGGCCTATCCAGCACGAACGCCAGCTCGACCTCCACGCGCGGTGCGATGAAGCGGTCGGCGCGGATATCCGCGCCGCTCTCGAAGAACATGTCGTCCATCAGCGGCGCGTAGTCGGGCTCGGTGATCTGCGACGCCTGCTGCATCGCGCGCGGAGGTGAGGCCGATCTTGCGGCCCTTGATGGTGCGACCGTTGGCGAGTTCCAGTTGCACCCACGCGCGCTGGATGGCATAGCCATCCTCGATCGTCATCTCGCGGATGCTCTTTCGAGAACTGACGCAGGACGGTGCGGTTCTTGCGCGCCTCGAACAGTCGGCGTGCCAGGTCGGCAACGAGGAACTTCTGACAAGCTGGTCATGGCGTACTGAAACAGCGGATGGATGGTGCTGTGCTTGGCGTCGAACACTTCCTGCGCCCTCGTCGATCTGCAGGGTGATGCCGATGTAACTGGTGGCGAACAACGGTTCGAAGTGCGCCTTTGCGGCGGCGAGCAAGGCCTCACCGGCGCGCTGTTTACCGGGTCGCTGCGTCCGCGCCCCATGCGCAAGTTCAGGTACACGAAGGCGTAGTCACGCTGCCCGTCGGCCACCGCGTAGTGGTGCGCCGGATATGCGAACACGCGCACGCCGCCGGTGGGGTAGACCTGCTGTGCGAGTGCTCGTCGCGCACACTCAGCATGGCGTCGGCGAGGCTGCGGCAGAGCAGGCTGATATCGGTCTGCGACTCCAGATTGCCGGTGTAGAGGATGACCAGATGTGGCATCGAACGCGCGGTGCGACCGCTAGGCCGCGATCTTCCATGGTGGCGATCGTGCAGCCGACCGCAAAGATAGGAATCGGGGCGTAGTGCTGTACCTGCCCGCGACCGCGCGCGCCGCCGCCGCGACACTGATAAAGGTGCGAATCTCAAAGCCGCCCTGGCCGGCTTCCCGATAGGTGTCGAGGTCGGAGTACGACAGCAGCGCCTGCTTGTCGTTGCGCGCCCAGCGCTCCAGCAGCTGCCGGTCCCAGGCTTCATTGATCTTCCCCGAGTCGGGCGTCGCCGGCCAGTGTGAGATGCCGCCGGTGCCGATCACGGCGATGCGCTGCGACACGCGGTCAGCGCGCACGCCGCAGTGCCTCGCCGAACGCCCAGGCGCGGTGCAGCGGCACCAGCGGCGGGCCCTGGCAGTTGATGTTGACGGGCACGATGTCCAGCTTGTAGTCCGGCGTGAGGAAGTGCAGCGGCACCATGATGCCGTGGTCGAACTTCCACTCCTCCGCGAAGGCGACATCCATCAGTCTGCATGATCTCGCCGATCAGCTGCTGCGACAGGGCGGCATTTCCCGGAACGCTGGTGCGCGGGATACCGATCCAGCCCGGATCCTCGATCGGACCGCTCGTAACGGTCCGCCATGCCGATGGCGAAGCTCGGCATGTTGTTCATGAAGAAGTTGGCGAAGTGCTCGGCGGCGACCACGACCAAGGCATCCGGGCGCTGCGCCTGGAGTTGCGCGTGCAGGTGACGGTAGGCGGCGTAGAACGCCTCGCGCGCGCCGGATCGGCCATGCCCGCGCGACCGGTGATGCCGGGGGCGTGGCTGCAGATGCCGGCAAACACCAGGCTCATACGCCGGCCACCTTTTCGTCCATCTGCGTGGTCATGGCGTAGACACCGGCGCGCACCGGGCCATGGCGTGCCGCACCGTCGCGCAGCGCTTGGAATGTACGCAGGCCACGAGAGGCCTAAGAACGCGGCGAAGTGCATCAGGAGCTGCCCGTTCGCGCCCAGCACGTAGAGTAGGCCGATGTCGCCGCCCTCGAGTGCGGCGCGCTCGTCCTTCGTTAGCTCATATTGGGCCAGCAATCTCCCCGGGTCGGCGCCGTAACCGCGCTGCACCCTGGGGTCGCGATTGAGGTCGAACAGGAATTTTGCAGCTGGTACAGGCTCATTGGCGGGCTCGCGTGGTGGCGGGCTGACTCAGGCGCCCCAGCGTGGAATCGGGCGCGAGCCTAAGCTCACGCAGACGTTCTTCGGCTCGAGGAATACCTCGTAGCTCCAGGTGCCGCCCTCGCGCCCGGTGCCGCGACGCCTTGGTGCCGCCGAAGGGCTGGCGCAGATCGCGCACGTTCTGGCTGTTGACGAAGCACATGCCGGCCTCGATGGCAGCCGCGACACGGTGCGCGCGGCCGAGATTCTCGCTCCAGACGTAGCTGCTGACAGGCCGTAGCGGATGTCGTTGGCCTGCGCGATGGCGTCGGCCTCGTCGGTGAAGGGGATCAGGCAGGCGACCGGGCCCGAAGATTTCCTCCTGCGCGATGCGCATGCGGTTGTCGACGTCGGCGAATACGGTGGGCCGCACGATAGTTGCCCTTCACGGACCGCGGCGGAGCTCGGCGGCGTAGCGGGCGCTCGAGGCCGCCGCACGACCAGCGTGGCGCCTTCCTTGCGGGCCGAGCTCGATGTAGCTGCGCACCTTGGCGAGGTGAGCATGGCTGATCATGGGGCCGACCATGGTTGCTTCATCAAGCGGGTCGCCCACACTGATGCGGCTGGCGCGCGTCGGCTGAAGCGCGCCGCGAAATCCGCATAGATCGATTTCTGCACCAGGATGCGCGAGCCGGCGGTGCAGCGCTCGCCGTTGTTCGAGAAGACCATGAAGAGCGCGGCGTCGAGGCGCGCGCTCAGGTCGGCGTCCTCGAATACCACGAACGGGCTCTTGCCGCCCAGCTCCATGCTGAATTTCTTCAGGCCGGCCGCCCTGCACGATGCGACTGCCGGTCGAGCGTCGAGCCGGTGAACGAGATGGCCCGCACGTCCGGGTGCTGGCACAGCGGCTCGCCGGCCTCCGTGCCGGAGCCGTGCACGACGTTGAGCACGCCCGGCGGGATGCCGGCCTCGAGCGCCAGCTCGCCCAGACGTGCGGCGGTCAGCGGCGAAAGCTCGCTCATCTTCAGCACCGCGGTGTTGCCGAAGGCGAGCGCGGGCGCGACCTTCCAGGTGGCCGTCATGAAGGGCACGTTCCAGGGCGAGATCAGCGCGCACACGCCGACCGGGTGGAACAGCGTGTAGTTCAGGTGCGTGGGCGTCGGATAGGTGTGGCCGTCGACGCGCACGCACATCTCGGCGAAGTAGTAGAAGTTATCGGCAGCACGCGGCATCAGCTGCCTGCCCGGTCTGGGCGATCGGCTGCCCGGTATCCTGGGTCTCCGCGGGCCAGAGCGGCGCACTCTGCGCGATCAGATCGCCGAGCTTGCGCAGCAGCGCAGCGCGCTCGCTGGCCGGCCGGCCCGCCCACGCGGAAAGGCCGCCTTGGCGGCCGCAACGGCGGCGCTGACCTCGACGGCTCGCGCCGCTCGCCACCTCCGCCAGCACTTCCTGGGTCGCGGGATTGAGGGTCTCGAAGTAGCTGCGGCTGGCTACCCGCTTGCCGTTGATGAGGTGCTCGATTTTCGCGCGCAGGCCTTAGCGACCGAACAGCTTATCCCCGACGATCGTGTTCTGCAGGCGACCCAGCGCCGTCGATTTCGCACACGACCTCGTCACCGACCTCCACATTGGTGACCCCTCGGGCGTCCCGGTGAGAATTACGTCCCCGGCACTGGAGCGTCATGAAGGAGCTCAGGTACTCGATCAGCCCTGCAACGTCGGTGATCATGTCGCTGGTATCGCCCTGCTGCGTCAGCTTACCGTTGACGTAGGTGCGCAGGCCCAGCTTCCCGGGGTCGGCGATCGCCGCGGCATCCACCAGCCAGGGACCCAGAACCGTCGCCCCATCGCGATTCTTGACACGCAGATTGGGCCGGTACCAGTTTTCCAGATAGTCGCGGATCGCATAGTCGTTGGCGATGCAATAGCCGGCCACGTGCGCCAGCGCCCCATCGCGACTGACACCCCGGGCGGTTCTGACCGATCACGACCGCGAGTTCACACTCGTAGTGGCATGAACTTGACCTCGGCTGGACGCCGCGTGACGCCGCGGTGGCCGAGCAGGGTTCCCGGACCCTGAGGAACACCAGAGGCTCCGCCTGAGCGCGCGTGAAGGCCAGCTCCTTGGCGCGCGCGGCGTAGTTGAGGCCGAGCGCGATGATCGTGCGCGCCTCGACCGGGGGCAGCCACACCACGGCGTCCTCGGCCAGCAGGCGTCCATCCGTGAGCCGCACGCCCGCACGCCCGTCTGGCAGCGGGTGCGGTTCAGCGGCGTGGATTGCCCCCGCGCAGGCGACGCGAGCGAGCTTCACGCGGGCCCTGCACGAAGGGGCTCTCCAGGCGCCCGATGCCGTCGATTTCGATGCGCGCCTGCTGGCCGGCCCGCACCCGCGGTGCCGGCGCCGCGGCACCGACGGCGAGGATGTCTCCGGGAGAGAGCGTCATGAACTCCGTGACGTCCGCCAGCAAGCTTCTGATGCTGCGCACCAGCTGCGAGGTGGCGGTCTCCTGTCTTAATTCCCATCGATGAAGACGCGGATGCCCAGGTCGTCGGGATCAGCGACCGCCGCGCGGGGCACGACCCGCGGCCCGATCGGGCAGAAGCCGTCGCGTGCCCTGGAGCGGATCGAGGGACGGTAGTAGGGCCGGTGCGGGGATACTGACGTCGTTGACGATCACATAGCCTGCGAGATATTCCAGGCGCGCTCGCTTCCTCGAGGCGGCAGGCGGGTCGCCCGATGACGAGTCCCAAGCTTGCTTCCAGCTCCAGTTCCTAACACCCCGGCCGGGACGGACACGGGGTCGCCGCTGGCGGCAAGCGTGTTCCGCGGTTTCACGTAGCAGGACCGGGGCCTTGGGCGGCCCATTGTAGTAGGAGGCTGGTTTACCGCATCGCCCAGGCTCTGCCACGCCGAGCGGTGGTTGAGCAGGGTGGCATACACCACCCCGGAGAGGTGGTAGGGCGGGACCTCGATTGGCACGGCGACTTGCGGCATCTCCCGCCCCGGGTGGCTAGGAAATTTGCTAATAGTGTTAGCAAATCAATTACTAATGTGTGAGTATATCCCGCGAACTGCTTGCTAGAACGCTTGGCGCGCGCCTGACCAGTGACTCTGAAATCAACCAGGCTGCAACATCGCAATCTGCCGCCGTGCTGCTGCAGGCACGTGAGCGCGTATTGTCCCACTTCCGGCCGATTCTCAACGCCCACGGCATTACCGAGCAGCAGTGGCGCATCGTGCGTGTGCTGTACGCGAGGCCGTCGCTCGAGCCGCGTGAGATCGTCGAACTGTGCCGCATCTCCAGCCCGAGCATGGCAGGCGTGCTGGCCCGTATGCAGGAGCTCGGTCTCGTGCACCGCCGGCGGTGTCGACCACGATCAACGGCGGGTACGCGTGTCGCTCACGCCGCGCGCACGCGCCATGGCGGCACGCATGGCGCCGCAGATCGAGGCAACCTACCGCCGCATCGAGCAGCGCATCGGCGAGCACCTCAGCGAGCGCTTCCAGCAGTCGCTCGATGAGCTGCTGGCGATGCTGCCGGAGCATGAATCCGGGCAGGCCGCGGGCGATCACCTATTACAATCCAAAGACGGCGGCGCTGTAGCCAGCATCGCCGATGCGGGCGCAATAAGAACCACGGCAGGAGGGGGAGGGGCCATGAGTGTGACAAGCCGCGATTGGTACTGATCGCAGGGGTATGGCTGGCCACGGCGGGCCGCAAACGCGGTCGCGGAGACCGCGCCAGCGACCGGCGCGCTGAGGCAGTGATCGTCACGGCGCAGAAACGGCTCCGGAGAGCGAACAGACGGTCCCCATGTCCATCACGACCTTCAGCTCGTGAGGCATTGCAGCAGAAAGCGATCAACAACTTCTTTGATTACGCCACCAAGGTTCCGAACCTGGCGTTCGCCCCCGACCGGCGATGGCGTGGGCACCGCCCGCACCGTGTCGATCCGTGGCATATCCGGGGACAATGTCACCGGCTTCACATCGACGACACGCCGCTTCCGGACTCGGTCGACCGCGCGTGCTCGATATCGACCACATCGAAGTGCTGCGCGGCCCGCAGGGCACACGCTCACGGTGCGCGCTCGATGGGCGGAACCGTGCGCGTCATTACCAAGGAGCCGGAGCTGGAAAAATTCTCCGCCGTGGTGCATGGCGGGGTGTCCGACACCGGAGCGCACCGACCAGCCGAACTACACCGGCGATGCGATCGTCAACGTGCCGCTGGTCAGGACCGCCTGGCGCTGCGTCTGACGGGGTTCTACGACTATGAGGCGGGGTATTTCAAGCGCAGCTGGTGCACCGACCCGGGCGTCGGCGGGGCGAGTTGCTTCCCCGCCGTCCGCCAGCGGGCGCACCGAGCACCAGCAATGTCGCGGCCATCGATACGTACGGCGGTTCGGCGAGCCTCACGATCAAGGCGGGCGATGCGGTCACCATCACCCCGCGTGTGATGCTGCAGCGCGCCAACTACAACGGCTTTCCCCCGGGGCGACTTCAATAGCATGCCGGACAACGGCATTGGCCTTCCCGGCACCCTCCTGGTCCCTACACGCTGCCACAGCCGCTGGTCACTGATAATTTTACCCAGGCGCGCTTCTTCAACGTCCCGGAGGGCGGCTCCGACGTGGGACCTGTATTCGCTCAACCTGCACTGGAAAACCGGCTTCGGCGAGTTCGTCTCGTCGACCGCGCGTATTTCGACCGCCGGGTCGATGAGACCGAGGACCAGTCGGAGTTCGTCTGGGCGGCGATCACCTCGGGCGCGTGCGCCAACCCGGCGCCCTACTGCAATCCGCCGGCCCCCGGTCCGATCCAGGAGATCAAGTCGTACCAGCGCGCTTCGTCGAGGAAGCGCGCTTTGCGTCGCAGCCTCCGGGCCGATCCAGTTCGTGGTCGGCGCGTTCTACTCGGATTTCCATGGCCGTGTGCCGTTCGCATCGCTCTACCCCGGCTCGCAGGTTCCGAATCTGGACAATCAGCTGACGGGAGGCCAGCCCAACAACCCTGACGGCATTCCCGAACCTCATTTTCGCCCAGGACTTCCATGCCAAGTGCGGGAGCCGGCGGCCTTCGGCGAGGTGTCCTGGGACATCAGCAAGGCGTGGAAGGCGACGGCCGAGCTGCGCTGGTACCAGGTGAAGACCACCTCACAGGGATTCGAGGAGGGACTGGCGGTGGGCGGGGCGAAAATCGTGAGCCCGCTGGCGACCGTCAAGGAGAGCGGCGTCAACCCGAAGTTCGAGCTGGATTATCACGTCGATCCTGACAAGATGATCTACGCACTGGCGTCCAAGGGCTTCCGGCCGGGCGGCGGTACCGATCGTTCCGCCGGGCACGGCAGGCACGCCCAACGACTGCGTGGCGGCGCTGCAGCAAGTGAACCCGAACCTCACCTTGGAGGATACCCGCAGCTTCCATTCGGATTCGCTGTGGAACTACGAGCTGGGCGCCAAGACCGGGTGGCTGGATCATCGGCTGACGCTCAACGCCGCGGCGTTCAGCATCAAGCGTGGGACAACATCAGCAGGCGGTGCTGCTGCCGTGCGGCTTCCAGTTCATCGCCAATGCCGGCGCTCGCCGAGAGCAGGCGGCGAGCTGGAACCGCGCGGCGGCCACCGAGCACTTGCAGGTGTCTCTCGGTGTGGGCTACCAGGACGCGAAGATCACCGAGAAGGGCGAGTCGGCGCAGGCGGTGGGGTCGCCGGTTTTCAGCGCCCGACTGGACCGGTAACGCCTCACTCCGTACACGCTGCCGATCACAAACTCGTGGAACGCCGCGAGCGGGTCGACTTCTCCTACATCGGGCGCAGCTTCAGCTCCAGCAATGCCTCCGACTTGTCGCGCGAACGGCCCTCGTACCGATTGCTGGATGCGCGCATCGCGTTCACGAACGGGTCCACGGAACTCGCGCTGGTCGGGAAGAATCTCACGCAACGAGGTGACGAACCTGGGTGACAACCGCTCGATCGCGGCGGAGGTTCCGGGCCGACCACGACTGTTCATCAATCAGCCGCGCACGATCGGGGTGGAGTTCATACAGCGTTTCTGATTACCACGCGGCAGGAGCCAGGAACACTGTCGTAAGGGGTAGGACGGTAGGCAGCCCTAACCTCTGGGTGAAGCCATGCGCTGGCCGGTGCAGGCCGCCTGGCAAGACAGGGGAAGAGATCACGTTTCTCAAGAACTGCTGGTACGTCGCCGCTTGGGATTACGAACTCGATCGACGGGAAGCTGTTGCCCCGCACGCTGCTCGGCGAGAACATCGCTGTTTCTATCGGGAGCGACAGCGGCGAGGTCATCGCGCTCAGCGATCGTTGCCCGCATCGCGGCGCGCTCCTGTCCAGGGAGGCGGAAGGCGACAGCGTGCGGTGCATGTACCACGGGATCAAGTACGACCAGACTGGCCGCTGTGTCCAGATTCCGGGCCAGGACATGATCTCCGCCCAAACCGTGGTGCGCAAGTATCCGATCGTCGAGAGTGGACACTCTGATCTGGATCTGGATGGGAGGCGGCACGTGCGGATCGCGCGCTCATTCCAGAGTACGCGCCGCTGCACGACCCGAAGTGGAAGGGCTTGCCCGCGTATCTGCACTACGACGCCAACTACCTGCTCATCGTCGACAACCTGAGTGACTTGCTCATCTGGCATTCGTGCATACCCACACCCTCGGTGGCTCGGAAGGTACGCGTGAGTCACCAAGCCGGTCGTCGTCGAGAAACAGGAGCGCGGCCCTCGTGTCGAGCGCTGGCACATGAACAGCGAAGTACCGCCGTTTCACAAGAAGGTCATTCGCGACAAGGATGCGGGTGGACTGTCGCAATCACGTCACTCATGCTCATTCCAGGGATCTTCTACATGGAGACGATGTTCACCCGGCGGGGCAGGGCGCGGAGAAGGGCAACCTGCAGAACGCCCGGGAGTATCGTAACCGTCAGTGCTATGACCCCCGAGACCGAGCGCACCACTCACTTCTTCTGGGCCTATCTGAACAATTTCGAAGGTGACGACCCACCATTTCCAGGTCGCTGCTTGACAGCCTGATTGAGGCGGTTCATGGAGGACAAGGCGATCATCGAGCGGCAGCAACGGACGCTCGATGAGGATCCGGCTTTCAGATGCTGGGGATCTTGGCGGATGCGCCGCTCGCACACGCTCAGGCGCGTGCTCGCCAGCGCTCATCGAGGCTGAGCAGCAGAGCGCCGGCGAGGCGCCGCCCCTGCCACGAAGAAACCTCACTCGCGTAGCCCGCGATTGGAGCTAGTCGCGCTGCGCGCTCACCACACAAGCCACGAGCCCATTGCCATCCGTGCGGTCGGGTGCACCGTTACAAGAATGAATCTCAGCGAGGCTGCCGGTGAGCGCACTGCGTTTCCAGCGCGATTCGCGCGCTTGCGGAGCGCGTAACGCAGCTCGCGGCGGACCTTTATGAACGGCTGGACGGCGCGCGGCTACCCACAAACCTCCGGGAACTCAGACGCAAAGCGCCTTCGATGAGCCGGTGCCGCAGCAGGGTCTGAAGGCGGCGGCACTGGATGCACTCACGGAGGTGGTCGAGCTGTCCCGTCTTCCAACGCCGCGCTTCTTCGGCTACGTGCTCGGCTCGGGCGAGCCGGTGGCCGCGCTGGCGGACCTCCTGGCCAGCGTGCTCAATCAAAATGTGACGGCGTGGCGCTCCCGCGCCAGCCGCGGTGGCTATGGAGCGGCAGGTGGTGCGTTGGATCGCCGACGCCTGGGCGTGTCCGGGATTCACAGGAAGCCCAGTGCGGCGGCGGCTCATCCGCGAATCTCATGGCGCTGGCCATGGCGCGCGAGGCCAAACTCCCCGCTAATGAGGCGGGTGCCGGCCCGGCGTCACCCATTGCTCGGGCGAAGTGCACATGTCGATCGCCAAGGCGGTGGCGCTCCTGGGCCTGGGGCGGCGCAGCTTGCACACGGTGGCGGTGGATGGGCAGGCGCGCATGAGCGTCAGGGCGGGCTGGAGCAAGCGGATTGCGGAGGATCGCGCCGCGGGCGCGAGCGCATTGCGGTCGTGGCCTCGGCGGGAACCGTCAGTACGGGTGCGATCGATCTCCTTGAGCCCATAGCAGAGATCTGCCGAGCGAACGATCTTTGGCTCCACGTCGACGGTGCCTACGGGCGCTGGGCGCGCTGGTGGCTGCGGAGAAGTTACCGCGGGCTCAACCGCGCGAATTACGCTTGTCGGTGGACCTGCACAAATGGTTCTATCAGCCGGTGGATTGCGGGCTGCTGCTCTTTCAAGGATCCGGCGGTTGCCAGGGCAACGTTCTCGCACACCGAAGACTACGCCCGGGTCATCGACTCGGGGCCGGGAGAGGACTTTCGCTTTTTTCGAGGAATCGCTGGAGCTGTCGCGTCGCTTCCGGGCCCTGAAGCGTGTGGCTGTCGCTGCGGTACCACGGACTCGAGGCCTTCGCGCCGCCATCCGCGCCGACCTGAGCACGCCCGACAGCTCGGCGACACGATCCGGGAATGTCCTGAGCTTGAGTTGCTGGCGCCGGTCGAGCTGAGCGCTGCGTGTGGCTTCCGGTACCGCGGCAGCGGCAGCGACGCGGACCTCAATCAGCTCAATCGCGGCAGTCTTGCGGCGCATCATCGAAAGACGGCCGCGTCTATCTCTCCAACGCCTCCATTGCCGGCGCGTTCGCGCTGCGCGCCTGCTTCGTCAATCATCGCAGCGGCAGCTCAGATGTCAGCGAAATCGTCCCCGAGGTGCTCAAGGCGGCCCGACCGATAAGGATGCAGCGGCCATAGCCGGCGAGGGGTCGCCATTCATGAGGCCGGATTGGTTCTACGGACGATTTACTCTAACAAAGGACAACTGGAGACGGGTATGACGTCGACCACGAAGGCCATGGGGCTTCTCATGAAGCTGGCGCGCCCGCACCGGCGGAGCGGCTGCTGCCGGTCACCGACGCGGAGCGGCAAGCGCGTGTCCGGCTTATGCCGCGTGCTATCGGATTCTCGACCACCTGGGCTGGACGGAGTTGATTTTTAATCACATTACCCTGCGCGTCCCCGGGCCGGAGACGATCTTCCTGATCAACCCGTTCGGCCTGCACTACCCCGCGAGGTCACGGCCTCGAATCTGGTCGCAGTCGATCTGCAAGGTCGGCCCGTGCGGCCCACGGAATACCCGGTCAACCTGGCTGGCTTCGTAACGCATAGCGCGATACATGGAGCGATCCAGGCGGCGCACTGCGTTGAGTGCACACGCATACGACGACGGGGAGCGCGGTGGCTTGCCTGGAGAGGGGCTCTGTCGTCACGACTCATTCTACGGAGCACAACTCGCACGGGCGAGTCGCTCACCACGTCTCGGAGGGTGTCACGGTCAACCCGGATGAGCAGGCCCGCATGATCGCAAGCATCGGCGACAAGCGCGCAGGTTATCCGCGGCAATCACGGTTTGCTGACCTTGGGGAGACGCTCGAGGCAGCCTCTGTGTGCGGCCGTGGCCAGCCGCAGCGCGCCCAGACGATACGAGCGGCCGCTGCACAGACCGGTCGCCCGGGGATCGGCTGTCCGCTGGCGCATCGGGCACATGACGACATCTCAGCCAGGCTCGGCCGGCGGCCCGCTTACCGGCATGGCGGCGCTCGATGCGCTGGTGAGGCACTCGACCGCGTGGATACGTTCGTATCGAGATCCGGTAAAGGCTCCGTTCAGGAGCACCTCTCTATGAAGAATGAGCCGAGGCACGCTGGCTGGCTGCGTATGTACTGGCGATTTGAAGCGGAACGCGCCACGATACAGGCGGTCAAGGCGGCCCGCTGAGGCAGCGCCGTTCGGTCGGGCGGCGCGACTGTCGGGGCTGCTGGTGCGGCGCCAGGCGCAGCAAGTCCCGGTGCGACTCGGAAGGGAACCGGGGGTAGCTTGAGCGGTTCACGCTGGCACCTCGGGGCGATCCTCGGGCTCAGCCGGGCTTGCGCATCGATGGCCCAGCGTTGGCCCCGAGCCGCTGGTCAACGAGGGGCCCTGCCCGCCTACCCGGGTCAACCGCACGTGTGGTACTGTCAACGACATCGTGTTCGGACTATATGGCTGACGGACGCGCTTGTATCTCTTCATCGACGCGGGACATCGGGCAGTTCCGGCGGCATGGCTGAGTGCCGGCTACGGCCACGTGTTGTGCCGAGCCGCAGCCGGCGCGCTCCAGCGACACCTGTATTCGCCGGAGACCTATTTCTCCCGCGAGCACGCGCGGGACGCGCACCGATGTCGTGACGCTCTACGACCCCAAAACCCTCAGCCCCGGCGCGGAGATCCCCATCCCGCCCGGGCGCGTCGCGGCTGGAGCGCCGCCGATGGTGAATGCGGCGGTATTTACTCGACGATGAGCGTTTCGCTGCTCATCTTTCAACTTTACCCCTGGCGCAGTCGGTCAGCGTCGTCGACAACCCAGCTGCCGCAGCTCTCGTCGGTGAAATCGATACGGCGGGCTGCGCGCTTCGGTCTGGCCCGACGGGGCCGCGGTCAGTTTTTCCTCGGATCTGCGCGGACGGGTCGCTGCCAGCAAGTCACGATCGCGACGAGCACGGCTTGCCGGACGGGCAGCGCGCACACGCTCGGCGCTGGACTGACGCGGAGTGGCGATCCCGGTCACGGCAGGTGGCGTCCGCAGCGGGCGACAATCGCCATGCTGGTCTTCGCTCCGTCTAAGGCGAAGTACTGCCGCTGAAGGTTGCGCCGTTACGCCTCTGATGCAGCTCTCCGCGGAACCCGCCGGTGGCCATTACGAGCGCGAGAGCGTAAGCAAGCGTGGCGAACTTGGGGGCTGCAGCACCTTGCGATCCATCGCAGCCTGCACCAGCTCTACGCGGCCAGTGCACCAGGGCGCGGAAGTGGACGCACGGCAGGATCCCGGCAGCGAGGTCATGGGGTGTTCGACGTCGCACAGGGCAAGCGCCTCGTGAACCATGCCGCTGGATTAGCCTGGTTCCGCCGGCTCGATCCAGGTCACCGAGGATGCAGAGACCGCCGTTACTTCACCGCTCTTATTCGCTGGCAGTCATCAGACCTGGAGGTTCACGATGCGCTGTCCGGCAGGCACCTGCGGACGGTGTCGGCTATCGGGCTGACGCCGACCATCGCCGGTGCTGCCGTGAGCGCCGCTCGGGAGGCAGTGGTGGCGGCGAAACGGGTCGACGTCGGTGGGTTGAGTGACGGCGCGACAAAGTGGCCTCGCGCGCCGCACCTGCCGGCGCAGTGTGCCTGGGCGCCCGGGCTGTTTGGCTGGCCGCGGCCACGCTGCCGTGGCGGCGCCGGCGGCGGCGCGGAGCCCCGGCAAGAGACCACCGGAAGCGACCATGATCCGGGTGATCCGACCAGTTGCGACCTCATTGGCGCCACTCGCGCGATCGATGGGTCTTCTCTGCGGCTGCCGTGCGGCGGTACCCACCACACAGCTGTACCGCCCGGCACCGAGCCGTCGGCGGTGACGTGGATCGGCACCCGTCGCAATCCTGCAAGGCGACGGCAAGGACTTGGCATCGTCTCGTACAATGACTGCTGCGGGAAAGGGCAGCTCGTGGCCGCTGCCCGTGCAACCGCAACGAGAACGACTAGCCGCTCGGCGAGCCGTTCCGGCGCCAATGACTACGACTCGCGCGGCGGGCAGCTGCAAGGTGGGCATACCGTACTAACTGCTCGGTCGCGCGCATCGTGGGCACGGGCCAAGTGATCGGCGCGCGGCGCCGCATGCGCGCTGCAGGGACGCGCTGTCACGCAGGGCCCGGCCCCGATGCTATGCTGGCGGCATTCGGTACAGGCGTCATGAACCGCAGGCCAACTACATGCTCAACTGCATGATGCCACCTGAGTGATGGTTCCGGCGCCTTCGGAAGGTGCCCTCACTGCGCAATACCTGGTCCCCTTGGCACAGACACGCGACGCCGTTATCTCGTGCAGGTTCCCGGGACGTCGCAACCGGCGCTTCGGATCGTGAGGCCAGCCGGAGCTGCTCAACTGGATGAGCAGCGGCAGCTTGAGTGGTCGGCACGGTGCCCCGCGACCCGGGAGAGCTGTCAGTGGCGGCAGAAGCTGGCAGCTATCGCGCCGGATGCGTGCTCGGGACAGGCATCAGCGCCACCCGGGTCCGGCTTGCTATGGCGGTTGGCGTTCGCGAACAGCGACCACCCAGCGCGGCACCAACCTTGAGTCGACTGGCGGAACAGCCGCGCCCACCACCCGATCTCGGATCTGTCCACCGCATCCGCGGTGATTTCGGCTTTCTTCGAAGGTTTCGACTTGCCGGAACTGTTGAGGGCGACCGCCTGGCGAACGAGCGCCTTGAAGGCGGACTCGTCAACTTCTTCTCCTTCGTGGATGTCGATCGCGCGGCGTACGTTTCCGTCGAGACTCGAGTTGAAGAGACGGGCCGGATCCTTCAGAGACGCGCCCTTGGCGAAGGTCAGCTTCACGACACTCTTGTAGGATTCGCCAGTGCAGATGATGCCGTCGTGCGACCAAACCGGAGTGCCCATCCACTTCCTACCTCGACGACGTCCGGGTCTGCTTCCTTGATGAGCTTGCGCATTCGTGCTGAGGGTCTTCCCGCGCCAGTCCCCGAGCTCGGCAATTCTTTTCGAGATGAGCTCCGATGCCGAACTGGCCCCGGCTCGCGCCCGACTTTTTCATATTATAGCCTTCCTGGGGATTTGGGACAAGCGTCAGGGGATCCAAACGCCCGCCATTCCACCTGAGTGGCTCGGGGAGGTCAAGGTCCACCGATGCTGTCGATGTCGTCCGACTAAGACGACTTTGCGGGGCACGTCCCAGGCGGTCAAGATGACTTAGGGGATGGTGCCTCGGGGAGCAACTCAGTCCGCGCTGATCCGATCGAGCTGAAGAAAGAGCGCCGTCGACAACGCCGATCTGGCAATGTCGAGACTGAGCCCGCCTTCGAGCCGCCGCTCCACTACGCGATGCTGGGGACACTTTGAGAACGAAGAGCGCCTTCTGGCAGATGCGCCGCTGGCACCGTTCGCCCGGGGTCAGTGGTTCTGATTGCGATGATAGTCCCGCCGTACCGCGCTGAAGGTGATAAGCGCGCGTCACCATGGGCGGGCGGGGAAACGTGCGCGAGCGAAATAGTACGCTCAGCCGGGGAGGATTTCTCTGGGCTTGCCGATGGTCAAACCGATGTACCGGCCCGTATAATTGGCGCAACCGGCAGACGACCGGGAGACGCGGCAATCCCGTAGAACCTTAAGTATCTATAAGTTGCTGTTTAATGCAATATATTTGTTGCGATGCACTGTATCGCAGTGGTCGCTTCTTAAGTCGGTACCGGCAATCCGCCCCGCCTCATTCACCGATCAGCCGCAGCTGGGGGCGTGCGTGGTCGGCAGACGCAGGAGCGGCGTTTTGCCGCCCCGAATGTACGCCTGGGGTGTGCCAAGTGTCGGAGTCGAACGCGCTGGTAACCTCAGATGAATCCCTCCGTAACGCGAACAGTCGCACGCGCATATCCTGGCCGAAATAGACCACACAGTCGGAGCTGGTCGCTCAGTGTTGAGTGATCGTGGCGTGCACTGACGGAGACACGTCTGGAATTGCGCATGTGGTTACGTAGCTGCGCACCGAACCTTCTTACCCTGCATGCTCTTGACGAATTCTTCCTGCTCGCTGACCCGTCCTCGAGCTGATCAAACGCGGCAAAAGCGGTAGCTGTGTTTAGCGCTGGCATCGGGTTTCAGCGGAGCGTACTCGGGGATTCAGGGGACGGGCGGGGTACTGGGGGGATGCTGGGGACTTGGCGGGGTACTGGAGGTTTATGTCCAGACATTGAAATACTGCTAAATTCTGTCGCCACGATCGCCCAAACGATCAGGAGAAAGCAGCTTCCTTATACTTGGGGAACAATCCGCCAGTCGTTGATTATAATCAATGGATGCAAGCTTAAGGATTTAAGATGGCTCCCGCCGGATTGAGTCGGCGAATCATTACCCTAACAGCGGGCAGTCACCCTGATGGCGCCGAGGCGGTACCGATGTCACTCCAAACTGGGCAGCTGCAGCGGCTGTTTCTTCGCGTCAGCCACAGTGCACCGCAGCGTCCGGAAATCGCCGCCTTACTCGTAGGTTGTTGAGGGAGGCTTTTCTTCTGGACAGGCTGACTATGGACCGGAGCGTGGCCTGCTTGAGACCGTGCTGCGCCACGGGCGAGCTGTCCTGATGCCCAAAAGCGTCGTCAGGTAGGCGACGGCGTGGTTGGATTCTGCAACCATACGCAGCCGAGGGAGCAACGGAACCACGCGCGCCTACCAACAGGATTTGGTTCGCCAGCTGATCACTTTCTGGAAGTGGGCAGTGGCACGAAGGCATCTCGTGCATGTCATTGCGTTACGGGACATGACGATGAATCTTTTCTGAAGAACCGCTGGTCAGTGGCGACTAAGTGCAAGCCCCGGCAACTGCTGAGGGGCCCAAGGAGGACTCCCGGTTACTGAGACGATACCCAGAACACCTCGGAGGTAGCCGGGCCGTCATCCCCCACCGCAGACGCGCCGCAGCGACCAGTCCAGCGCGCGCCTTGAAGGGCTAAACCAGGCAGCAAGACGGCTCGTATCAACTGGCGGGCGAGTGCTATCTGGCGTGGCTTGGCAGAGCCGGCACGGGCCGGGATCGCGCCTTCCTGAAAGCCGTGGCCCGCGCAGGCTGCAGTTGTGAGTTCCCGGAGGCTGGCCGAGAACCGAGAAGCGGTGAAAACCCAGATCCGCCAGTGGACGACGAGGCAGCGTTCGGGACTTCAGCGGGCAAACTGAGTCCCCGCAATCCCGCGCTCCGACTCGCTCCTGGCGTGAGTCCGGGTTACTCTAAATTCCTGCCAGTGATTTCGCGTGACGCACGAATAGCCAGCCAAGTTCAAATCACTCAGGCCCATGGCCGCGCGGCTCGTGTACGCGCGAGCCGCCTGCAGATCGAGCCGTGAGCTGGCGTGAGAGGCGCGGGCCTTTTGAGCCATTGCAGCGCTACACGCGAGAGTGTCGTCATCCAGCATCAGGGCTTCCGTTGACCGGCAACGGCAAGCTTCCGTGAGCTTTTACAAGCTGATCGCAAGAAACCCTCGAGGGCGAAACTCCGCACCCTGACGATCGCGATAGCGGCCAGAGCAGCCGCGGATGATCCTGGGCCACCCGCCCAGGTGGAGGCGGGAGATCTTCCCCGCGCTGGCGCAGGCGGCAGCCCCAGCCGCTACTCTCCTCCGCAGCCATGTCGCGGTCAGTCCGCCGGCCTCCATGCGAAGTAACGCACCGCCTGCTCAAAGCTCCAGCGACCGGTGTGAAGGTTTACATCCACCCCGATCCGCGCCGCCGGTCAACGGCTCAGGCGCAGGACCTGGGCCTGTGCCGCGGAGTTGTCTGGGTATAAGCCCTCACGCGAAGCATCTCCTCTCCGTATAACGCCCAACCTTCTGCGAAGACCGAATCTGAATGCTGACGTCGGATTTCGTCCTTCAGATGATTAGCGATCGAAAGCTGCAAAAGTGTCCGGAATTCCTCTCGTGTGCCAAGATTGGGCGCGGGTCTTCGATTGCCGCGCGTATGTAGAAGTTGCCGCTGCTCGGATTGTAGGTCGATGAAGTAAAACCCGACAGGATCCTTGTCGTAGATACCGGGCGGATTCATAAAGCCGCCAGGGGAAGTGGGCTTGAACGCCTCGGGAAGTTCACGGATCTCTGAAAGCCCCCAGGTAGCTCGGAATCGTTACCAGTCGATTCGCCTGCAGGAAACTGACGACTTCCTTCAGACGCGACTCGTAGGCTGGAAGAAACCCCGCCTGGTCCTTCGGTACATGTGCGGCGCGCCGTGGATCAGGTGAAGCGAGGTTCGAGGTCCTTCAGCATGGCCTCCAGTGCCCGGTAGCGCGAGCTCCATCTCTCCCAGATGCGCAACGTCACGCGCATCGAAGGGCGAGGAGCAGTACGTGCTTGAGCAGGTAGTTGTACTGTGCCTCCCCCATTGGCTGCCATTCCGGCATCTTGGCCAGACCGGCTTGTAACCAGTCGGCATACTCGTGCAACGCCTTAAGTGCCGCATCGCGTGCCAGTTCCAGCCGTTTTCAGTTCCGGCGGCCGACATGCCATCGGCGAGAGTCATGAGGCTAACCGTGTGCAGATCGTCCCCTCCCGAGCGGCCTCGACTGCCAGTGATGCGTACAGCTTGACCGGATGCGTTAAATTCGTGCGCGCGGTCTGCAGCAGCCCCGGCATCTGCTCAAGGCGGGCGGTTGCGGCGCGTCCACGCGGTGCGTGGCGACGCATAGTCAGCACAGCGTAACCGGAACGCTA
>ERZ1370068.6633-contig-5604_pt1 | contig 30190 bp, 29 predicted proteins | sample MGYA00561227_ERZ1370068 | MGnify/ENA primary metagenome ERZ1370068 (study PRJEB38410, sample SAMEA6850437) | metagenome | study: Metagenomic assessment of the ecological functions of the soil: analysis of the soil microbiota associated with the...
ACGTACTTCGTTCAGTTACGTATTGCTCCTAAAGGGTCTGGCCGGAGCTCGAGCGGCGCTCCGTATCTCGTGTCCGGTCAACGATCCGTACAGACACGATCTCGCCGTACCACCGCGTGGGGCCGTTCGTGGTCTCGGCCGTCGGCTCCGGCGCGTCCTCGCGCGCTCGCGGCCGGCTCGACCGACGTGTCCATGCAGACCGGCCCGTCAGGCCGCGTCCAGAGCGTGACCGCGGTCGGCTCCGCAGGGTGAGTCGACGATGACGCGGCTCCGGATCTCCGTCCGGCGCGATGAACCTGCGCTCGACGTGGTTCCGCGATCGGCATGCTCTCGCGCTCGCCACGCCCCGCAGCGCGCCGGTCACGTACGGCAAGAACTTGTCGCGCTGAGCGGCGTCGCCCGCCAGGCTGCCCCGCGGTGCCGGCTGGACCAGCGTCAGCCAGGGACTCCGTGGGAGCAGGTCCGCCCGATCGCACCCGGCCCGGGCGGCTCGGTGAGGGTCCCGGCCGAAGCCGCGCGTGCCGACCGACTACCGGCTCGTCAGCGGCGCGGCCTGCCAGCGCGGTCGCGCACGTCTCGGTCGCTCCGCTCGTGCGGTTCCACGGGATGCCCGACGCACGACGCTGCGCGGCTTCGCGACGGCCGCTCTTCCCGGCGGGCCAGCGTCGCGCTGCAGCGCTTCGACGGTGCCACGCTGGAAGTCGATCGCGCGTGCGACGATCGACCAGAACGGAGACTTCGAGGCGCACGTGAACCTGACTCCGGCCAGTACCGCGCACAGGCTCGCGCCAGGCCGGGGCTTCGTGCCCGGCGTGAGCCCGACGCTGACGGTCGGGGCCGGCATGAAGCGGCTTCGTCCTCGCATGCCTTCCTGCTCGCCCTGGCCGTGCCCGCGCAGGCGTCGGCAGCTCGGTTCGCCATCGGTATCCAGAAGCGGACCGACGAGCAGCGTCCAGTAGCGCGTCGCGTCAGGCTGTGACCGGGCAGCCGGTGACGAAGATCGGCGCGTTCCGCCCTGTCGGTGCGCGCGCGAGCACGCGGGCGAGCTGCTCTCGCTCAAAGGCACCTCTGCTTGGGTCGAGCGCATGCGACCGACCCGAGGCTTCGTTCACGCCAGACGACCCGCTGATGAACAGGCAGTGGTACCTCGGCCGGATTCACGCCTTCGACGCGTGGACGCAGCTGCCCACGCTCGAGACCGTGCGCGTGGCCGTGCTCGACTCCGGGCGTCGACTCAGGACACCCGGACGCTGCAGAGCCAGATCGCCGACGGGCGGAGCTTCGTCTCCAGCTCGTGGGAGAGCGACACGAACGGCCACGGGACGCTTCGTCGCGGGGAGATCGCAGCCGCGACGAACAACGGCATCGGCATTGCCGGCCGTCGGTTTCCCGTCGAGCTCCTGATCGCCAAGATCGTGCGCGCCGACGGCACGATCTCGACTCGGACGCGAAGCCCGCGCCATCCGCTGGGCCGTCGACCGCGGGCGCGCGCGTGATCAACATCGAGCTTCGGCGGCGTGCGCGACCCGCACGACCAGAGCCTCGACACGTACTCGCCGCTCGAGGCCGCGGCCGTCGCAGTACGCGGTCAGCAAGGGCGTGCTCGTCGTCGCCGCGGTCAGGAACGCCGACAGTGCGCCGACCGAGCCCTGGAACTACGCCGGCTATCCCGCGGCCCTCCCGCACGTCGTCGGCGTCAGCTCGTTGAACCGCGACGGAACGGTGCCGAACTTCTCGAACCGCGACATCCGCTACGTCGACATCGCGGCTCCCGGCGAGGAGATCTTCTCGACGCTCCCGCGCGCTGACCCAGTCGTCCAGGCCCGCCTGCCTGCCTCAGGGGTACTCGGACTGCGGCCCGATGGAGTTCCGCCGCGGTGAAGGGACGTCGTTCTCCGCTCCGCAGGTCTCCGGCCGCCGCCGCGCTGCTCTTCGCGACCGACCCGGGCCTCAGGCGGATCAGGTGCTCGACCATCCTCACGAGAACCGCGGACGACTCGGACGCGACACTGGCTGCCTGCGCTGCTACGCCGGGCCGCGACTCGCTGACCGGCTGGGGCCTGCTCGACGTCAGCAGCGCCGTGCATCTGCGCTCGACGGCCACTGCCGAGCCCGACCGCTACGAGGCGAACGACCGGTGGCCACTGCCGCGACGGTCGTGGGGCCCGCGAGGGCCAGCGGATCCAGGCGACGATCGACTACTGGGACGACCGCGACGGACATCTACAAGATCAGGGTCAACCACGGCGAGGCAAGCTCGTCGCGCGGCTGCGCGAGGCCGCGGGCGCGAACTCGGATCTCTTCCTCTGGAAGCCGGGGACGACGAGCGTCGGCGGCGTCGGCAAGTCGGCCAGCGGTTCCTCGCCGCCCAGTCGACGTCGCCCGGATCGCTGGACAAGATCAGGCTCCGTGTTCGCGAGGGCGGCTGGTACTACCTGGTCGTGAAGATCGCGTCGCCGGGGTCGGGCAAGTACACGCTCAGGTACCGGAAGCGCCCGCGGGCGGCGCTTCGAGCAGCTCGTCCGTAGCGACCTCGCGGATCTGCCGCGCCGGGTTGCCGACGACGAGCCCGCGCGGCGGGACGTCGTTCGTCGACGACCGCGCCGGCTCCGACGTAACGCCTCTTCGCCGATCTCGACCGCCGGGCAGAGCACCGCGCCGCCGCCGACGCGGCGCGCCGCGCCTGATCGTCGGCCCGCGGCAGAGCTCGTGCCGCTTCTCGGTGCGGCCCATGAAGTTGTCGTTCGTCGTGACCACGCACGGCGCGATGAAGACGTCGTCCTCGAGCGTCGAGTAGGCGGTGACGTACGCGTCGGCCTGGATCTTCGTGCAGCGCGCCGATCGTCGTGTCGTTCTCGACCGAGCGAGCCGCGGCCCGACGACGACGTCGTCGCCGATCGTCACAGCGCTCGCGCACGCAGGCCTGGTCGCCGACGATCACGCGCGCGCCGATGCGTCGTGCCCGGCGAAGACGATCGCGCCTGTCGAGACGATCGTCCCGTCGCCGAAGCTCGAGCGGCGGCAGCGGCCTCGCGCGCTCGCGGTCGAGCGCGGCGAGAGCGCCGGCTGCTTGCCGACGACCGCGTGGTCTCCGAGCACCGCACGCCCTCGCCGAGCACCGTGCCCGGGATAGACGACCGCGGTCTCGGCGATCTGGCGTCACGCCGTGAGCGCGCGTCGAGCGACTCCTGGAGCTGCTCGAGCGCGCGGACGACCGCGAGCCCGTCGCGGGCCCGGCGTCGCCGGGTCGCCCTCGCCGCCGACGAGCGCAGGAAGTGCGCGACACTCCAGGCGCAGCGGCTCGTCCGTTCGAGATCTTCGGGATGTAGATGTCGCCGGTGCGCGTCTGCCACTCGCCGTAGGTCGCCGGCGCGCTCGACCGGGCCCTTGTCGTAGACCGTCACCTTGCGCTCCGAGCTCCATGTCGTCGAAGACGGCCATCTTGTCGCGCCCGACGACGGTCAGCTTGCGCATCTTGTGCGGGTCGAGCCACGAGAGGTGCATGTGCGCGATCTTCGCCGGACGGGAAGCGCAGGTAGCAGAAGACGACGTCCTCGACGCCCGCGTGCAGGAACGCGCTCGCCGCGCGCCCACGCCTCGCCCGGCTCCTCGCCGACGAGGTGCAGGATCACCGAGAGGTCGTGCACGCCGAGCGACCAGAGCGCGTTCTCGTCCGTGCGGATCATGCCCGAGGTTCTGGCGGTTCCCGTAGATGCAGAGCACGTCGCCGAGCTCGCCTCGCGTCGATCAGCTCCTTCAGCTTCTGCACGCCCGGGTGGTAGAGGAGCAGGTGGCCGGGCATCAGGACGAGGCTCGCGCTCCTGCGCGAGCGCGACGAGCTCCTCCGCCTCGGCGCTCGACTGCGCCTGGCGGCTTCTCGACGAAGACGTGCTTGCCGGCCTCGAGCGCCTGCTTCGGCGAGCTCGTAGTGGCGTGACGACCGGGGTCGCGATCACGACCGCGTCCAGCTCCGGGTCGGCGAGCAGCTCGTCGAAGTGCGGCTGTCGTCGCGCGCCTGCGGGTGCGGCCGTCGACGCTGCCGCGAGGCAGCTCCGGCGACGGTCGCAGAGCCAGCGCGAGGTCGGCCGAGCGTCGCCGAAGTTGCGGGCGAGGTTCGGGCCCCAGTAGCCGAGGCCCGCCTGCCCGACGCCGGACCTCACAGCTTCCAGACCTTGCCGTTCGCCGGCCCGTGCTGCCGGCGTCGCGTTGCGCAGGTCGACGACGAGCGGCGCCTGCTGCGACGAGCAGGTCGTCGTAGTCGATGCCCGAGTGCGCGGTGACGATCGCGACGCAGTCGGCCGCCTGCAGGCTCGAGCGGCGCGGAGGTCAGGCCGAGCTCGGGCAGCTCCGGCACGAACGGGTCGTGGTACGAGACGTCCGCGCCCGCGCTCCTGCAGCAGCTCGATCATCTTCAGCGCCGGCGACTCGCGCGTGTCGTCGATGTCCGCCTTGTAGGAGACGCCGAGGAGCAGGATCTTCGAGCCCGCTGAGCGGCCTTGCTCGTGCGCGGTTCAGCGCGCGCGGCGATCTTGCCGAGGCACCAGTACGGCATGTTCTCGTTGACCTTGCCCGCGAGCTCGATGAACTCGCGTGTAGAAGTCGTACTCGCGCGCCTTCCAGGTCAGGTAGAAGGGGTCGATCGGCATGCAGTGGCCGCCGAGCCCGGGGCCCGGCTGGAAGCGTCATGAAGCCGAACGGCTTCGTCGCGGCCGCGCCGATCGACCTCCCAGACGTCGATGCTCCATCCGGTCGCAGAGCTGCGCGAGCTCGTTGACGAGCGCGATGTTGACCGAGCGGAAGATGTTCTCCGAGCAGCTTCGTCAGCTCCGCCGCCTCGGGCGACGAGACGGGGTGCACGGTCTCGATCGCGCGCGCGGTAGAGCTCGACGGCGCGCTCGGTGCAGGCAGGCGTCGAGGCCGCCGACGATCTTCGGCGTCGTTCTGGGTCGTCCAGTCCTCGCGGCCGGGATCGACGCGCTCGGGCGAAAGCGCGAGGTGGAAGTCCTCGCCGGCCGTCAGGCCGCTGCCGCTGCTCGAGGAGCGGCCTCAGCGCGCTCGCGCGTCGTGCCGGGATACGTGGTCGACTCGAGCACGACGAGCTGGCCCGCTTCTGGAGCCGCGGCGCGATGTCGCGCGGCGGCGCTCGAGACGAGCTGGAGGTCGGGCTCGCGCTGCGCGGTGAGCGGCGTCTGGAGCGCGATGAGGATCGCGTCAGCCTCCTTGCGAGCCACGTCGTAGTCGGTCGTGATCTCGATCGCGCCCGACTCGACGAAGCGGTGCGAGCCTCGGAAGGGACGTCGCGGATGTAGCTCTCGCCGCGCGCTGACGAGCTCGACCTTCTCCGCGGTTCGCCTCGACGAGGACGACCCGGTTACCGGCTCCAGCGAACACCTGAGCAGAGCGGCGAGGCCGACATAGCCCGCGCCGACGATTGCGACTTGGTCCCTTCACCGCGGGGCGATAGTACAGACGCCCTACGGGTGCGCTCTAGCCAGGTACCAGCGTTTCGCGGTCGGGTCGGTCTTGAAGAACGTCGTGAGCAGGTTCACGACCTTCTGCACGCCGGCTGGGGACGGGCGCGTCCCGTCGGCTTCCACGTCGTCGCACGACCACTGCAGTCCGTCGCTCCGGCCGGCCAGTCCGTCAGTCCACAGGTACGGCCCCACGCCGACCCACGGGCCTTTGAGCTTGCCGCTGATCCGGTCACTGGATCACGCCGCGGACCGCGTAGCCGCTGTCGTAGGCCGCCGGCTCCGGATTCCAGCCGGTGATCGCATAGCCGCCGTAGGTCCGGCTCGAGAGGTACACGAGCCGCAGCTTCGGATAGCGGAACCGCATCGTGTTGATGATCTTGCGGAGCGAGGTCTGAAGCCGCCTTCGCATCGCTTGGGAAGCGCGCCTGTGCTCGCCGGCGATTGCCTCTTTGAGCCAGACGACCTGGACCTGGGAAGCCGAGACTCCGGCCTCTGCGAGCCGGCTGTCGATGTTGTCCCAGTAGACGGCCCTCGAGTTGACGTTCGAGGCGTCGAAGCGCCGTTCTGCGCGCCGTCGACGACGACGACGTTCGCGTTTCGCTGATCGTCGCGGTCGGAGGCGCGCCTGAAGGCGGAGAACTCTGCGCTGGCGTTCGACATGCCGACCGAGAGCACGACGATCTTCCCGTTGACCGGCCGCACCTGGCGCGCGGCGGTCATGCGCCTTCTTCAGGTACTTCGCCGAGGGGCGGTTGAGGCCGGCCGGGTAGAGGCCGCCGCGGTAGCCGCGGTAGCGCCGGTTGCCCATGTCGGTCAGCGGAAGGAGCCCCGTCGAGGTCAGCGAGCACTGCGCGTTCGGGCGTGCTTGCTTCGGCGGTGCCTGCGAGATCGACAGGGACGCCGAGACAGCCGCAAACGCGACCACCAGAGCCAGAAGCACCTTCACTCGCATCGCATCCCGAAGAGTACGCGGCACCCGTTAGGGCGCTGTTAAGGCTCGGCTACACCTGCCCGGCCAGGGCCGGTTAGCTCAGCTGGTGAGCAGGGGACTCTTAATCCCAAGGTCGCAGGTTCGATCCCTGCACGGCCTCACCTCGCTTCCTGTGCCGGCGTCCCGCTCCCGCCCGGCGAAGCCGGCCTGCGGTTCCACGCCGCTCCGGACCTCCCGCGAGCGGACCGTGTGGCCTAACACCGTCCCACTGCACACGGGGACGGAGCGACTCGTCGGAAACCGAGGGGCCTGAGAGGCACTGAGTTTGACTCATTCGTGTCATGGACGCGCGTCCCGCGCGCCTACTGTCGTCTCACTGCCCGGATTGTCCGGGCGAGTGGCAACAGGAGAAGGCACTATGTCATCTAAAGCGATGGCTCCTCTGCTGAGCGCGCTCGGCCTGATCGGTGGTCATGGTCGCAGGCGTCGCAGGGGCGGCGAACAGCCAAGAGCAAGACCCGCACGATTACGCGAGCATGTTTCTGGGTCGAGGAGAGGGTGCTCCAGTCACCCGCCACGACGTCAAGATCAGCAAGCTCAACGGAAGCGACGTTCGCTTCTGCCATCGTCGGAAAGAGCGGGGCGAGGGCAAGGCCGGAGCCGCCGGGCTCAAGGGTCCGTCGGCGCGAACGGCGCCGTCGGTGCCCAGGGGATCCAGGGCGAGCGCGGCTTCATGGGTCTGCAGGGCACTCAGGGCCTGAACGGCCTGGCGGGTGAACGAGGCCCGCAGGGCGAAGTCGGCCCGCAGGGACTCATCGGATTGCAGGGCCTGAGCGGTCTCAGCGGCTCGAACGGTGAGGTCGGTTTGCAGGGCGAGGCCGGCCTGATCGGCCCTGCCAAGGCGAGGCCGGCCCGGCCGGTCGGAAGGCCGCGGTGCGACGGGTGCTCAGGGCGCGAGGTCGGCCCGGCGGGTGCCCTAGGTCCAGGCAGGCCCACAGGGTCCCCAAAGGCGGTGACCGCAGGTCCCACGGGTGACGCAGGCCCACGAGGCCTCAACGGCGACGCAGGCCCGCAGGGCCCAGCGGCGACGCTGGCCCGCAGGTCCGCAAGGGCGACGCCGGTCAGGCTGGAGCTCAAGGGCGACGCAGGCCCGCAGGGCCCCAACGGTGCCGCAGGCCCGCAGGGCCCCAAGGGCGATACAGGCCCCGCAGGGTCTCAAGGGTGATGCAGGCCCGCAGGGCCCGCAGGGCCGAAGGGTGACGCCGGCCTCGACGGTTCGCAGATCATCACCGTCGCCGGTGGCGTGGCGTCCCGGCGCGAAGCAGTTCACGGTGAGCTGCCCCGACAACAAAGTCGCCCTCAGCGGTGGCTTCTCCATCCAGGGTTCGGTGACCGCGAGCTTCCGCTCGAACGCCGCCGGTAACCCGACGGGCAACACGTCGTGGACGATCGTTCAGTCCTCGGGAGCAAGCCTCTCCGGGACTGTGTACGTCTACTGCGTGCCAAGCCAGCTAGGCGCGCAAGGGCTAGTCCGAGAAGGCCGGGGCGACCACCACCCCGGCCTTTCTCTCGAGGCGATACGGCTAGGCAACTAGCTCGGTGCTGAAGGTCGAGCTGGACCGAGGCGAACGCAGCCACGACTTCGGGGTCGAACTGCGTTCCCGCGCAGCGCACGAGCTCGCTCATCGCATCCTCTGGGTCGAGTTGGGGCGCATACGGGCGCGTGGTGGTCATCGCGTCGAACGCGTCGCAGACCGCAGATGATCCGCGCGCCCAGCGGGATCTCGGGGCCGGCTCAGCCGATCCGGATAGCCGGTTCCGTCCCAGCGCTCGTGGCTGGAGCGGACGAGCCTCGCGGCGCCTCCGAAGTCGGGTGCGGCCGCGAGGATCCGCTCGCCGATCAGCGGGTGCCGCTTCACGAACTCCCACTCGTCGGCGCCGAGCGAGCCCGGCTTGCTCAGGATCTCTCCGGGATCGCGAGCTTGCCGACGTCGTGCAGCTCGGCCGCCTGCCGGATCTTCGCGCAGCTCGCCCGGCGAGACGCGGAGCCTGCGCGCGACAGCTTCTGCGAGCTCGGCCACGTCCGCGATGCGGCTCTCCACGTCGCGCACCGCACCGAGTGCGTCCACCGTCTCGACAGGAGCGCGGTGCCGCTGCTTGTGGAGGTACATGCGATGGTCGGCCATGCTCAGAGCCTCCACTGAGCTGGCTCGCCTCCGACGGCATCAGCACCGCGCCGTACGAGCAGCTGACGGCGAAGCCTTCGCCTTCCTCCGTCAAGCGCTGCCGCAGCACGTTCTGCAAGATCGTTCGACTCGCCGTTCTCGACGCCGGCCAGCACGCAGAACTCGTCGCCGCCGAGCCGGTAGGCGCGTCCCTCGCCGTCGACCGCCGCGCCGAGCCTGCCCGCGACGCGAGCGAGCAGCGCGTCGCCTGCGGAGTGGCCGAACGAGTCGTTGTACGCCTTGAATCCGTCCAGGTCGAAGACGACGAGCGCGAACGGCGCGCTTCGTCCGCCAACGCAGCATCGAGCTCGAGCATGAAGCGCCGGCGGTTGCCGAGCCCGGTCAGCGCATCGGTCAACGCCTCCTCGCGGCTCGCGGCGAGCAGCTGCACGCGCTCGCGGAACGTGAGCACTGCGCGCGGACGATGACCGCGGCGATCGTGGCCGACGCGAGCGCCATCGCGAGCGTGTTGATCCGGACGAAGTGGTCGTAGACGAGCAGCGAGAGCCCGACGAGCGCGAAGAACGTCGGCAGCGTCGAGCGTCCTGCCAGCCTTCGTCGCGCACGCCCTCGAGCCTGCGGATCGGCTGCCAGGCCGCGCACGCGATCAGCGCCAGCCCCAGCGGCCAGCCCACGTCGAGCAGGCCGCCTTCGCGCTAGCGTCCCGGCTGCCGTCTCGTAGAGGTACGCGCTGTCCGTCATCGCGAAGACCGCGAAGCCGACCGCGACGAACGCCCACGTGGCGTCGAACCGCCAGCCGGTCAGTGCGAACGTGGCGACGACGAGCGCGAGCAGCAGCGCGTCGGCGAGCGGATAGGCGAGGTTCGTGGCGACGACGAGCGTGCTGCCGCCCGTCGACTTCAACACCGCGTCGAAGACGACCGCCGCTCCGAGCGCGGCGACCGCCAGCGACGCGATCACGCCGTCGAGGAAGAGGTTGCCGCGGAAGTCCTGCATCCGCCTGCGCAGGAGCAGCGCCAGGGCGGCATAGCTCATCGGATGAGAACGCGAGATAGAACGGGTCGGACACCGACGGGATCGGCACCGTCGGCCGTACCGGAGAAGGCGAAGAAGTAGTAGAGGTCGCCGGCCGTCCAGAGCGCGAGCGCGATTCCGAGCAGCAGCCAGGGCAGCCGCTCGGCCTTGACCGCGAACCCTCGTGCCAGGCACGCGAGTGACGCCGCGACCAGCAATCCGTTGTAGACCCAGCTGTCGAAGAACGCGTCGACGGGCCCGTGAATGCCCAGCAGCGACTCGACGCCGTACGCCGCCGTGACGGCGAGCAGACCGATGCAGAGGAACCTGCCGATGCCGAGAACGCCCCGTGCAGGGGTCGGCGAGAAGTTTTGGTGAAGCCGCAGAATTGCCCTCCGGTAGTCGAAAAACGCCTGATTCGCACTATCACGCGTGTAGGGTTTTGCGGCGTCCCCCAGAGTGGGGATTCGATCCCTCGTTCTGATTCCCCCTTTGGGGGATGGGAGGCGTCGCCAATGGCACCGATGCAGGTCTCGATGAGAGCGTCAGCGGCGACTCTCGCAGTACTCGGGCTCCTCGCGGCCTCCTTCGCGGGAGGCGCCTCCGGTGCAGGGAGTCCGAACGTCGCCGCCCTTCAGGTCGGTCTCCGGACGCACGGGCTCTACCAGGGGACGGTCGACGGCGTTCTCGGCCCGCGCACCGAGCGGGCTGTCATGCGGTTCCAGCGCCGAGCGGGCCTCTCCCCGGACGGCGCGATCGGAGCGCGCACGCGCAAGGCCTTCGGCCGGTACGGACGGCGAGGGCCGCTCGGGCCGCCGAGACCTGGCGATCGGTACCCGCGGCTGGGACGTCGCCGCGCTGCAGTTTGCGCTCGCCTGGCACGGCTTCCCGTCGGCGGTCTTCGACGGCGTGCTCGGCGCGCACACCGACACGGCGCTGCGGAAGTTCCAGCGCTGGGCCGGTCTCGACCCGGACGGAACCGCAGGCCCGTCGACGTACGCGGCGCTCCGGCGACCGGTGCCGCGCTCGCCGATCAAGCTTCTGGCTCCGGTCGCCGGCGCCTACGGCGACCTGTACGGACCGCGGGGCAATCGCTTCCACGCGGGCATCGACATCCCGGCCTCCAAGGGGACGCCCGTCGGCGCCGCCGCTGCCGGGCGAGTCGTCTTCGCAGCAGTCGGCGAGGGTTCGGCAAGCTCGTCGTGCTCGAGCATGCACACGGCGTCAGGACCCGCTACGCGCACCTGTCGCGGATCACCGTTCGCGTCGGCCAGTACGTGAAGGCCCGCGCCACGGTCGGCCTCGTGGGCGCGACGGGCGAGGCGACCGGCCCGCACCTGCACTTCGAGGTGCTCGTCCGCGGCGCCAACGTCGATCCATTGTCCGCGCTCTAGCGCCAGGACAATGCCTAGCCCACGGCGTCAGCCATGGGCTAGGCCAAGAGGTGGTGCTAGGCCGCAGGCGGCCCTTCTTCGACGTATGTCGCGCGCCGGCGGTTCCAACCGCCCCACGACGACCAGAAGATCATCGAGGCACGAGCCCGATGATGCCGATCACGATCAGGATCACCCCGATCGCGTCGAGGTTGAGCCCTGCGACCGCCTTGTCGACTCCCCAGACGAGAATTGCCCCGCCTGCGATCAGTAGCAAACTAACTGCGATTCCCAAACGAACCTCCTTGGATTACCGCCTTTACTACCCGGGTGAGGCCCGTTACTAACTAGGCAGTGGACCGGCCTCTTGAGTAGGCTCGCGCTCGGTGCGCAAGGGAGCAATCGTTCGGCTTGTCGTGATCGCTCTGCTCGCGGCTGCGGGCTGCAACCGCGGTCGCGCTCTTCGTGCCGTGGCTGCCCCCGGTCCGGTCGAAAGAGGCCGAGCGGATCGACTTCGTCTTCTGGGTGGTCGTCGGGATCTGCATCGCCGTGTTCGCGGTCGTCGCCGCGGTCACCATCTACTCGGTCATGACGTTCCGCGCGCGGCCGGACGACGACGCCGACGGACCGCCGATCCACGGGCACACGGGCCTCGAGATCACGTGGACCGCGATTCCGGCGGTGCTCGTCACGATCATCGCCGTCCTGAGCGCGGTCGCCCTCGCCGAGAACGGCGACCTGAAGTCGAACCGGCTCCAGGTCGACGTCACGGCGCGGCAGTTCGCGTGGAGCTTCAAGTACCCCCAGTACGGAAACTTCGAGACGACCGAGCTCCGGCTCGAGGAGGGGCGCCAGGTCGAGCTCAACCTGACGGCACTCGACGTGATCCACTCGTTCTGGGTGCCCGAGTTCCGTCAGAAGCAGGACGCCGTTCCCGGAATCACCACGCACCTGCCGATCACGCCGACCAAGGTCGGCACGGACACGCTCATCTGCACCGAGCTCTGCGGGCTCGGGCATGCGCTGATGCGGGCGAAGGTGATCGTGATGCGACCCGCGGACTTCCAGCAGTGGGCGCGTGCGCAGAAGCAGAAGGGAGCCCAGGCAAGTGCGGGTTAGGGTGCTCTGCTCGTGACCGAGGTCCTCGACCAGACGCCGCACGCTCCGCCCGCGCCGCCGCGGTCCCGCTGGCACCGGCTCCTGCTCGGGCCCGGCTTCATCCGTGCCGCGTGGATGACCGCGCTCTTCTTCGGGATCGGGTTCGGCCTCGTCGTCGGCCTGCGCTCGCTCGCGGGCTACGACCCTGCGGTCGACTGGCTGATCATCGTCACCGTCGCCGGTCTGATCACCGCGCCCCTCGGCTTCCTCGCCGGGCTCGGCGCGTTCGACTACTGGGTCTACTACGCGCTCGGCTACCCGACGCGCGACGAGGACCACTCGGGCCATGGAGCCCGCAGCTGGAAGGACTACTTCCGCGTCAACACCGACCACAAGGTGATCGGCGTCCAGTACGTCGTGACGACGATCGTCTTCTTCCTCGCCGGCGGGCTGATGGCGATGATCTTCCGCGCCGAGCTGGCCAAGCCGGGGATGCAGTTCCTCGACAACCAGGAGTACAACGGCCTGATCTCGGTGCACGCGGCGCTGATGATCTTCCTGTTCGTGATCCCGGCGTTCGCGGGCCTCGCCAACTACGTGATCCCGCTGATGATCGGCGCGCCGGACATGGCGTTCCCGCGGTTGAACGCGCTCTCGTTCTGGCTGCTCCCGATCGCGGGCATCATCATGCTCTCGAGCGTGGCCGTCCCCGGCGGCGCATTCGGCGCCGGCTGGACGGGCTACGCGCCGCTGTCGGTCGTCGGGACGAACGGCAACGTCTGGTTCAACATGGGCGTCCAGTGGGCGGGCGCCTCGTCGATCATGACCGCGCTCAACTTCCTGGTCACGATCATCACCATGCGCGCGCCGGGGATGACCTTCTGGCGCATGCCGCTGCTCGTGTGGGCGAACTTCACGACGTCACTGCTCGTCGTGCTCGCGACCCCGTTCGTCGCCGGCTCGCAGTTCTTCGTCATGTTCGACCGGCTGATGCACACGAACTTCTTCAACTTCCACGAGGGCGGCTACGTCCTCGGCTACCAGCACATCTTCTGGTTCTACTCGCACCCGGCCGTCTACATCATGATGCTGCCCGGCTTCGGGATCGCCTCGGAGGTGATCTCCGTCTTCTCGAGGAAACCGATCTTCGGCTACCGCCTGATGGCGCTCTCGCTGTGCGCGATCCTCGTGCTCGGCTTCTCGGTCTGGGCGCACCACATGTTCGTCTCGGGCATGGCCTCGTGGCTCCGCGTCCCGATGATGGTCACGACGCTGCTGATCGCGATACCGACCGGGATCAAGGTCTTCTCGTGGTTAGCCACGACCTGGGAAGGGCGGATCCACTTAGAGACGCCGATGCTGTGGGCCCTCGGCTTCGTGTCGATGTTCGTGATCGGCGGCCTGTCCGGGATCATGCTCGGCGCGGTCCCGATCGACATCCACACGTCGGACACGTACTTCGTCGTCGCCCACATCCACTACGTGCTGTTAGGCGGCTCCCTGTTCACGATCTTCGCCGGGATCTACTACTGGTTCCCGAAGATGACCGGCCGCATGTACAACGAGCGGCTCGGGAAGCTGCACTTCTGGCTGACGTTCATCGGCTTCAACCTGACGTTCTTCCCGATGCACATCATCGGCGTCCAGGGATGCCGAGGCGCGTCTCGGACTACAGCCCGCAGTTCAGCACGTGGAACATGATCATCTCGATCTCGTCGTTCTTCCTCGGCGTGTCGTTCGTGGTCTTCCTCTACAACGCGATCACGAGCTGGATCCGCGGGCCGATCGCGGAGGCGAACCCGTGGCATGCGATGACGCTCGAGTGGCAGGTGTCCTCGCCGCCGCCGATCTTCAACTTCGACGAGATCCCGCAGATCGTCGGCGGGCCGTACGAGTACGGCGTCCCGGGAGCGCGCCACGCGGTGTTCAACGGAGCGCGTGAGGAGGCACTCGAGGAGGCGCGATCGCCGTGAGCCACGTGCTGGTCGTCGCCAACGAGACGGTGACCGGGCCGAGCCTGATCGAGGCGGTCCAGAGCCGGCACCCCGATCTCGTCACGGTGCTCGCGCCGATCAGCAACCCGAATACGGGGTACGTCGTCTACGAGGACACGCGCCGGGCGGCTGCGGGCCGGCGGCTCGAGCGCACGCTGACGAAGCTGCGTGAGGCCGGGATTCCCGCTCACGGGCTCGTCGTCGACTCGGATCCGGCCGACGCGGTGCGCGACGCGATCGCGATGCTCGAGCCGCGGCCGACCGAGGTCATCGTCTCGACGCACCCGCAGGAGAAGTCCGGCTGGCTGCGGCGCAAGGTGATCGACCGCATCCGTGACGCCGCGGGCGGTCTCCCCGTCGAGCACGTCGTCGTCGACCTGAAGGACAACGGCGGCGAGGCGAACGTGCTCGTGATCGCGAACGAGACCGTCGTCGGCGATCCGCTTCTCGACCGGATCCGCGAGCGCGCGGCCCGCTCTCCGGCCAGCTTCCTGATCATCTGCCCGCAGAGCGATCCGTCGAGTGCCGAGCACCCCGAGGCCGAACGTCGCCTGAGGCGCGCCCTGGCCATCCTGCGCGCCGAGGGGATCGAGGCCCACGGCCAGGTGGCGCACCCGGATCCGTACACGGCGGCGATGCAGGCGATCCACGACGAGCGGATCGACGAGGTGATCGTCTCGACCTTCGCTCCCGAGCGGTCGCCCTGGATGAAGCGGAACCTCGTCCAGCGGCTGCACAACGACTCGAAGCTGCCGGTCGAGCACGTCGTCCTCGAAGAGGCGCCGGTCTAGTGGCTGCCCACGCCGAAGCCCATCACGGCCCGCCGATCGCGAACCAGAGCTCGCGGGTCGACGCTCCGACGCTCGGGATGCTGCTCTTCATCGCGTCGGAGGTCATGCTCTTCGGCTCGTTCTTCACGATCTACTTCTTCGCGCGGGTCGTGGCCGGGCCTGCGGAGTGGCCGCCGCCGCCGTTCCACCTCCCGGTCTTCGTCGCCGGCGTCAACACGGCGATCCTGGTCACCTCGAGCTTCACGATGCACTGGTCGCTCCAGGCGATCAAGCGCGGGAACCGGGCCGGGATGCAGGCCGGCCTCGTGCTCACGGTCGCTCTCGGCCTGACGTTCCTGCTGACGCAGATCCGTGAGTACTCGAGGGTCGGCTTCTCGCCGCAGGACGGCGCCTTCGGCTCGACGTTCTACGGCCTGACGGGGCTGCACGGAGCGCACGTCTTCGTCGGTCTGACCATCCTGACGTTCACGACGATTCGCGCCTTCCGGGGCCATTTCACGCCCGCAGAGCACCGGGGCGTCGAGATCTCGGGGATCTACTGGCACTTCGTCGACGTAATGTGGATTGTGGTCTACACGACGGTGTACATCCTCTAGCGCGATGATCAACCCGCTGCGCAGCGAAGCCGAGGCCTACCGCTTTCTGCTGCTGACGGTGGGGTATTTCGCCGTGATCGCGCTCGCTGCGCTGGCGATCGGCACGTGGGCGGGGATCATCGTGTTCCTGGGCCTGACCCTGGCGGGCGTCGTGTACGTCGCGCGGGCGCGCAGGGTCGAGCCGCCGCGCCAGGCCGTGCCTTCCCGCCGCGGGCGGGCGAACGAGCGCCGCATCCTCGTGATCGCGAACGAGACCGTCGGCGGCGAGCGCCTTCGGAACGAGATCCACACCCGCTCCGAGGGCTACGACGCGCATGTTCTCGTCGTCACGCCGGCGCTGAACTCTCACCTCCGCCACTGGGCCTCGGACGAGGACAACGCCCGCCTGGAGGCGCAGAAGCGTCTCGAAGCGAGCCTGGGTCGTCTCCGGGCCGCGGGCATCGACGCGAAGGGCGAGGTGGGAGACGCGGAGCCGGTGCAGGCGATGGAGGATGCGCTCCGGCTCTTCGGCGCGGACGAGATCATCATCTCGACGCACCCCGAGGGCCGCTCGCACTGGCTCGAGAAGGGATCGTCGAAACGGCCCGGGAACGCTTCGCGGTCCCGATCACGCACGTGGTCGTCGACCTCGCAGCGGAACACGAAGAAGTCCAAGAGCCGACCTAGTAACACAGTCTGTTACTAAGTCGGTCCGGGCGCGGCTATTTCTGCTGCTTGATGAAGTCGACGAGCTGCTGGGCCTGGTCGCTTCGGGACTTGGCCCTTCTTGATCACCGAAGTCATGACGCCCGGCTGGTAGCCCTTCACGATGTCCAGGTCCGGGTCGATGATCGAGTCGAGCAGGTACTTCTCGTCCGCGGTCACGGTCTTGCCGTTCGTGAGCTGAACCTTGCTCCCGTAGAGCCCCTTGAAGGTCGGCCCCGTCGACTTCGAGCCGTCCAGCGAGTGGCAGCTCTGGCAACCGAGCGATGCGTACAGCCCCTGGCCTCCCGTGGCGGTTGTGGCGATCCCGGGGCACGCCTGCTTGTCCGTGCTGGCCGCGCACAGCGCCACGTAGGCCGCAACGTCATCGGCCTGCTGTCCCTTGACGAGATTCGCCGGCATCGCGCTGCCCGCGGTCGGGTACTTGATCTGGTCGTGCACGACGTTCTCGATCGTGCTCAGCTTGAAGTCCTCGGCCTTGTCCTGGGCGAATGCAGCATCGAGGTTCGGGCCGACGGTTCCGCGCGACTGAGCGTCCTTGAGCGTGTGACAGCTCCCGCAGCGTCCCTCGGCGAGGAAGATCTTCTTCCCGGCGCTCGCGTTACCCCCGCTCGTCGGCCCGCCCGTGCCGCAGCCGGAGGCGACGACGACGATCAGCGCTGCGAGGAAGGCGCCGCCCGCTGTCCGCAAATCAGGACTGTGCGGAGGCGCCGGCCTTGGCCAGAGCCTCGTCGCGAGTCGGATAGATCGTGAAGACGCGGTCGAGCCCGGTGATCTCGAAGATCTTCGTGATGTTCCGGTCGCTGCAGACGAGCGCGAGCCGGCCGTCCTGGGCGCGGAGCCGCTTGACGCCGCCGACGAGCACGCCGAGCGTCGTCGAGTCGATGAACGTCGTGCGCGTGAAGTCGACGACAACGTCTTTCGCGCCTTTCGCGATCACGTCGAGCAGCTGCTGCTTGAACTCGGGCGCCGTGTAGAGGTCGACCTCTCCGCCGAGCGCGATCACGTAGGTCGAATCGTCGACCTTCTCTGTCTGCACGTCGAAGTTCATCGCCCCTCCACCGCGCGGGAGTCTAACCCGCTCAGCCGGGCGGCTGAGCCTTCGATGAACTGGATCTGCTGGCGCGCCTGCGCGGCGTCGCCGGCTGCCGGGCGCGAGCTTGATCACGCGGCGGTAGGCCTTGAGCGCCACCGGGTTGTTCCGCGACTGGTACGCGGCGTTCGCGAGCAGGAGCTGGAGCAGGACGTCGTTCGGCGAGTTGGCGGTCACCTGCTGGTAGAGCTGCGTCGAGCGCGCGAACGAGCCCTGGAGGCCCGAGTAGAGCTGGGTCAGCTTCTGGTTGGCCGCCGTCGTCAGCTCCTGGTCGATCTTGCCGGGCGCGAGCGCGCGGCCGAGCCGCGAGTTCCCTGGAGGCGCGAACGTCGCGCCGCCCGTGCTCGACGTCACCTGATCCTGGATCGCCGTGGCCTGGTCGCGCTGCTGGCTGGCCCGACCCTCGTAGTCGCCGGCGACCGTGCGCATGTACTCGTAGTCCTTCGGCCGCACCTTGAGGTACTGCTCGCCGGCCGTGATCGCCTGGTCGAGGTTTCCGTCCTGGCGATAGGCGTCGGCCAGCTCCTTGTACGCGACGAGGTTGCCCTTGTCGATCTTCTTCTGCGCGTCGCTGACGGATGGTCCGCTCGTGCTGCTGCTGCTGCCCTGCAGGAGGTCGCCGAGGCCCCCGCCGCCGTTGCCCCCGACGCCGAAGACGACGAAGCCGACCGAGAAGCTGAGCGCGAGGAAGACGAAGACCCACTTGGCCTGGCGCCGCAGCTTCGGGAAGAACATGTCCCCTTCGACGCCGGCGTACTCGGTGCGAGCCGGCGTGGACCGCGCTCGCTCGCGCGGGCGCGGTGCTTTCCGCACAGGGGTCTGGCTACTCCGTCGTGCTCCGGATCGGGCCACACTCCTAGACTAGCTCGGCTTCGGGGACTTCCGCCCAGTCGAAGCTGTTTCCGAGCTCGCGGAGACGCTCCCGCGTGGCGTCGTCGCAGAGCGCGCCGGCCAGGCCCGCCTCGAACGCGGCGCGGGCGCCGACCCCGAGCGAGCGAGCGGCCTCGTAGTCGCGCGTGAGGTCGGTGTCGAACATCGCCGGGTCGTCGGTCGAGATGGAGCAGCAGCGCCCCGGCCTCGACGAGCTTCGGCAGCGGGTGCTCGGCGAGCGAGCCGACTGCTCCCGTGCGGACGTTCGACACCGGCGAGACGTCGAGGACGATCCGCCGCTCCGCGAGCTCGGCGAGGAGCTCGGATCCTCGACCGCCCGGATTCCGTGCCTGATGCGATCGGCCTGCAGCGCGTCCAGCGCACCGCGAATCGATTCCGGGCCTGCGACCTCGCCCGCGTGCGGAACGGAGCCCAGTCCCTCGGACTTCGCCAGCTCGAAGACGGGCGCGTACGGCTCCGGCGGAAACTGCGCCTCCGAGCCCGCCCAGCCCGACCCCGACGACACCGCGCTCGCGGTAGGCGGACGAGTAGCGGACGACACTCTGCGCAGCCTCGTCGGTCGCTCCCCGGTAGATATCGGGCGTCAGGCGAACGCATCACCCCGTGCAGCTCCTCGGCCTCGTGCGCGCCGTCGCAATAGCCGGCGAAGATCTCGTCCCAGTCGACACCGCGCGCGACGCGCTCCGCAGGCGAGAAGATCCCCTCGACGTAGACGGCCCCGTGCGCGGTCGCCTCCGCCGCGTAGTCGACGACGACCTGCCGGAAGTCGGCCGCGGTCTGAAGCGCGTTCGTGGTCAGGATCCAGACCTCGATGAAGTGCTCGAAGTCCCGGTACTCGTAGAGCGACGCGAGGCCCTCGACGGTGTCCGCCGGCAGCGCGTAGTCGTTGCGCCGCGCGATCTCGAGCAGGGTCGCCGGCCGGACCGTCCCCTCGAGGTGGACGTGCAGCTCGATCTTCGGATACATCAGCTCTCGCCGGTGCCGGTCAGCGGCTCGCCCGGGCAGAACGCCCTGCGCCGCCCAGCGCTTCTCGAAGAAGACCGCCGCCCAGATCGAGCCCTCGAACAGCAGGAGCACCGGGATCATCTGGAGCCCCATCGAGACGAAGTCGACGCCCGGGAGCAGGACGACGATGATGATGCAGATCCCGACCCCGATCCGCCGGTTGCTGCGCAGCCGCGAGGCCGGGAGGATCCCGAGCCGCACGAGCCCGAGGATGAAGATCGGCAGCTCGAAGAGGATCCCGCACGCGAGGATCGTGACGATCGCGAACGAGTAGTAGTCCTTCGCGCGCACCTGCGCGTTGTGAGGCCGGAGTCGAAATTGAGCAGGAACGGGATCGCGGTCGGCAGCACGATCCAGTAGGCGAAGGCCATCCCGATCGCCAGGAGCACCGTCGCGACGATCACCAGCTTGACGACGGTCTTCTGGTGGCGGTCGTCGAAGGCCGGCGCGAGGAACGACCACAGCTGCCAGACGAGCGACCGGAATCGCGAGGGCGATCGCCGCGTAGAACGCGACGTTGAACGAGGTCGTGAACGGCTCGGTCGGGCTGAGCGTGATCGGCTTCGTGCCTTCCGGAAGCGGCTTCGAGAGCCAGCCGATGATCGTGTCGCGGAAGGCGTACGTGAGGATGAAGAGCACCACGACCGACCCCAGCGAGATGATCAGCCGCGTCCGCAGCTCCTCCGAGATGCTCGACGAGCGACGCTTCCTCACCGTGAGCGAGGCGCCGCGGCAGTCGCGCCATGTGCTTAGGAGACTGAGTCGCGCTCGCGCGGGGCGGGCCGGCCACGGGCTCGTCGTCGGCGGCCGGCGGCAGCTCGCGCGGCTCGTCGTCGTCGTCCTTGCCGGTGACCGAGTCCTTGAACTCGCGCATTCCCCGACCGAGGGAGCGCCCCATCTCGGGAAGCCGCTTCGGCCCGAAGACCACGAGCAGGACGATCAGGATGATGATCGCGCCCTGCCAACCGATGTTTCCGGGCATGGGCCAAGGGTAGCACTGTCGGCGGTCGCGAAAGGGTTAGCTACGATGACACGAAGCGAAGCGAAAACCCGCTTCCGGAAAGGGTTTTGGACCGCACAAAGTGGCACTGCTGGAACTGACAGATCTGCGCGTCTCGCTCGAGGACGGCACCGAGATCGTCAAGGGCGTCGACCTGGCCGTGAGCCCGGGCGAGATCCACGCGCTCATGGGCCCGAACGGCTCGGGCAAGTCGTCGCTCGCCTACGCGCTGATGGGCCATCCGGCCTACGAGATCACCGGCGGCGAGGCGCTGTTCGACGGTCAGGACCTCTCGGAGATGGGCGCCGACCAGCGCGCGCAGGCGGGGCTCTTCCTCGCCTTCCAGTATCCGCACGCGATCCCGGGCGTGACCGTGACGAGCTTCCTGCGCTCGGCGATCAACGCGATCCGCAAGGCGAGGGCCGGCGGCGAGGACGACCCGATCCCGATCTCCGAGTTCCGCAAGGAGATGCTCGGCGCGATGGAGCACTTGAAAATCCCGCGGGAGCTCGCCCAGCGTTACCTCAACGACGGCTTTTCCGGGCGGCGAGAAGAAGCGCGTCGAGATCCTGCAGATGGCGATGCTGAAGCCGCGCATCGCCGTGCTCGACGAGACCGACTCCGGCCTCGACATCGATGCGCTACGAATCGTCGCGCAAGGGGTGCAGGAGCTCGTCGGCCCCGAGACCGGCGCGCTCGTGATCACGCACTACCAGCGGATCCTGAACCACGTAAAGCCCGATTTCGTGCACGTCTTCGTCGACGGGCGTATCGTTGAGGAAGGCGGGCCGGAGCTCGCACACAAGCTTGAGGCGGAAGGCTATGAGGCTTTCCTCCCGGAAGGAGAGCCAGTCTAGGTGGCCATTACGGAAACCGAGATCGTTGCCGGCATCGGCAACGAATACAAAGTACGGATTCCACGATCCCGAGGACTACTTCTTCAAGTCGGGCCGCGGGCTGTCGCGCGGAGCTCGTGGCGGCGATCTCCGAGCACAAGAACGAGCCGGAGTGGATGCGGAAGTTCCGGCTCAAGTCGCTGGAGTACTTCCTGGCCCGGCCGCTGCCCGACTGGGGCGGCGACCTCACCGGGATCGACTTCGACAACATCTTCTATTACATCCGCCCGACCGAGAAGCAGGCGAACTCCTGGGAAGACCTGCCGCCGGACATCAAGAACACCTGGGACAAGCTCGGGATCCCGGAGGCGGAGAAGAAGTACCTCGCCGGCGTCGGCGCCCAGTACGAGTCCGAGGTCGTCTACCACAAGCTCCAGGAGGACCTCGAGGAGCAGGGCGTGCTCTTCCTCGACATGGACTCGGGCCTGCGCGAGCACGAGGAGCTCGTCAAGGAGTACTTCGGGACGATCATCCCGCAGAACGACAACAAGTTCGCGGCGCTGAACTCGGCCGTCTGGTCGGGCGGCTCGTTCATCTACGTGCCGCCGGGCGTCAAGGTCGAGATGCCGCTCCAGGCCTACTTCCGGATCAACGCCGAGAACATGGGCCAGTTCGAGCGGACGCTGATCATCGTCGACGAGGGCGCGTACGTGCACTACGTCGAGGGCTGCACGGCGCCGATCTACTCGTCCGACTCGCTGCACTCGGCGGTCGTCGAGATCGTCGTCAAGCCGGCGGCGCGCTGCCGCTACACGACGATCCAGAACTGGTCGAACAACGTCTACAACCTCGTCACGAAGCGCGCCGTCGCCTACGAGGACGCGACGATGGAGTGGGTCGACGGGAACCTCGGCTCGAAGCTGACGATGAAGTACCCGGCGATCTGGCTGATCGGGCGAGGGCGCCCACGGCGAGGTGCTCTCGATCGCGTTCGCGCGGCAAGGGCCAGCACCAGGACGCGGGCGGCAAGTGCCGTCCACGTCGCGCCGAACACGTCGTCGGTGATCACGTCGAAGTCGATCTCGAAGAACGGCGGCCGCGCCGGCTACCGCGGCCTGCTCGAGGTGGCGAAGGGCGCGGTCGGCTCGAAGTCGAAGGTCGTCTGCGACGCGCTGATCCTCGACGAGGACTCGCGCTCGGACACCTACCCGTACATCCAGATCGACGAGGACGACGTCGACATCGGCCACGAGGCGACGGTCTCGAAGATCGGCGAGGAGCAGCTCTTCTACCTGATGTCGCGCGGCCTCTCCGAGGCCGAGGCGTCGGCGATGATCGTCTCCGGGTTCGTCGAGCCGATCACGAAGGAGCTCCCGCTCGAGTACGCGGTCGAGATGAACCGTCTGATCCAGCTGCAGATGGAGGGCTCGGTCGGTTGATCGAGCGGACCGACTTCGGCGTCGGTGCCGGTGCAGGCGCATGAGTCGAGCACGCTGCCGGGATCGGGGCCTCGCGGGTCGACTGCATCGCCGTGCCGACGAACGACGTCGCGAGAGCGGAGTGGAGTTCTACGCGAACGTGCTCGGTCTCGAGAAGAACCCCGAACTCGCTGCACGACTGGATCGAGTTCGAGACGGGGAAGGGCGTCACGCTCTCGCGCTCGTTTCGGCGGAAGGGCACGGCCGTGAGTTCGTGCCGCTACCGGCCGGTCTGATCGCGTTGGCGCGTCCCGGACGTCCAGTCGCGAGGGAGAAGCTCGTGGGGCGCGGGTGCGCGAGTGCGGGGATGTCTGGGATTCGGGCGCATGCGGCGGTGCCTCGTTCACCGACCCCGACGGCAACGGGATCACGATCCACCACCGGTACGCCCCCTATCCCGACGGCTCGCCCATGACCAGGTCCGGGCTCCTCGAGCGCTACCGGGCGCTGCCGATGCCGATGCCGACGACGACCGACGAGTCGTGGCGCGTTCACCGACCTCAAGGGCTTCGACCCGGAAGCCTTCGTCCAGAACGGCCATGCCCCGGGACCAGGTCCTCGGACAATGTTGGACATCGACGTGGCTGGTCTGGTCCACGGTCGATGTTGGCGGCATCGAGATCGAGCGCGCGCCCGAGGGGATCCGCTTCGAGCCTCCTCGACGAGGCGCACCCGCAGCTCGGCGAGCTCGTCGCGGACGAGAAGTTCGCGGCGCAGAACGCGGCCGCCAGTGGAAGCACATGGCCTGCTCGTCCATGTCCCGAAAGGCGTCGTCCTCGAGGCAGCCGCTCTACGTGCGAATCGCCAACCCGGCCCGACGGAGAGGCGCTCTTCTGGCGCCTGCTCGTCGTCGCGGAACCGGGCAGCCGCTTCAGCCTGATCGGAGGACCTGTCCACGCCTGACCCCGCGTCTCGCGGGCTATTCGAACGCCGTCGTCGAGCTCTTCGTCGGCCAGGAGGCCAAAGGTCGAGTACGTCTCGCTCCAGAACCTCGCGCGCGCAGACGTGGCACTTCGCCTCGCACCGCGCGCGCGTCGGGCGCGACGCCGAGCTCGACTGGGTCGCGGGCGGCTTCGGCTCCGAAGAAGGGCAAGGTGCGGATCGAGAACGACCTCGCTCGGCCAGGGCGCGACCTCGCGCGTGACCGGCGCGTACTTCGCGGACGGCGACGCAGCACCTCGACTACGACACGCTCCAGGAGCACCAGGCGCCGAACACGACCTCGGACTTCGCCTTCAAGGGCGCGCCCGCGACGAGGCGACCGCCGGTCTGGCGCGGGATGATCCCGCGTCGAGCCCGAGGCGCAGAAGACGAACGCGTACCAGGAGAACCGGAACCTCCTCCTCTCGCCGAAGGCGCACGCGCGACTCGATCCCGGGCCTCGAGATCCAGGCGAACGACGTCCGCTGCACGCACGGCGCGACGGTCAGCCAGGTCGACCGCGACCAGCTCTTCTACGCCGATGGCGCGCGGCCTCACCGCGGTCCGGACGCGGAGCGCCTGATCGTGCGCGGCTTCTTCCAGGACGTGCTCGACCGCATCGAGCTCAGGGTCTGTCCGGGAGCACTCGGCGAAGTTGCCAGCGCGATTCCCACGCAGGGCTGATCAGAACTCCTTTTCGAGCTCCGAACGGCGGGCTTAACAAAATGAGGTGTGCGAATGGTCAACGTTGTGCCGCGTGTGATCCCCTGGTCAGCTTTCCGGACTGCGTCGCTGCCGTCCTCGCGCCGGCGCCGCGGCGAATGTCACAGCTTCGGACGGCCTCGCTACCATGGCCACTGACCTTGCGGGTTCGACGCTCTGTTTCGTGCGCGCGGGGAAGCTCGAAACTCTACAGGGGTTGGTCACCGGACGGTTCCGAAGTGGCCTTCGGTCGGCCGGAGCGTCAGACGAGCGTTCTCGTCGTAACGAACGCCTGGAAACCGGAAGCGACGAGCACGGCGTTGCGCGCGGTGATCGCGCTGGGACTGGTCGCCGACTGGGGAGGGCGCCATCAAAATTCGTCCGTCGGGCCCAACCTGATCGGCCGGAATCTTTTATCTCAGCCGCGACGGCTCCAATTTGCGCAGAGTCTGGACGGACGGCACTTTCTTCCAACAGGACCGCGGTCGCCGGACGGGTCAGGATCTGTTTTCGACGTCTATCAACCTTGGAAGGCCCACGAAGTACCGCCATCAGGAGGGAGGTCTCATCAGTGCCGGGACGGAACGCACGCGCTACGGGGCTCACGGGAACCTCAGGCCGTTCACCAGATCGACACAGCGTCGGGTGTCACCGACGGAAGTGGATCACCTCCCGCGACTAGGCTCTGGTCGATGAACCCCGACGCGGCGGCCTGCGGGGCGGCTGCCGGCTGCGGATGCCGCATCGGCAGCGTGGCGGCCCGTGCCGATGTCCATCGTTAGGGCGAGCAGCGGTGCCATGCCGCTCGACTGGGTATGGCTGAGCGACGCGTATTACGCGGCCGGCTGCTCTCATAGTGGTTGCGAACGACGGAACCGAGCCGCTGGCGGACGTGAAATTCGAGGCACCACGTTTCGCGACGTCAGCATTGTCCGGGCCAGAACCAAAGGGCGTGCGCGTTCACGGCGCGCCATATCGTCATCGCGGATCTCCCCTCGAGGCGCGGGTCTCTCGCTGAGGATCAGGCTCGACGCGTCAGGTGAAACCTGGCTTTGGCACCAGCCCGTGCGGTGGCACGCTTTGAAGAGACTGTACAAGGGTGAGGCGAGGGAGCCTGTACCAAACTCCTTCCCCTCGAAGGCAGAGTCCGCTTTCAAGCCCGCACCTGCCGGACGCCTGGATCGGCAGCGGCGGCCGGATCGACGGCACGCCGTTTCTGAGGCCGGATCTGCGGACGCGCCGGCGCGGACCATGATCCACCCGGATTACGGGAAGAAGACAGCGTGGCTGCCGGGCTGGGCCCGCGACGATCGTCTTCGCTTTGAGAACGGCCGTCCGGACCGCCGGATCTCTGGCCCTGGGCGCGATCTCGTGCTCACCCGGACCATGAAAGGACAAGGTTTTCCGCGACTGCGGCACGCCGCCGCAGGTAGCGTGCGTGTTACGTCCAGCGTCCACCTTCGCCCTGGTCGTGTTCGCGGGCACCATTTCGGCGGCTCCACTGCCGCTCTGGGCAGCCAGAATTCGACGGGCACCTCCGCATCGCCAGACGGCAAGTGGCTGCTCTTTCAGCGGTACTTCGGAAGGCGGCTCCTACGAGGTGCACGCCGCCAGACACGACGCTCCCATATTGCGGCACACGGATGGAACCACCGGATCGAGAGAGCTCATCAGCGGGCGGCGGCTCTGGGGCAGCCTCAGCATTCTCTGGACGCCCTGACGCTTCCATCGGGGTGATCCTGTCGAGTCGGACGGGAGTGTCTCGACCGCTCAAACCGGGGGACGGGGTCGTCTGGCGTGAGTTGCCCGTCGCCCACGACGCCTGGTCGCCGGACGGGAACTGGATCGCTTCACGTCGACTGACCGCGTCCTCTACGTTGCCCGGCCCGACGGCTCTGGTCTGCGCCGGTTGCAGGCGCGCCCCGGAGCTGGGTTGGATCGGCACCGTGGTTCTCACCCGACTCGACACGCCTCACATATGTCGTCGGCCTGTTGGACCCGCCAGCCGGTCGGAGGTCGTGCGGATCGGCGGTACGGTAGCGTCGCCGCTTGAGGCCCCGGTCGGTAGCGCGCCGGAGAAATGGTGTCCGGACGCCCAGCGCGGTCGGCGTTCTCGTGGCGCAGGCGGCGGCTCCTCGCCACGCTGACGCATGGATCATGTGGAGCGTTTGACGCGTTAGCGCCTGGCTTTATGACGACCCCAGTGGTCATGGAACTGGATTCGCCTACCACGAGCGCGGGCGCGTCGACCAGACGGCGTGACCGCCACGAGCTCCATGATCGTGCGGCCGAACGGGACCGGTCGGCGCAGGTCGTACCGTCACCGGCAGGCGGGGGGATCATGGCGCTCGTTGGCGGCGGCGCGGTCGGCGCCTGATCGCGGTGGGCCCTGGCGCGTGCCGGCGCCTCGGGCATCCTCGAGGATCGACGCCTCTGGCGAGAAGCGTGAAGCGGCTGACGAACGCGCCGCCGGATCGACAGTGGAACTTTACCCGCGGGCGGACGACCTCAGGGCGCCGCTGCCGCGACCTGGTGATCGGCGGTGCGCGGCGGTGACCATTGGAGATCGTCGGACGGAGGCGAACGACGGCGACGACCGCATCTCCGGGGGGGACCGGCGACGACACGATCGTCTCGCGAAGGATCAGGTATCGCGACTGCCGTCCGCTCCGGGCGGGCGGGTCAGGCGGACGGGCACGTCGCCGACTACCGCGACCGCGGATCGGCCGCGAATCTGCGGGCGGGTTCGCCGGTCTGGGGCAGGTAGCGCCGCAGCCGCGGTAGCACGCGCCGCGCGGCACGCCTTCGTGCTCGTGGCCTGCGTCGCAGCTCGCCTTGCGCTTCTGCCGGGTCAGCGGTTGAGCGAGCCGAGGATCTCATCCGATCCCGGTCCAGCGGTAGCCCTCGTCGCCGCCGGCGCCGTGTTGCAGAGACATCTGCCGCGCGCCTCGGGCTGACGTCCGTGTAGCGTCATGTCCACCGCGGCCGCATAGATGCACTCGCGCGCCATGTCCCCGGCGAGCCGCGGCAGATCCGGGGATCGTCGCCGGGTCGAGCCGCGTCGGAACCGGACGCGTCGCGACCCATGGACTGGAAGCAGACCTGGACCCAGTTCTTCTCGCTCTTCGGCTGCACCAGGCCGCGGTCTTCTTCCAGTTGCAGTTCACCTTCGGCAGGATCCGCGCCGTCACCAGGTCGTAGCAGTATGACCTTGTACCTCTCGGCCACCGCGTTGCACGGGCAGATGAGGTCGGCTTCGCCTTCAACCAGCGCGACGACGTGACGCCGTAGGACGTACTGGTAGTTCTCCATGAAGACGCCGCCCGTGCAGCTCAGCTGGTCGCCACCTGCTGGAGCTTGTCGCACGGTGTGCAGGGACAGCGGGCAGGTCGTAGCCGGTGTAGATCATCAGCCCGTGTCCGAGGCCGTGGACGCACTGGTAGGCGATGAACTCGGACTTCGCGACTCTGGGGCTCACGCAGAACTTGCGGGCCGAGGAGCCGAGCTTGCTCTGGTCGACTCCGAGGAAGGCCCGCTCGAGGATGCCGTGGTAGTAGCCGGAGGTGCAGCTCGGGCGGCCCGCGACGAAGCAGCGAACCGATGTTTCCGTGGAAGTGTGAGAGCGCCCCGGCGCGATCGCGTGGGCGATTCGGTGGCGTCGCTCGATCGGCCCGGGCGTCTTGATGTCCGGTCGTCCGAACGTGTCGAGAGCGCCGGTGTCGGCCGTCACTGTGACGAGATGTTCGCGAACGCCTGCTCGAAGCGGTGGAAGTCGGTCGCCTCGCAGTCCTCGATCCTTCGTGTCGTCCGGCTTGAAGCCCGCGCGCCAGACGGAGCCGCCCATCGTCGAGGAGCGAGTCGGCGCTGGAGCACGAACTCCGCGACCTGTATGATCTGCACCTCGTTCAGCTTCTTCGAGAAGGACGGCATCGCCGACACCGCCGTTTCTCACCTGACCGCTCCACAGTCTGCGCGTCGATGGTCGCAGCTGGTCGAGGTCGGGCCCGACCGTTCCCTTCGACTTCGCGGCCTGAGCGTGTGGACAGCCGCAACCCCGCACTGTCGAAGACTGCGCGCCCGGCAGCGAGCTCGTCCAGGCTACCCTGTTTCCGTGGCCGCCGCAGCCGGCGACGGCAGGACGACAGCACGGCCCAAGAAGAGCCGCGCCGCCGGATGGGCGATGCACGCACGCGCGCACATTCAGACGAGGAGGCTTGCGACGAGTCAGGTCCGAATCCGGACGGGCCTAGACTTTCCGCATGCGTGGCTACTCTTGACGCTCGTGGGGGTCGTCGGACGAGCAACCGGTGCGCGAGGCGCGCTCTCTGGCGCAGCCGTCCGCTCGACGAGGAGCTGGTCCCGCTCGGCCTGATCGCTCTGGGCTCGCGCTCGGGCGGCGCTGTCGCCTCTGACCTCGCATCGTCAGGCTCAGCAGCCACGGGATGCTCTGGCTCTGGCTCGGCGGCTCGGCCCGGTCGCCAGCCGTCGGGTTCGGGTTGCGAGCGCGCGCGTCTGGCCTCGGATCTCGCCGCTCGACGTCGGTCTCGCCTGGCCGCGGTCGCTGTGTTCGCCGCTCTACCTGATCGCGCTCTGTACTGCTCGTCCAGGTCAGCTCGACGAGATCGCGATCGCGAGCGTCTCGCACGCGAGTACGCGCACGCCTCGGCGATCCGTTCGCGTACAGCTTCTACCTGACCCGGCCGGCGGGCCTGTTCGTCGTCTGGGGCAAGCTCGGGGAGTCTGATCGGCGGGTCATGGACTCTTACCACGTGCGACTCCTGCACGCGATCGTCGGGCTGCTGACGATCGCCAGCCCTGCTACGTGCTCTTCCGGCTCCTGCTCCACGCGGAACTGGGCGTTCTCTGGCGCGTTGCTCGTCGGCGTCAACCACTCGATGTTCATGATCAGCCGGCCTCGCGATGCGCGAGAACACGGCCGTGCTTCGTGCTCGTGGTGGCGCCTCGATCCTCCTGCGTCTGGGGCCTGCGGCACAGCCACGGAGCTCGCGTGATCTTCCTCGGCGCGGCTTCGTCGCCGGCCTCGGCTTCTACTGTCTACTACCGCGCGCGGGTGGCGCTCCCGATCTGGATCCTGTTCCTGCTCGGCGGGCTTGCCTGTACAAGAAGCGCTTTGCGCGCGAGGGGCTCCTGACCGTCGGCGCGATCACATGACGGCGGGCTTCGCTCGGCGGCGACGCCGATCATCTACTCCGAGGATCGAGCGATCCCGTCAACTGGGCCACAGCGGCAAGGCGACAGCCCTCTTCATCTACAAGGACGCGCGCGTGGTGCAGCAGCAGTGGGTCTTCGCGCAGAGCAAGCCTTCGACGGCTGGGTGAAGAACACGCGTCAGGTTCGGCCTCGGCACCTTCAACAACAAGGTGCGTCGATCACAGCTGGATCTACGCCGAACTACGGGCACGGGCTTCCTCGACCCGCTGATGGGGATCGTCTCTGGCTGGGGCGTCAGCGATCGTCGGGCTCGGACTGGATCAGGCGGCGTCGCGATGACGAGGGCGCGCTGCTCTATGCTCGGCGGCTTCATCGCCCTGTGGCTGGCGTCTGCGCGCTGCTCAGCCATACGAAGGCGCCCGAACTACACGCAGGCTGTTGATCAACGCTGCCGTGTTCGTCGCGTATCTCGTGGTCGAGGCGCTGCGTTGCGGCGACGACTCGGTGGCGCTCTGTCCGGCACGCGCCGCAGGCGATCGTCGGCGTTCGTCGTCGCGGTCGTCGCGCTGAACGTCTGCGCTGCCTGGGACTACGTGCAGCCTTCGGACGGAAGCAGGGAAGTGAGCCGCAGGATCGGGTCGCACGGGCCGCTACTGCGGCGGCGCGCGAGAACGTTCCCCGGGCAGAAGCTCCCACGTCGTCCTCGAGCGAGATCGCAGCCGTACTACGTGTGGGGCAACCTCGGGCCGGGGGAACGACCGGCTCGCGCCGGTTCACTCGACCGGCGACGTCACAGCCCGCGGCCGACCCGACCACGCTGAGGTTTCCGCGCCGCCCCGCCGTTCGCGCTCTTCATGCGCCGCGAGATCTGGCAGCCGATGGCGTCGGAGCTGTCGACTCTTTACCAGCAATACGTAACTGAACGAAGTACAA
>ERZ1370068.7669-contig-6573_pt1 | contig 30189 bp, 53 predicted proteins | sample MGYA00561227_ERZ1370068 | MGnify/ENA primary metagenome ERZ1370068 (study PRJEB38410, sample SAMEA6850437) | metagenome | study: Metagenomic assessment of the ecological functions of the soil: analysis of the soil microbiota associated with the...
AAGTCCTGCTTGCCCCAGCAGAAATTCTTGGAGAAAGATTGGTTCTTTAGCCTTCAACATCGGCTTGAAATGGCGTTCGAGCTGATAACGGCGCTAGTCATTGGCACTTATAAAATCTAAATTTAAAGTTGATTTGTGGTGTTTGGAATTCCCGACATTTGTTCCAGATCCCATACAACACTAAATATTCCAAATTTCACGGCTTGCAAAAATCGCAGATAAAATTCTTTGAAACCTTCGTTTTGCTTAAGCTTAGACAGAACAGCCCCGTTTTTCGTGAATTTGCGCTTCGGAATCGTGTAAGTCACCAGTGGTACGCCTTTTGCGCAATCCCCTTCCAGAGCCTCAGCAAAGACGGGGTGCGCTATGACCAAGCGAAAACGTCGCGCTTTAATCTGGCTGTCTTCTATTTTTGGCATTATCGCCATCGCCACTGCCACCGCGATCTTCTTTTCCACTCTCGATCAGAACAAGGCGAAGAAATACATATCAGCAGGAGTCAGCAAGGCTACGGGACGGCAGCTGAGCATCAACGGGGATCTCAAACTAGATCTTGGTTGGATCTCCCGAGTGCGCGCGAGCCAGATACAATTCGAGAACGCGCAGTGGAGCAAGCACCCACAGATGGTCGAAGTCGGACTCTTCGACGTTCAGATAGATCTCTGGCAACTTCTGAGTGAGTTCCGCTTGGTTCTACCCACCGTCACCATTTCCCAACCCAAGGTGATTCTGGAAAGAATGCCGACGGCTCGGCGAACTGGGAGTTTCGCACGGCTCCCGCGGCGACCGAGCCCGTTCCGGAGCAGCGCACTGGAGTTTCCCGTCATCGAAAAACTCATCATCACGGACGGCACATTCCTGTTTGACGATCAGGAAACCAACACACCGGCTTGAATTGAAGCTCACTCAGGCGGAAGCCGCAGGGTTTTTGGACGAGCCGGTCAAGCTCAAGGCGGAAGGCACCTATCAGAAACTGCCGCTGACTTTATCTTTGGATGGAGGCTCTTACCAAAACCTGCGGAGTTCGAAGGAGCCATACCCTCTGCAGATCAACCTCGGTATGGGAAAGGTCAAAGCAAAAATCGACGGCAATCTCACCGACCCATTGGCGATGAAAGGGGAAGACGCTCACGCTTGATATTCAAGGAGACGATATGGCGAATCTCTTTCCGCTCATCCGCCTCGTGTTTCCATCAACGCCGCCCTACAGACTTAAAGGCCATTTAAAACACGAAGGCGAGGTCTGGTCATTTTCAAACTTTTCCGGACGGGTCGGCGGTAGCGATTTATCCGGCACCATCCGGGTCGATACGGAACCGAAACGCCCCGTCATGAAGGCCGATCTCGTCTCCAATCTGCTCGATTTTAAGGATTTAGCCGGATTCATCGGAGGGACGCCAGGAACAGACCGCAGGCGACACAGCTTCTGAGGAACAGCAAAAGCTCGCTGCTGACGACAAGGAAAATGATCGGATATTTCCTGATCAACGCTACAGTCTGGAGCAGTCTGAGAGCGATGGATGCGGATGTTCGGTTGCGCGCCAAGCGAATTCTCGCGCCCAATCTTCCAATCGACGACCTCAACGCGAAGTTAAGCTTAAATGATGGGGTTTTGAAGTTCGAGCCAGCGGTCTTCGGTGTTGCCAATGGCCGCGTCGAGATCTACAGCACGTTTGACGGCTCTAAACGCCCTTCGAAGGTCAAGATCGATGCTCGGCTTAGGCAGCTGGACCTGAAGCGATTCCTCGGCAACAGCGCATTCGCCCAAAAACCATCGGCCCTATCGGGGGCGAATCGATATATCGGGGACCGGCGAATCCTTTCGCGAACTCATGGCGACTGCATCCGGCAACACTTTTCTCGTGATGTCAGGCGGCGAGATCAGCGAGCTGCTCGTTCGTCTGGCCGGACTTGACGTTGCTCACACGCTGGGCGTGATGGTCCGGGGCGACAAGCCTATCCCTATCCGCTGTGGCTTGTTAAATCTCCAGGGTGAGAACGGACAGATGGGCGTTCAAACTCTGGTCTTCGACACAGCCAATTCCGTCATTTCGGGCGAAGGGAAGATCGACCTCCGAGACGAAAAAGGTCAATATTGTCGTAATACCGGATCCGAAAAATTTTAGTCCGCTGAGTCTGCGGTCGTTTATCCGTGTGACGGGAGGTTTCAAGAACGTCTCGGTCTTTCCGGATCCGATCAAGACCGGGACTGATTCGCTGTTTAAAAGATTTTCAATGTTCTGACGATGCTGGTTTTGAGTCCCTTGCAACCCAGAGACCTCGGCCTCGGGAAGGACGTCAACTGTGATGCACTGATCGCCAGCGTGCAGAAACAGGACCCGCGCGGAGTCGTCCTCAAAGATGTTTATAAAACAGGCTGACCAAAAAGTTCCGGATCAATCGACCACGCGCGCAACGATATGCGAGCGTGAGGCGATGAGTAGACAACGGAGGCTTTTAAACCAGCTTGGCTGGAGAAAGGATCAAGACGTATGCTAGTTTTACTTGTTGGAGTCATTTTCGGACTCGCGATCGGCTACTTTGCGACTCAAAATACGACCCCGGTCACGATCCAAGTTGCTCAATATGCGTTTAAGGAAGTCCCATTGTACCTGGTCATAGTGGGGTCGCTGTTTGTCGGACTCTTCATTGCGTGGATTCTTTATTTTGCCAGGTCGGTTTCTTCAACGCTGGCCATCCACGGAAGAGATCACGCGCTGAAAAGAGCGCGACAAACGACAGCGGATCTCGAGCTGCGGGTTCAGGAACTTCAAGCGGAAAATGCACAGCTAAAGCAAACGGAAAATGCACAGCTAAAGACGGATCATTCTTATCCGTTTGAATCCCCTCATCGGACACTGTCGTAAAACGGCCCGGCCCGGCAAATTTGCTTTGGGGGACCGCGATCGGAGAGACTGTGAGCGAGGCGGCTATGAGTGATTATTTTTCGACTTCCAGGTGATTGATCACGGTCTGAACACCCCTTACCTCCCACGCAAGCTTCAGCGCCCAGTTCCCGAGCGGCCAAAGAAGCTACGACACCGCTTAGGTAAACCGTGCCGCTGTTGGTTTCGACCTCCTACACTGGTCAAATTGACGGTCTTTTCAGCCGCTAGTCTAGCTTTAACGGCTTTCGAGAGAGCCGCCTCCTCGGGGCTTTCAATTCGCGCCTTGTTAAACCAAGCTTGGCAACCAGCTGCTCCGGTAAAAACCAATAGCAGCGCCGCCAATGTGCCGCTTCTGAGTAGATCCATAGTTCCCTCTTTCCAGATTCTCCCAAACCAACTGCTTCAGCGGTGAAAATAAGGTGTCTTGTAACAAATATCTAAGTTGTCTCCATGATCAAAACCCGAAACGCCCTGCCTATGTGATGAAAGCTATTTCCAGACCCTCCAAGAGTCCGTCATTCCCGAATGCTTCTATCGGGAATCCAGGCGAAACTCTGATCTCGACAAAGCATCGCGAAAACTGAATGTCGAAGTCGCGCCTCTGTAGTCCCTTCACGCATTGAAAACTTAGTTGTCTGGCGGTAATTTCAGCGTTCGAGTCGAGCGAACGACGAGGAGACAAACTGTTGATGGAAAACCGCCTGCTTGAAGCAGAGCAGCGGCTGAAGTTGCTGGAGACTGCCGTCGCACAAGCGAAGGAGGCGGTGCTCATTACGTGGAGCGCAGCTTGAATCCGCCGGGGCCCGAGATTCTTTTTGTCAATCCTGCCTTCAGCGAAATGACCGGATACAGTCAAGAAGAAGTCCTGCATAAAACACCGCGCATCCTTCAAGGCCCCAAGTCGGATCGCGCCATGCTGACTGAGCTGCGCGAGGCGCCTGAGCCGGGGAGAGCCATTTTCAGGCGAGACCGTCAACTATCGCAAAGACGGCAGTGAGTATTACGTGGAATGGGATATCACGCCGATCCGCAGTAGCGGTGGCCAAATCAGTCATTTTCTTTCAATCCAGCGAAATGTCACAGCGCGCAGGCTAGCCGAGAACCAGCTCAGAGACCTTCTCCGACAGGTCGAAAGAAGCCGTAATGATCTTGGTTCGATCCTCAATGAGCTGCGTATCGGCACGGCCATGACCGATGAGGAAGGCCATGTTGTGTTTCTCAATGCAGCGGCGCAACAGCTATTCGCCAGGCCGGACGTCAACAGGGTAGACATGCCTTGGAAAGAACTGTTCGGTTTGGATCCCGAAGACACGGTTCAACTGCAGGCGCTGATCCAAAACCGCCGGAGGAGCGGAGCAAAGATACCGGTTCACCTGGACCGAACCGACGGCCGGCGCGTGTGGCTCGAAGTGGATGTCAAGGACGATCCCCGCGACGCACGCGGTAAGATTTTCTTTTTGTATGATGTCACTGAAGTTCATGACCTGCGCCGCCTGCTCGACGAGCGAGCGCAGTTTCACGATCTCTTGGGCAAGAGTAAAGCCATGCAGCTAGTCTACCAGCAGATTCGCGACGTGGCGCGGGTTGATTCGACGGTGCTGATCGAGGGCGAGACCGGGACGGGCAAGGAGCTTGTCGCCCGCGCGATCCATTCTTCAAGCCATCGCAAAGATAAACCCTTCGTTGCAGTGAACTGTGCAGGCCTTACAGAATCGCTCCTGAGTAGCCAGCTATTCGGGCACACACGCGGCGCTTTTACGGGAGCTATTGAGGATCGCCAGGGACTGTTCGAAGCGGCCAACGGTGGCACCCTGTTGTTGGATGAGATCGGCGATATACCAATAACAGTGCAGAACCAGTTGCTGCGCGGTGCTGCAGGAGCGCGAGATCACCCGGCTGGGAGAATCGCGTCCGAGGAAGATCGACGTGCGAGTGTTGGCGGCGACGCACCGCAACTTGAGCGAAGAGGCAGCGAAAGGAACCTTCCGTTCGGATTTGTTTTACCGCATTCGGGTGGCCTGGATCAGCTTGCCGCCGCTGCGCGCCCGGCGTGAAGATATCCCGTTGCTGGCAGCTTCCTTTCTCGCCCAGTTTTCCGCAGCCAGTGGAAAACGTGTTACGGACGTGAGCCATGATGCCTTGCGCTTGCTTGCGGGCTACCACTGGCCCGGTAATGTTCGCGAGCTCAGAAGCGCCATTGAGTTTGCGGTGATTCGCTGCGGGGGAGCGGTGATCCAGCCCGATGATTTACCACCTGAGATCCTTCAGCCCGCCGATTTCGAGAGCGTGATTCCCGGCGATCCGTTAGTCGATGAGAAGACGCGCTTTCTCCAAGCGCTGGAACGCTCGCGCGGAAATCGTGCTCTGGCGGCGCGTCTCCTCGGCATCAGTCGCGCTACGCTTTACCGTCGCTTGGCCGACCTCAAAATCAATTCCGAAGAAAAATAGTTGCAGTCTCAGCTGACACACCCGTGAGACGGTGCTGAGACAGTTTGATGTCTCACCGTTGGTCTCGGATTTTTGTTTCTCAGCCGAGCTAACGCGATTAAACGCTGTAAAACCGGCATGAATTGTATTCCGGCGCCGACTGGCACCGCGGTTGCTCATGCAGAGTTACGAAGATTCAACTAAAAAATAAAAAGGAGGAAAAAAATGAGAGTCTTCAAAACTGCAGTGGGTGTATTGGCTTTAACGTTGGGTTTCGGGTTGTCGGGTTCCGTGAAAGCGGAAACGATTCCGGACAAGGACATCGTCGAAATAGCCGCTTCGGCGGGGTCCTTTAAGACATTGGTCGCCGCGGTACAGGCGGCGGGATTGGTGGATGCGCTGAAAGGAAAGGGGCCGCTCACAGTTTTCGCCCGACCGATGAAGCGTTCGCTAAGCTTCCGGCCGGCACGGTGGAAAATCTGCTCAAGCCCGAGAACAAGGATAAGCTAACGGCAATCCTGACTTACCACGTAGTGCCGGGACGGGTGACCGCAGGTGAAGTGGTGAACCTGAGCTCCGCACCGACCGTCAACGGCCGCGCGCTACGCATTGGCGCTCAGGATGGCAAAGTCATGGTGGACAACGCTCGGGTGGTGCAAACAGATATTATCGCCACCAACGGAGTGATCCACGTGATCGACTCAGTTATGATTCCTTAATGAGAGGTTCGATAGTGGCAACCGCGGCTGGAATCTGATATCCAGCCGCGGTGTTTTTGTGAGTGAACCGAGAGGTTTTTATGCGCATTTTGGAACTGCAAAGCAAGGATTTTGTTTGTGAGGTCTGCGATAAAAGCGCCGCTAATTCTGCGACGGTAGGACTGGAGTCAGACAGAGACATCACGTGGCCGATTCGACTTTGTCATCGTTGCGGGTCCCATCGACATCGACTTAATGCAGCTCTGTCGCGAAGTCACGATCGGCTGCACCGATAATTAACACGCCGATCGTTATGGACTATTTCAATCGTCCAGCGATTGGTTTCCGAACCACGGACTGCGGCAGTCATTTCCAAAGTTGATCAAGAAACCGGAGCGCTTTCACCTCTTCGACGTAGCGGTTGTCGTAGTAAGCGGTCAACGGCGTGTTGGCAGCCAATTTCGCATCGATGATATTGCTTTGCACCATCTGCTTGACCATAGAGCTTAGAGCGGCCTCTGGCACAGCACCCTCTTTGGCATAGTTTTCCGTCGCAAAGCGATAAACCTGTTCCAACAAGTCCGGGTCTTTCAAGAGGCATCCATTTGGTGATCACTTTCTTAGTGAACTCTCGGTCGACAGTGATGAGTTTAATGGATTCAGACGTGCTTTTGATCAACCGGATTAAGGAGTCTTTGTCCTTTTCCACAACCGATCGGCGCGCAACAATGCCGTTGGTGATAAACGCGGTAAACTTTTGTAGTTCATTGGGCGACACCAGTTCGTTGTATCCTTGTTTCTTAAGTTGGAAGTTATAGGGCGGAGAAAACACGGCGCCATCGACAGAGCCGCGCACCAAACCAGCTACAGCCTCGGGTTGTCCGCCCATTTGCAGGATGGTCACGCCCTTCACCCGTAACCGTCCAAGGCGGTTTGCAGGGCGAAATGCGTGACAGTGCCCAGCCGGCTTACTCCGATTTTTTGCCGCTCATGTCCTCTGGCTTTCTAATCTCCGGCTTAACCATGATTGACTGAGTGAACCGCGGAACCATGGCTGTCACATGGATGATATTCCCGCCCTGCAAAACATTGGAAATGATCGACGGTCCGCCTGACCCGGCCATATCGGCTGCTCCTGACAGCATCGACTGAATCAGAGCCGAGGATGCACCGATGAAAACAGGATCGACGTCGATGCCATGTTTTTCATAGATGCGAGCTTCCTTGGCGACAAACCAGGGCAGGCAATTGATACCGATGGGTGAAAATGGTAGCGGCACTCTTCTTCATCGCCTGTGCCGATAATGACGAAGGATCAACAAGAAGCAGAGTCAAACAAACAACGAACGCGACGTTCCAGAACGGTTTTGCAACGAATCGAGCTAGGGGAGTAAAGGTTATGCATGGTTTCCATTACCGAACCTCCTCTTGCGTGTGACGGCTTGGTCTCTATCGCAGGCGTTTGATGCTGTCAATGTCAATCAGTCGCTACAGACGGATGCTCGGTAGATTGAGGGTGATAGGCGGTGATTGATTCGCTCTACGATCGAAGGTGGAATGGCTATCTCGCCGCCATGCGGCCACCCTCTACGGGCAAATCCACGCCGGTGATGAAATTGGCCCACTGGGAAGACAAGAACAGAACGGGTCCCACGTAGTCGTCGAGTTCTCCTCTGCTGCCGAGGGGTGCTGCGGTCAAACTGATTCCCGACGCGGAGCCTCCATGGGAGATCTCATTTCGGGCGCCTTCTTGATATTCGTAAATCGTCGTCAGGCCGGGTCGGCGTGAATCCAGGACTTAGCGAATTCACATTGATCTTGAACGGGGCCAACTCTACAGCCATCTGCCTGGTGAGATTGATCACGCCACCCTTGGCCGCGCCAGTGAGCTGAACCGCCGGGCATGCCGCGATGACCGGCGATGGACGCGATGTTGACGATCTTTCCATTCCCTTTGGCTTTCAATATCGGCACCACATGACGGGCGCAGATGTACATCCCTTTCAAACAAATGTCGACCACGAGATCCCATTCCCGGGCTCCAGGTCAACAATGTTTTTAGGTGGATAGATTTGCACGCCGGCCGCGCTTGACGAGGACGTCGATGGTGCCGAAATGCTTGACGACTTCGGCGACGGCCTGAGCGACTTGGTCGTCCTTCGAGACATCCGCTGCGACGGCAATGGCCTTGACCTTTTCCGCGAGAAAGCTGGTCGCGGTGGCTTTCGCCTTATCGAAATTGAAGTCGAGGATCGCGAGCGAAGCTCCGTTGTCGGCAAAACCGCGGGCGAACGCGCTTCCCAGTGCTCCACCGCCGCCGGTGATGACCACCACTTTGCCTCGCAGTCCAAAGTCTCGCATTTTAGTTACGTTCAAAGTTCAAGGTTCAAAGTTCCGGGTTCAAACTCGGGACGTTGAACCTGAACTAACTGCATCTGCCTAAGGCTCCAAAATCTTCTTCATGCGCTCGATGACCGGTGGCGGCTGCGACATGACTTCTTTGGCCAGGCTCTCCAACTTATCACCCGGCACCGGGTCCATTTCGTAACCCCGCTTCTCCGCCTCGGCTACCAGCGCGGGGTCTTTGATCGCGCTCATATAGGCGCTGCGCAGAATCTTGAGTCGATCGGCGGGAATGCCCGGAGGCCCGATCATGGGCCGTCCGAACACACCGTTAGCTAAGATCACCGCCGCGACTCGCCGGCCTTGTTCGGGCGTTTTGTATTGGTCCATCAGTTCATAGATCGTCGGGGTGTCGGGAAGACGCGGATCGCGCTTCTGCGGAGTCTGGATGATGCTCCTTACGAAATTGGTCTTTCGCCATGTGTGAAAAGGCTCTCGGGCTAGAAAAGATTCAATGGTCATGGCGCGGCATTGAATCTCTCCTCGTTCCACGGCTAGGTCGATGGGACCGCCTCCTTGGTAGCCGGTGATGATAGTGAACTTGAGACCCAATGTGTCTTCGAATAGTCTCGGCAAATAGAAACCCGTGCCCGTGGCGCCGCCGGAACCGCATTTGGGGGCTCAGATGCTTTACGAATATCCTCGATGGTCTTATGACGCCGAGTCGGTACGCATATACATGTGATGTTCACTCTGCACCGGCGAGCCGATCCAACTGTATTTGGCCCAGTCGAACTGAGCTTCCTTACGTCCGACGAGCTGATCAAAATAAAGAGACGGAAGTATCCATCCGAGAGTAAGCCCGTCGGGCTTGGCGACGCCGTACACATGGTTTGCCGCGATCATGGAGCCGGCACCTGTCATGTTCTGGACGATAAAAGTTGGATTGCCGGGAATGTATTTCGTCATGTGCTGGCCGATCAGCCGCGGCCAGGTGTCGTTAACATCACCGGCCGGAAAGCCGGTTACAATTCTTATTGTTTTTCCTTGGTAATAAGGCGTTTGGGCATGAACCGTGACGGCGCCAAGGAGAAGCAGAACTATCAGTAAGGTGGTTTTCTTCATCCATCCTCCCATTTCATTGAAATACGGCAGACTCAAAATTCAACTACGTAATCGATGGCTTCGCCCATCGTGATTTGTCTTTGCTCGGCTCTCTGGGATCTGAAATTATTTTGCGTCCACGCCGAACGTGGAACGAAACATCTCGTAATTCTTGTTGTAATCTTCCACCCAACTCAAATCGTCAATGACAAAATTGAGCTTATCCAGACCGGCGATATTCGTCGGCACGCCCGTGCGGACCGGCACGCGTCCCATCGAGGCGATAAGCTTTTGTCCTTCGAGGGAGAGACCGAAATCGACGTAGAGTTTCGCCGCATTGGGGTGCGGGGCCTTGGCGGCTACGGAAACCGGTTGAAATTTCGTGAATACCTGGTCCTGCGCCACCCATTCCACCGGCGCGCCCTTGCTCTTCGCTTCTTCGACGCTGTGGAGATAAGTGTACAAGCCGAGCGGGAACTCGCCGGCCGCTAGGAGACTTCGTGAGCAGAGAGAGCCCCGCGTAAAATCGCATGTCCTGAGCAGCCAGGCTCTTTAAGATAGGCGATGCCCTTCTCGTGTCCCATTCTTTGCATGATCCAAAAAACGGCTCGGGCTTCGTATGGTCCGTCGCAATCTTTCCTTTCCACTTTGGACTCAGTAGCTCTTCGTCGGTCCGAGGCACCTCCGCCCTTTTAACCATCCGTGTGTTGTAGCCGATAATTTTCGGCATGCTATACATGGCCGCCCAGTAACCTTCCGAATCGACAAAAATCTTGGGGAGATATTTCACCTCTGGCGACACGATATTTGGCGAGGAGATTTTTCTTCTTGAGAAGTAAGCCTGAGTGTCACCGGACTGCAAAACGTCGAAGTCATGCCGCCCGGCCTGCGCTTCGGTGAAGATCTTCGTCAAAGCCGCTCTCCGACAGCACGGTACACTTTGACTTCGACAAAGGGATACTTCGTCCTAAAGGCATTGATGATCAGCTGCATCTGCGAGGGTGTCATCGAGTTGTAGATCATCAGACTACCCTCTTCTTGGCGGCCTCAATGGTGGCTTGGTCGCTTCGCCATCGCTGAAACGCCGGCCGATAAGAGGACCAGGGCAAACAAAAAGAACTTAGTCACGACCTTCATCCGGCATGTCACTCCTCGAATCGTTCTTCATCACTATCGTTCGTCGATCACTCCTTATACCAGTATTCCGGATTGCTTTTGAAAATCTTCTTTGGGACCATCCCCACGATAAGCAGCACTTGATCCGACCGCCTCGGCGACCTTAAAATCTACTCCGATACTGGCCAGAGAATAGCATCCGTGCGATTCAAGCCCCTCTCTTCCACTAGAAACTTGACCGTCTCCTGAACCGCTTTCTTCATCGCTTGGTTGAGGTCCACATCCAGTCCCATGAGAATATAGTGGGTTTGGGTCTCCGCCCTCGGGACTTCTAAACGTTTGCTCTTATGCAGGATGAACTGGAATGTGCCCGTCAGAGACGTTTCGATGGCCGTGCCGTTGACTCTCGCCGTCTCCCTGGCCGGAATGGCCATCGCCAGCGACAAATTGCGCTCCTACTTGAAAGACCGGCAGAAACAAGGTGGCACCCTTGGTCAGGTCCTTCAAGTCAAGATTGCCGCCATAGACGCCGGGCGGAGTGGAATTGACTTTGCCGGCACTACTGGGCAGCGCCACTGCCATTATCCCCATGAAAGGCTGCAACGGAACTTCGATGTCCTTGCTGAAAAGCGCGACATTCCGCTTAAGGTCGAGCTGGATTATTTTCTGATTGGCTTCAGTCAAAAGATCCGGAACGACACCGCGTCCCGGTCCGCTCACCGTTTCCGCCGTAAGGAACGCGCGGCTTAACGTCAAGTATTCGTAACTTCGAGCGTGTCGCCGGGTTCAGCGCCGTCGATGTAAATTGGCCCCGTGAGCACGTGCGTCCCGCCGTCTTTCGGACGGGGCAGTTTTTTGATGCCACGATCAAATCCGGCAAGAATCATTTCCTGAGAGATACCGTAACCTTTGAAAATGTAACCGGGTCATCGACGAACCCGTGGTGCGAGAACGTCTCAACCTGAACGATCTGGCCTGATTTAATGCGCAGAGCGGGAGGGAGCCCTGCGGGTATGAAACCGCGGCTGAGGTTTTCCGGCATCGAGCGCAGAATCAATGGGGCAGGAGTTTCCGCAGCAGGGCCCTGAGCAAAAACCTCCGGCAGCTGCCCCAAACGTAGCGCAAAGAAAATCCCCGCAAGCACCACTCGCCGCGTCGACTTGGCAATAGCCTTTTGCGAAAAATCATTATGAGACCTCCTTGTGAAACGGGCGGAGACCTGCGACCGAGAGTAGAGAAATTGGTTTTTCCTGTCAATCCAAGGTCTGAGTCTGACGAAAACTGGACGGCTTGCAACTCACTGGTCGTGCCGTAGCTTGACACTCGCCCCTACGCTTTCGACTACCGTCACCACGAATTCAGGCGCGATGTTACCAAACCCAAACAAGTATTTCTAAGGAGGCGGATATGAAATTTCGATTTTGCATGCTGTCAGTCTTTGCTGCCTTGATGCTTGGGGCATCGGCCCTCTTCGCTCAGGAACTTGGGTCCGGGGTTCACGAAGGTCAAAGACGGTATCTATACCTTTGCTCCCGACGCTACCACCACGACGTGTAGCTTCGTCGTCACGCAGGAAGGCGTCGTGATGATCGATAGCTGCAACAGCCCATTGGACTCCCGCAAAATGCTAGCCGCGATTAAAAAGTTACCGATAAGCCGATTGTTTTTTTGATCGATACGGAAACCCACAGTGATCACACCGCGAATCATTTTGTATTTTCGCCTCCAGCCACGATCATCAACCACGAGGGCGCGGGGGCCGCGATGAGAAAGGAATTTGATCCCAAACGCGGAGAAACACTCGCGGCAAAGTCCCCGGAGATGCGTGACGCCGTGCAGGGATATAAGATGATCGCCCCGCAGATCGAGTACAAGGACAAGATGACGATCAATCTCGGCGAGCGTACCTTCGAGCTGATTATTCCTTAAAAACGTTCACAGCGAGGCGGACACGGCGATCTGGTTGCCGAAGGAACGTGTGCTGCTCTGCGGCGTCGGCGGCCAATGTGAGAAGGATCATCAATCTCCGCCCCACGGTGGTGATCCCGGACGTGCTCGCCAGCTACAAGCTGATGAAATCATTGAACCCGGAAGTTGTCGTTACCGGCCACGGTCCGGTGAGCACGACGAAAGTCTTCGACGAATACGAAGGGTTTTATACCCTGCTGCTCAAGCGGGTGGGTGATATGGCGGCACAGGGCAAATCCCTCGACGAGATCAAAAAGAACTCAAGATGCCTGAGTATGCCGACTGGCATGACCAGGACCGTCTGGGAGTCAACATCGACGCCGCGTACAAGTCGGTAAAGAAGTAACGTTTGGAAAGAATATCAATAGCCAGACCACACAAATAAAATTGGCAGGCGGACGGCGCTCGTTTTTGGCCGGACTCGCAGCATCTATATTGTTGTTCGGCGGCGCGCCGGCTACAGCGCAGGAGATCGTCACGCTCTCGACGCGACCGGGCGTAACGCAGTCATTCTTCATCGCTAACCTACCGCAAAATCCGCAGGCGATAGCAATATTGTTTCCCGGTTCCGGCGGCTTGATTCGGTTGCGCCAGGAAGATGGTCAAATCAAATTTGGTCAGAATAACTTTCTGGTTAGAAGCCGTGGCGAGTTTGTTAAGCGCGGCGTGGTCGCCGCCATCCTGGATGCGCCTTCAGATTACCAAACCGGCTGGGGCATGGGTGATGAGTTTCGCCTGGGTGAAGATCACTTCACGGACGTTTCGGCTGTCGTTGCCGATCTCGGTAAACGTTTTCCCGGTTTGCCTTTGTTTCTTATAGGTACGAGCCGCGGCACCATCTCCGCTGCGGCTCTGGGTGCTCGATTCGGCTCAGGACTGTCCGGGTGTGGTTTTGACTTCAACGATGTTCCGCGCAGCAGGCGCGAAATCCAACGAACCCGGTCCTGGCCTGAGCCGCTTCGACTTCACAACCATCAAGGTGCCCGTCTTGTTCGTCCATCACGTCGGCGATCAATGCGCGGTGACACCCTATAGCGATGCGGCGCGGCTGGCGGATAAGTACCCGCTCATTTCCGTTTCTGGCGGCCGCGCGCCGGAATCGGGGCCGTGCTGATCCGTTCAGCGCTCATGGTTATTTCGGCAAGGAATCGGAAACCGTCGAGCAAATCGTGAACTGGATGTTGAAAAACCATTTCTCAAGGAAGTTCGATGATTATTCTTAAGCCTGTTGACCGCGTTGAAGTGCTGAGCGTCATGGACAATTCAATCGACGTGCTCATGGGTAACACGCCCGTTGCGCGGCGTGCGCAGCGTGAGCGGGACTGCGTTCTCGACGGCCGCAGCTCCGAGCCGAACACGGAGTGTCCATGCTCGTGACGACTTACGCGAAACGGCAACAAAGATTCATTCCTCTTCGATACCGGGGTAACCATCGATGGCGTGCTGCACAATTTGGATGCCCTGCAAGTCAAAGCCCAATGAGATGCATGCCATCGTGCTCAGTCACGGGCACACGGATCATACGCGAGGACTGATCGGACTGATCAAACGCTACGGCCGGCCACGGATACCGATCGTCCTGCATCCGGATGCGTTCCTCAAAAGAAAGAACGTCTTTCCCGACGGGCATGAGACCGAGCATATTCCGCCGAGCCAGCGCGATCTGGAAGCCGAGGGCGTCGAGATCATCGAAGAGAGGGAACCGACGATGCTAGTCGGCGGACACGCACTTGTCACCGGGCAGATCGCCCGAACCACGTCCTTCGAAAAAGGCAGCCCGACGCAAGTGGCCTGGATCGACGGCAGAGTGGCAACCGGATCCATGGATTCACGACGACCAGGCGGTGATCCTGAACGTGAAAGATAAGGGTCTTGTCGTCTTGACCGGTTGCGGCCACGCCGGGGTCGTGAACACGTTGAAGCATGCGCGAGATCTCACAGGCGTGAGTCGTATTCACGCAGTCATCGGTGGATTCCACCTCACCGGTCCGGTCTTCGAGCCGATCATCGCGCCGACCATTCAAGCCTTGAAGGAATTCAACCCGGGTATCATCGTGCCTGAGCACTGCACCGGTTGGCGCGCGATGCACTTGATCGCGAAAGAATTCCCGGATGCCTTTGTGCCCAATAGTGTTGGCACCCGGATGGTGATTGGCGTATAAGAAAGTCGTTCAAAGTTCCAGGTTCAAGGTTCAATGGAGTCGGCCAAAAAGTTCCAATCGTTCAAAACGTTCAAGCCGTTCAAATAGTTAAGAAACGGTCAAGATCAAGGAGGGATCTATGAAGGATTTAACGATCGTCGTGGGTACTATCGGGCAAAGCATCATGCGCAGCGAAGACAGTGGCAAAACATGGGCGCGCATCGGACCTCGACGCGGGTTTGCCTACGAAGCCTCGGTGAGATGTGTGGTGATGAATCCAAAGCGACCCAGCACGCTGTTTGCCGGTACGGAAAGAGGGCTTTATCGCAGCGAAGACGCGGGAGCGAACTGGCAGTACATCGATTCGGCGCTCAATCCCTACTATATCTGGGCGATCGGAATCGATCCGGTGAATCCAGACAACATGTTCGTCGGAACCGGCACGCCGACGCCGGCGATGCTCTTTCGCTCGAAGGACGGCGGTCGGACTTGGGAGAAGCGGCCGGTGGAAGTCGCGGCGGAGTGCGAAGCCGTCGGCACGCCGAGATTCACTGGGATAGCCGTCGATCCGGTGGAGCCGAAAAACATCTGGGTGAGTCTTGAGGTAGACGGGGCGCGCCATAGCAGCGACGGCGGGGAAACCTGGGAACTGGTGGAGGTGACCGGCCGTAAGGACATCCACAATGTGGCTGTCACTGCGGGACCACCGAAAACCGTTTTCATTATGGCCAACCGTGAAATCTACGCCAGCACCGATAACGGCGCCACTTGGGAAACTCGCGGCATGCAGACCAGTCTTCCCTGGGAGTACCCGAGAAAAGAAACCTACCTGCGCGGCATCGCCGTTGATTCTGCAGATCCGAAAAGCATCCTACTGGGCTTCGGCGACTTTACGCCGGGATCATCGGGCGCCATCGCGCGCTCCAACGATTTCGGCAAGAGCTGGAAGTTGCTGCCCTTGCCCGTGGAGCCGAATTCCACGGTCTGGACGTTCGGGACGAATCCGGCGGATCCGAACATTCTGTTTGCGGCGAGCCGTTACGGTTATCTTTATCGCAGCGACGACCGCGGGGCCTCATGGGAGAAGCTACGAAGAGAGTTAAGCGAGATCGCGGCGGTGTGCTGGTTGCCCAATTGATGTCTCATAGCAGATGAGCGACGCTGCGGGAGACGTTCGCTCACTGACTGGGCGCGTCATTCCCGTGAAAACGGGAATCTAGGTTAGTAGACTGGATGCCCGCTTTCGCGGGCATGACGATCCTTGCTCCGTTGAATGAAAGAAGATGGTTAGCGCAAAGCCTGAGGGAAGAAAGAGGGTCATCTATCCTCGAATCCAACGATCGTCATTTGTAAAGCTCGTTGAGTAATCCGCTCTTTCCAGTTTGTCGAGGAAACGCATATCGACAAACTGTTCCGGCTTGGCCGTTTTAGCAGCGGGAATGGTCCGGGCCAAATCGTCGAGCGCATTTTGCATTCCACCCATGTTAATATAAGGCGCTCTCTCGACAACTTTGTCCAGGTAAAAGTCATACGTTTTGCCGAGCAGCACCGGGTCCGTCACGGTGGTATATTTCGCGAGCGACTTGATGGCGAATTCCCTGTCTGTTCTCGCGCGATGCACGCCGCGCACATAGGCACGCATGAAGCGGTCGAGCAAATCCGGCCTCTTTCGGATGAGGTCACCCGGTACGGCCATTGCCGGATTGGGATATGCGAAATTCATCTCCGTGATACTCACGAGTTCTTTGAAGCCTAGCTTCTCCGAGAGAAATTGAGTTGGCGGCGAAACCAGAGCGCCGTCGACGGCTCCGGAGCGCAAAGCGCCGAAGATAGAGCTCATCGAACCCAGCTGCAGGAGAATAACATCCTTCTGCGGGTCCAAATTGAACTTTCGCAGGGCATAGCGCGCCGAGACGTCGGAGCTCGAGCCGAACCGGCTGACACCGATCCGCTTGCCGCGTAATTCTTCAATGCTTTTGACTTCGGGTTTGGCGTGGATCGAAAAAATCATTTTGTTGACATTGTTGCCAATGACCTTGAGGTCCGCCCCGCTGAGCGTTGCCGCTATCATAGGGCCGCCCCCAGAGAAGCGATGTCGACGTCACCGGCAACGGCCACCTGAGCGAGTTGAGTTGCGCTCGGAATAAGAATCATTTGATTATCCAGTCCTTCTTTGCAAAGAGACCCGCATCATGGGCGACCCAGATGCCCACATAGGCCCCGCTGATCGAACTGTAAGCGATTCTCATGCGCTCCGCGGCGAGCGCGGCGGTGGCGCATAACAAGGCCACTAGAACGCTGCTGATGATGACTCGCTTCATAGTTTGCTCCCTCCGAAAACCCCGGATTAGTCATTCATTCTCAACGATGTCTTCGGCGGAGAGTCTATGTCAGTAGTCACCTTTCCAGCAAGCTCTTTGCATGTGATGCCCTCTGGCTGGTTCAGATTCCAACGGCATCATGAGCCACGGACGGTCGATTCGGTCTCGACCACAGAAGGACTTGTGTGGTATGGAACTCGAGTCTGTACGGCGGCTATAAGTGCCAGGAATAATATGGGTCGATATATTGAATTTCGTCGAGTAGCGGTCGCGACGGCGCTCTTTCTCGTCACGATAGTGTTACCATTCGCCGCACGGGCGCAAATGAAAGCGCGGTTCAACTGGACTTCACCGGCGAGTAATCTGAGCGGCAGTTGGGTTGCCTACGAGGAAGGATTCTTCAAGAAAAATGGTCTTGAGGTGGAGATGCTGCATATCCCTTCCACATCTAGGGCCATCCAGACTATGCTGGCCGGCGAGGTCGCTTTCTCGTACACCGACGGCCGCAACGCGGTTCAGGCAGACCTAAAGGGGCGGATGTTGTCATGCTAGCTGGCGTTGCCAATCATTTTGTTTTCTCTTTCATGGCACGGGCCGAGATCAAAAAATCGGCGACCTCAGAGGAAAAAATCGGCATCACGCGCATTGGCTCATCTACTCATACCGTTACTCTCTGGATCATGTCCCGCGCAGGACTCAAACCGGAGGAGTACCAGCTGGTCCCTTTGCTGGAAGTCCCCAATGTTCTTACCGCGATCCTCGCCGGCCAAATCGATGCCGGGGCGCTCTCTCCGCCGACCAGTTTCCGGGCGCGCAAAGCTGGTCTGAACGAGCTCATGGACGTCGGCAAAGAGGGACCCGAGTTCGTCTCGGTCGCGATTGGTTCAACTCGCTCGTATGTGAGAGCCAATGAAGAGATCACCCGGCGTCTTATTCGTGCCTATAGCGAAGCCATACTTTTCTTAAAGACTAACAAGGGGCCAACGATCCGGGCGATCCAGAAATACGCCAAGATTCAAGATCCGGAGATTCTTGAAGCCACTTACAGCGAGGGCGCGCAGCCATATCGAGACAGTTCCTTTCTTGAGTAGAAAAGGCCTCGAGACGATCATTGGCGAGTTGGCGCCCACCGAACCCAAAGCCAGACAAGCCAAACCCGAAGATTTCATCGACCATCGTTTCGTGAGCCAGTTGGAGAAGGAAGGCTTTTTCAAAAACGCGGCGGCGAAGTGAGTCATGTTTAGTTCGTATCACATGGAGGATTGATATCATGCCCAACGTAAAGCTACCGACAGGAGTGGATCTTTATTACGAATCTCACGGCCAGGGAGAGCCGCTGATTTTTGTACCCTCGACCGCATATTCCGGCGAAGTCTGGAAACCATCCCAGATGCCGCTGGCTCAGTCGTTGAATATCATCTTTCACGATCCTCGAGGCTGCGGCCGTTCCGTTGCGAATCAGAACGTTTACACCATCGAGCAGATGGCTGCCGACATCGTCGCGCTAATGGATCATCTGAAAATTTCCTCGGCGCATCTTCTAGGTCACTCGATGGGCGGGCGGATTGCGCTTTGTCTCACGCAAAACTTCCCGGGCCGGGTGAAAAGCCTGATCATGGCGGCCAGCGGCTCTGGCCCTGCGGCGCGGTCGGGTTCTGATTGCATTACCGGTTTGCCGCACCGCCTGGTCGTCGATATGGTGGAGATGGGATTTGAGAAGTTTGTTCGTCACGAGGTCTGTGACTCCGACACCTTTTTCACAAAGGACTATCGCGACCGCCATCCCGACAAAGTGCAGGAGTTCTTCAAACTCTTCTGGGCAACCCATGCCAAGCTCCCGGAGTTCGTCCATCTCTGTATCGCGCGCCACAACTGGGAAGGCACGCACCGTCTCGGCGATGTCAAAGCGCCGACCTTAGTGGTTGATCGGCGAAGGCAGACACGATCGGGAGCAACCACATGGCGCAGTCGAAGTGTTGGTGAAGCGCATCCCTGGCGCCGAGCTCAAAGTTCTGAAAGGGCAATCGCACGGTTTCTTCTGGCAAGCGCCGGAAGAGACCAACGCCTTGATTCTTGATTGGATCAAGCGCCATAGCCGCGCGTAGCGGTCTTGGGTTAAGCCGATCAAACCGACATTCAACCCGGAGGTGTTTGTGGAAAGACTCCTATCGTTGACGGTAATTCTTTCTCTTCATTGGTGGCTCGGTTTAGCGGCTCCAGTGTGGGGCGCGGCTGCTTATGACGAGAAGGCGGTGGCTGATTTCTATCGCGGCAAGACGGTTCGCATCATTGTGGGCTTTTCCGCCGGTGGGGGTTATGACGCTTATTCTCGCCTTATTGGGCGCCATCTGCACAAACATATTCCTGGTAACCCTAGCGTTATCGTCGACAATATGGCGGGGCGGGCAGCATCATCGCCGCCAATTACGTCTACAACGCTGCGCCAAAAGACGGAACGGTGATCGGCAACATTAGCGGGCAGATTATTTTGGAACAGCTATTTGCCAATCCGGCGGTCCAATACGACCTCGGTAAGTTCCGTTACCTTGGCGTGCCAATCGGCGAGACCTATCTCCTGCTCGTGACACGTAAGCCCGGTGTCACCAGATTCGATGAGTTGGTGGGAGCGAAGTCGAAACAGGTCGTGGTGGGAGGAATTCCCGGTTCAACGGTGGAACAGGGGCCGATTCTGCTCCGCGATCTGCTCGGCGCAAACCTCAAAGTCGTCAGCGGTTACAAAGGGACCGCCGATGTCCGCTTGGCTATCGAGAGTGGGGAACTGGACGGCTTTTTGAATAGTTGGGAATCAACAAAGATTACGTCCTTGGATAAAGTGAAGAGCGGCGAATGGCTCATTCTTGCTCAGCTCGGCGACAATCCGATCTCGGAACTGCCGGCTACGAACGTGCCGACGATTCCGCAGATCGCGAAAACCGAGGAACAACGTCAATTGCTCCGCTTCGGTGCCGCCGCACCCAACCAGTTCGGAAAAGTTTATGTCGTGCCGCCGACCGTACCACAAGATCGGAGCGCTGCCCTCGAGGCCGCGCTGACAAAGACCTTCGATGATAAGGAATTCTTAGCCGATGCGGAAAAAGGGAAGCTTGAAATCGCTCCGGTTTCAGCGCAGCAGGTGCAGAAACTGATCACGGATTTTCTAGGTTTATCGCCGGACCTCAAGGCGAAGCTGCGCAAGATTTTAAAACCGTAAATTAGGAACATAAGCGGTCGACTTTTGACAATGATAAATGGGCGGTGATAATTGAAGCGGATCGAAGCGGCTAACACGCGATCCAACAATTAAGCGTCGTTGGATTAGGTTCATTCCAGAGAGAACTTTTATGGGTTTGTTGGACGGGAAAGTTGTGATTGTCACGGGCGGTGGACATGGCATCGGTAGAAGCTTATTGCCTGGGGATTGCGCGTGAAGGTGGAACAGCCGTAGTTGCCGATATCGACGACAAAGCCGCAGACGGCGTCGCCAAAGCGATCAAGGACAGCGGCGGCAAGGCGCTAGCGACCAAAGTCGATGTGGCCAACTTTGCCAGTTGCCAGGAGATGGCCAAGAAAACGCTCGATGCTTACGGCAAAATCGACGGCTTGGTCAACAACGCGGCGATTTTTATGAGCGTGCCGGCCGAAAAGGGAAGTTGGCAAGAGATCACCGAAGAAGCGTGGGACCGGATGATGGCGGTCAACGTCAAAGGACTGTGGCTATGCAGCCGGGCGGTGGTGCCGGCAATGCAAAAGCGAAAACAAGGAAGCGTGGTAAATATTTCCTCCAATATGGCGTTTAACGGCGGCTTGACAATGATGCACTATGTTACGTCGAAAGCTGCGGTGGTTGGTTTCAGCCGCGTTCTGGCGCGAGAGCTTGGTCCGGACAACATTCGCGTAAACACTTTAGCTCCGGGCGCGACGATGAGCGAAGAACACCCGACTGAAGACGCGATAAAGAATTATGAGCGAACCGCGTCGACGCGAATCTTGAAACGGATTGAAAAACCTGACGATCTTGTCGGAACGGCGCTTTATCTATTATCGGATCTAAGCTCATTTGTTACCGGACAGGTGATTCTCGTGAATGGCGGCGCGGTGTTGCATTAGAAAAAGTCTAGAGTCTCGAGTCTCACGTTAACTCTAGACTCGGGACTCCAAACGCGAGACAGTGAAAGTTAAGGAGGAACTAATCATGGGATGGATAGACGCAGACGCTCATGTCGTCGAAAGCCCGCACACGTGGGAATATCTACTTCCTTCCGAACAAAAGTTTCGTCCGCAGTTGTTTAAACCGGAAGGTGAGACGCAAAAGGCGCACTGGGTCATCGACGGCAAAATCCGTGGGCTGTTCAGATTTACCTTTAGCGCGGAGGACGTTAGCCGGAAATCTGAGCAAGTCGGAAGGAACATGACAACAACGATGGCAACTCGTGATCTTGCCGATGTCGCAGGGCGCATCAAGCACATGGATGAGTTGGGCATCGATGTTCAGGTGCTTTACCCAAGCATTTTCCTCGACCCATGCACGGATCGGCCGGATACAGATGTGGCTCTGTGCGGCGCATACAATCGTTGGATGTCGGATGTCTGGAAGCAGAGCAAAGGCCGCTTGCGCTGGATGGCGACTTTGCCACTGCTGAGCATGGCGGATACGCTGGATCAGTTAAAGTTCGCGAAAGAAAATGGCGGCTGCGGCGTTTTCATGCGCCCCCTCGAAGGGTCGCGGCAGATCAGTGACCCGTACTTTTTCCCGTTGTACGAGCAAGCGCAGAAGATCAACTTTTGCATCGGGCTGCACCAGGCCAACGGCAGCGCGGCGGCGGTGGACATGATGGTTAACCCCGACGGTAGCCGCGACTTTTTCAACCAATACCGAATATTTAATGTCGGCGCACTATTTCGAATTCTGAATTGCGGCATACCTAAGATGTTTCCCAAGCTTCGCTTCGGATTCATTGAAACCGCTGCGTCTTGGGTTCCCTGGGTGGTTTACGAGCTGCGCCGCCGGTTGGATACGGTGAACAGCAGAGTTGCCCAATGATTTTCTGGAGCGTTCCGGCATCTTTGTGACCTGTCAGATCGGCGACGACGTGCCGTACCTGATCAAGAGCTGCATGGGCGAGAATACGCTCATGATCGGCACGGACTACGGCCACGCCGACTCGTCTACGGAATTGGATGCGCTGACGACTTTGAAAAACAGCGGTGGTATTTCCAGTGGACAGCACAAGAAAATCGTCGAAGATAATCCGCGGACGTTTTACGGACTGGCACAATAGCGGGATCAGAGAGATTCAACTACAGAGAACCTAGGGCGACTGGCCGGTCGCCCCTACCGCTTATAGAGCTGCTTGATAAAGCCCGAAGTCTCCAGCTCCTGCACGAAACTGGTATCGACAAACGTTTTCGGATCTGCGGCGGCGGCCTTTGGGTTGCGCGGGGCCATATCGTCCAGCAGCGTTTTCACGCCTTCCCAGGATGGCGTCGGCACCTCTGGGAAGGCCGCGTTGTAAGCTTTGTAGGCGCGCTCCAAACCTTCCGGATCGTTGGTTTTGAGATTTTTGCCGATCAATGCTTTGGTCTCTTCTTTATTTGTCTTGATGAAATGCAGCGCCTCCGTAAAGGCGCGCACGACCTTGCCGACAAACGCGCGCCGCTCCTTGACCGTCTTTTCGCGCGTCACGACCGCGTTTACATGGTAGGAAATCTTGAGCGTGCCGATATCGATTAAGTCTCGGAAGCCCATCTTCTCCGCTTCGCGCACCAACGGCTCTCCCAAGAGAGTAAATTGCGTGATATTGCGCGCCAGCGCTGCGAGACGCTGCGGGTTTTCTCCCGTGGCGATGATCTTCGTATCTTTTTCCGGGTCGATGCCGAAACGGCGGAGTGCGAGGCGTAAAGTCATGTCCGAAGTCGTGCCCAAACGATTGACGCCGCCGGTCTTGCCCCTGAGCTGCTCCATGGTCGTAATGTCGGCCAGCGAGACGATGTGGTCGATGAACAACGGCAAGTTCGTCGAGACCATGATGGTGTCGGCGCCCGCCAGCCGAGAGGTCACGAGCGTGGCGGAGGGCGCAATGATGAGATCCAATTCTCCGGTCAACAACGCCTGGATCACGATGGTGCTCGCGCTGATGGCGATAACCTCGGCTTGAAGGCCGTTCTTCTTGAAAAAGCCCTTTTGGTCGGCGACCCATATCGGTGTGTTCGACGGAGTGCTGCCCGCCCAGGCGATACGCATTCTTTCCTGGGCTGCCGACAATTGCGGCGAGGAAAGGCAAACCGCGATGAATGTAAAGTATAGCCAGAACCTGCGGCGCATTGTTTTGGCTCCCTCGAATAGGAACGAATTCCGTGGCATGGCGATGGGTAAGATATAGCGCCGGGCTGATTTTACTGTCAATCCGCGCCGAAAGTGGCGATGAAACTGGCCGGCAGTGCCTACTGGATTCCGGCGGCGAACCTGACTATGATCCTTACCGCCGCTGAATAAACCCGGCTGGCTCGCTGACGAAAGGTGCGCTCTATGGTCAGAAATCTATCGATCCCTGCTGTCGTGATTTTACTTTGGGGTATGCACGGTCGCGCGCTCGGGGCGGATGCTAGCTCGGAGTGGCAGGGCCTGGTTGCCGCGGCCAAGAAGGAAGGCAAAGTCGTCATCGGCGCGCCGCCGGGCAGTGATTTCAGAAATGAAGTGCAGGCGACGTTAAAGAAACGTTTTGATCTCGACAGCGAATTTGTTCAGGCTCCTGGACCGAATCTCATGAGTAAGATCGTTGCCGAAAAACAGGCGGGCGCGGTTTCCGTCGATACTTTCTTGGTCGGTCCGTGCACGGGGAACTCGCTGCTCAAAGCCGATCTGTTCGAGCCGCTGGCGCCGGCTATGATTTTGCCTGAAGTAAGGGATCCGGCAAAGTGGTTCGGCGGCCACCTATGGGCCGATAACCAGACCGGGAAGAATCTCTTGTATAGTTTCGTCGCGCAAGTTGCGCCGTCGCTATACTACAACACGCAATGGGTCAAGCCCCAGGACGTGAGCAGCTACAACGATCTGCTTGATTCCAGATGGAAAGGGAAAATCGGCCTTAGGGATCCTCGCGTGCCGGGCGGTGGCCTCGCCATGTGGGCATTTCTCTTGGACTTAAAGGGCGAAGAGTACATCAGAAAACTGGCGCAGCAGGAGATGTTCGTCGGCCGCAACGCCCGTCAGATCGCCGATGCTCTGGCTAAGGGCAATTTATCGTTGACCATCGGCGTGGGTTACCGGGACTTCGACGCGTTTTTGGATGCAAATTTGCCGGTCAGACATCTGCCGACGCTCAAGGAAGGTACCTACGTCAGCGGCGGCAACGGCATTGTCGGCATCATCAAGGGCGCGCCGCACCCAAATGCCGCGAAGCTCTTTTCAATTGGCTGCTGAGCCGCGAGGGGCAGGAGCTACATGGAAAAACCGCCCAACAGCCGACGCGGCGTCTGGATGTCGATACCAGGGGATTGGACGGACAGGCCGCCAAGGATGTGCTGACGGTCGAACAGTTTCGCCGCTTTCAGAATTTTACGGAAGATAAATGTAACAACTCCTGGATTCCAGGCGCGAAGTTGGCGGAAGCGGTGCTGAATAGCGTATTCGGCGTGGAGAGAGAAAATTCATTGCCACGAAGCCCGGTAGCGCGCAATGAACACTGAGTTGCTCAGGATGACCAGGGCCCGTCCGAGCTTGACGATCACTTCTTCGATGTCGTCGAGAGAATTCCAGCGCGGCGAGCCGCCCAGGTGCGGCGTGACGATCACGTTGGGAAATTGGATCAGCGGATCGCTGGCATCGCCGGGCTCTTCGTAAAGGTATCGAGTCCATAGCCGCCCAGACGGCCGGAAGCGAGAGCGCGACGCAGCGCTTCACGGTCAACGAGATTAGGCTGAGAGACGTTGATCAAGAAAGCGCCGGGCTTGATAACCGAAAGCTGGCGCTCGCCTATGAAATTAACCGTTGCCGGGCCGCGCGGTAGATGCAGGCTTACGCAGTCGGAAGTCGCAAGCAATTCTTCGAGAGGAAGATAACTCGCCTGATATTGCTGTTCGACGTCCGCCGGCAAGCGAGTGCGCTGCGTATAGACGATGCGCATGCCCAACGCGATGGCGCGGAGCGCCAGTTCCCTGCCGATTTCGCCCAAGCCGACGATACCCAACTGACGTTGATACAGCGTTACCATTCCCGGGATCCGCGCCCAGTTACCGTTCGGCGTGTGCGAGCGGTCGTAGGTCGTCGGACTGTAGCCGGCGGTTTTTCAATTGCTCGAGGCTGATGAGGTTTGCGTTCCGGGTTCAGTTGTCGCGCCAGCCCGAGCATCAACGTCAACCCTTGCTCCGCGGTGGAAATATTGGCACGCCGGCGGATTGTCAGTACCTTAACGCCTGCAGCCTCACAGGCGAGACTATCGATGTTGCGAGTGGTGAAGCCGTATTTTTGCACGAACTTAAGCGAGCTTCCCGCTGTCGCTAATTCTTGCTCTCCGACCGTGAGTTCTTCGACGACGATGACGCTCGCGCCGGCAGCGTGCGCCAGCAGCTCGGCTTGATTGTCTACAAGGTGAACGTCGCTCGGGTAAATATTTTGCGCCTGCGCGCGAATGGCATCGCACCAACCCTTGAAGTCCGGCGTATCGTGTTTACAAAAATGGGCAAACGCTCGTATACGCTCTTCGGGGGCGCTTGGATCGAGCACAACTTGAATGAGGCGAAGGAAGCTGTCGTTCTCGACGACGAATTTGAGACGGGAGGCCATGAGGATAATTCGCGTTCAAGGTTCAAAGTTCAAGGTGCAACGTTTTGGCTTGTCCTTTGACTTTGAACATTGAACCTGGAACGTTGAACTGCTTCAAGGCTCCGGATCGACCTTTAGTGCCTTTAGGAACCGTGTGAGCATATTGTAGGCGCCGATCAGCATCGTTAGCTCAACAGTCTGCCGTTCGCTGAAGTGCTTACGGACTTCGGCAAATACCGCATCCGGCACGTCGATCTCACGGGTCATCGCGTCCACGTATAGCTAGCAAGCGCACGCTGTTTGTCGGTAAATAAATTCGACGGCACTCCAATCCGCCAGCGCTTCAACTTGCGCCGGGGTGAGGCCTTCTTTCAAAGCATAGGCCGGTCCATGGGCACGAATAACGTACTCGACATTATTCAATATCGCCACCCGTATCACCGCCAGCTCGCGGCACTGCCCATCGATCTCGGTGCCGTAACGCACGGCCTGATTCGAGATCGAAACCAGGCATTGGCTAGCGCGGGGCTGTGCAACATCAAACGATAGATGTTGATCAGTCGTCCACCCCGCGCGCCTTTGATCTTGGCGATGAGACTCGGACAGCTCAGGATGTTCTGTTTCTTCGATCAACGGTACGCGCGCCATAAGTTTTCTCTGGAACTTCCGGGACTAGCTTCATAATTATCGCGTCACTAGCGGGTTGCTGAAAAGTTCACTCAGAGTCCTTCGGCGTAGCTCAAACCTCTCGCCGTCTTTCCATGCGTAACGAGAAATCCCGGCTCTGGATAAAGACTCTGTGCCGATCGCTTTTCTTGCTGAGAGTCTCCACCAGGTTGAGGATCCGGATTGCGCAAGCTCGTATAGGCGCGCGCCGGGCCGGCGGCACGCATGCGCTCGACGTCTTCCTTGCTGGAGAAAAAGCGCAGCAGCACATCTTCGTCGCTCACTCCAGTACCGCCGTACTTGCCGGCGCAGGTCTTCAGAGCGAATCGGTCGGGTGCGGCCGTGCCGCAATCTCCTTGGCGCGCGGGCGGTTTAGAATCTTTTCTTTCACGTTGCGGTCCATGAATTCCGCGCCTTCCTTGCCCCAAATGCCCATGGCGTATTCGATGGTCTGATCGGTGACCTGCTTGTAGCGTTCGCCGATGATGACGTTGATAGCCGCTTGGCTGCCGACGAATTGCGACAGCGGCGTGACCATGATCGGGTAGCCGAACTCGGCGCGCACCTGTGCTGCTTCCTCCAGGGTTTGGTCAAGCTTGTTCTCCATGCCGACCAGCCGGAGCTGATGGCGCAGGTTGGAAATCATGCCGCCGGGAATCTGGTGCACATACTGGGCGTAATCGTATTCAGGCGGTTTGCCTATCGGCAAATTGTCCCGCTTTGCGCAGGCCGTGAAGTGATCGGCCACGGCGCGGAGTGGCTTTTCATTGATCATGATCTTAAAACCTAGCGAGCGCGCGTTCATGGCGACATTAAATAGCGACGGATTGGATGAACCGTCGGCGAGTGGCGGAATTGCAGTGTTGATATGCGTCATGCCCGCTTTGATCGCTTCCAAGCAACAGAGGGTGCCGAGTCCCGTGGTGCAGTGCGTGTGCAGTTCGACGGTCTTGGCGCCAGCTGCGTTAAGCACCGTTGGCACTAGAGTCTTGGTCCGCTCGGGAGTTAGGATGCCGCCGGGGTCTTTGAGGATAACGCGGTAGACATCTAGGGTAAATGCCTGCCGAATCTTGGCAGCGAAATATTCATCGGTGTGACGCGGCGACAGGGTGTAAATGAGATTGATGATCGGTTTGAGACCGGCATTCTTCGCTTGTGTAACGCGCCATGCCCAGTCCGTGGGATCGTTCCATGAGTCCGGAGATGCGCACCTCGCTGACGCCGGCGTTGGCCATGCAGGTGTCGTAGAGCTGATGAAGAGCCTGGGGATAGATCGCAAATCCACTACGGGTGCCGTGGATCAATCGCAACGGTGTCTTCTTGAATTTCGGGATGACCAGACGATAGCGCTCCCAGGGATCTTCGCGCAGCTCCTTGATGCACTTCGGCAACTCCACCGGGACCGCCAAGCTCGATGGCCTCGAAGCCCGCCTGATCCATCAACTCGACGATCGGCACCATCATCCCGGTGCGCATGTTATAGGCCCACAGGCTCTGCTGGCCGTCGCGCAAGGTCGTGTCGACAGAAACGAACTTCAGTCATAGATTGACTTATAGCGTAAAGCGGATTGCGGTGGGAAACCGATCACAAGGCGATTCAGGTAACCATCTTGACATCGCGAGTTTGACTTTCGCCATCAAGTAACTACCGCAGCTGGTATGAGCACGGTGGGCGTCAGGAACTCAAGAATCTCACCCAATACCTTCGACGGACCAAGCAAGGAAGAGGTCATCGTCACCGAACGAGGGTCATCCGATCGCGCTGATTCAGCCGATCCAAGAGCGCGGACAAAGCGGTGACGCTGCGGAGGCGAAGCTGCGCCAGGCTTGCGGCGCAGGGTGTCTTGTGGCGTTGCCGACTCGGGAGGCACTCTGAGGCGAGAGTGCGATCTGGTGAGAGTTTCAGAGACGACCCGATCTCGAAGGCCATCGTGGAGAGATCGCCGGGTGATCTGCACTCGACTTCCAGCGCTCTCATCAAGCTGTTGCCAGTGAATGAGGAGGGATCCGCCTCTGGTGCGATCCATCGTGCAGGAAAAGGAGCCGTCGCGACCGCGAGATTGCTTACGCCGAAGTCTTCGCGGGCCTCACTCGTAAACTCCGGGAGGACGATCTGCCTAAGCGAGTACGCCCTGGCTTGCCGCCAATTTGAAGGCGGTTGGCCCGAAGCTTATCTTCGCGTGGAGTTAAGAGGGACGACATCCTTGCTCTTGGCCCGCGACTTGATCCAACGGCGCCCACTGCGAGGGTTTTCGATCGCCGTTCATCTAGCCTCGGCGCTCAGGCTCAAAACGATCGCTCTCGGTGAGACGATCACGTTCGCGAAACGCGGACGAGCGATTACTCAAGGCTGCAGAGGCCGAAACCTTGAGCCTCTCTAAGCGTCCTGAACTCCACTGCCTAGTATCAAATTGGCTGCCATTCCCGCGGTTCTGAGACTGCTCTTTGGAACGTCCGGCCAACCGAGGCTATTGGACGATGGGTTCACGCCACCCGAATGTGCATATTTACGCGTCCAATGCTTGGCTTGCCCTTCAGATAGAGTCGTCATTGCGTCCTCACTGCGGCCACCGTTAGACCCGTGTTGCTCCACCGTTGTCCTTGAACCCCACAAAGACTCGGTTCGCTGCCGGATCAAGGGACATCACCGTTGCCTGAACGAAGATTCCAAAGGTCGGAGTTGCATTGGTGTTCATCTGTGTGGTGCGCTGGGACCAATGGTCGAAGATGCATTGTCGGTCGCGCTGGGTTGGTTTCGCACAGAAGTGGTGACCGGCAAGGTTGCGTTCCCCGTATCTGCCGGCGAGTACTCGCGCGCTGGCCCCCTTATTCACCGTGGCCACAGCAAGGCTCCGGTGCCGTTTGTTCTGCGAGATATCCACAATCCGTCATGGTGCTGGTTGTTGCCGCCAGCGCGATGATATCAGGGACGGGGGTGGTGGGCTGAAAAAGATTGGCGTGTTGATGCCGGATAGGATCGACGCCGGGAAAGTGGCCGGCACAATCGAAACTCAACTGAACGTCAGTCGGAGCAATGGGCGCGGTGGGTGTGGCCCAAAAACAAAACTCGAGATGAGCCAGCTGGGATATCCACAGGGGCGTTGGGCGAGCCCGTGGCCGCATTGGTGGCCGGGTCCGTGGTCTGAAAAATGAACGCAGCGGGATACTGGTGCTAGTCGATATGCTGCAATGGCTGCCGATGCTCTCTCCGGCGTTATTGATCGTGGCGAAACCCGTGGCGGAGTTACTACTTGGACCGAACGACTGCTCGGCAAAAGCGCCGCCACTAGGTTAGTAAAGGGTGAGGTGGTATTCAGCAGAAGGAAAGATCCCTGCTGGAAAAATTTGCCGTTACCAAGTCAGCTTACCATCTTCATTGAAATCCCCTACCGCCAGCGGGACCGGACTATCGCCCGCAGTAAAGTCCGCCGCTGTACCGAAACCCGCTCCTATACCCAAGAGTATGGAAACATTGTCGCTGCCAACATTTGCCACCGCCGATCCAACTTCCCATCCCCATTAAAGTCTCCCACCGCCAAACAAACCGGGCCATTCCCCACCGCAAAGTTGTGCCGCTCCAAAACGACCCGTACCATTACCTAAAGAATAGAGATGTTGTTGCTACTGCCATTCGCCACTGCCAGGTCGGTTTCCCATCCCCATTGAGATCACCGACCGCGACTGAGTTCGGGGCAGTTCCCACTGTAAAGTTTGTCGGCGCACCGAATGAGCCCGTGCCGTTGCCTAGAAGAATAT
>ERZ1370068.10987-contig-964_pt1 | contig 30185 bp, 57 predicted proteins | sample MGYA00561227_ERZ1370068 | MGnify/ENA primary metagenome ERZ1370068 (study PRJEB38410, sample SAMEA6850437) | metagenome | study: Metagenomic assessment of the ecological functions of the soil: analysis of the soil microbiota associated with the...
GGTTACGCATTGCTCAGCGGCGCTCGAGCAGCTGGATCAGCGTGTGACCCGGTCACGCCCTGCGTGCGCAGCGCCTTGTAGTAGTAGCCGCGGAACTGGCGCTCGGCGATGCCGTAGATGCGCTTGACCTTCTGCTTCTCGCGCAGCTGCTCGCCGTAGTCCGAGCGCTTGCGGCGGCGGCTCTGGCCGTGCTGGCCCGGCGGATACGAGCGGCGCTCGTAGCCGCACTTGTCCGTGTAGCAACGCTCTCCCTTGAGGAAGAGCTTCATGTCTTCGCGCCGGCAGAGCCGACAAACTGCACCAGTGTAACGAGCCATGTCAGTCCTTAGACTGATCAGACGCGACGGCGCTTGCGCGGCCGGCAACCGTTGTGCGGGCACGGGCGTGACATCGCGGATGAGGTTGATCTTGAAGCCGGCGGCGTTGAGCGCGCGCAGCGCCGACTCGCGTCCGGAGCCCGGACCGTTGACGTAGACGGTCACGTTGCGGACGCCGTGCTCCATCGCCTTCTTCGCGGCGTCCTCGGCGGCGAGCTGCGCGGCGAACGGCGTCGACTTGCGCGAGCCCTTGAACCCGCACGTGCCGGCGCTCGACCACGCGACCACGTTGCCCGCTGACGTCGGTGATCGAGACGATCGTGTTGTTGAACGTCGCCGAGATGTGCGCGACGCCGGTCTGGATGTTCTTCCGGACCTTCTTCTTCTGCTTGCCTTTGACCGGTGCGACATGGTGCTTCGATCCTTACTTCTTCGGTCGACGCGCGCCCATGCTTCTTCACCGCCATGCGGCGCGGACCTTGCGGGTGCGGGCGTTGGTGTGGCGTGCGCTGGCCGCGCACCGGCAGGTTCGCGGCGATGGCGCGAGCCGCGGTACGCAGCCGAGGTCCATCAGGCGCTTGATGCTGAGCTGCGCGTCGCGGCGCAGATCGCCTTCGACGCGGATAGTTCGCTCTCGATCGCGTCGCGGATCTTGCGGACGTCGCTCTCGTCGAGATCGTCGCTGCGCTTGTCGGGCGAGATGCCGGCCTGCGTCGAGCACGACGTTCGCCGCGTGACGGCCGATGCCGTAGATGTACGTGAGCGCGATCTCGATGCGCTTGTTGCGCGGAAGGTCGACGCCTGCGATGCGAGCCATGACTTGTCTCCTTAACCCTGACGCTGCTTGTGGCGCGGGTTGCTGCAGATGATGCGAACGACGCCCTTGCGCTTGATGACCTTGCACTTGGGACAGATCGGGTTTGACCGATGCTCGAACCTTCATGGCTGCTTCGTCTCGACGGTGACTAGGATGGCCAGGCGTCGATGTGGACGGTGAGAACCCAGGGCCCCTCGTCCGTGATCGCGATCGTGTGCTCGAAGTGCGCGGACATCGAGCGATCTTTGGTCACGGCCGTCCACTTGTCGTCGAGAACCTCTACGTCAGGGGCCCCGGCGTTTACCATGGGTTCGACGGCGATGACAAGCCCGGTTTTCAGCCGCTTTCCGCTCGTCCGGCTCCGCCGAAGTTCGGGACCTGCGGGTCCTCGTGCATCTGGCGGCCGGTGCCGTGGCCGACGAACTGGCGGACCACCGAATACCCGTCGTGATTCCGCATAGCTCTGGACCGCGTAGCCGAGGTCGCCGAGCCGGCTGCCCGGGACGGCACAGCGCGATCGCCGCGCTCGAGCGCCTGCCCGGCGGTCTCGACGAGCTTGCGGTGCTTGTCGCGGACACGTTGCCGACGCAGCACCGTCCGCGCCGTATCGGCGCAGAACCCGTGCTTGAAGATGCCGAAGTCGATCCCGATGATGTCGCCGTCCTTCGAGGACGTCGTCCTTGCGCGGGATGCCGTGGACGATGACCTCGTTGACGCGAGGTGCACAGCACCGCGGTACGGCGGCTCGTCGGAGTAGCCGAGGAACGCGCTGGTGACCTTGTGCTTGTCGATCGCCGCGCGCGCGATCTGGTCGAGCTCCCAGGTCGAGACTCCGGGCTTGGCCGCCGCGCAGACCTCGTCGAGGATCTCGGCGGCGACCAGGCCCGCCTCGCGCATGAGCGCGAATCTCGTCCTTCGACTTTGAGATGGATCCGCACGCGCCGACGCGACCTAGCGCGAGGTCGCGCGCGACGCGACGCGGCCGCGGATGCGCGGACCCTTCGGGCCCGCGAAGCCTTCGTAGTTGCGCGTGATCAGGTGCGACTCGATCTGCTGCACGGTATCGAGCGCGACGCCGACGACGATCAGGAGGCCGGTGCCGCCGAAGCTGAACGGCACCTGGAAGTACTTCTGCAGCAGCGCCGGGATCATGCAGACCGACCGAGAGGTACAGCGCGCCGGCGAACGTGATCCGCGACAGCACGCGCTCGATGTACTGCGGCGGTGTTCTTGCCGGGCCGGATGCCCGGGATGAAGCCGCCCGACTTCTTCAGGTTGTCGGCGACGTCGACCGGATTGAACACGACCGACGTGTAGAAGAACGCGAAGAACACGACGAGCATCGTGAAGATCGAGGTTGTAGCGCCAGTCGGCCGGGTGCAGGATCGACGAGAACTCCTGCATCCAGCCGCGAGCCCGACATGTTCGCGATCTGCGCCGGGAACATCAGGATCGACGACGCGAAGATCGGCGGGATGACGCCCGAGACGTTGATCTTGAGCGGCAGGTAGCTCTGCGCGCCCGAGTACATCTTTCGTGCCGACCTGCCGTTTCGTGTACTGGACCGGGATCCGCCGGTGCGCTCGCTCGAAGAAGCAGATCGCCGCGATCGTGCCGACGACGAGCGAGCGAGCACGAACAGGACGGTGAGGCCGCTGACGCCGCCGCTGCCGCCGGCCGAGCGAAGCTGGTCGATCGCGTCGGGCATGCCGGCGACGATGCCGGCGAAGATGATCAGCGACGATGCCGTTGCCGATGCCGCGCTCGGTGATCAGCTCGCCGAGCCACATGATGACGGCCGTGCCGGTGGTCAGCGTGATGCACGGTGAGCAGGTGGAACGCCGAGCCCGGAGTCGGCGACGACCTCGGCGCCGCCGCTGCGACAGGCTCTCGACGTAGCGTCGCGATGAACCACGACTGCACGACCGCGACGAGGACCGTGCCGTAGCGCGTGTAGCTGGTTGATCTGCCGCCGGCCCTGCTCGCCTTCCTTGTTGAGCTGGTCGAGCTTGGGCACGACGACCGTGAGCAGCTGCATCACGATCGACGACGTCACGTACGGCATGATGCCGAGCGCGAAGATCGAGAACTGCTCGAGCGCGCCGCCCGAGAACATGTTGAACATGCCGAGGAACGAGCCCGAGCCGCCCTTGGTGACGACGTGGCTCATCTCGACGCGGTTGACGCCCGGGATCGTGATGAACACGCCGATGCGGTAGACCGCGAGGATGCACAGCGTGAACAGGATCCGGCTGCCGGAGCTCCGGGATCTTGCCGATGTTCGCGATCGAGCCTGCCACGTGGGACTCTCGCTCGGTGGCAGCTCGCCGGCGTCGGCGACGCGAGCGATCTCGATCGTGCCGCCGGCCTTCTCGACCTTCTGCTTCGCGGTCGCCGACGCGCGGTGCGCCTTGATCGTGAGCTTCTTGGTCGAGCTCGCCCTCGCCGAGGATCTTGATGATGCTCGACGAGCTTGGGCACGATGCCCTTGGCGCGCAGCGCGTCGAGATCGACGGTGGCGCCGGCGTCGAACATCGCTCTCGAGGGTCGCCGACGTTGATCGGGAACGCCTCGACGCGGTACGGGTTCTTGAAGCCGCGCTTCGGGAATGCGGCGCGGCATCGGCATCTGGCCACCCTCGAACGCGAGCCGCGCGCCGTGGTGACCCGGGCGGGCCTTCTGGCCCTTGACGCCCTTACCGGACGTCTTGCCCGTGCCCGAGCCGCGACCGCGGCCGAGCCGCTTCTTCGTCTTGGTCGCGCCTGGGTTCGGATGGAGGTTGTGGAGCGTGATCGACATGGAGAGCTTCTCCGACGCGCGCCTGGCAATCTGGCGCGGAAACTGGTTTGAGCAACTGAGTAGATCGATGACCTCGGCCAGCTGGCCGATCAGTCAGCCGGCTCGACCGTGACGAGGTGGCTGACCTTGCGGATCATGCCGCGGATCGCGAGGGTGTCCTGAGGACGACCGACTTGTGCGGCCCGCGCAGGCCGAGGCCTCGAGGCGTCTGGCGCTGCTTGCGCGGGCGGCCGATGCCGCTCTTGACCTGCGTGATCTTTGAGCTTGATCGCCATGACTAGCCTCGCGGTCGCCGGACGGCTTGCGCTGCGCTGGAAGTCCGAGACCGTCTTGCCGCGCGTCTTCGCGACCTGCTCGACGCGAGCGCAGCGCCTTGAGCGCCGACGATCGTCGCGTGGATGACGTTGTGCTTGTTCGACGTGCCGATCGACTTGGTCAGGATGTCGGTGATGCCCGCGACCTCGAGCGACCGGGCGGACGCCGCCGCCGGCGATGACGCCGGTACCGGGCGCGGCCGGGCGGAGGAGCACCTGCGCCGCGCCGAAGAAGCCGTCGATCTCGTGCGGGATCGTGCCCTTGACCAGCGGGATCTTGAACAGGTTGCGCTTCGCGCGATCGGTGCCCTTGCGGATCGCCTCGGGCACCTCGTTCGCCTTGCCGAGGCCGGCGCCGACGTGACCGTGCTGGTCGCCGACGACGACGAGCGCCGAGAACGAGAACCGCCGGCCGCCCTTGACGACCTTCGCGACGCGGTTGATGTGGACGACGCGGTCGACGAGCTCGCCGACTTCTTCGGGATTGATCAGCATGGTCGTCCCTAGAACGTGAGGCCGGCGTCGCGGGCGCCGTCGGCGATCTCTTTGACGCGACCGTGATAGATGAAGCCGTTGCGGTCGAACACGACCGACTTGACGCCGAGCGCGACGAGCTTCTCGCCGATCGCCTTGCCGATCGAGCGCGCGCGCTCCTTCTTGGCTTGCCCGCGACCTGCGCTCTTTGAGCCGCGCCTCGAGTCTCGCTCGCCGCCGCGAGCACGCGGCCCGTGGTGTCGTCGACCGCCTGCGCGTAGACGTAGCGCGCCGAGCGGAACACCGACAGACGCGGACGCTCGGCGGTGCCGCGTGACGCGCAGGCGGATCGTGCACCTTGCGGCGCTGATGGCGCTGCTGCGGATCCTTCGTTGACAGCCTGTCGTATCTCTGACGATGACCAGCCATGAGCGTACCTTACCCTTGCCCGCGGTCTTGCCGCGCCTTGCGGAGGATCGTCTCTTCGACGTACTTGATGCCCTTGCCCTTGTAGGGCTCGGGCGGACGGAAGCTACGGATCTTCGCCGCCGCGGCGCCGAGCGCCTGGCGATCGATGCCCGACGAGGATCAGGATGTTCTTGTCGACCTTGGCCGTGATGCCCTCGGGCAGCTTGTACTCGATCGGGTGCGAGTAGCCGAGCGACAGCACGATCTTGGGCCCCTTGATCTCGGCCTTGTAGCCGACGCCGTTGATCTCGAGCTGTGCGCGTGAAGCCCTGCGGTCACGCCGGTCGAGCATGTTGCCGACGAGCGCGCGCATGAGGCCGTGCGCGGCGCGCTGCGGCCTGTCGTCGCCCTTGCGCTCGAACACGATGACGTCCTTGCCGTCGTCCTTGGCCTGCTTGATCTCGATGTCCTTGTGGCGCTTGAGCGTCAGCGTGCCCTTGGGGCCCTTGGTCGAGACGACGTCGCTTGCGTGATCGACACCGTGACGCCCTTGGGAATCTCGAGCGGTTTACGACCGATGCGCGACATGACTCACCAGACCTCGCAGAGGACTTCGCCGCCGACGCCCTTGGTTGCGCGCCTCGCGGTCGGTCATCACGCCCTGCGACGTGGATAGGATGGCGATGCCGAGGCCGTTACGGACCTGCGGCACCTGCTTGGCGGGAACGTACGTCCGCTGGCCCGGACGCGACACCCGGCGCATGCCGGTGATCGCGCTACCGGATGCGGCCGTCGTAGCGGAGCGTCAGCTTGAGCATGCCTCTGCTTGTTGTCCTCGGTGGCAGCGACGCCTGTCGACGAAGCCCTCGTCGCGGAGGATCTCGGCGATGCGCGAGCTTGATGTTCGAGCGCGGGCACTCGACCAGCTGCTTGCGCGCGCGGATGCCGTTGCGGATGCGAGCGAGGAAATCAGCGATGGGATCGGTCATCGACATGGTTAGTTCTCTCACCAGCTCGACTTGATGACGCCCGGGATGTCGCCACGCAGCGCGAGCTCGCGGAAGCAAAGACGGCACATCTCGAACTTGCGAAGGTACGCGCGCGACCGGCCGCAGCGCTTGCAGCGGCTCTTCGATGCGGACCTTGAACTTGTGCTTCTGGGAAGCCGTATCGACCAGCTTGCTCATGACTCGGCAGCTCCGTGGTCGCGCTCGGCGGTCGGCTCTGCGCGGGCTGACGGAACGGCATGCCGAGGTGCGCCAGCAGCGCGCGGCCCTCTGCGTCGGTCGTCGCGCGGTGGTGACGATGCTGATGTTCATGCCCTTGATCGAGTCGATCTTGTCGTACTCGATCTCGGGGAAGATGATCTGCTCGCGGACGCCCATGGTGAAGTTGCCGCGGCCGTCGAAGCCGCGCGGCGACACGCCGCGGAAGTCGCGGACGCGCGGCAGCGCGATGTTGCACGAGCCGGTCGAGGAACTCCCACATGCGCTCGCGGCGCAGCGTGACCATCACGCCGATCTTCTGGCCCTTGCGGAGCTTGAAGACCGCGATGTCCTTCTTCGCGCGCGAGACCACCGGCGACTGGCCGGTGATCGCCTTGAGCTCCTCGATCGCGTTGTCGATCATCTTGGGCTCGTCTTGGCCTTGCCGAGGCCCATGTTGACCGTGATCTTCACGATCCGCGGCACCTGCATGACGGTGGAGTAGCTGAACTCCTTCATCATCTGCGGGCGCACGGTCGTGTCGTAGACGCGCCTTGAGCTTGCGGCGGCGTCTCGCGCTTGTACTTCGGCGCGCGGGCCCGTCGGCTCCTGCGCCTTCTTCCTTGTCGCCTCTTCGGGCCTTCTGCGCGCGCTGCCTTGTCCTTCTTGGGGCGTCGTCCGACGCTACGGCTTGCTTCTCGTCGTCCTTCGTCATCTTGGTTGTCTCGGTTCCGCCATTGGCGTCTAGATCATCCCATGCCGGCGTCGGGAACTTGGTCCCGATCTTCACGCCGACGCGGACCTTGCGTCGCCGTCCTCGACGGCGTACTTCGGTGCGGGTGCCGCGCGCCCGAGCTTGTCGTCGTAGCAGCGCGCACGTTCGAGATGTGGATCGTGCCCTCCTTGTCGATGATGCCGCCCTGCGGGTGTCTTCTGCGTCGGCTTCGTGTGGCGCTTGATCATCGCGACCTTCTCGACGACGACGCGCGTCGCCGACGACGCCGCAGGATCTTGCCGCGCTTGCCCTTGTCAGGCACCGCTGATGACGACGACCAGGTCGCCCTTGCGAACGTGCGCTGCATGACTACAGGACCTCCGGCGCCAGCGAGATGATCTTCATGAACCGCTTGGCGCGCAGCTCGCGAGCGACCGGCCCGAAGATGCGGGTGCCGATCGGCTCGTTCTCCTTGTTGATGAGGACGGCGCGAGTTGCCGTCGAACCTGATGTAGCTGCCGTCGGAGCGCGCGAGCTCGCGCTTGGTGCGAACGATCGACCGCGCGCGCGACCTCGCCCTTCTTCACCTTGGCGCCCGGAATCGCCTCGCGGATCGAGACGATGATGACGTCGCCGATCGAGGCGTAGCGGCGGCGCGAGCCGCCGAGCACCTTGATGCAGAACACCTTCTTGGCGCCGCTGTTGTCAGCGACGTCGAGGACGGAGGTCATCTGGATCACGACGCACCGTCTGCCACGCCGCGCTCGCGTCGATGGTGCTGAGCAGCGCGCCAGCGCTTGGTCTTCGACATCGGACGCGACTCGACGATCTCGACGACGTCGCCGACCTTGCCGTGTTGTGCTCGTCGTGCACGTGGTACTTCACGCGGCGCGTCAGGAACTTGTGGAACCGGCGGTCGCGGACGCGGCGGATGACCGTGACGGTCGACCGTCTTGTCCATGTTGCTCGAGGTGACGGTGCCGACGATGACGCGGCGGCTGCCGCGCTGTCGGTGTCGGTCGGCTCGGCTGGCCTCGGTCTGCTGCTGGTCGCTCATGACTTCGCCTTCTTCGCTGTCTTCGCTGGGCCGCTGGCCGGCTGCTCTGCGCTGCCGAGCGCGCGCGGCCGCGAGGATCGTCAGGATCCGCGCGATCTCGCGGCGCTTCGGCATGCAGCACGCGGTCGACGTGACCTGGTTCGTGTGCTGGCCGAGGTGGAGCCGGAACAGCTCGTCGCGCGATCGCGCCGAGCGCCTGGCGCAGCTCGTCGTCGGGCTGATCGCGCAGCTGCTCGAGTGACGTGGCGACGCTTGCTCATAGCACCGACTCCCGGGCGATCGAGCTGGGTCTTGACCGACAGCTTGTGGTGCGCGCGGTGGAACGCCTCCTTGGCGATCTCGATCGGCACGCCTTCGACCTCGAAGATCACGCGGCCCGGGCGGACCACGGCGATCCAGCCCTCGACGCCGCCCTTACCGGTACCCATGCGGGTCTCGGCCGGCTTCTTCGTGACCGGATGGTCGGGGAACACGCGGACGTAGATCTTGCCGAGCTTCTTGACCGAGCGCGAGATCGCGACGCGAGCCGCCTCGATCTGGCGCGAGGTGATCCAGCCCGGCTGACGTGACCTGGAGGCCGAAGTCGCCGAACGAGACCTCGGTTGCCGCCCTTGGCGCTGCCGCGTCAGGTTGCCTTTGTGCGACTTGCGGAACTTCGAACGTTTGGGGGAGAGCATCGACATCGTGGTTCTCCAAATCAGCGCGTGCGGCGTCGGCGCGGCCGGTCTTCGTGGCGCGGCAGCACCTCGCCGTGGAAGATCCACGCCTTGACGCCGATGCTGCCGTAGGTGGTGTGCGCCTCGGTGAAGCCGTACTCGATGTCGGCACGCAGCGTGTGCAGCGGCACGCGGCCTTCGCTTGTACCACTCGCGGCGGCACATCTCGGCGCCGCCGAGCCGGCCGCTCGACGCGACCTTGATGCCCTTGGCGCCGAACTTCATCGCGGTCTGCGTCGCCTTCTTCATGGCGCGGCGGAACGCGATGCGGCGCTCGAGCTGGGTCGCGATGTTCTCGGCGACGAGCTGCGCGTTGGTCTCGGCCTTGCGGACCTCGATGATGTTCAGGAACACCTCGTTCTCGGTCAGCGCCTGGACTTCCTTCTTGAGCGTCTCGACGCCGCGCGCCGCGCTTGCCGATCACGATGCCCGGGCGCGCGGTGTGGATGTTGATCTTCGCCTTGTTCGCCGCGCGCTCGATCTCGATGTACGCTCACGCCCGCGTGGTTGAGCTTCTTCTTGATGAAGGCCTTGAGCTTCAGGTCCTCATGCAGCCACTTGGCGTAGTTCTTCTCTTCGTACCACCGAGACGACCACGTCTTGATGATGCCGAGGCGGAAGCCGATCGGATGTGTCTTCTGACCCATGCGTCTATTGCTGCCTCGTCGCGTCGACGACCACCGTGAGGTGGCTGGTGCTGGTGATTGATGCGGTTGGCGCGGCCCATCGAGCGCGGCATCCAGCGCTTGATGATCGTGCCGCCGTCGACGGCGATCGTGTGGATGCGCAGGTCGTCGATCGACGCGTCGCCACCCGACTTGTCCTCGGCGTTGGCCGCCGCGGACTTGATCGCCTTGGAGATGATCCCGGCGGCCTTCTTCGGCATGAGGTCGAGCAGGCCGACCGCGTCCTCGACCGTCTTGCCGCGGACGAGGTTCGCGACGACGCGCATCTTGCGCGGCGACATCGAGATTCCACGAACGAGTGCACGTGCCTGCATGAGCTGCACTTCTTCCGCTCGCCGGTGTGGCCGTGGAACGTGCGCGTCAGCGAGAACTCGCCGAGCTTGTGGCCGACCATCTGCTCGGTGATGAACACCGGGATGAACTTGCGGCCGTTGTGGATCGGCGAAGGTGAGGCCGACCATCGTCGGGATGACCGTCGAGCGGCGCGAGTAGGTCGTGATCACGCGGCTTGCCGGGTTCGACTTCTTCTGGCCGCGGCCGCGATCTTCTTCGCGAGGTAGTGCTCGACGAACGGACCTTTCTTACTGAACGAGGCATCGCTACTTTCAGCCTTACTTCGCGCGGCGGCGGATGATGAACTGCTCGGTCGCGCTTGTTGTGGCGGGTCTTGAGGCCCTTGGTCTTCTGGCCCCACGGCGTGCACGGGTGACGACCACCCGAGCGAGCGACCCTCGCCGCCACCCATCGGGTGATCGACCGGGTTCATCGAGACGCCGCGGTTGTGCGGGCGGATGCCCTTCCACCGCATGCGGCCGGCCTTGCCCCACTGGATGTTCGCGTGCTCGGAGTTGCCGATCGTGCCGATCGGTGGCGCGGCAGTCGATGTGGACGCGGCGCATCTCGCCCGACGGCATGCGCAGCGTGGCCCAGTCGCCTTCCTTCGCCATCAGCGTGACCTTGGTGCCGGCCGAGCGGCCGAGCTGCGCGCCGCGGCCGATCTTGAGCTCGACGGCGTGGATCTCGGTGCCGATCGGGATGAAGCGCAGCGGCAGCGAGTTGCCCGGCTTGATGTCGGCCGAGTTCGCCGCGATCACCGTGTCGCCGACGCGCGAGCTTGCTGCGGCGCGAGGATGTAGCGCCTTCTCGCCGTCCGCGTACTGCAGGAGCGCGAGGCGCGCCGAGCGGTTCGGGTCGTACTCGATCGCCGAGCACCGTCGCCGGGACGCCGGTCTTGTTGCGCTTGAAGTCGACGACGCGATAGCGCTGCTTGTGGCCGCCGCCGCGGAACCGCGACGTGATGCGGCCGTGGTTGTTGCGGCCGGCGCTCGCGGTCTTGTGCGCGAGCAGGCTCTTCTCCGGCTCGCTCTTGGTGATGTCGCCGAAGTCCTGGCGTCGACATCCCGCGCCGGCCCGGCGAGGTCGGCTTGTACTTCTTGATCGCCATCCTCAGACTCCCTCGAAGAACTCGATGTTGTCGCCGGGCTTGAGCGTCACGAACGCCTTCTTCCACGACGGGCCGGCGGCCGGAGAACCGGCCGACCCGCTTGTCCTTGCCGCGCACGACGAGCGTGCGGACGTCGGTGACGGTGACCTTGAACAGCGTCCTGCACCGCGCTGCGGATCTCGATCTTGTTCGCGTCGCGAGCGACCTCGAACACGACCTGCTGGGCGTAGTCGTCGCCCTCGGCGTGGCGGTCGGCACGCGCCGCCGGTCTCGCGGAGGCGCGCCGACTTCTCGGTGAGGAGCGGGCGCTTGATGATGGATCTGCGCGTCGCGCATGACTACTCGCGCTCCTCGCGCTGGCTTCGAGCGGCGGCCGTGATCGATCGCTCGACCGCGGCCTGGGTCAGCACCAGCGTCTCGTGGCGAAGGATGTCGTAGACGTTGACGCCCTCGGGCGCGAGCCACTGCGACGCGGCGCAGGTTGCGCGCGCCGCGCGACGAGGTTCCGCGTTGTCCTTGGCGTCGACGATCAGCACCTTGTTGTCGGCTGCGCGACGCCGAGCGCCGCGAGCGCCGTCGCGACCGACTTGTCGAGTCCTTGGGCCGTCGATCGAGAAGCTGTCGAGCGACGACGATCTTGCTGCTCCGAGGCGCGCAGCGACAGCGCGCGACGCAGCGCCGCTTCTTCGCCTTGCGCGGCATCTTGTAGTCGTAGCTGCGCGGGCTTGGGGCCGAAGACCGACGCCGCCGCCGACCCAGTGCGGCGACCTGCCGGCTGCCCTGGCGCGCCTGGCCGGTGCCCTTCTGCTTCCAGCACCTTCTTCGACGAGCCGCGGACCTCGCCGAGGCGCTTGGTCGAGGCGGTGCCGGCGCGGCGCTTCGCGAGCTGCCACTTCACGACCTCCCAGAGGAGGTGCTCGTGGATCTCGGCGCCGAACACGGCGTCGTCGAGGTCGATCGACCCGACCGCTCTTACCGCGTGATGTTCTTGACGTCTAGCTTCGGCCATGATCGCTCATCGTCTCGCTCAGGTCTTGATCTCGACGTCGACGCCGGCCGACAGGTCGAGCTTCATCAGCGCGTCGAGGGTCTGCTGCGTCGGCTCGAGGATGTCGAGCAGGCGCTTGTGCGTGCGGATCTCGAACTGCTCGCGCGACTTCTTGTCGGTGTGCGGCGACCGCAGCACGCAGTACTTGTTGATCTTGGTCGGCAGCGGGATCGGGCCGGCGATCTTGGCGCCGGTGCGCTTGGCGGTCTCGACGATCTCGCCGGCCGACTGGTCGAGCAGCTTGTGGTCGTAGGCCTTGAGCCGGATGCGAATGCGTGGGGTCGTCACGATGGCTCGACTTCTGCTCGGTGAGCGCTCGTCGAGGATCTGACGACGCCGGCGCCGACGGTCTTGCCGCCCTCGCGGATCGCGAAGCGCAGGCCCTCCTCGCAGGCGATCGGCGTGACCAGCTCGACGTCGACCTTGATGTTGTCGCCCGGCATCACCATCTCGGTGCCCTCCGGCAGCGTCACCGTGCCGGTCACGTCCGTGGTGCGGAAGTAGAACTGCGGCCGGTAGCCGTTGAAGAACGGCGTGTGGCGCCCGCCCTCTTCCTTCTTGAGCACGTAGACCTCGGCCGTGAACTTGTTGTGCGGCGTGATCGAGCCCTTCTTGCACAGCACCATGCCGCGCTCGACCTCCTCGCGCTTGGTGCCGCGCAGCAGCACGCCGACGTTGTCGCCCGCCTGGCCCTGGTCGAGCAGCTTGCGGAACATCTCGACGCCCGTGCACACCGTCTGCCGCGTGTCGCCGAGCCCGACGATCTCGATCTCGTCGCCGACCTTGACGATGCCGCGCTCGATGCGGCCCGGTCACGACCGTGCCGCGACCGGTGATCGTGAACACGTCCTCGACCGGCATCAGGAACGGCTTGTCGAGCTCGCGCATCGGCTCGGGGATGAACGAGTCGCACGCCTCCAGCAGCTTCTGGATCGACGGCGCGCCGTACTCCGACGTCGTCGCCCTCGAGCGCCTTGAGCGCCGAGCCGCGGATGATCGGCGTGTCGTCGCCCGGGTAGCTCGTACTTGTCGAGCAGCTCGCGAAGCTCCATCTCGACCAGGTCGAGCAGCTCCTCGTCGCCCTTGCCGATCATGTCGCACTTGTTCAGGTAGACCACCATCGCCGGCACGTCTGACCTGGCGGCCGAGCAGCACGTGCTCGCGCGTCTGCGGCATCGGGCCGTCCGGCGCCGACACCACGAGGATCGCGCCGTCCATCTGCGCCGCGCCCGTGATCATGTTCTTGATGTAGTCGGCGTGGCCGGGGCAATCGACGTGCGCGTAGTGGCGCTTGTCGCTCTCGTACTCGACGTGCGCCGTCGAGATCGTGATGCCGCGCGCCTTCTCCTCCGGCGCCTTGTCGATCTGGTCGAACGCCGTGAACTTCGCCAAGCCCTTCGTCGACCTGCACCTTCGTGATCGCGGCGGTCAGCGTGGTCTTGCCGTGGTCGACGTGACCGATCGTTCCGATGTTGACGTGGGGCTTGTTGCGGACGAATTTCTCTTTGACACGGATCGTTCTCCTGGTCGATTCAGGCTGCTAGCTGGCTGCGAGCATCGATGATCGTCTCGGAGCTGCTGCGGGACTTCGGCGTAGTGATCGAGTTCCATGGCGTAGGTCGCGCGGCCCCTGGTTCGCGAGCGAAGGTCGGTCGCGTAACCGAACATCGAGGCCATCGGGACAAAACAGGCGACGGTCTGTACACCAGGTCGTGCGGTAATTCCAGCGACTTTTCCCCGTCTGGCATGCAAATCGCCGAGGACGTCGCCCGACGTATTCGTCGGGAGTTGTCGACCTCGAGCGCCATGACCGGCTCGAGCAGCGTCGGGGCCGCCTTGTGCGCGGCCGCGACGAACGCCTTGACGCCTGGCGACCTTGAAGGCGTAATCGTTCGAATCCACGGGTGATAGCTGCCGCCGACGACCTGGACCCGGAGGTCGGTCATCGGGTGGCCGGCGAGGACGCCGCGCTCGCACGCGCCTCGGCGACGCCGGCCTCGACCGCGGGGCGTGCTCCTGCGGGATGTCCGCTGGTCGACGCGCGATTCTCGTAGACGTAGCCGCCGCCGCGCTCGGTCGGCTCGACGACCAGCCGGACGTGGCCGTACTCGCCGCGCGGCCGCCCGAGCTGGCTGGCGGACGAACTTGCTCTCGCCCTCGGCGCGCCGGGTCGACGGTCTCGCGGTAGGCGACCTGCGGGTTGCCGACCCGGGCCTTGACGCCGAACTCGCGCTGCATGCGGTCGACGATGATCTCCAGGTGCAGCTCGCCCATGCCGGAGATGATGGTCTGGCCCGACTCGTCGTCGGTGCGCACGCGGAACGACGGGTCTTCCTGCGCGAGGCGGCTCAGCGCCACGCCCATCTTTTCCTGGTCGACCTTGGTCTTCGGCTCCACGGCCTGCGAGATCACCGGGTCCGGGAACTCCATCGTCTCGAGCGTGATCGACTTCTTCACGTCGCAGATGGTCTCGCCGGTGATCACGTCCTTCAGGCCGACCACGGCGGCGATGTCGCCGGCGCGGACTTCCTCGATTTCCTCGCGCTCGTTGGCGTGCATCTGCAGCAGGCGGCCGATGCGCTCCTTGCTGCCGCGCACCGAGGTCAGCACCGTGTCGCCCGACTGCAGCACGCCGGAATAGACGCGGATGAACGACAGCTGGCCGACGAACGGGTCGGTCATGATCTTGAACGCGAGCGCGGCGAACGGCTCGTCGTCGACCGGCTTGCGCGATATCGGGCTCGCCCTTCGTCGTTCTCGCCCTTGACCGGCGGGATGTCCACGGGCGAAGGCAGGTAGTCGATCACGGCGTCCAGCATCGCCTGCACGCCCTTGTTCTTGAACGCGGTGCCGCACAGCATCGGCACGATCTCGTTGTCGATGGTGCGCAGGCGCAGGCCCTTCTTGATCTCCTCGACCGAAAGCTCGTTCGATCTCGAGGTACTTGTTCATCAGCTCTTCGTTGGCCTCGGCGGCGGCCTCGACCATCTTGTCGCGCCACTCCTTCGCCTCCGTCGGCGAGCTCGGCGGGATCGGGCTTCTTCTCGAACTTCATGCCCTGCGAGGCTTCGTCCCAGTAGATCGCCTGCATCGTGACCAGGTCGATCACGCCCTCGAACTTCTCCTCCGCGCCGATCGGAATCTGGATCGGCACCGGGTTGCCCTTCGAGGCGGTTCTTGATGTGGTCGTAGGACTTGAAGAAGGTCGGCGCCGACGCGGTCCATCTTGTTGATGAACGCGAGGCGCGGCACGCGGTACTTGTTCGCCTGGCGCCACACCGTCTCGGACTGCGGCTGCACGCCGGCGACCGCGTCGTACACCATGCAGGCGCCGTCGAGCACGCGCATCGAGCGCTCGACCTCGATGGTGAAGTCGACGTGGCCCGGGGTGTCGATGATGTTGATGTGGTGCTCGGGATAGGACAGGTCCATGCCCTTCCAGAAGCAGGTGGTGGCCGCCGAGGTGATGGTGATGCCGCGCTCCTGCTCCTGCTCCATCCAGTCCATGGTCGCGGCGCCGTCGTGCACCTCGCCGATCTTGTGGTTGACGCCGGTGTAGAACAGGATGCGCTCGGTCGTCGTCGTCTTCCCGGCGTCGATGTGCGCCGAGATGCCGATGTTCCGATAGCGCTCGATGGGGGTTTTGCGGGCCACGCTCATTTACCTGTCGTGTCCTCAGAACCTGTAGTGCGAGAAGGCCTTGTTGGCCTCCGCCATGCGGTGCACTTCCTCGCGCTTCTTCATCGCGCCGCCGCGGCCTTCCGCGGCTTCCGCGAGCTCGCCCGCCAGGCGCATGCGTCATCGATTTCTCGCCGCGCTTCTGCGCCGCCTCGCGGATCCAGCGCATCGACGAGCGCCACGCGCCGCACCGGGCGCACTTCGACCGGCACCTGGTAGTTCGCGCCGCCGACGCGGCGGCTCTTCACTTCCACCACCGGCTTCACGTTCTGCACCGCCTGCGTGAACACCTCGATCGGGTCCTTGCCCGACTTCGGTCTTGATCGTGTCGAGCGCGCCGTAGACGATGCGCTCGGCGACCGACTTCTTGCCGCGCGTCATCAGCACGTTGACGAACTTCGCCAGGTCGACGTTGGCGAACTTCGGATCCGGCAGGATCTCGCGCTTGGGAACTTCTCTGCGACGGGGCATGCGTTGTCTCTCTGTCCTTAGGCTGACTTCGGCGCCTTGGCGCCGTACTTCGAGCGGCTCTGCTTGCGGTCCTTCACGCCCTGCGTGTCGAGCGAGCCGCGCACGATGTGGTAGCGCACGCCCGGCAGGTCCTTCACGCGGCCGCCGCGGATCAGCACCACCGAGTGCTCCTGCAGGTTGTGGCCTTCGCCGCCGATGTAGCCGATCACCTCGAAGCCGTTGGTCAGGCGCACCTTCGCGACCTTGCGCAGCGCCGAATTCGGCTTCTTCGGCGTGGTCGTGTAGACGCGCGTGCACACCCCCGCTTCTGCGGCGAGCCGGCCAGTGCCGGAACCTTGGACTTGGCCGTCTTGGCGACGCGCCCGTGACGCATTAACTGATTGACGGTAGGCATCTTTTTCCGTGTTTTGGCGATTCCAGAAACGAACCGGGCGGCCACGTTTGCTACACGCGTAGCCGCCCAGGGGTGCAAAAAGAGGCCGGATTATAAAGAGATTTTCGCCGCCGGCGCAAGGATTCATGGCGGCGGATCGGCGACGAAGCCGAAGCGCGCCGGCACCGTCTGGCGCGACGATCTGCGGCAGCTGCCCGCGCGGCCTCGGCGTAGGCGGCCAGATCGCGGTCATCCAGCAGCCCGATCGCCGGCCTTTCCCAGCATCAGAACCGAGCCTTCCTCGTCGATGAAACGCCTGCTCCGGGCTGAAACGGCGCGCCGCAATGGTCGAACAGCGCCTCGCCGCCTTCCTCCAGATGCAGCACCAGCGGCGCGTAGGCAAGCGCGACGAACACGCGCTGCGGGCCGTTCTGGAAGTACCAGCAGCCGCGCGCATCAGGCCGGTAATTGCGGGAAATGAACTCGCGCAGCGCGCGGTTGCCGATCTTTCGCAGGAGTCGCACTCGTGTCCGATCAACCAATTGCCGCGCCGGTCGAGCGAGAGCCAGCCGTAGACGTCAGGCACGTCCGGCCATTTCGCCATGCTGCGCACCACGCTGTCGTCCATGCGCGACGATGTTACAGCCAGTCCTACAAGCACGAGCGCGCCATCCGCCTACTTTCTCTGCGCCCGGCTGCTGCGCACAATTTATGGATGATCGAGCCATCGACCATCCTGAACGGCAAGATCCTGGTCGTCGACGACCAGGAACTCACCGCCCTCGTGCTGACGGAATTGCTGCAGACTGCCGGGCTACGCCGCCGTCAGCTACTACGACCGACGCCAGCGAAGTGTGCGATCTGCACCGGGAAAATCACTACGATTTGATCGTGCTCGACGCTGAATATGCCGGGCAAGGACGGATTCCAGGTGATGCAGGACCTGAACATCGCTCGACGCCGGCGACTACTCTTCCGGTGCTGGCGCTGACCGCCGAGCCCGCCTGCAAGCTGTACGCGCTGAAGGCCGGCGCGAAGGACTTACTTCACCAGCCCTTCGATCCCGAGGAGGCGCTGACGCGCATCCACAACATGCTCGAAGTGCGGCTGTTGCATGATGAAGCGCGCCACGCGGCGCGCGCGCTGGAAGCGCAGGCGCTGCATGACGCGCTTGACGGGCCTCGCCAACCGGCGCCTGCTGACCGACAGGATCTCCGCGCGATGCTCGCCAATGCGCGCCGCAACAAGCGGCTCGATGGCGAGTCGTGTTCCTCGACCTTGATGATTTCTGAGCACGTCAACGACACGCAGCGGACACATCGTGGGGACGCGTTGCTCAAGATGGTGGCCGGCCGCCTGTGCGGCCGCCGTGCGCGAGGAAGACACGGTCGCGCGGCTGGGCGGCGACGAGTTCGGTGCGTGTCCTGTGGGACGTCAACCGCGCGGACGATGCCGCTGCCGTGGCGTCGAAGCTCATCAAGTCGGTGTCGACACCGTACGCCATCGAGGGAGAATCGATCAGCGCCGACCGCCAGCGCGGGCATCGCCGTCTACCCGGACCACGGCGCCGACGGCGGACGAGCTCCCGAGCGCGCAGACCACGGCGCTGTACGCTACCAAACGCGCGCGGCAAGAACGCCTTCCGGCACTGCGCAACGCGCGTGAGGCCCCGGCCCGCGGCTAGATTAAACTCGGAGGTAATGGCGAGAGGAAGACTGCAACTGCATCCACCGGCTGCGCGTGCGCTGGGCCGAGGTGGACATGCAGAAAGTGGTGTTCAACGGCCGCACTACCTGACCTACATCGACACGGCGGTCGCCGACTACTGGCGCGAAATCGGATCGCCTGGATACCCGGACGGCTACGTCGACAAATACGCCAACGACATCTTCCTGCGCAAGGCCGACGGTGGAATACCTCGGGATCGGCGCGCTACGACGACGAGCTGGCGGCGTACTGCCGGGTCGCGAAGCTCGGCCGCAGCAGCATGACCTTCCAGTTCGAGATCTGGCGCGAGCAGCCCGACGCTTCGACGGCGCCGCTGATCACCGCGGAACTCGTGCTACGTGAACGCCGATCCGAAGACCATGAAAGCCGCGCCCCTGCCCGAGGACATGCGCGCGCGCGTGCGCGGCTACGAGCGCATCAGGCCCGCGGAGGCGCTGACGATGCTCTACTGGGAGGACTTTCCCGCCGGCGAGACGGTGGAAATGGGCAGCCACACCTTCACCGAGGCAGGAAATCATCGACTTTGCGCGCCAGTTCGACCCGCAGCCCTTCCACGTCGACCCGGCCGCCGCGAAGAACTCCTTCTTCAAGGGCCTCATCGCCAGCGGCTGGCACACCTGCGTCGATCGCGATGCGGCTGATGGTGGACAAGTACGTCGACCGCTCGGCGAGCCTGGGCTCGCCGGGACTGGACAACATCCGCTGGCTGGCGCCGGTGCGCGCCGGCGACACCATCAGCTACCGGCGCACCACCACCGCGGCGCGGCCTTCCGGAAGCGAAGCCCGGCGTCGGCCTGGTGCACTCGCGCTGGGAAGCGACCAACCAGCGCGGCGAGACAGGTGATGACGATGGAAGGCTGGGGCATGCTCCCGCCGGCGCCCCGAGATTTGAAAAGGAAAGACCTGAGTCGTTTTCTCACGCCCGCTTCGCGCGCTGACCTTTAAATCAATAACTTGCCTTGGCATGAGTCGTTGCGAGGTCCAGCAGTCGGTAGGTGGACATCCGCGCCTAGCGCGCCGTAGCCTACCAACGTTCATAAGAGAGAGTGCAATGATGAAAAGAACGCTTTTGGCAACCCTGTTCGTCGCATCGCTGGGCGCCGTCGCCACGCCTGCGCGCGCCGCGAGTCGAAGTCGTTCGTGCAGGTCGCACCGCCGGCGCCGCGCTATGAAGTCGCGCCCGCGCCGCGCCGCGGCTATGTCTGGACGCCTGGCTACTGGGACTGGCGCGGCCATCGCCACGTCTGGGTGTCCGGAATGGGTGCGCGAGCGGCCCGGCTACAGCTACAGCCATGCCCACTGGGCAGAGCGCGACGGCGGCTGGCACATGGAGCGCCGCAACTGGAGCAGCGCGGTGACCGCGACGGCGACATCCCCAACAGCCGCGACTGCGATCATGACGGCGACGGCGTGGCGAACTGGCAACGACCGCTCGCCGGACAATCCGCGCCGCAATCTGATGCTGGCGGGTGCCAGGTTCGCCGCCTAATGCTGGCGGTCGCAGCTGCAGAACGCCAGCATTAGGCGCGCCAAACCAGGCTGAACCAGATCCGCGCCCGGAGCAGTGAACGGCAGCCGCCGCCTGCGCCTGGGAACCGACAGCGAGCCGTTCTCGATCGCTTTCTGTAGTTTCTGCGCAAAGTCGCCCGGGCGAACTGCACGCCACGTCGTCTACGAACACGTTCGCTTCGCATGTGCCAGCAGCAGGCTGAGCGATCGATGTTGAGGAACCTGATACCGCACGTCGGTCGAAGACCGCAGACCTTGGCGTGCAAGAAAACCGCGGTGATATTCCTGATCTGATCCCGGCCAGCAGCAGCGGCAAAGGCTGGCAGGGCGCGTGAGGCGGAATACAGCAGGCGGTACTGACCTACCCCTGCAGCAGCACCGACGTTCACGCCGCGGTGCGCGGCGCGCGCGAGCGCGATGCGGAAGCGGCGGCCCGGAAAAAATAGGCGATGGCGGATCACCACTCACCGCGCGCGGCATCTGCGCTCCAGGTAAGCCTGCCTCGATGTCGCGGCGGTGGCGCAGGTTGTCGCGCACCACCAGCGCGTGCGCGCTGGCCACCCGCCACCGGGCACGGCGGCGGCGTTGCATGCCGCGGCGCTCGGCCCGACAGCAGCGCAAACCCTGGCCAGCGCTTGCCGAACGTCGCCCGGTGGTCACGCGTCCAGAGTTTCGTCGCGCTTCCCGCGTGAACGTGCGTGCCGCGAGCGGATACGCACGGCGTAGCCAGGCGCGGTGGTAAAGCCCGCGTCGGCGTGTCGTAGTCAGTGTCGATGACTTTTCGATGCCGCCGACGAACGCCACCGCGCCATCGACGCCGCGAAAGTTTGCGGTGCATGCGCCGGCAGTCGCATGCGGTGCTGGCGCTGTGGGCGGCCAGGGGCTGACCTGCGGACGGAAACACCAGCAACTCGACGCTGGTGGCCTGGTAAAGTGCGCTGCGCAGGCCCGGCGCGAGTTCTGGCGCCGAAGCCGTCCGGCCGAGCAGGTGCACGGCCACGCTGCGAGGCCGCGCGCATCAACGCACGTCGGCCATCGCCTCGGGCCCGTCCGGTCGTCGGCGAAAACAGCAGCCTTCCTGAGGTGTAACTTCCGCCGCGTCGATCATGAACCACCAGCGCGGGGAAATAGTCCCCTGCCGTTCTTCAGCAACCCGGAGGCGGTTGCCACCTACATACCTTCCAGGCACGCGCCAGCCCGCTTTACGGGGCGAGGTGATCCGACAGCAGCAACCAGGGCGGCTTACGCACCTGGGACTTCACCACCTCGAATCCGCGCACACAGATGCGGTCGAGCTTGAACATCGGCAGCACGCTCGGATAGGTCTTCTGGTGGCGGCCGAAGGCGCGAGCCACGCTTCCGTCATGCCGAGGTTTTCCTGAGGATCGGCTGGCGCTGGCGCCAGTCGCCGAAACCACCGGCGATGATGAGCGGCGCGTTCTTCTTTCCACCAGCCCTGCAACCGCTCGCCGAGCGCATCCAGCTGGCGCTGGCGGCCGCGCTCGTGCAGCGACAGATGTACGCAGACGGAAGCGCCAGGCCAGTTGGGGACTGCAGCCGTCATTAGCGTGGACATGACCCCACCGCGGGGCCTCCCTCCCCCGCCTTGGGACGCCAAGCCGAACTTGAACGCAATCTGGGCTAATGTCACAGCACCGTGACGCTCACCAGGATGAGCACAAGGGAACTCATTGCCATGTTTTTCCCTTTTTCTGGCTACAAAGGTCTTACTCTCCGCTCGCCAACAGGACGATTGCACCGTGCTGGCCGCCACGATCCAGACACCCAATCTTTCGAGGCATAAACGATAGGGTCATCGTGCATGATGCCCGTTCCGTCGAAAGCCAGAGCCACATTTGCCAGAACAAGATCAGCGGCACGATCGCCCAGAGTATCTCCGACGACTTTGTACGGCTGCGCGGCGGCTGCGCTGCCGACAAACAGTGCAAGCACCACGCTTGAGGCGAATGCGGATGAGATACCGAACATTTCGAGAGAATGGCAATGTCTTCCAGCCGGGTAGCCCCGCCGCGTCGTAACGGTAGGCCTCGCGGCAGCTGGCGTACGCCTGACCGCCCCGCAGGTGCGCTTGATCATGGCCAGGCTGAGGAAGGTGAAACAGGAGAAAGCCAGCAGCCACAACGTGGTGCGATGGTCCGAGGCAATACCGCCAGCAATGATGCGCAGCGTGCAGCGACGCGAGGATAAATACGTCGATTAGAGGATATTTTTTGAGAAAGGCGAGTAGGAGACGGAGACGCATCACATAGATCGCCAATAATATCGCTGCCATCCCTGTAGCAAACGCAAGAGCAAATCCCGACGACAGGAGCGCGACGGCCAGCGCCCCTCGCGATCCCAGGCGGCAAGTCCCCACTGGCGATCGGTCGTCGGGCACTCTGGTGCGCCCGGTCGGCCTCATCGCAGCAGAGATCGTTGATAAGCAAGGTAGATGCCTGACGCCGCAGCACAGAAGCTTGCGAAGAGGCGATCGCACACTCGCCAGCGCCGGAACGTCCGAGAAGGATCGCGATGCAACGATCGGCACGAAAACGAGCAGGTTCTTCACCCACTGATAGGGACGCATCGCCCTGAGTGCCGTCGGCACTATTGCACGGGGCCTCGAATTCGCCCAGCACGGGTCCTATCTTGCGCGCTAGACGCGTTACCGACGGCGAGGCGTTGCAGATCAAAAAATTCCTCGGCGCCCGCCACACCGCCAGGTCGGTTCGACTGTTGCCGGCATAGTCAAATCCCTTGGTGCCCATAGCGGCGGACCAGTTCCTTAGCCTTTGCGGCGCCCTTCAGATTGTTCTGGCTGTCCGAGGCAATAACCCTGGCTTCAAAGAGCCCGATGCCATTGCGTCAGGCGCATTGGCATGAGCGACATCCGGACATACTCGTCGCCGTCGCCAGCACTATTCTGCGTCCGTGCAGTTTCTGCTGGCGGGAGGAACGTCAAGAATCCACCATTGGGGAAAGGGCAGCGTTTCCGGCTTCGAGATTAGAATGCAACCCAACCTGCTGTTTGAGCGCAGCGCGCCCCGCCACGCCCCGGGAAAGCTTGCCGAGTAATGTTCGGCTGCGAACAGCGACAGCAGACCTCTGCGAGCGAAAGCTCGCAGCGGATCAGGGTGCCATCAAGATCGACATAGCGGTTTGCTTGATGCAGCAGGGGTCAAAATACCCGCGTCAGCGAACGGTCCGTTGAAGCATCGGGACCTTCGACTGCGACACCTGACTCTAGCACATTATCGTCAAGCGCCGTATCGTATTGAATCCGCAAAGCGGCTCCTTGTCGCCGTTTCATAAGCGCGGACCTGGCACTTGCGTTGAACCAGTGCGAAGGCTCGCCCCAGGCACCACTTTGGGTCAATCCGCCGCCCGCGGTACCACTCAAGGGTCGGGGCATCCTCGCGCGCTCATCGCAGCTTTTGTTCGAGCAGGCCAGGCTGGCAGGCGGTCGCGCGACCCGATCGCGTCGCAAAGCTGATCAGAATAGGATAGGCTGTCCTGAGCGCTCGGCGATATCGAGAACGCTGGCGTTGCCGTCGGAGAGGTTGAGGACCCAAAGCAGAGCTGCGCTGCTCCGGCCTTGCCGCCTTGGCGCCGCCGACCGAGGCGTACCAGGCCCTCTGCGTCCCAGCTGCGGCTCCGCATGGGACCGAGATTGATGAAGCGGAGATCGCTCTCGATGAGATCGACGTGACCCTCGAGCAGCGTGAAGCCGGGGCGAATCGCGGCGAGATGGCCGGCAGACACGAACTCGAGATTGTCGGCCGACGCATGATACTTCGGGGGCACTCCGCCATGCGGGGTGCGGCGAAAAGCTGCCTGCGGGAAGGCTGAAGCCCGGCGAAAGCAGTACTGCCGCTCGTCGTAGCCGTAAGGAGAGAAATCCCGGACCTGGAACGGCGCGCCTTTTTGCTCCGCGAAGACACATGCTCCACGGCCCGGATCGATATCCGCACTCAGGCGCCGACTGCGTTTGTAGCCGATGCCGCCCCGATCGCCTACGCAGGCCAAAGCGCACCAACCCGTGCTTCACGCGTTCAACGGCGGCCTGATGTCCCGAGACGAGCCAAGCGATCGGACCGATCGTGCCCGGCAATTCAGAACAGGAAGCGCGATAGGTGTAGCGATGCGCTGGCGTCGATGCCAGGACGCGGGCGAGAGCTGTCGCGACCGCCACGCCCGAGAGGCTGTCACAATGGCCAATGACGGATGACAGATGTGGACGGAGATGAGAACTCGTCGTCGATCTGTCCAGGCAGCACGCGCATTCGCCATAGCTGAGCGAGCCGATCTTGCAGGCGTGGAGTCGATGACTGACTCGCCACTCGCCGTCGGAAAGGCCCTCCAACCGCCGCTGTGACAGGCAAAACCCCAGGATCCCGCCGTAATAGCCGGTGCGATAGGGAATCCAATCGGGATGCCTGGCGGCAACGCATGCAAGTGAGGGGCTCGCAGGCTCTGTCAGCGAGCATCCCAGCGTGTTCACCGGCGCGCTGTAAAGTTCTCACCACGCGCAGATTGCATTGCTGAAAGTCGACGACGCGACGGCCGGCGGCGTCGTTTTATGTAGGCGTCGCGAAATGCTCCACTCTCGGGAAACCGTCCAGTCAGCCGAAGACCTCCGGTACCTGTCGCCAGCAATCTCGTGGATCGTCAAAGGCAGCAACTCGCCGACCTTCGCGAGGCATCCTGGCGCAACTCCATCGCCAGTGATGCTTCTGCGGCAGATGGGAAACAGCTCGCGCATCAATTCAATCAGGTCGCCTCCCGTCGAGTCCGGCGTCGCACGAGGCTTCGCAACCTCGACAGTCGTCTGACGTGGAGCATCCATCGCTATCCCGTCGGCGGGGAAACACAGGGCAACGATAGAGATAGCGGTAGAGCCTGATCGAGCGTGGTCAACGCGTAAAGTGCTCAGAAAGCAAGACGCCGCGCTTGGCGCATTAGTAGGTACTCCACCAGAAAACGGCGCGCGACAACGACTGGGTATACGTCGGTACACGGCCGGTAGACGAAGGGCTAACTGACGCATTGTCCGTGGATCGAGACTGTGGGGCTAATTCTAACGCAAAGTTTACCAACGACACCCGCATCGCCCCCATCGGGCCGGTTCCACGAACACAGGGAGGAAAGCTGAGTGCCGATTAACCAAAGCTGGGGTGACCGCTCCTCGTTCCCACAGTGCGGATCGTCCCACCAGTCCCCTCGGCCGGTTAATCGTTAACAACGGTCTTCGTTCCTCTTCTAAACTTCAGAATCGAATGTAGCCTTTGTACGGGCTGGTGATGTGTTCTCTCAGCAGCGTCCGCCGTGACTGAGTGAGTGGGACGTGAGGGTCGTCGGGGGAGCGTGTGTGGTGTGGAGCAGGGAGTGCGGCGGCATGACTCTCTCGTCACCGTAGTGACGCATCCGTCGACGCTATTTCGGCAACCGGTCTGCGTCACTCTATTTGCGAAATCCCGCTTTCGGCCGGTGCGCATCGCCAGCTCATTGAACGTGGAGCTAGAGAGAAGTACTCCTCGAATCGCCTCGAGCGCTGCGTGTGGCTGACCGGCGTCGAAGGATGCCTCTCCTCCACGAACATCCTCCTGCAAAAAAGTGGTCACGGCGAATCCCGGTGTGAAGGCGGTCATTCTCACGCTGCCTTCGCAGAAGCCTGAGGACATCGTCAGCGGCGCTGCGCGCCGGGGCTTGGCGGCTCTTCGAGCCAGACCTTCCCGGCGAGACGCCCTCAGCATCTCGGAATCTGATCGCGCACGGCGAGATGATCGTGCACCCTAATTCAGACATGGAATCCGGTTGCCGCCGGAGACGCCGTGACAAACGGCCGCCAATCCGAGAAGGTCAGCGCCCTGGTCACGACGAACGGCAAGCCGCAGCTCACTCAGGGCTTTCAGCCGAGATCGCTTTTGCAGTGGCCGCCGAGGCGGCAAACGCAGAATCAGACGAGCTGATGTCCCGTCTCTGTCTCGCCGCGAGATGCTGATCTTGCGGCACGCTCATGCAGGGCGCGTCCAACAAGGTCATTGCCCGGCAACCTGGTCATTAACACGGAGTCCACGGTGAAGGTGCGTTTACGTGAAGGCCATCCTGCGAAAGCTGCGTCTGCAGAATCGTACGCAGGCGGCGATATGGGCGTGCCAGCAACAACGTCAATCAACGAAGCCGATTGGAACAATCGGGCCGAAGCGGGTGTCGATCTTCCAATCCCACTGAGGTTCGGCGCGGCGAGCGCCGGCCGATGAGCCGGCGCCTTGGCTCCTCGCGCGGTTACCGCGTTCACTGGATGCTGCCTTGCCCTGGCCTGGCCTCTCTCTCCGCCTGAGACGTCCCCTCGGAGTGCGGGGAAGGGGATGCGCCGCGTCGAGGCTCGTCGTCGTCGGGGCAGGCGTGATCGGCCTGGCGATCGCCCGGGCGCTCGCGCTCCGCGGTCGGCAGGTGTCTGTTCTGCCTCGAAAGAGAAAGCGCTGACCGGCACCGGCAGCTCCTCGCGCAACAGCGCGAGGTCATTCACTCAGGGATCTCACTACGAACCCGGAAAGCCTCGGCGGCCCGGCTTTGCGTGCGGGGGCGCCGCGCGCTGTATCGCTATTGCGACGACCGCGGGATCGCGTGCCGTCAGTGCGGCAAAGCTCGTGGTGGCGACCGGTCCGGGCGAGGACGCCTCATCTCGATCACTTGCTGCAACGCGCAGACAGCAACGGGGTTGAGGGAATCGAGCGCATCGGCGCCGGCGCGTCTGCAGAGCTTGAGCCGCAGATCCATGGCTCGAGCGCGCTGCTTTTCGCTCTTGCACTGGAATTATCGACAGCCACGCGTTGATGCTGTCCTACCAAGCCGACGCCGAGTCAGCAGGCTGGCACGACCGTTTTCCGCACTCGCCAGTCGTCGCGGCCGCCATCGCCGGACGCAAGATTGAACTCAGAACCGGCGGAAGCGAGCCTGCCGCGGAACTCGAGGCCGACCTGGCGGTCAACGCCGCCGGACTCGACGTACGCCTGGGATTTTTCAGCCGGCCTGAGCGGGCTCGATCGCAGGACGATCCCACCGAAATATCTCGCCAAGGGCAATCACTTCACGCTCACCGGCGCCGGGGCGCCGTTTCGCCACTCTCATCTACCCGGTCCCGGAGCCCGGCGGTCTCGGTATCCATCTGACGCCTCGATCCGGCGGGCCAGGCCCGCTTTGGTCCGGATGTCGAATGGGTGGACGTCATCGATTACGCGGTTGATCCGACGATGGGGGGGAGTCGGCCCTACGCTGCAATTGACGCCACTGGCCCGGCCTTCCCGGATTGGCGTTCTGGCGTCCGCATATTCCGGCATTAGACCGAAAACGGCCGCGGCGGGGGTCATGCGATTTCGTCGTCCAAGGGCCTCCAAGGATACGGGACATCCGGGCTACATATCGCTGTACGGGATTGTGTCCCAGGCGCATCACCGCGTCCCTCGCCATCAGCCGAGCACGTGGCCGAGCTTGCCGGCATCGCCTAATGAGATGGCCCCCGAAGAACGCATCCGGGCACATTCCTTTTAGACATCGACGGGCACGCGCGCGCCATGATTAAGTTCGGCACGCTTGAACGGAATTGCCAGACATACGCGACCTCTTCGCCGAGCTGCAACTTTCTAGTCGACTACCGCGTTGGGAGGGAACAATGGACGAGAAGATTTCAGGCTTGTTTCAAGACTGGCTGTCGGCGTTCGAAGCCGTGTGCAAGTCGCATATCGGGCGAGGACGCGATCGTGAAGGCGCACAACTCGCTCCTCCGACATCGAGGCGTCCCGCCGGCACGCCTCGCCGAAGGCATGCAGGGGCTGGCCGTGAAGCTTGGCCTGCACTGCTTCCTGAATGACCATGCGGATGCCGCCAGCGTGCAGTTCTGAGTCCGCATACCGCGATCTCGTGCGCCTCGACCGGCCACGATCCGGCGGTCGAGATTGCGGCCCGCTTCGAAAAAGAAAGCGGCTTAACGGGCCAATTGCTCTAGCCAGCGAGTGGCTAGCCCGCAGCAGGTCGGTTTCATTCTGTCGGACCAACTCTCGGCGAGCGACTTTCGCATGCATCTTTCGCATGCCGTTGGCCCGATGCACCTTCACCATGACTTCGCTTACGCCGAGGTCTCCCGCGATTTGCTTGTTCAAGCGGCCGGCGGCCACGTGGGAAAGCACTTCCTTTTCGGGTGACGCTGAGCGAGCTGGAAGCGTTCTCGCAACGCAGAACAGCGATCTCGCCTTGCGCCCGGCGGGCGCGATCTCGTCCTGGGTAACGCGGCGAACACCGCATCTAGCAAAATCCCGAGTGCTGAATGGCTTGGCGAGAAAATCCACGGCGCCGGCTTTCATGTGGCGCGGACGGCCATCGCGATGTCTGCGCGTGGCCACTGATGAACACGATCGGAACCTGAACCTCCGCCTTCAAGAGCTCCTCCTGCAACTTGAGGCCGCTTTCATCTCGGGCATCCGCACATCGAGCACCATGCAGCACGATGCGTCCGGGATGCAGTGCTCTCGAGGAACTCGGCAGCCGACCTGAAAAAGAAAGGCCTTGAGTCCCACCCTCCGACTCCGGGGCAGATCTCTTACGGCGGCACGACACGGAGCGGTGTCGTCGAATCGATTACAAAGACTAATCGGCTCACGCCCGCGGCGCTTCCGGTCATGGCTGGCAGTGACTTGGCCTCCGTAGGGGGTTCTTCTTCGTTGGTTGCGGCTCGAGCCAAGCCCCCATTGGCCAAGAACAATCCACAATTGTCGGTTTGGCGGACACAGCGCTCGATCATGTCGCAGACGCAAAAGCTATTGTGCCCAAACGACGCTGTTGTCACGACATAAAGTCGTGAGCGAGCGTTCCGATCGGCAAGGCGGTCGCCCCCGCAGATTTCTCCAGGCCGACCAACCAAAACCCGCCCTTCGCCCAGAGGTCCGCCCATGATGTCGTTGTCTGCTCGCCCGGAAAGCCCATCCCGGCCGAAAGACTTAACCCCAGGTGGGCAGCCGCTCCGCGCGTCCACCCGTGTTAAGCAGAGCAATGCAGGTCTTGCCTTTCATTCTCTTGCGGCGGCGCGGGCACAACGACTGTGGCAGCGCTATCGCGGGAAGCATACCCAAAGCAATTTCATAGCTCACCGGCCCTGAGTCCCTGTTCCAACTGACGTGCCGTGCAGGCTCTCCGGCCTGCCATTCGGCGAGCCTCCATCCTCTCCCAATCATCGGTACCGCTTTCTGATTGCCGGTTATGCTGGAGGAGATCGCCGCGCGGGCCGGCTCGGTGGTCCTCGAGCCATGTGGTCGGGAACACCGCACCCGCGGCGTGCATTGCCGCACTGACCGCCGGACGGACCGACCCGTGGGACATATCATCAGCCTTCCCATACGAACAGCCATGCTTGCTGGCGCGATTGTCCCACCGTGAGTGCCCTCCTCTTCAGTCCGCTCCCTGACGCGCCAGAGGGCGAAGACTTTGATCCGATCGCGCCCGACCCAGCCCGAGCGCCCTTCACGCCGCGCCCATCAGGGCGGCGATCGCATTTTGAGCGTCCCCGAATGCGCCAGCGCGGTGGCGTCGACGGCCTGGGATCGAGGTAGAAGTCGAGGCCGGTCATGCTCGCTGAGATCTCAATCTTCCGCCCCGCTTCGTCCAGCACGCCCTCCACGACATAGGGAACCACCATGCGGCTAATGCCCTTTACCGAGATCTGCGTGGCAACGCGCGCGCGCTGCCACGATGTCGCGCACGAGAGCGTAGGTCTCGTAGCTGATGACGATGTGTCCAGGCTCGGCGATCGATTGAGACGCGCCGCGAGATTCACCTCGGCACCGATGGCGGTGTAGTCCATGCGGTCGACGCTGCCGAAGTTGCCAACGTTGCAGAAGCCGGTGTTGACACCCATGCGCACGCGGAACGGCTGTTCCGTGCCCGCTCTACGCCATTTGACATTGAGCTCGGCTAGCCGACGCTGCATCTCCGTCGCCATATTGAGGCAGGCCCTGGCGTCCTCCACAGTGCCCTTGGTCTCAGTCGCCGAAAAGATCACCAGGGCGTCACCGATGAATCTTATCGACGGTACCGCCATGCTTGAGGGCGATCGCCGACATCTCCGTGAAATACTCGTTGAGGAGGAGCGTGATCTGCTCCGGCCGCAGGTGCTCCAGTGGTGGCGGTGAAATCCTTGATATCGGAGAAGAAGATGGTGAGCTCCTTGCGCTCGGTGTGAATGGTGACGTCCTTCTGACCGCTGAAAATGCTCTTGTGGATTTGTGGCGCGAGGTAGTGCGACACTTCGTCGAATCCTGACGAGAAAGTCATTGGCGGCCCCGAGCTCGGTTCGTGTCCTCCAGCCGTCGATTGAGCTTGCGCCTCCTTCTCCTGCAGCAGCGTCATCAGCAATACGTAACCGAATCCAAGTACA
>ERZ1370068.10547-contig-9236_pt1 | contig 30183 bp, 29 predicted proteins | sample MGYA00561227_ERZ1370068 | MGnify/ENA primary metagenome ERZ1370068 (study PRJEB38410, sample SAMEA6850437) | metagenome | study: Metagenomic assessment of the ecological functions of the soil: analysis of the soil microbiota associated with the...
AATGCCTTTAGATTCCAGTTACGTATTGCTCAAACCGGCTGCGACTCGCCGTGCCCGTCCGCAACGTCGGCGGCAGCTGCGATCAGCTGATGGGTGAAGTAGCGTTTCAGGGATCAGGGGATCGAGGGGATCGGGGATCAGGGATCGGGGATCGGGGATCGGGATGTCAGGATCCGGGGGTGAATTGGCTGAATTCGCAGTGCTCCTGGCAGCGGTGGTTTTTGCTGGTCTCTCAGCGCGTGCACAACCGGGGGCGCGACGCGTGTGCGGCCGAGATGCGCCGAGCGCCTGGGCGGCGACGCCGCCATCGCCACGATCCGCGTTCTCCGTGGATTGGATCGAGTCCCGCAGTCTGGGCTCGCGTCGACGGCGGCGTCGCGTTCTACGCGAACTGCCCGACAAGTTCGTGAAGGTCCGGCGCGTCGCGGTGCCGTTTGGCGGCGACCACGTCGAGCACTTCGGGCTGGCGGCGACGCGCGCGCGTGTGGCGGTCGGATTTCGAGACATCCGGATCCGCCCACGATCCGGCCGTCTGCGACGCCGGCGACCTCCACTCTTGATTGTCGCGTTGTTGGAAGGAGGCGGCCACCAGAGCGGTCCTCTCACGGCAAGCAGGAATTCGCGCAGGTCTGGCCGTTTCGCCCTCATCAGGACTGGCTGACGGTCTGCCCCGGCGTGGATCGCCACCTGCGACGGCCAGCAGGCCCTCGACGGACGCGTGCGTCGACGTGGTGCGGCTGACCGCGCCTGGCGGCTACACCGCGCGGTTGTTGCGTGGTCGCGGCCACGCGCGTCTGCCGTCGATGATCAGCTGGATGGGCATTCCCCACATCGTGATGTCGGTGACCGGCACGGCAACCGATAGAGGAGGCGGCGGGGTCGCCGGGCGCACGCCGCAGCAAATTCCCTCAACGGGCGATCCCACCGCCGGCCGAGCCCAGCTCGAGTCGAGCGGCGGCTCTATTTCTCCGACTTCAAGACCGATCGGATCGGATTGAATCTGGCCGCACCGGCTCGAAGGAAGTCGTCGGATAGCGGGGATCATCACCGAGAACGCGGCTAACAGGGTTAAAGATCAACCCGAAGTTCGATCAAACCGCTTCGACGGCCGCTGACCCGAGCCCCCGTCTTCGACCAGAGGCGCTAACGGCCGGTCACGAGCCTGATCCCCGTCGATCCCCGATCCCCGACCCCCGTGGTATACTGCCGCGGCTGTGCGCTGGATCGTCCGCGGAGACATCGACGGGTTCTTCGGCCTCGCCATCGACAATCTCGTCCAGCTGCTGCTGATTGACGCCCTGCTGCCGGGGCGTCCTCGGGTTTCCGCCGACCTCGTTTACGGCCGCATCCTGCCGGGCGCGCGATCTCGCATCCTCGTCGGGAACGTCGCTACGCGCTCCAGGCCAAGCGGCTGGCGCGCGCGCACCAGCCGTCATCGACGTCTGTGCACTGCCGTACGGCATCAACACGGTGCTCGCTCTTCGCGCACGTGTTCCTGGTGATGCTGCCGGCGAAGGCCGCTGGCGAACGCGGCCGGCGCGGCCGATCCCGCGCGCGTCGCGTGGCAGGCGGGACTGCTTCGCGACGTTCGCGCTCGGGCGTCATCGAGCTCGGCGTGCGCGTTCGTCGCCGAGCGCGTGCGCAAGGCGACGCCGCGCGCGGCGCTGCTCTCGACGCTCGCCGGCATCGCGCTGGGCTTCATCTCGCTCGGCTTTCTCTTCCGCACGTTCGCGCGTCCGGTCGTCGGGCTGACGACGCTCGGCGATCGTGATGCTGACCTACTTCGGCCGCGTGCGCTTCAAGGGACAGCTTCCCGGCGGCGTCGTCGCCGTCGGCGCTCGGGACGCTGCTCTGCGTGGATGACCGGGCATCGCGCCGGTCGGCGCGCGACCCGCCGGCGCGCCGCTGCACCTGCCCGTCCCGGTCGTCGGCGACCTCGTCGCCGCGATCGGCGGCGGCCACCTGCTGGCCGTATCTCTCGGTGATCATCGCGATGGGTCTGTTCAACGTGCTCGGGCTCGCTGCAGAACATCGAGTCGGCCGAAGCGGCCGGCGACTCTTACGACACGCGGCGCTCGCTGACGATCAACGGCATCGGCAGCGTCGCGGCGGCGCTCTTCGGATCGGCGTTTCCGACGACGATCTACATCGGGCATCCCGGGTGGAAGGCGCTCGGCGCGCGCGCCGGCTACTCGATCCTGAACGGCGCGTTCGTCACGATCGATCTGCCTCACGGGCACGCTCGCCTGGATCGCGTGGGCGATTCCGATCGACGCCGGGATGGCGATCGTGCTCTGGATCGGCATGATGATCGTCGCGCAGGCGTTTCAGGCGACGCCGCGCGCGCACGCGCCCGCGGTGGTCGTCGGCCTGCTGCCGGGCATCGGCGCGTGGGGCGCGCTGCATGGCGAAGAACGGCCTGCGCGCCGCCGGGCTCGGCGGCGCCGGCCGGGCCGTTCAGCGAAGCGCTCATCGGCGAGTTCCAGAAGAACGACACGTGGATCGCCGGCGCGTTCGCGCTCGAGCAGGGCTTCCTCTTCACCGCGATGCTGCTCTCGGCCGCGGTGGTCGGCGTGATCGAGCGGCGCTGGAACGTCGCCGGCGGCGTGGTGCGCGCTGCGCCGCCGTCGCTCTCGCGCGACGGGCTGATGCACTCGTACCAGTGGACGTTCGCCGACACGGCGCTGAAGCTCGCCCCGGCGTGGCCGTTCGTCGTCGGCTACTCCGCGATGGCGCTGCTGTTCTTCTCGCGCGCAGTGGACGACGGAGGAGGGCGAGGGAGCGTTGAGCGTGCATGGCTGCCTGCACGTCTACGTGTTCCGCCTAAAGCGCGGAAGCTGCGAAGCGTAGTCAGCGGCAGGCGCGCTCAGCTCAGCTTGTGGTGTTCCGGCTTTAGGCGGACAGATCCGCTCGATAGCGTCAGAGCGCTGCGTGATCTCGTCGAAGCTGCTGACGATGCGATGGTCGTGCGGCGGCTGGGGCGGGTTGCCGGGACGGACCGTCATGATCGTGCTCAGCCCGCGCGCGCGGGCCGCGTTCAGCTCGCCGGCGACGTCGAGACGAACAGGATGTCCGGCGGCAGCTCGCCGCACTTCCTCGGCGATGCGCCGGTAGCTGCTCGGGTCCTGCTTCGCGCCCGCGTGCGGTGTCGAAATACCAGTGGAGGAAGGACGAGGAGGTCGCCCGCTGACGAGCAGCGGAACAGCCACCGCTGCGCCAGCGACCGCGCCCGACGAGAAGATCCGAGCCGCACGTCCTCGCGCGCGCCACCGCGCGAAGCGCGCGCGGCACGTCCTCGAACACCTGCGCCGACGAGCTCGCCCGCTCGTAGCCCTCCTCCCAGATGCTAGCCCTGGAGCTCCTTGAGCGCCGGCGACTTGCGATCGCGGTCCATCAGCCACTCGGCGCGCGCCTGCACCGACGTGCCGCGCATCGGTCGCTGGGCGTCCAGCCCAGGGAGCACCGGCTCGCCGGCCGCGTTCGTCGGCGGCGTGCTCCTCGCGGAAGCGCGTCAATCAGCGCGCGATGCTGGGGCGAGGTCGCCGTGCCGGTCAGAATGCAGCGCAGGTGCGCGCGCGCATAGGATACAGGACCTGCGTGACGAAGGCGATCGGCGTGGTGGTGCCTTCGATGTCGAGCAGGATCGGCCGATCGCCGGCGCGTCGCGCGCTCACGCGCGCGCGTCGACGTAGGCCGGCCCGAAGCACACCGGCTCGAAGCCCTTGTCGACGCCGCTGTCGGTGTAGTGCGGCGTCCAGCCCGACGTGTCCTGGAACAGCCGGATCGCGCGGATGCGGCGGTCGACGCAGAGGTCGAACCAGTGATGCGTGCCGCGCGGCACGCGGATCAGATCGCCGGCCTCGACCTCGATCGCGAACACCGGGCCGTCGCGCGGGATGAATGTGAAACAGCCCGCGGCCCTCGATGATGAAGCGGACTTCGTCCTCGTCGTGCCAGTGCTCGCGGCTGAACTTGCGCGAGCATCGCGTCGAGATTCGGCGTGTCGGGCGTGACGTCGATCACGTCGGCGGTGACGTAGCCGCCGCGGCTCTTCAGCGTGTCGATCTCGCGCGCGTAGGCCGCGAGCACGCGCCTCGGACGAGCGCGTCGGCGCCGACCGGATGTGCTCGGCGTCCATCGCTCGTACTCGATGCCGCGCGTCGGCGAGGAACGCCGTCACCTCCGCGCGGTCGCGGAGCGTCGACTTCTTCGGCGAGGGATCTTTACGAGCGCCATGGTGCTGCCTCCTGTGCGGCCGACGCTCTCGAGCAGGAACTCGACGATCTCCACGTGCCGGACGGCCTCCGGCACGGTGCGCTCCCAAGTGTATAACCCGTGGCGCCGGAGGAGGAACGCGTGGCAGTCGGGTCGCTCGCGCAGCGTCGCGTCGACCTGCGCGGCCAGGCGCGACCATGTCCTGGTCGTTCTCGAGGATCGGGATCCACTCGCGATGCTCGTGCGTCGTGCACGCCCGCCAGCCCCTTCAGCATCTCGTAGCCCTGGATCGCGACGCCGCCGCGCGCACCGAAGCGAGTCGGACAGCAGCGTGCTCCAGATCGAGTGCGTGTGCAGGACGACGCGCCGCCGGCCGCGCGCACGCGACGATCTCGACGGTGCAGCCGCGTCTCCGCCGACGGCGCGCCGACGGCCGTGCCGATCGAGCGTCCCGTCGTCGCCCACTTCGAGGATGTCGCCCGGGGTCAGCTCGCCCTTGTGCGTCCCGCTGCGCGTGATCGCGAGCCGCAGCGGCTCTTCGTCGACGACGATGCTGAAGTTGCCGCTGGTGCCGAGCACCCAGCCGCGGGCGTCGAAGCGCTGTCCGATCCTGACCAGGCGGGCGGCGGCGTCGGCGAAGTCGACGGCCATGGCTCAGGGCACGTCGATCGCGAGCGGCACGACGACGGTGCCCCAGTGCGAGCACCAGCTCGGCGTGCTTCGCGTCGACGACCGGGAAGTAGAAGGCGAGCGTTTCCATGTGCGAGCCGGCGCGCGGCGTGACCTCGAGCGTCAGGAGGTCCTGGTCGGCGACCGACTGGTACGCCGTGTGGAAGATCAGCTGGGCCGCGGTTGACGATCGATCGTCCACTTGGTCGCGCCCGGCTTCGCCCAGAGCGAGTAGGTCCCCGCCGGCAGCGCATGCCCTTCGATCGTGACGTCGGTCGACACCGTGATGGTCGTGCAGTAGTCGGCGCCGGGGCACCAGACTTTGTCGTAGGGCACGAGCGCGCCGAAAAGATCCCGTCCGCGCGCCACCGGCCGGTTGTAGTCCACCGTAATGAGGGTGCCGGCGACCCGCTGCGTCACGGTCCCGTGCTGGCTCGCCTTGATTGCCGGCGCATGCACCGAAGGCACCGCATGCTGCTGCGCCAGCACCGCCACGAGCACCAACAATCCGCGCTGGGTTTGCCGTCGCGCGATTCTATCGCTGTTCGACCGTGACCCCGCTTCCAGACCATCCACCGCCTGAGTGCCGGCGCCCGGGACCGCGAGACGATGACCCCGGTGGTGCCGTCCGACGGAAGGAGGACCTTGTAGCGGCTGCTGCCTTCGCCGCGGACTTCGCGGATGTGCGACGTCTGGACGAGCGCGGATCGGTGGACGCGCACGAACTGCGCCGGGGTCGAGCCGCGCCTCGAGCTCCTTCAGCGTCCGGCCGACGAGGTAGCCGCGCCGCCGGCGGCGACGCGCGCGTAGTCGCCCTTCCGCCTTGATCCATATCGATGTCGGCGATCTGCGATCGGCACCATCTTGCGGCCGTCCGGCACGAGCAGGCGATCGGGACGCGGGCCGAGATCGCGGATCAGCGCGCGGCGCCAGCGTCGCGGCCGGTTCCTGACGCGATCGCGGACGCGGCGGATCGCTTCGGCGAAGCGCTCCTCGGAGTAGCGGCTTCGACGAGGTAGTCGATCGGCGTTCAGCTCGAACGCGCGGACGCGCGTAGCCGTCGTAGGCCGTCGCGAAAATCGACGGACGGCAGCGGTGCCGCCGCGGCCGCGCAGCTCGAGGACGTCGAACACGTCCGGCCCGGCATGCGGATGTCGAGCAGCGCGACGTCAGGCCGCGTCGCGCGCGAGCGCCCGCCGCGACCTCGTCGCGTCGACGCGCACTCGACGCACGACGTCGAGCGCCGCGGCACTCGCGCCGGCGTAGCGGCGCACGAGATCTGCGCGCCAGCGGTTCGTCGTCGGCGATCGAGCAGGCGCAGGCACGTCAGGCGACATGCTGCGGCCTCGATCGGGCGGATGCGAGGTGGACCGGCCATGCCGGGCGCCTCGCGGTCGAGCGTCAGCTAGCATGCGTCGCCGTAGACGGTGTGACGAGACGCCGCCGCGGTGATCTGGAGTCCGCGGCCGGTGGAGGTGTGCCATGGAGATGGGCTCGCGAGCCGCCCCGTGCCGGCGGCGGACCGGAGTCGGACACGGTGACGTGGACGCGCGTGCCCTTCCACCCACGCGGCGACGCGCACGGATACCCGGCGTCGCGAATGGGCGCCACGCCGTGTTTCACCGCGTTCTCCACCAGCGGCTGCAGCAGGAACGGCGGCACCATCACGCCGCGCGCTGGCGTCGTCGATCTCGTAGGCGACCGACAGCCGCGCGCCGAGGCGGATGCGCTCGATGTCGAGATAGGCGCGGACGAGATCCAGCTCGCGCTCGAGCGGCGACCGGCGGCGCGTCGATCCGATCGAAGACGGCCCTTCATCAAGTCGGACAGCCGGACGACCATCGTCGCGCGCAAGCGCAGGATTGACGTCGATCAGCGCGAGCAGCGAGTTGAGCGCGTTGAGGACGAAGTGCGGCTGGAACTGCGCTTGAGCGCCATCAGCATTCGGCGTCGCGCGCCACGACGCGATCAGCGCGCGCTTCCCGCCGCTCCCGCTCGCGCTCGCGCCGCCGGGCCTGCGCGCGTCAGCGTCACGCTGAGCGCCGTGCCGTAGATGGCCACCGCGAACAGGATCTGGAACATCAGCTCTTCTCGAAGACGATCTCCCAATAGCCGCGGCCCGACCACGATGCGGTAGTGCGCGATCACCATCGCCTGCCAGGCGGCGACGGTGAGCGAGGCCGAGCGCGATGTGCGCGGCCGCCACCGATGTCGGCGCGTGGCGCGCCGACAGCAGCCGCTCGCTGATCCGCGAGATCGGCACCATCAGGAGCGCGAGCGAGAAGAAGTACACCGCGCTCGACTTGGACCGCCGGCCCGAGCGGCACCGCGACCTGCGTGTGCAGCACGACGGCGTAGAGGAGCGCGATGCCCGCCCACACGGAATCCATCGCCACCAGCGCGCGTCGGTTAGAGTCTGTCCGAGAGATCGACCTGCATCAGTGCACCTAGCTTCCAGCTCGGCTTCCAGCGACCAGCGCTATTTCAGCGGCTGCCAGCGGGCCGCCCACGCGTGAACTGTCGGGCGCGAGCGCCGAGCGCCGCTTTGTATTCCGCGCGCGCCCCTCGGCGTCGCCGCGTCCGGCCAGCGCCTGCCCGAGCCACACATGGGCGTCGAAGCGTCCCCAGTTCGGCCACGGCTTCCCGGTGGGTTCCTTGTCGAACGCCGTGAGCGCCTGGCGGAAGACGGCCTCGGCCTGCTTCGGGTCGCCGCCGTATCCGGCGGGCGTGTGGGAGCAGGCTGGTCGCTGCATCATCAGGAACCGTGGATTGGCGCCGTCGATCGACATCGCGCGGCCGAGCATCTCTCCGGACGCCGGTCGAGCGTCATCCGAGTCTCGGCATTCTTCGCGATCCGCGGCGCCGTAGACCGACGCAGGAGGCCCGTAGGCCTCCGCGAACGAGCCGTCCGCCTTCAGCGCCTGTTGCAGCTGCTGCTCGGCATCCGCCAGCAGTCCGTCCTGCTCTGGCGGCCTGCACCTGCCTGCGGCGAGAAGGCGAGCCGCCAGCCAGCATGCGCGATCGTGTAGCGCGACTCGCGGCTTTCCGGAGCCGGACGGCGCCGCCGCCAGCAGCCGCAGGCACGCGAGCCCGCGCGTCCTTCAGCCCCGGCGCGTCGTCGTTCAGCGCCGCCTTCTCGAGGCGCGCGGTCAGCGCGGTGAAGTCCGCCGCCGGGTCGGCTGGTGGGGCGCACGGCAGCCACTGCGCGCCCGCAGACGGCCGGAACTCAGGCCGGTGCCACCAGTGCCAGCCACGATCAGATTCCTGTACACGATCTCGTCTCCTTTGCCTCGCCAAGGCGGCGAAGGCGGCTATCTGGTCAACGAACATCCGATGTACACGCTGCGCGGGCTGGGTCGCGGCGACGGGACGCCGCACGCTGCGGGCCGATGCGCGCGTATTCGAAGAAAGTTGCGGCGGCCGAGCGCGTTGTCGGGCATGGCGAAGACGGTCACGGTGTGGCGGCCGGCCAGCCGCGCATCCACGCCACCGCGAGGTCGAGGCGCTCGTAGCGGGGAGGCGCTCGGAATTGATCGCCGCCCAGATCGGCTGGTAGCCCGACGCGGTGGCGATGCTGCCGATGGCCGGCGTGAACGGGCGCCCCGCCGCGGTCCGCCACGTGGCCCGGCGGACCAGCCGCGCGCGAGCGGCGCGCGTGGCGACGAGCTGCCACGAAGGGAGATGGCGAAATCGGGCGACCATGTGCCCGGCGGGCAGCGGATGGCGATCCTGCTGATCCGCGGCGGTCCACCGGCGCTCGGCGCGCAGCAGGCTCGCGCTGGCGCGGATCGCGTCAGGCGCGGCCAGATCCGGCGCGCGAACAGGTCGATCCCGTCCGCCGACCCGTAGCCGCTGGAGGGTGAAGCCGCTGGTGTCGCTCTGCAAGCGGCAGGCGGCGGTAGCGCTTCGCGTAGCGCCTCGACGCGCACGAACGTCCGCTCGCCGAGCGATCCCAGCTCGTAGCCGGCGACGTAGTGCGTGGCGGCCATGGGCGCCAGCGTCGCCGCGCCGCGCTTCGCTGTCGAAGTAGCGCGCGCCCGGCGCCTGAAGTGATAGACACGCCCAGAGCGACGCGCAGGTGGTGGCGCGACGGCAGAGATCCACGCGCAGGCCGGCGCGCGGGTCGGCCGTCCGCACCCGATCACCGCGATCGAAGTAGTCGGCGCGCGCGCCGAGCTCCGGCGTGAACCGCCCGAACGCGCGGGAGGCGTCGGCGTAGAGCCCGCCGTGACCGTCACGCGCCTGCGGCGCTGAACCGGGCGACGCCGGTGACGCCGCCGGGATCGCCGCCGGTTCGCGGCACTTCTCCAGCCGACGGACCGCGCGCGCGAGATCGGCGTCCGCGCCGGGGCGCGCAGCGTCCATCCCAGGGCCGGTGCCGGCGATCTCGACGCGGCCGCGAAGTTGATGCCGGTCAGCCAGTATCCACCTGGCAGCGTCAGCACGCCGGCGTCGGTACGGTTGGCGTAGATGTCGGTCGCCGAGCGACGCGGTGGCGCGCCACGGACCGGCGAGGCCGCGCTCCCAGCAGCGCCGCGACCAGCTCGTGCGCGGTGCCGGGGTGCAGGAAGCCCGCGAACGCGTCGCGCTCGATCTCGACCCCGACGTGATCGCGCTGCGCGATGATCACCATCGCGCACGCGCTGCCGGAAGCGCCGGCGAGTCGTCAGTGCGCCGCCGCTCAGTATCCCCAGCACCTGCACGCGGCAAGGCGCGGTCGTAGCTCGCGCGGGCTGTCGATTGACCGCGAAGAGGACCGCCGGGGTGAGATGCGGTTCGCCGCGCCGCGCGCGCCGCCGCTCGGCGCCGATCGGCAATTGCCCAGGAGCGCGCGGGTACACGCCGGCCAGGCCGCGGTCATCGTCATGCGCCTGCGATCTTCGGGGCGTCCGAGCCCGGCGAGATCGATCCACGCCGCTCATGACGTTGCCGTGCGGCGCGGCGAACCCGCCGGTGGCGAACGAGGCGCCCTGGGTCAGGAAGGGATCGACCGCGCCGCGGAATCCGCCCGTCGGCGTCTCAGCAGCGAATAGGGGTGGCTGACGACCACGCCGTCGAGCAGAGGACGAGGACCTCGCTGACGTCGCCGCCGCGCACGGGAGCCCCGCCCCTCGTCGATCGTCGACGACGCCCGGCATCGGCCTCGAGCGCGCGCATGAGATCCGCCTGCGCCCCCGGCGTGCGGACCACGTCGAGCGGACTGGGCGCGAAGCGCGACTCGACAACGGCGGCGCCAGCGCTCGGCGGCGCGGCGACGGCGGCTGGTGACGTTGGCGATCTGCAGGGTGATCGCCGGAGGGACCGGCCGCGCGCCGCCACGATCTCAGCGCGGCGTGAACCCGGGGAGCGAGATCCGAGCAGCCGCGGCGCCGGCGGGCGCGCACAGATCCGAACGCGCCGCGATCGTCCGTGACGGCGAACGCCGTCGCCCCCGCTTGACGGCGACCGTCGCGCCCGGGAGCGGGAGGCCCGTCGCGTCCGTGACCCGGCCATTGCACCACGGTCGCATCCGTGACAGCCGTGCACACGGTCGCGTCCGTGAGCCTGACCGTGCGCCACGGGCCCGGCGCCTGATGTGCGAGCGTGAGCGCGAGCGCGAACCACAAGACCGTCCGCGATCGCCATACGCCCAGTTGGACGGCAGGCCGGCGGCCCCGCCGGCCGGATCGCACGGTTTCGACCAACGGCACCACGTCGTCGGTGAGTGGCGCGCTGATGCCCTTGGGTCGGGAGTGCCGGCCGACGGCAGGCTCGGCACAAAGGTCGCAAGGCTCGTGGCCAACCGTGGGTCAATGGATCGTGGGCGCGTGTGCCGCCCGGTTTCTCACGACACCTGCAGTTCACGCGATAGGCTCACGCGGTGTGTTTCAGTCGTCTACGGAGGTTCATGCGGGCTTCAAAGCAGCTTTCATCATTCTGTGTGCGCTGACTATGGCGGGCGTCCGGCGCGCTCGTCGCGCAGGGCGGCGGCGACCGCCGCGGGCGGTCAGGGCGGCGCGCGGACGGGGCGGCGGCCGCGGCGGCGGACGCGCCGGCTGGGTGCAGATCAAGGCAAGGCGACGAGTGCCCGCCGGGCACGACCGAAGCGCGCCATCTCGAATGCGCGCCGCACGGCCAGCCCGCGCCGAGCATCGCTCGACTACCGACCGCGCTCGACCGTCGTCGCCGCGGCGCATCTCGTGCCGAAGGCGAAGTTCCCCGTCGTCGACGTGCACACGCACGGCGACGTCGAACGCTCGCGCAATCTGCCGCAGCGGATCGAGGAGATGGACGCGCTCAACCTGCAGCGTGCTCGTCGACCTGTCGGGCGGCAACGCCGCGACGGTCAAGCAGAAGAGTCGACGCGATCAACGCGAGCCCTGCAAGGATCGCTTCCGCGTGTTCGCCAACGTGGCGTGGGAAGGCGCCGGCGGCGCCGGGCTGGCAGGAGAAGGCGCTGGCCGATCTGCGCGCAGGCGGTGAAGAACGGCGCCATCGGCCTGAAGGTGTTCAAGGAGCTCGGCCTCCGGCACAAGAAGGCCGACGGCACGCGCCTCGCCGTCGACGACCCGGCGCTCGATCCGATCTGGGACCTGTGCCGGCGAGCTGAACATCCCGGTCATCATCCACACCGCGGAGCCGCAGGAGTTCTTCTCGCCGCTCGACAACCACAACGAGCGCTGGCTCGAGCTGAACATCTTCCAGCAGCGCGCCAGCGCCGCCGTGCGATCTATCCGACGCTTCGAGCAGCTGATGAAGGAGCGCGATCACATGTTCGCGAAGCACCCGAGACGCGCTTCATCGGCGCGCACTTCGCGTGGTACGGCAACGACCTGCAGCGCGCGCCGCGGCTGCTCGACACGCTGCCGAACGTCTACGCTCGAAGTCGCCGCGGTGCTCTACGAGTTCGGCCGCCAGCCGTACGCCGCCACGCAGTTCTTCACCAAATGCCAGGACCGCGTCATGTTCGGCAAGGACACCTACGAGGCCGTCCGAGTATCCCTACTACTGGCGCGTGTTCGAGACCCACGACGAGTATTTCGACTACTACCGCGGCTACCACGCGTTCTGGAAGCTGTACGGCATGGGGCTCTCGGACGAGGTCCTGAAGAAGCTGTATTACAAGAACGCGCTGAAGGTGGAGCCGGGCCTGCCGCAGACCGGCTGGCCGCAGTAGCCGGAGCCCGATCTGGCCGGGTATGGGTATGATGATGGGGTTCATACCCGGAGTCATACCCATGCCCTGGCATCATCGTCACTCGCGCGCTCTTCATCGCGGCCGTCGCGTGGGCCGCGGCGCTGACGCGGGCGTTCCACCCGGCGCTCGGCCGTCAACATCGGCGTCGGCGTCGTCCTCGGCGCTCCTGATCGTCGTCATCGAGACGCGGCTGCGCTCGACCGAGGTCACCGACCTCCTCGGCGCGCTGATCGGCGGCGCCATCGGCCTCGGCCTCTCGAAGACGATCGGCGCGGCGCTCTTCTGGGCCGACGCGTCCGACCGACGCGTCGTCTTCCTCCACAGCTTCATCCTGCTCGTCTTCCCGTACCTCGGGATCGTGATGGGCGCGCGGAAGGGGAGTGGCTGGAGCCGCAGCGGCTGGTCAGCCTGTTCCGCGACGCCGGGCCCGCAGAAGCGCTACCGCATCCTCGACACCAGCGTCATCATCGACGGCCGGATCGCCGACGTCTGCGAGACCGGCTTCCTCGACGGCACGCTCGTCATCCCGCAGTTCGTGCTGAAGGAGCTGCAGCTCGTCGCCGACTCCGCCGACTCGCTGAAGCGCAACCGCGGCCGCCGCGGCCTCGACATCCTGCAGAAGATCCAGAAGATGTCGGGCGTCGACGTCATGATCTCCGACATCGACTTTCCCGAGGTCCGCGAAGTCGATCTGAAGCTGATCGAGCTGGCGCGCACGCTGCAGGGGAAGATCGTCACCAACGACTTCAACCTGAACAAGGTCGCGCAGCTGCGCGGCGTCGACGTGCTGAACATCAACGAGCTCGCCAACTCGCTCAAGCCGGTCGTGCTGCCGGGCGAGTTCATGAAGGTGTTCATCCTCAAGGAAGGCAAGGAATACAACCAGGGCGTCGCCTACCTCGACGACGGCACGATGGTCGTCGTGGACAACGCGCGGCAGATGATCAGCAAGAACATCGACATCGTCGTCACCAGCGTGCTGCAGACGACGGCGGGCAAGATGATCTTCGGCCGCTACATCGAGGCGCCCGGCGCGCAGTCGCGCGCCGATGCCCGCCGGCCGCCGCGGTCAGGCGCGCGCCATGCCCAATGCGAAATGAAGCCGTGGCACTGGTGGCGGACGGTTTTCTTCCTCATCCCGGCGGTTAGCGTCTACACGATCGTCCTCGGGACGGCGTCGCTCGTGTCGAGCGCTCGTTCGATCGGCGCGGCGACTTTCGGCACACGTGCGCGCGCGCGTGGTCGTGGCTGATCCTGAAGACCACCGGCGTGCAGGTGCGAGTCGACGGGCTCGAGCGCCTCGATCCGTCGCGCAGCTACGTCTTCGCCGCCAACCACCAGAGCATCTACGACATCCCGATCCTGTTCGCGTCGCTGCCGTTCCAGCTGCGGATCATCGCGAAGGAATCGCTCGGCGAAGATTCCGTTCATGGGCTGGCACCTGCAGCGGACCGGGCACGTGCTCGTCGATCGCTCGAAGCCGGGCGCCGGCATCATGAAGAAGATGGCGCGGCTCGTGCGCGCAGCGGCACTCGCTGATCGTGTTTCCCGAGGGCACGCGCAGCACCGACGGCCGGGTCGCGCGCTTCAAGGGCGGCTCGTTCCTGATCGCGCTCGAGGCCGGGCTGCCGGTGGTGCCGATCAGCGATCGCAGGGCAGCCGTCACGTGATGTTCCGCGGCCAGCTGATGGTGTGCCCCGGCACGCGTGACGCGTCACCGTCCACGAGCCGATCGAGACCGCCGGCGTGCCGCGCGAGCGCCGTCCGCGAGATTCTCCGTCCGCGTCCACGACGTCGTCGCCACGCGGCGGCGTGATCGGGACGGGGATGAGCCAGATCGGGGATCGGATCGCCCAGGATGGACGGGTCACCGCACAGGTCGCGCTCCACGCGCTCGGAAGCCATCCGCTGCGCTCGCGGTCGGTGCTCGTGGCGGCCGGCGTGCTGGCGTACGCGAACAGCTTCCGCGGACCGTTCGTCCTCGACGACTTCCGAGCATCACGCACAATCCGAGCATCGCGATCGCTCTGGCCGCCCGCAGTGGCTCAGCGCGCCGCCGCGATCGGGACGTCGGGCCGTCCCGTCCTCAACTTCACGCTGCGCTCTCAACCACGCGCTGGGCGGCTTCGAGTGTCACCGGCTATCACGCGCTGAATCTCGCTGATTCATCTGGCGGCCGGACTGGCGCTCTTCGGCGTCGTGCGCCGGACGCTGACGTCCGATCGCCTGCGCGCGCGGTTCGGCGCCGCCGCGGCGCCGCTGGCCTTCGCCGTCGCGCTCGTCTGGATCGTGCACCCGCTGACGACCGGCGCCGTCGACCTACGTCATCCAGCGCGGCGAGAGCCTCGCGAGCCTGTTCCTGCCTGCTGACGCTGTATTGCGCGATCCGCGGGTGGACGTGGGGCGCGGCGATCGCGTGCGCGCTCGGCATGGGCACCAAGGGAGTCGATGGTCCTCGCGCCCGCGCTCGTCGTCCTGCTGGGATCACGTCTTCCGCGAGGAGGGGCGCGGCGCTGGCGCTGCTATGGCGCCACTCGCGGCGACGACTGATCGTGCTGTTCGTGCCGATGCTGTCCGAGACGCAGGGCCGCATCGGCGGTGCTGCGGATGCTGGGCTACATCGGCGAGGTGCAGGGCGACGAGTGGACGCCGTGGTCCTATCTCTGGACGCAGGCCGACGTCATCACGCACTACCTCGGCGCTCGTGTTCAGGCCGTGGCCGCTCGCGTTCGACTACTACGACTGGCCGCAGGCGCGCTCGCCCGTTCGACGTGCTGCCGCAGGCGCTGCTGATGAGCGCGCTCGTTCGGGCTCACCGTCGCTCGCGATCGTGCGGAAGTGGCCGGCCGGGTTCGCCGGCGCCGTGTTCTTTCTGGTGCTGGCGCCGACGTCGAGCCTGCTCCCGATCCCGACGCGAGGTCGCCGCGGAGCACCGGATGCACCTGCCGCTGCGCCGCGGTGATCGCGCTGACCTTCATCGGCGATGCTTCGCGCTGGTCCGATCGCCGGCGGACGCGAGGCGAATCGTGGTCGGCGCGATCCTGCTGATGGCCGATCGTTCATCGTGCTCACGCGGCCGCGAGCCTCGACGCGCCTGCGGAACGTGGACTACTCCAGCTGCCGCGGCGCTGTGGGGAGACGCGGTGCGACAAGCGTCCCGGCAATGCGCGGGCGCGGATCTACTACGGCCTCGAGCTGATGTGGCCGTCGAACCAGCACGCCGACGCCGAGACGCTGATGCGCGGCGCCTTCCGCTCAAGATGGATCGCTCGATGCGCGGCGCAGCGTCTCACCTGCAGCTCGGCTCGGCGGTGGCGGCCGCAGGGACGGCTCGACGAAGCGATCGATCTCCTCGAACGCGCGCGTGCGACATGAGTCTAGCTTCGCACCGATCGAGCTGATACTCGACGGAAATCCGCCGCCGCAAAGGGCGCAGCGAGGATCGGGATCGGATCGGGGATCGGGGATCGGATCGATCGGGGATCGGGGATCAGAGTTCCACGGCTTGCCGTTCTTCCGCGGCGGCAGGAACTTCTTGTCGACCGAGGCGATGACGACGTAGTTCGGGATCGACCATCTCGGTGACGTGGACCTTGCCGACCTGCGACAGCAGCTGGTAGGCGTCGAGCTCCGACAGTCGTCGTCTCGCCGTGGATCCAGCCGATCAGCTCGGTGAACGCGATCCGCAGCGCGTCGTCCAGCGGGCGGTAGGCGCCGACGCGCCATGATCTCGCGCGCGTTCTCGAACCGCGGCCAGGCGATCTTCTGCCCCTTGATGACGTCGACCTGCAGCGCGCGCGTGCATCGGCACTTCGATCGCGGTGCCGGCGATCTCGCCGTCGCCCATCGCGGCGTGGCCGTCGCCGAGATACAGCAGCGCGCCGCGCACGTTGACGGGGAAGTAGGCGGTGTTGCCGGCGCTGGCTTCCGGCGCGTCCATGTTGCCGCCGTGCTCGGCCGGCGTGACCGAGCTGCGCGCCTCGAGCGCCGGGCGCGACGCCGAGGCAGCCGAGGAACGGATGCAGCGGGATCTGCGTCGAGAACTTCGAGTCGAGCGCGCTGGAACGTCGCCTCGTTCTTGCGCGCGATCGATCGGCATAGAACCAGATCTTCTCCGGCACCGGCGCGTGCAGCATCGGCGTGTAGTTCGTCGTGTTGAGCGCGCCGAACCCGGGCGCGAGCGCGCCGACGCCCTGCGTTGCTGTCCGACCGTCGAGCTCCAGGATCTTCACGACCAGCGTGTCGCCCGGCTCCGCGCCTTCGACGTAGAACGGCCCGGTCAGCGGGTTGTCGCCCTTCACCTTCGCGAGCGTGTCGCCCGGCTTCTGGATGACGTTGCCGAAGCAGTCGAACGTCTTGCGTGTCGATGATGTCGCCGGGCTTGACCGTCGCGACCGGCTTCGCGACGCCGAAGACGTACTTGAGGTCGGCTCTCCTTCGGCTCGTAGCGGACGACGTTCTGGGCGAGGCCGGCAGCGCACGACAGGCCAGGCAGAGGGCGACGAGCGGCAAAGGTGCGCATGCGCGGAGTCTCACCGCGCCTCGCACATCGCGCCTCGCGCCTCGCTATAATCAACGTTTTGCCCATGCACGTAACCGCCATCATTGCGGCCGCCGGGTCGGACGCCGGGTCGGATCCGCCAAGCCGAAGCAGATGCTCGACATCGGCGGCGGATCGATGCTGCAGCACAGCGTGCAAGGCGTTTCTGGCTCACCCGCGGATCTCCGACGTCATCGTCGTGCTGCCGACGGGCACCGACCGCGCTGACGCTCGGCGGGTGTCGACCCGGCGCGCGTGCCGCCGGATGCGAGTCGTCGCCGGCGGCGAGCGCCGCCAGGACTCCGTGGCCAACGCGTTCGACGCGCGTGGCCGCTTCGTCGGACGTCGTGCTGATCCACGACGCGCGCGCGTCCGTTCGTGACGGCGCGGCCTGATCGATCGGACGATCGACGCGGCGATGGCGCACGGCGCGGCGATCGCGGCGCGTGCAGTCGCGCGACACCGTGAAGCGCGCGCGCCGAGCGGCGCGGTCATCGTCGACACCATTCCGCGCGAGACGGTCTATCTCGGCGCAGACGCCGCAGGGCTTCCGGCGCGACGTGCTGGCCGCCGCCGTCGCCGCCGGCCGCTCGGGCGTCGGACGCGACCGACGAGGCGGTGCTCGCCGAGCGCGCAGGCTATCAGGTCCACGTCGTCGACGGCGATCCCGGGAACGTGAAGATCACCACCGCGGACGATCTCGAGGCGGCGCGGCAGCGGATGGGCCGGCCGGCCGCCGCCGGCCGGCTGCAGCGTGCCGGCACCGGCTACGACCTGCACCGGCTCGGTCGAGGGACGGCCGCTCGTCATCGGCGGCGTCGTCGATCCCGTCCGACCGCGGCGCCCTGGCGCATTCCGACGGCGACGTCGCGTGCCACGCGGCGACCGACGCGATCCTCGGCGCCGCCGAGCCTGGGCGACATCGGCCGTCACTTTCCGGACAGCGATCCGCAAGTGGAAGGGCGCCGACAGCCTCGCGCTGCTGCGCGAGGCGGCGCGCGATGGTCCGCGACGCAGGGCTACGAGATCGGCGAACGTCGACGTCACCGTGATCCTCGAGCGCCCGAAGATCAAGGATCTGATCGAGGAGATGCGTGTCGCGGCATGGCCGGCGCGATGGGCATCGATCCGGTCGTGCGTCAGCGTCGAAAGGAAAGACCAACGAGGGTGTCGGATGCCGTCGGACGTGGTGAGGCCATTGCCGCGCCACGCGATCGCGCTGCTCGCGCTTCGCGACCTCGCCTCACTCGAGGTCCGCATGAGAGTCCGCTTCGCTCCCAGCCCCACCGGTCAGCTCCACGTCGGCAACGCGCGCACGGCGCTCTTCAACTGGCTGCTCGCGCGCGGGCACGACGGCACGTTCATCCTCCGCATCGAGGACACCGACGCCGAGCGTTCGACGAAGGAGTCCGAGGAGAGCATCCTCGAGGACCTGCGCTGGCTCGGGCTCGACTGGGACGAAGGGCCCGACGTCGGCGGCGCGGGCGGGCCCTACCGCCAGTCGGAGCGCCTGCACCTCTATACCGTCCTACGCCAACGAGCTGCTCGCCGGCGGGTCACGCCTACTACTGCTTCTGCGCGCCGCAGAAGCTGGAGTCGGATCGCCGCAGCGATCTCGCGGCCGGACGGCCGCCGAAGTATCACGGGACCTGCCGCGGCCTGGCCGCCGACGAGGCGCGGCGCCGGGTGGAGGCGGGCGAGCGCGCCGTCATCCGCTTCCGCGTGCCCGAGCACCTCGACGTGTCGTTCCAGGATCTGGTCCGCGGCGAGGTCACGTTCAGCACCGACGTCATCGGCGATCCGGTCCTCGTGCGCTCCGACGGCCGTCCCGCCTACAACTTCGCCGTGGTCGTGGACGACGCGCTGATGGAGATCACGCACGTGATCCGCGGCGAGGACCACATCTCGAACACGCCGCGGCAGGTGCTGATCTATCGCGCGCTCGGCTTCGGCGCCGCCGCGGTTCGCGCACCTGTCGCTGGTGCTCGGGCCGGACCACACGCCGCTGTCGAAGCGCCACGGCGCGACGTCGGTCGCGGAGTTCCGCGAGCGCGGCTATCTGCCCGAGGCGCTGACCAACTACCTCGCGCTCATCGGCTGGTCGCCGCGCTCCGGCGGCGGCGAGACGGCTGACGATGCCGAGCTGATGCCGATGGAGGAGCTGGCGCGCCGCTTCGCGCTCGAGGACGTCGGCCACAGCGCCGGCGTGTTCGACCCCGAGAAGCTCGCGTGGATGAACCGCCACTACATGAAGGTCGCGTCGCCGGGCGCATCGGCCGCCGAGGCGGCGCGCTACTTCCAGGCGCGCGGGTTCCTCCGGCGGAAGACCGACATCGCGATGGCCTACGTCGAGTCGCTCGCTGCCGATGGCGGTCGGATCCGTCGATCGCCTCGAGGAGATTCCGGATCGCCTCGCGTTCCTGTTCGCCTACGACGCGCAGGAGGCGCTGCAGCGTCCGGCGGTCGCCGGCGTGCTGCACGAGCCCGGCGCCCGCGAGGTGATCGCCGCGCTGGCGGACGCCATCGAGGGCCGCTCGCTCGATCGCGAGGCGTTCCGCGCGATGGCGAACCGGCGTGAAGGAGAAGACCGGGCAGAAGGGCAAGGCGCTCTTCCACCCGATCCGCGTCGCGCTGACGGGCGAAGGGGGCGGACCCGAGCTCGACCTGCGCCGTGCCGGCGATCGACCGCGGCGCGCAGCTCTCGCAGGAAGCGGGACTGCGCGAAGATCCTCAGTATCCGCGAAAGCGCGCCGCAGCGGCTGCGCGGCGGCTGTCTCGCTGAAGTCATAGCTGAGCCGAGGATCGAAGGCCGCATCGCTTCGTGAACGTCGGCTGCGTCGCTTCGAACCGAGAGTGGCGCGCCGTCAGGAGTCAGTGCGCAGCGCTGGACAAGCGCATGGACGCAGGTCCTGGCGCTGGCCGGCGCCGCAGCGCGATCCTCGCGTCGAGCGGGCGGGGACGCCGCAGGCGCCTGGACGCGCGCGCCGCGCGGCGGCGTGCACCAGGGGGTCGTCGCCGACATCGAAGAGGCGCGCGACTATCGAGCGTCGAGCGAACTCGGCGGCGTGGCTCCCGCCGTCGTGCGCGAGCTGCACTGATCGTGGTCCTCGACGGGATCGAGGATCCGCACAACGTCGGCGCGATCCTCGCGGACGTGCGACGCGGCGGGGGTCACGCGGCGTCATACGACAGACCCGCCATTCCGCCGCGCTCGGACGGCGTCGTCGGCAAGGCGTCGGCCGGCGCGCTGGCGACCGCGCGCATCTCGACCGTGGTGAACATCGCGCGCGCCGTCGACGAGCTGAAAGCCGCCAACGTCTGGACGATCGGCCTGGCCGGCGACGCCGGCGAGTCCTACACCGGACGTCGACTGGACGCTGCCCTCGGCGCTGCGTCCTGGGAGCCGAAGGCAGCGGCCTGCGGCGGTCTGGTCCGTGAGACCTGCGATCGGGTGGTCTGCATCCCGATGCTCGGACTCGGTGGACAGCCTGAACGTGTCCGTGGCCGCTGGTGTGGGCATTATATGAGGCTGTCCGTCAGCGTGAGATCGGGACAAGAGGTGGCGGCGGACGCCTGCGGCGGGCCGGAGAAACAGGCGCCGGCGTAAAACCCCTAAGCTCTGGTTTGTCTGTTGTTTGGCGCAAGTTCTACATCGGGGATTCTGAGGCGCACTTGCACGGCTGGCACGGCACGTGCTATTAATACTCTTTGTCTGGGCTGGCGTAGCTCAGTCCGGTAGAGCAGCTGATTTGTAATCAGCCGGTCGGGGGTTCAAATCCCTTCGCCAGCTCCCGCCGACGCGCGTCAGGCGCTTCGGCGGTGAGCAGGCCGGCACGCTGGCGGAGCAAGCTAAATCCAAACAACGCATCGGCGAGGTAGCGAAGCGGTCAAACGCAGCAGACTGTAAATCTGTCGGCCCTAGCGCCTTCGAAGGTTCGAGTCCTTCCTTCGCCACCATCTCGCTGCAGCGTTGCAGCGAGCTTTCGGATGGCAGGCCGCGACCGTCGCAGCCGGAGGCGAGTGTGGTTGGACCAGACCGCGCGATCGGTGAACCTGAGTCGAGCGGGGCCTGCCCGCCGAAGCGCCGAGTCATGGCAACGCGAGCCGCGTGGCGGAGTAACTCAGTGGTAGAGTCACAGCCTTCCAAGCTGTTGGTCGCGGGTTCGATCCCCGTCTCCCGCTCCAGCCTTCGCTCGCCGGCATCGGGCGAGCTTGCGGCTGGCAAGCCAGCCTCGCGAGAAGGCTGCTGACCGGGGCTGACGCTGTCGGCCGACTTGTCGGCCGAGCGCTGAAGGCGCGCGAAGGCCGATGTAGCTCAGTTGGCAGAGCGCGTCCTTGGTAAGGACGAGGTCACCAGTTCGATCCTGGTCATCGGCTCCAGATTTTCGAACAGTTCGGACAGATACGACGCGAGGACGCGAAACGACATGGCTAAAGAGAAATTCGATCGTTCCAAACCGCACGTCAACGTCGGCACCATCGGCCACATCGACCACGGCAAGACGACCCTGACCGCGGCGCTCGACGAAGGTGGCCGCCGACAAGGGCTGGGCGAAGTTCATCCCGTATGACGAGGTCGCCAAGGCGTCGGAGTCGCAGGGCCGCCGCGACGAGACCAAGATTCTGACGATCGCGACGAGCCACGTCGAGTACTCGACGCGCGAACCGGCACTACGCGCACGTCGACTGCCCGGGCCACGCCGACTACATCAAGAACATGATCACCGGCGCCGCGCAGATGGACGGCGCGATCCTGGTCGGTCAGCGCCGTCGACGGCCCGATGCCGCAGACGCGCGAGCACGTGCTGCTCGCCAAGCAGGTCAACGTGCCGTACATCGTCGTCGCCCTGAACAAGGTCGACGCGGTCGACGATCCCGAGCTGCTCGACCTGGTCGAGCTCGAGGTGCGCGAGCTGCTCAAGACCTACGAGCTTCCCGGGCGACGACATCCCGGTGGTCCGCGTCTCGGCGCTCAAGGCGCTGCAGGGCGATCCGGACGGCGTCGACGGCGTGCTGAAGCTGATGGAAGCGCTCGACAGCTACGTGCCGCTGCCGCAGCGCGAGAGTCGACAAGCCGTTCCTGATGCCGATCGAAGACGTGTTCTCGATCTCGGGCCGCGGCACCGTCGTCACCGGCCGCGTCGAGCGCGGCACGGTCAAGGTCGGCGAGGAAGTCGAGATCGTCGGCTTCAAGCCGACCGAGAAGAAGGTCGTCACCGGCGTCGAGATGTTCCGCAAGCTGCTCGACGCGGGCGTGGCCGGCGACAACATCGGCGTGCTGCTGCGCGGCGTGGAAAAAGACGACGTCGAGCGCGGCCAGGTGCTGTGCCAAGCCGGGCTCGATCAAGCCGCACACGAAGTTCAAGGGCGAGGTCTACATCCTGCTCGAAGGAAGAGGGCGGCCGTCACACGCCGTTCTTCAACGGCTACCGTCCGCAGTTCTACATCCGGACGACCGACGTCACCGGCACGCTGCAGCTGCCGGAAGGCGTCGAGATGGTGATGCCGGGCGACAACACGACGATCACCGGCGAGCTGATGGCGCCGGTGGCGCTCGAAAAGGGCGCGCGCTTCGCCATCCGTGAAGGCGGCCGCACGGTCGGCGCCGGCACGGTTTCGGAGATCATCGAATAGGCTTTGGTGCGGTTGTGACGTGGATTCGATGCCGACGCACTGAAGCCAACGAGCCACGGAGCCAGTGAGATTCACAATATGCGAGACATCATCACGCTGGCGTGCACCGAGTGCAAGCGGCGCAATCTACAGCACGACGAAGAACAAGAAGAAGACGACGCGAGCGGCTGCGAGCTCGAGCAGCTACCGCCGCTCTCTTGCCGGAAGCCAATACGGGACACAAAGAATGGAGCAACCGGTAATTGAGGCCGAATCGAGTAAGGCACAGTAGCTCAATTGGCAGAGCACCGGTCTCCAAAACCGGGGGTTGGGGGTTCGATTCCCTCCGTCCTGCCAGCGCTCGGAGCTAGACAGTTGGAGAGTCCGGAAGTCCGAGACGCGGATTAGGCGTCGTTGGCTGAGAACACCCGACACGGATCGAGCCGTCAGAGACAGGTCGCGGCGGCCGCATCGAGCGCGCGCGCCTGTTCCTGAGCGAAGTGCGGAACGAGTTGAAGCGCGTCACGTGGCCGAGCCAGAAGGAAGTCTACGCGACGACCGTCGTCGTGATTCTGACGTCGATCTTCTTTGGCGTGTATCTCTTCGTAGCTTGACTTCGGCGTGGAACAGCGCCGTGCAGTGGATTTTCCGGCAGTTTGGACGAATGACCGAGCTCGCAACCAAGAACTGGCTACATCGTGCACACCTACTCGAGCTTCGAAAAGAAGGTCGGCCGAGTCGCTGCAGCAGCGCGTCAGGCGTTCGGGCTGCAGAGCGAGATCGGCGAAATTCTGATCCCGACCGAGGACGTGGTCGAGATGCGCGGCGGCCGGAAGGTCGTCACCGCCAAGCGGTTCTTCCCGGGCTACATCCTTGGTCGAGATGAACATGTCCGACAACGCGTGGCACGTGGTGAAGAACACCGCCGAAGGTCACCGGTTTCGTCGGCGCGGGGCTCCAAGCCGACGCCGCTCACGAAGGAAGAAGTCGATCAGATCCTCACGCAGGTGAAGACCGCGGCCGAGAAGCCCAAGCCGAGCTTTACATGTTCGAGAAGGGCGAGCAGGTGCGGATCAACGAAGGACCGTTCACGAGCTTTCAACGGCGTGGTCGACGAGGTGAATCTCGACAAGAACACGCTGAAGGTGATGGTCACCATCTTCGGCCGCGCGACGCCGGTCGAATTGGACTTTTGCAGGTCGAGAAGATTTAGATGGCGACAAAGCACAGGCAATGGTGAAGCTCCAGATCGCCGCCGGCAAGGCGACGCCGGCGCCGCCCGTGGGCACCGCGCTCGCCCGCAGGGCGTGAACATCATGGACTCTGCAAGAACTTCAACGCGAGGACCGCCAAGGACGAAGGACTGATCATTCCCGTCGTGGTCACCGTCTTCGCGGATCGCTCGCACACTCTTCATCCTGAAGACGCCGCCGGCCGGCGTGCTGGCTGAAGCGCGCGGCGAACATCGCCAGAGCGGATCGCGCCGAGCCGAACAAGACCAAAGTCGGCACGGTCACGCTGGAAGCAGGTTGAAGAGATCGCGAAGCTGAAGATGCCGGATCTGGAACTGCGACACGCTGGAGTCGGCGGTGCGGACGATCAAGGGTAGCGCGCGCGATCCATGGGTTTGACGTTATCGGTTGAAATTTGAGGATGTGAGGACTTGAGGATTTGAGAATTTGAAATCTGGAGATTTGTTTCCCAATCCTCAGATCCTCAAATTCTCACATTCTCAAACTCGATGATTCACCGAGTGGGAGGATCGCCCGAGCGGCGGCCCGTTTGGACCACCGGGAGGTATTTTGAAGAAACACGGCAAGAGCTTACACGGCCGCCAAAGCGCAGGTGGGCGTCGACAAGGCCTACTCGATCGAGCAGGCCGTCCCACTCCGTGCAGAAAGTCAAATACGCCAAGTTCGACGAGACCGTGGAGATGACCTTCCGGCTCGGCGTCGATCCGAAGCACGCCGACCAGATGGTGCGCGGCACCGTCGTCCTTCCGCACGGACTGGGAAAGACCAAGCGCGTGCTGCGCGATCGCGGGTGGTGAGAAGCAGAAGGAAGCGCAGGAGGCCGGCGCCGACATCGTGGGCGGCGAAGAGCTCGTCGAGCGGATCAACGGCGGCTGGACCGACTTCGACGCGGTCGTCGCCACGCCCGACATGATGCGCGCCGTCGGACGCCTGGGCAAGGTGCTCGGCCTGCGCGGGCTGATGCCGAACCCGAAGACCGGCACGGTCTCGGTCGACATCGCCAAGGCGATCAAGCGAGATCAAGGCCGGCAAGGTCGAGTTCCGCGTCGACAAGACCGGCATCATCCACGCGCCGGTCGGCAAGATGTCGTTTGCCTCCGACTCGCTCGTCGCCAACGCGCACGCGCTGGTCGACAGCATCGTGAAGGCGAAGCCGGCGGCCGCGAAGGGCAAGTACCTGCGCAGCCGTGACCGTGTCGTCGACGATGGGACCGGGCGTCGCGCATCGACACGACGCAACATCGACGTCGTCGTCAAGCACTGGAGAGCTGCCGTTCTACGTGCTCCAGTTCTTCGTTCTTCGAGAGCACGCAGCACGTAGCACGCAGAACCCAGAAGCCAAGCGAAGACACGAGAGATGCCCGTTACGAGAGCAGACAAAGAAGCAGAGCAGGCCGAGCTCGCCGCGGCGTTCAAGTCGTCCGACAGCGCAGTCCTCGTGGACTACCGTGGACTGAACGTCCCGCAGGTCACCGAGCTGCGCCGTCAGCTGCGATCCGCGAAGGCGAGCTACCGCGTCGTCAAGAACACGATTGCGCAAGCGCGCCCTGAAAGGCACGTCGCTGAACGTGCTGGAAAGCACTTCGAAGGCGCGACGGCGGTCGCCTACACCTCCACCGATCCGGTGGCTCTCGCCAAGACGCTGACGACGTTCGTGAAGACGGCGCCGGCGCTGAAGATCAAGGCGGCGGTCGTCCAGGGCAAGGCGATTCAGCCGGCCGGAAGTGAACGACCTGGCGTCGTTGCCGGGCAAACCGGAGCTGCTCGCCAAGCTGCTCTTCGTCCTGCAGGCGCCGATGGTGCAGATCGTCAGCGTGCTGAACGCCGCGCCGCGAGACTTGATGAGCGTGCTGGTGCAGGCGAAAAGAAACGCTCGGAAACATAAAACGACAGGATTCATACAGGGCCAAGCAAGAGTTCTGAAGCCCGTAGCCAGTGAGGAGTGCAAATGGCTGAGGATCACGCAGGCGCAGAGTTGTTGACTACATCAAGGGAATCACCGTCCTCGAGCTCTCGCAGCTCGTGAAGACGCTCGAAGCGGAGCTCGGCGTCTCGGCTGCGGCCGCGATGCCGATGGCGATGCCGATGGCTGGCGGCGGCGGCGCAGCGGCGCCCGCCGACGGAGAAGACCGAATTCACGGTGAACCTCACCGAGATCGGCACCAACAAGATCAACGTGATCAAGGTCGTTCGCGAAGTCACGAGTCTCGGATTGAAGGAAGCCAAGGACCTCGTCGAGAAGCGCGCCCAAGGCCGGTCAAGGAAGGCGTGACGAAGGACGAGGCGGCGGCAATCAAGAAGAAGTTCGAAGAGGTGGGCGCCAAGGTCGAAGATCAGAGTAGGGCCCTGACAAGGGCTCAGGGCTGAAGGCTCAGGGCTGAGGGAGGCACAGGGTCTGTGACGTCCTCATTCCCGTTCCCTCAGCCCTCAGCCCTTAGCTTCAGCCCTGCTTGTGTCTGCAGGCGCAGTATCGCGCCGGGAGCGCTCGGTTTTCTCTTCGAGGTCTTTAAGAATGTACAGCCTTCCCAAGAACGTTTATCGCGAGCGCATCGACTTTTCGAAAATCAAGACGACCGTTCCGATCCCGAACCTGATCGAGATCCAGAAGAAATCCTACGAGCGCTTCCTGCAGATGAACCGTCTGCCGAGCGAGCGCGAGGACGCGGGTCTCCAGTCGGTGTTCAAGTCGGTCTTTCCGATCAGCGACTTCCGCGAGAACTCGTCGCTCGAGTTCATCGAAGTACTCGATCGGCAACTGGGAGTGCAAGTGCGGCAAGCTGTCCGGACTGCACCACCTGCGCAAGCCGTGCAGCCAGTGCGGCGCGACCCTCGATCGCCGATCCGTACGGCGACCGCGAAGTGCTGTGCCCGCGCTGCGGCAAGGCGAACCAGGCCCGCGGCGACGTCTGCGACATCTGCGGCAACACGGTCGGCCTGAAGCTGAAATACGACGTCGACGAGTGCCAGGAGCGCGGCATGACCTACGCCGTGCCGCTCAAGGTGACGATCCGCCTCGTCGTCTGGAACAAGGACCCCGAGACCGGCGTCAAGACCATCCGCGACATCAAGGAGCAGGAGGTCTACTTCGGCGACATCCCGCTGATGACCGAGAACGGCACCTTCATCATCAACGGCACCGAGCGCGTCATCGTCAGCGCAGCTGCACCGGTCGCCGGGCGCCTTCTTCCACTCGGAAGACAAGACGCTCTACGTCGCGCAGATCATCCCGTATCGCGGTTCGTGGGTGGAGTTCGAGTACGACACCAAGAACCTGCTCTACGTCCGCATCGATCGCAAGCGGAAGTTCCTGGCCTCCGTCTTCCTGCGCGCCCTCGGCCTGCGCGGCGCCGACGAGATCATCCGGACCTTCTACAGCGGTCGACAAGCTGCACATCAAGAGCGGCACGCTCTACTGGGCGGTCAGCCGACAGCCTCGTCGGCCTCGCGCGCCGCGAAGGACATCGTCGTGCCCGGCGAGAACTTCACCGTCCAGTCGGGCAAGAAGATCACGAAGAACGCGGTCGAGGCGCTGAAGCAGGCCAACGTCGAAGCGGTCGAGATCTCGGACGCCGAGCTCGAAGGCGCCTTCGCCGCCGCCGACGTGGTCGATCCGTCGACCGGCGAAGTGATCCTCGAGGCCAACGAGCCGCTCGAGCCGCGCGTCATCTCGATGGCGCAGGAGAAGAACGTCGATCGCATCGAGATCTTCTTCCCCGAGCGCGACGACGTCGGGCTCGATCATCGGCCAGACGCTGAAGAAGGATCCGATCCACACGCACGAGGAAGCGCTCATCGAGATCTACCGCCGCCTGCGGCCGGGCGATCCGCCGACGCTCGACAGCTCGCGGTCGCTCTTCGAGAACATGTTCTTCAACCCGCAGAAATACGACTTCTCGCGCGTCGGCCGGCTCAAGCTGAACACCAAGCTCGGGCTGAACACGCCGCTCGACGAGAAGATCCTGCACCCGCAGGACTTCTACGAGGTCATCAGTACCTGCTCAAGCTGCGCAAGAACCCGGCGAACGTGGACGACATCGACCATCTCGGCAACCGCCGCGTCCGCTCGGTCGGCGAGCTGCTCGAGAACCAGTTCCGCATCGGCCTGGTCCGGATGGAGCGCGCGATCAAGGAGAAGATGTCGGTCTACCAGGAAATGGCGACCGCCATGCCGCACGACCTGATCAACGCGAAGCCGGTCATGGCCGCGATTCGCGAGTTCTTCGGGTCGTCGCAGCTGTCGCAGTTCATGGACCAGACCAACCCGCTCTCCGAGATCACGCACAAGCGGCGTCTCTCGGCGCTCGGGCCCGGCGGTCTGTCGCGCGAGCGCGCCGGGTTCGAGGTCCGCGACGTCCACCCGACGCACTACGGGCGCATCTGCCCGATTGAGACGCCGGAAGGTCCGAACATCGGCCTCATCTCGTCGCTGTCGTGCTACGCGCGCATCAACGAGTTCGGCTTCATCGAGTCGCCGCTACCGCAAGGTCAAGGACGGCCGCGTCACCGACTACGTGCATCGTCACCAACGCCGCCGGCATCGAAGCTACAAGGCCGGCGACATCGTCGAGGCCGACGAGCTGGTCGTCGAAGACGGGCGGCCGAAGAAGAAGGGCGTCGAGTTCGAGCCCTACTCCTTCTATCTGTCGGCGTGGGAAGAGGACCAGCACATCATCGCGCAGGCCAACGCGGCGGTGGACGACAACGGCAAGCTCGACGCAGGACCGCGTCAACGCGCGCGCAGGCCGGCAACTTCATCCTCGTCGCCGCGCGACGAACGTGCAGTTCATCGACGTCTCGCCGAAGCAGCTCGTCTCGGTCGCGGCCTCGCTCGATCCCGTTCCTCGAGAACGACGACGCGAACCGCGCGCTGATGGGATCGAACATGCAGCGCCAGGCGGTGCCGCTGCTCCGCGCCCGGGCGCCGTTTGTCGGCACCGGCATGGAGTACATCACCGCGCGCGATTCGGGCGCGGTGATCGTGGCCCGGCGCTCGGGCACCATCGACTACGTCGACAGCCAGCGCATCGTCGTCCGCGTGGAGAGCGAGACGCGAAGACGCAACCTCAGCAAGGAGATGGGCGCCGACATCTACCCGATGACGAAGTTCAAGCGGTCGAACCAGAACACCTGCATCACCCAGAAGCCGATCGTCCGGGTCGGGCCAGAAGGTGCACAAGGGCCAGGTGCTGGGCGACGGCCCGTGCACCGAGCTTGGCGAGCTGGCGCTCGGCCGGAACGTGCTGGTCGCGTTCATGCCGTGGCGCGGCTACAACTTCGAGGACGCGATCCTCGTGTCCGAGCGGATGGTGAAGGACGACTACTACACGTCCATCCACATCGAGGAGTTCGAGATCGAGTCGCGCGACACCAAGCTCGGGCCGGAAGAAATCACGCGCGACATCCCGAACGTCTCGGAGGCGTTCCTGCAGCGACCTCGACGACAGCGGCATCATCCGCATCGGCGCCAACGTCAAGCCGGGCGACATCCTGGTCGGCAAGGTCACGCCGAAGGGCGAGACGCAGCTGACGCCGGAAGAGAAGCTGCTCCGCGCGATCTTCGGCGAGAAGGCCGGCGACGTGCGCGACGCCTCGCCTCATCTGCCCGCCGGGCATCGAAGGCATCATCGTCGGCGTGAAGATCTTCTCCCGCAAGGGCATCGAGAAGGACGACCGAGCGAAGGCGATCGAGCAGGAAGAGCTCGACATGATGGAGAAGAACCTTCAGGACGAGATCCGCATTCTTCACGACGAAGTGAAGAAGCGCGTGATCATGATGCTGAAGGGCCAGAGCTGCGCGTCGGATCTCTTCGACGAGTACGGCCGCGAGCGGCTGCACAAGAAGGGCACCGATCCTGACGCCAGGAAATCCTCGCAGGAGATGCCCTACGAGACGATGGTCCGCCTGAAGATCGCGACCGACGACACGCGGCTCGAGGACGATCTGCGGGATCTCGAGGAGCGCACCGAGCGCCAGGTCGAGGTCATCCAGAACCTCTTCGAGGAGAAGAAAGAGAAGATCCGCCGCGGCGACGAGCTGCCTCCGGGCGTCATCAAGCTCGTCGAAGGTCTACGTCGCGATGAAGCGCAAGCTGTCGGTCGGCGACAAGATGGCCGGCCGCCACGGCAACAAGGGCGTCATCGCGCGCATCCTCCCCGAGGAGGACATGCCGTATCTGCCGGACGGCACGCCGGTGGAGATCGTGCTGAACCCGCTCGGCGTTCCGTCGCGTATGAACGTCGGCCAGATTCTCGAGACGCACCTCGGCTGGGCCGCGCATGCGCTCGGCCTCTACTTCGCGACGCCGGTGTTCGACGGCGCGACCGAGAGCGAGATCAAGAACTGGCTGGATCGCGCCGGCCTGCCGAAGGGCGGCAAGACGAGGCTCTTCGACGGCATGACCGGCGACAGCGTTCGAGCAGGACGTGACCGTCGGCTACATCTACATGCTGAAGCTGTCGCACCTGGTCGACGACAAGATCCACGCGCGGTCGATCGGGCCGTACTCGCTCATCACGCAGCAGCCGCTCGGCGGCAAGGCGCAGTTCGGCGGCCAGCGGTTCGGAGAAATGGAGGTCTGGGCGCTCGAGGCCTACGGCTCGGCGCACATCCTCCAGGAGCTCCTCACCGCCAAGTCCGGACGACGTGACGGGCCGCGCGAAGATCTACGAAGGCGATCGTCAAGGAGCAATACGTAACTGAACGAAGCACACCGAGT